>Ga0315277_10013005_pt1 | contig 10393 bp, 10 predicted proteins | sample YL17G05_15_MG_FD_203695 | JGI IMG/M metagenome (GOLD analysis project Ga0315277, IMG submission 203695) | Sediment microbial communities from Yellowstone Lake, YNP, Wyoming, USA - YL17G05_15 | ecosystem: Environmental > Aquatic > Freshwater > Lake > Sediment | place: USA: Wyoming | collected...
CCTGAGGCACAGAGTAACTGGACTGCCGGTCCTTTCCGCCTGATCAACACAGGCGGGTTCGACGACAAGGCCATGACGACAGTCCAAGAAGTCGTAGAGAAGGCAGTTCAACTCCTCAACGGAAAAGGGCTCGGAAAGGTCTGCTACGGGGACATCCATATCTCGAACACAGTAGGCAGGTCATCTTCCGTACTGGCCTTCTACATGCTTGGTAAGGACGAGATGTTCGTGCGAGGTAACCTGAAGGGCAAGCAAATGCACGCCCTGTCAACAGTCATCCACGAGCTGGCCCATCGTCTTCAGTTCAAGTTTCTGAGCGGTAAGAAAGGTGAGATTGACAAGCTTTACTCCACGCTGAGCTTCGGTGGAGGGGACCGGGCACGGGTCAAAGAGGTATTAGAAAACCCGAGCCTGAAGCCCCAACCCGGGGACACCATCACGAGCGGAAGAACGACTTACGTCGTCGAGTCAGTCGTGTACGACACGGTGCACCTTAGCGACCCAAACGACCCAAGGAGGAAAGCGAAGATTCCCTTGCTCGGCTACCTCGAAGAGAAAGGGTTAGAACCCGAAATTGTGGACGAAGGGTTTGTCACCCGGTACGCAAAGACCAGCCCAGAAGAGAACTTCGCGGATATGGTCCAGTTCTACTGTCGAGGCAAGCTAGGGCCAAAGCTCACGGAGAAGCTGGAAGAGATCCTACGCTAGAAGGATCTCACCCTTGAGGGCCTTGTTCAAGTCTATAGTCCAGTCGTCAACCTAGATGGCTACCAGATTTGAGAGCGAAGGTCTATGGTCTAGATTTCAACCTGACCAGAGATGATGTGCAAATTCCCGAGGTGTGCCCGGTTTTAGGGATCCCAGTGAATCGTGGTGGGGTCGGCAAAAAAGGCGGGCGACCAGACAGCCCCAGTATGGACAGAATCGACCCAACCAAGGGGTACATCAAAGGCAACGTGCGAGTCATCTCGAACAGGGCGAACACCCTGAAGTGTAATGCAACGGTTGCCGAGCTGGAGGCCGTCCTTGCTGACTTGAAGAAGATCAGTCCACGCCTTTGATATTGCAGACCGGGTACATGCGATGAGCGACCTTGGCGATCCCCTCGGCTTCAAGCACCTCAAGAACCTCGTCCAAGTCCTTGTAAACATGACGACATTCGTCGAGAGGGGTCTTCTTCGTGTTTCCCACGATACCCTCGATCTCCACTCCATCGAAGGTACGCTTCACGTCCCTCATCTCAGCGTCGATCAAGTGCTGCTTGGACTCCAACTTGCGCTTAGCGTTCCCACGGCCAAGGACCCGACCCGAGCCGTGGTTCACCGAACACCCTGAGGCGTAGGCCCCTGCAAGAGGGTACAGGATTGCGGCCCCATCGTACATGCTGCCTGGAATGCAACATGGGTGCCCAGTCTCTTCCCACTTGGTCCCGGCTAGATCAGGGTGGCCAGCGGGAAAAGCCCGAGTCGCCCCCTTCCGGTGGACAAACCCCTTCTTGTGCGTCCCATCAGGAAGCACGAGGGTCTCCTCCTGAACGAGGTTGTGGCTGATCTCGTAGAAGACCTCGCCCTCAACCCCGAACACCTCTTCAAGGGCCGCCTGGATGCCCCGGACAATGATATGTCGGTTGGCCACGGCAAAGTTGGCCGCTGAGTTGTGGTGAGCCCAGTAATCCTTACCGAGCTGCTCGTCCATACGGAGCCAGGAATCCTCCCGTCGGTTAGAGCGCAGACCCCGTGCCTTTGCCCCCTCGTAGAAGAAGTGGTCAGCCGTCTGCCAACCATACCCACGGGAACCACAATGGATCATGACCCACACAGACCCATCAGACGCATCAACCTGCATCTCGATGAAGTGGTTGCCGCCACCCACCGACCCGAGCTGAGGGAGTACCTTTGCGTAAGCCTTCTCGATCCGATTGAGGTCGATGTCCTCCGGGATCTCAATGTACTGACGTTCGCAGATGTCCGCTCGAACCCCCAAAGCCTTCGCCCCGTAGCGGAGGATCTCCTCCCCCTTCTTCGAGTTGAACTTGGGCATAAGGGAGGGTCGATCCGAACCAACCCCGGTCGCGATACGCTTCTCAACCTCAGCCACCCACTGCTCTCGACGATGCTTGCTACGCACCCCAGAAGCATTGAGGCCCGGAACTCGTAGCATCAAACAACCACACGAAATGTCGTAGCCACTACCAGCCTGGATGACCGTGTCTTCCGTGACAATGACCGACCCGACGGGGATTCCGTAGCCAGAGTGGCAATCCGGCATGAGGTACGCTCCGGTCACACCCTCGTAAGAGGCTCCGTTCACGATCTGAGCCCACATGTCCTCTTCACTAGCCTCGTAGAGGGCCTCGGAAAGGAACGCATGGGCCTCGACCTTCATGTCGGCTACACGGGGTAGGACGTAATGGTTCGGACTGACTTGCTGAGCGATGTACTTGAAGGACATGATCGGACCAACCCTAGCTGGTCTGACAGGTCTGAGGCAAGAGGTAAATCACGGAACCGATGGATCAACGAAGACGCATTTTAGCGCCTATCATAGGTGTACGCCATCTTGCTCGTGGGAACTGGGACAACATTCGTAGCGGCGAATGGTTCGTCCTGGAAGTAAAAACTCAACGTGCCCAGATCGTTGCACTGAACTCGAACGAGACCGAGTCGAATCAATGACTTCATATCCTCGCCCATGATCGACAAACGAGTGTCTGCCTTCGCGACAAGCATCCAAGATCCGTCACGTGGCCAAACCTTGTAGTCAAGAAGTTTCGTAGGTTTGAGGTTCTCAACGAACCGCCCCAAACCCGACAAACGAGCTGGAAGAGGGTAGAAGCCCAAACCGAATGAGTTGTCTTGGTCAGTCATACCCAATGGTCGCCATAAATAGTTTTGGCGGAAGTGGCAGGACTCGAACCCGCAACCACCGGATTTGGAATCCGGGACTCTACCAATTGAGCTACTGACCAATGAAATTGGCGGAAGTGACACTACAGGCGGAGGAAGAGGGATTCGAACCCCCAAGGCTGTTACACTCACTCGGGTTCAAACCGAGCCCCGTCGCCCATCGGGTTGTTCCTCCAAAATTGACAGAAGATGATAGACCCTGATCCAGCCGGGTCACTTCCAGAAATTAGCGGAAGACGGAGGAGTCGAACCCCAAGCCTCTTACGAGACCCCAGCCGCTTTCCAAGCGGTGCCTGTTCCGAACAAGATCATCTTCCAAAAAGACTACCCTGGGGGCCTGCACCAGCAACTGGCACGGTGCGGGCCCCCAGGACGCTCTACCAACGAGGGCTGCGAGCCTTCTTGACCTTGCGGGCAGGTTTGGCTGGCTCAGGGGGCGTCACGGACAGGGTTGCGTGGGTCACCGTAGAAGCAGGGGGTTGAAGGCCTCCGGGTGGTCCGTTCCACAACATAGAGATGTTGGAGCCGACACCGGAACCGATCGGAGTCGATGATGGGGTGCTCACACCAAAGTCCGGGGTCGGGATAGGTTCTCCAGACGTGAAAGACTCTGCGTACAAGGCCTGACTCGCGTTCGATACCACATACCCCGCACTGGAAAACACCTCTTGGTCCTCAGCACTCATGTCCGCAGAGGCACTCATGCCACGAGCCGCTGACCGTTGGAGACTCTGCCTCCGACCAGCGGATGCAGCGTAGGCCCCAGGAGCCGCGTAGTTGGTGGAGATCATGTTCCCCACCGCAGCGACCCCAACAAGTCCCCTGGCTCCTGCGGAGGCAGTGACGCCGCCCATGATGGCCCCAGCAGTCTTGAAGTCGTTCCGCTTCGCCGCTTCCTCTGCCGCAATCTGAGCCCTGACAAGTTGCGCCCGAGCCACAATCTCATCCACATCACGAGTAGGTTGGGTCTGTTCCTCCCCCTCCTTGACGAATTGGATCTTGGCCTTGGAATCAAGGGTCCGAGTGACCAACTTACCGGTCTCATCCAAAGCCTGGTAGCTCACCGAGACATCGAAGCTGTTGACTTGCCGGGGACCGGCACTCTTCTGCTTCGACATCTTCGTGGACAGCACCACGTTCAGAGTCTCCTCAGTCAAGATCTGAGGAAGCTTGATCCGCACCAACCCGTCAACCTCTTCCTCCACCGAGGCATCGGTCAAGACCTCCGAGATTTGGTGGCCATTCGAGGGTTGAACACTGATCGAGATGTTCTGACCGTAGGTGCTTAGAAGGCCGCCAAGCTCCTTGCCAAAGGCCGAAAGAGCACTGTCCGGATCTTTCACAAAGGCGTAGTTACCGTTGCCCTTGGTCGCTACGTCTGTGAGAAGATCCTGACAAGCATCAACGCCGTACCCGAAAGCCGAAACCGAGGCTCGACCCATCTGCTTGGTCAGAAGCTCACACAGCCCTTCCTTCGACGTCACACCGTGAGTAGGTTGCCCATCCGTAAACAGAATGACCCGCACCAAAGTGGAATCAGATAGATCGAGGGAGTTCGCCATCTCCAAGGCATTGAGGAGTCCTGTCGAAAGGTTCGTACCTCCACGGGTAGTGAACCTCCCAATCAAACCCTTGAGGTGATCCTTGCGAGAAGAGGTCATCTTCTCTGCCACCGCGTCCACACGAGCGTCGTCGGCAAAACTCACCAAGCCAAGGTAGTCGTCCGATGTCAGGTGCTCGACCAACTTCAACAAGCTCTGTTTTGCATAGTGCAGCTTGTCCCCACCCATCGACCCGGAGCAGTCTAGGACCGGGATGATGCACAGTGGTGGTCGAACCGCTTGAAACTCAGCCTTTGGGGCTATGAGATCAAGTACAAGGTGGATATCGTTGTCTCGATCGTGACGGACCTTCTCGAAAGTAAACCTAGAGTTCAGCTTCATGATGTTCTCCTACGCCATACGTACTTCACGTCGGGGCGCAGAGGTCGGACAACCTCCCAAAACCCAACAGCTCCTTGTCCGTCAACCTTGCCCAAACCCTCAGGTGCGACGCAGTTGATAGCAGAGACCCAAACCCCTAAGGGGTGCGGTCCCATGAGGATGTATACACCAGTAAAGTATCTAGGCCGAAAGGAAAACGAACAGGGCTACTCAACCCCACCCAAGTTAAGGGGCAGCAGAAGCTGAGTAGCCAAGCATGTAGTAACCAGAACCGTTCTTCTGGATCTTGTCGAGGTTCAGGTAAGGCAGCCAAGCTTCCGGCACCTGGCCATGCTCCATGAACACGGCATGGAGCGGTAAGGTGTGAGGCTTCGCCGGATGACGGAGCAGCTTCATCTTCGCCTGCTCTGGGGTTCGACCACCCTTCTTCTCATTGCAAGGGAAGCAACTGGTTACAATGTTGTTCCAAGTTGTCTTACCACCAAGCTTACGGGGGATAACGTGGTCGTAGTTCAACTCCCCCATAGAGAATGGTTTGTGGCAGTACTGACAGACGAACCTGTCTCGGGTGAAGACGTTGATGCGAGAGAACTTGACACCCTTTTTGATCGGAGCCACTGCCCTCTTGAGTTGAAGGACGGCTGGTACGTAGTACGTGACTGACGGTGACGAGACCGTCTCCTCGTATTCCTCCAACACATGTACCTTCTTCTCGTAGGTCAGGCAGATCGCATCACGCCAGTTCAAGATGGCATGCGGCAAGCTCCACGAGTTCAACAACAGTGTCCTAAGTTCCACGGCATCCTCACCTTCATCTTGACAGCATGGCTACGGGTCTCCTACTTGAAGTGGTTTGAGAAAAGGACCCTTGAAAAGGGTTCCAGAAGTTGGTGCTCACGAGTGGACTCGAACCACCACTGTCCAGAGTTTGAAGCTGGTGCCTCCTGCCAATTGGGCTACGTGAGCAAGAGATGGTGCGAGGTACAGGAATCGAACCTGTCTACAACGCTCTGTCAAAGCGTGCTCCTCTCCAGAGGAGATACCTCGCGTAGGCCTGGCCGGACTTGAACCGACAACGTTCCCGTTCTCCTTTATGTCGTGTTTCCACAACTCGGTCGACTATCTCACCACCCTCAGCATTATCTGTTTGGGTGCAGGGCGCTCTTGCCGGTTATTAAGAGGGCTAAACCTCTCCGGTAGTCTGTGCACCTTCTCAAGGTGTACCTTGAGCTTGGCTCAGGATTGCCGTGACAGTCCTAAAACTGTTTTAGGTTCCCCTGAATTCACCCTGTTCATTCCTAGTAGTTACCTACCAGGTGCACCATATTACATCCTTGATGAGCGGGGGGCGCTAACCAATTGCGCTACAGGCCCGAAAACTCAAGTGAGAACAGCAAGGATGCCTTCTTCGCGAAGGAAGACGTGATCCACGCCGTCGACTTTGATCTCGTTCCCCTCGTATTTGCCGAAGAGGACCCGATCTCCAGTTTTGACGTTTGGCTCCAGTCGTGCCCCGTTGTCGAGCACACGACCAGGGCCGACAGCCACGACAATCGCTTCTGTAGGCTTCTCTGTAGCTGTCGGGGGGATGATGATACCTCCCTTGCTGGTGGTCTCCGCGTCCACCCGACGTACGAGAATCCGGTCACCCAACGGTCTTACAATAGTGGTCATGCTGCTCCCTTGAGGAGTAGCTACACCGACAAGTTGGTACTGAGGACAGGAGTTGAACCTGCACGCCCTTGCGGGCACTAGGGCCTAAACCTAGCGCGGCTGCCATTACGCCACCCCAGCAAAATTAGTGCTCACGGCAGAACTCGAATCTGCAACTCACTGCTTCTGAGGCAGCGTCCTCTACCATTTGGGATACGTGAGCATGAGATTAGTGCTGAGGGAGGGACTCGAACCCACACTAGAGCTGATCTTAAATCAGCCGCCGCTGCCAATTGGGCTACCCCAGCATACAAAATAGTACATGTCCTGGGAATCGAACCCAGCAGGTGTCGGAGTGTGATTCCGATGTGTTCTCCAGCTCACTCGACATGCATGAAATTAGCGTTTCCGGTAGGACTCGAACCTACGTAAGCTCCCTTCGGAGGGGAGTGCCTGATCCACTAGACTACGGAAACACAGTTGAAATCAGCGTTATGTGTTGACGCGAGCACCAAAAATCGAAAATCATTAGGGTATCGGTTCAGATTCACGGCTCAGCATCGTTTAATAGGGGTAAGAGGAGTTTCAAAAATGCGTACCCAAATCATTTCCCTGTCCGTGGTCTTGCTAGCCGGTTGCCCGCCGATCGATGCCAAGGTCGATGCCAAGGCCAACACCAACGTCAACAACACCACCACGAACACCACCATCAACAACGGTGGGGGTGAGGACAGCGGGACCGACCCTGCCTCAGCTCGTCAGGTCAAAGATGACGCAGGTCAGGACCTGATTGAGGCTGACCCGACAGTTGAGGGGGACGCTGGTGTCGAAGAGCCAGTAACCGAAGACGCCGGAGTCGAACCACCGCCACCACCTCCCTGCACGGTTGGAGAGACCGTCTGCAACGGCAACCAGGTCCAGGCCTGCGACGGTAAGAAGTGGGTCAACGGCAAGTTCTGCACCCTCGGTTGTGACCAGGGTGTGTGCAACGTCTGCGACCCCGGCGCGATACGATGCACTGGCTCAACTATCGAGACCTGCATCGGAACAGGATGGGCTGTCACCACGACGTGTTCCTACACATGCTCCGATGGAGTGTGTGCTGACCAGCTCTGCGAACCGGGGGCCCTGCTCTGTGACCAAGATGGCAACGTGACCAAGTGCAGTGACAACGGACTGGCTTGGGAGCCACAGGAGACCTGTACGACCGGATGTACAGACGGACTTTGCAACGCCTGCACGGACGACACATTGAGCTGTGACGGCAAGACCCCTCGACTATGCGTAGCCGGTCAGTGGCAGGCCCAGACCGAGTGTGCCGCTGGTTGTGCTCTTGGAGCTTGTTCCGACTGCAACCCCGGTGCTCGCCAGTGTTCGGATCATGATGCTGGAACCTATGCCCAACTCTGTGATGACACGGGCCATTGGATGGACGACACGGAATGCACAGGAGGTTCACCGTTCTGTACCAGCGGTGAGTGTGGCGAGTGCGACCCCGGGGTGTCGGCTGACTCGTGTTTGCCCGAACTCTGCGAGTACAAGAACGGGACCTGGCACGGCCCTGATGGTTCAGAAAACACTGTGAACTGTCGCAAGTGTGATCCGAGCACGGACAAGACCTGCGTAGAGGTAGACAACAGCTACGTCACGCAAAACACGACCAACTGCTGGGTTGACCCCGACCCGAATACCCCGAACGGCGGCACTCAAGGAAACGCGCCTATTGGCCAGGTAACCTGCTACCCGGCTGTCACCGTCAAGGCAGGCTGGTTCTTCGTCGCCAGCGAGGTATTCCACCACTCGTGCAGCCCGACCGGACATTGGGTGAGCAGCGATATTTGCCAGTTTGCGTGTAGCGATGATGTGGGCTGCAACCAGTAATGAATCACCGACTGAACTTGACCGTGTTCCAATCAGGCCTCGCATGAAAGGCGTTCAACGCTCTCGGTAGGACCACGACAGCCTCTACACTGAGGTCATCGTCCTTTAGCAAGACCCTCTCGTGGACCTTCAGTTCTGCCAAGTCCCCCTCCAACACCACAGCAGGTGTGAGGGGGACTAGGTCTTTATCCGTACGTCGAGCAAAGTCGACTCTCAAAACCCTCATACTGTATTGTATGGCAGCACAAGGAAATAGCACCCTCGGAAGGGATCGAACCTCCGACCAACCAGGTAGAAACTGGCCGCTCTAATCCTCTGAGCTACGAGGGCAAAACTAAACGATGAAGGCTCCGTAGTTACCAGCCATGAGTTGCGCCAACTCCACGTCTTCACCGAGACACTCTTGGATGCCCACCAGACCTTCCCCAAAGCCAATGAAGTGGCCGTTGTAGAGTCGGACGGTCTTGGGGGCCTTCGTCTCCCCGCTGGCGAACCGGTGCCCTGCGTCGAGCATTTTGTAGTAGCCGGCCTTCTTGCTCCCGTCATTACGGGTAGAGGCTACTCGCTCCTCCAAGAGACCCCAGTACTTGAGACGAGTCCAATCGGACCCTCGGAGCATAGCTCCGAGCTTGTTCGCCTCTACAATGAACTCCGGGACCTGGAGCCACTCCGGGTTGGTCTTGAAGTGGCGGTGCAAGATGACCAACGTCTTGGCCATCATAGGGGTGAGGGACCGCTCCTCAACCTTCACCTCCTGCTTACAGCAAGGGCACACAACAACTACACCCTCCCTGACTGCGGCTCTCATCTTCTCCTGGACCTGAGCCACCGTAGTCGAAGCCGGATCGATGTGGAGCTTTCTCGGAACCTTCTTGGTCGCCATGGTCAGTCCGTAACGTGTGGGGCCGGGACACCGTGCTCAACCAACCAAGCGTTCGAGTACCGATGGTCTTCAGTCACTTCCTTGAGCGCCCAGACCGGCATCTCGAAATCCTCACCCTCACGGATGAGTTCAATTTCAGCCAACCAGAAGCCGGCCAGTGACGGAGGGCTGAGGAACTCGTCAACGTCCCACGCCTTACCTCCGACCACTACACTGTGCCTGTTCTTGGAAAGGGTCCCCTTAAGCATGGGCTTCATCTCTTCCGCCTCGTACTTCGGGATGATGTAGTTGAACTCGGCTCGACTAAGATTGCCGGGACCTTTGATCGTCAACTCAGCATACGTATCCGTTACACGGATCCGAACCCAGGGGTCCTTAGACAAATACCCTTGCTGCATGAACACAGGGGAGCTTGGAGCAGGGAGCTTGGAAGGATCGATGAGGAACTTGCGTTCGATTTCGGTAGGCATTCCGATACGTACACCGGTAAAAATGGAGGCCTGGGAGGGAATTGAACTCTCGTCCACGGGTTTGCAATCCATGTACCTCGCCAGAGAACCAGGCCAAAATTGGAGCAAGCAATGGGGATCGAACCCACGACATCCAACTTGGGAAGTTGGCGCTCTACCACTGAGCTACGCTTGCAAAACTTGCTGTAGGAAGAGAGACACCACTCTAGCGGCTTGGCTCTCAGAAGCTAGCCGAAGAACAGGCTTTCCGTAAAGCCCTGACAAAGAGAGCGCTCGTTGCATCCGGAACTTGGCGGTAGGGGTGAGCTTCTCAGGGGCAGCCATAAAGACCAAGAAGGTCTCGGCAAAGTCCTCGTACTTGTCAACCTTACCATACTCAGTGACGATCTCAAGAGGGTCGAGCTGTTCCTTCCTCTTGCTATCCGGCACTCTAGGAGCGTTAGGGTTAGCCAAGCTCGGGAGGTCTCCCCAAGGGTCTTCCCAGGCGTCTCGCGCCTCTCCTGTAATGTAGTTACGGTGCACGTAATGCCCGAACTCGTGAAGGATCGTCTCATTGACGAAGTCATCAAGAATTCGAGCCTTACTCTCCTTGGCGACCTCCGCTATGGATATGACCATCTCTCTGGAGCCACTATGGAAGTAGGCAACAGCGCCGCC
>Ga0315277_10013008_pt1 | contig 10391 bp, 6 predicted proteins | sample YL17G05_15_MG_FD_203695 | JGI IMG/M metagenome (GOLD analysis project Ga0315277, IMG submission 203695) | Sediment microbial communities from Yellowstone Lake, YNP, Wyoming, USA - YL17G05_15 | ecosystem: Environmental > Aquatic > Freshwater > Lake > Sediment | place: USA: Wyoming | collected...
CCTTGATGATCGGACCGCCAACAGCGAAAGAGGCATCATAATCGTAGACCGGAACAGAGGGTTTGGCGAGATCAAGTGTGGCGAGATCAGGTTCTGGAAGATGGATCTGGGCTAGGTCTTGGGTTGTAAAATAGAGGGAAACCTCTCCCGACAATTTGTTGCCGCCCGACTTCATCAAGATATTGGTCATACCCGAAGAAGCATAAAAGTTCTCGGCGGAAGCGCCGGTCGTGAGGATTTCCACCTCCTCAACCATGTCCCAGGCGATCCCGACATCATACCCAAGCGCTATTCCTCCGACATCCGGTTCAACCATCTGGATACCGTCGAGGACCGCGCCGATTTCGCCTGCACCGCCTCCATAAATGCTGCTGCCGACTGAGCCCGGCGTGAGTGCGACCGCTGATTCGATGTATCGGGCCACGGGTAAAGAAGCCATGACGTCACTAGTAACCACAGTTGATGTCGAGGACCTGACGACATCTACGGTAGGAGTCGGTGCCAAAACCGTTACCTCCTCCTTGAGTGTCGACGACTTCATCTGCAGCTCAATCGTTATGGTCTTCCCCAGGTTGACAATGATTCCTTTTCTAATCATTGTTTCAAATCCCGGCAGCTCAGCCCGAATTTCATAATCGGAGCCGGGCGTCACGAACGGCGCCCGGAACATCCCTTCCGCGTTGGTCAAAACCGTGATCTTGCCGATCAGGGCGGGGCCGGAGATCGTGATAGTGACGCCCGGGAGGGGCTGTCCGTTTTCATCGATGACCCGGCCTCTGATCGAGCCGGACTGCAGTTCCTGCGAGCCCGCGAACGATGCAAACAAAAGGCAAGCCACGATGACAAGCAAAATCTTTGTCTTTTTCATGCCGTTTTTCTCCTTTCCGCTAAGCCAAGACTCAAACCAAAACCCTGCGCTGTTGGCATTCTCTGTTTTCTCCGTTCTTGCCTCCTTCAACCGGATCTTTCGCCGACAAAATTGTCCGGATAGATAATAAATTGCCGTCTCATGCATTCACCAAGGGCACCATAATGGAAATCTTAATATCATTAAGAAAGGGAGTCTTCTAAAACCTAAACCAAAGAATCTGCTCGCCATCTACATACCCTCGGGCCGGTGGCTTTGGACCGCCGGTCCTCCCAACCCGGGTAACAGGAAGTGGGTAAGCTCAGAGCCCAGGTTGACGATTCCGCTGAGGATGAGAGATATGGCCCCCATGACGGCCGCCCTGGATCCGAAGCTGGCCGGGAGAATGGGAACCTCCGAGGCGGTCGAGCGCAGGCCCCGTGCGTTGACCGTTTTTCGAACCCGGTTAAATAGAATATCTCCAGCCTGGGCCACTCCTCCTCCGATAAATACGGCATCGGGATTGAAAAGGTTGATAACTCCGACGATCCCCAGGCCTAAGTATTCGGCAGCCCGGTCGAAGATCGTCCAGGCCAGGCTGTCCCCCCGCTTGGCCGCAGCAGCGACCATCTCGGCGGTCACGCGGGACGCGTCCTTTTTGCACATCTCCGATAGAATGGACACGGCCCCGCTTCGCAGCGCCTTCTGGGCTGCCTTGGCAATGGCGTTTCCCGAGGACAACGCTTCGAGGCAGCCGAAGTTGCCGCACCCGCACTGGACATCGGAGTCTTTGTCTAAGGTGATGTGCCCGAGCTCTCCTGCCAGGCCCCAGAGGCCATAGAGGGGGCTCCCCTGTACGATGATCCCGGCCCCGATCCCGAAACCGGCATTGACCATGATAAAGTTCCGGTAATTGCGTCCCGCCCCATACCACATTTCGCCCAAGGCCATGACGCGAGTGACGTTGTCAATAACGACGGGAATCTCGCTCGCCTGGGGCAGAGCGGCCCGCACGTGGACGTTGTGCCAGTTGAAATTGGGAGAGAACTCGACGATGTCCCTCTCCCGGTTGATGAGGCCGGCGATAGCCATCCCGATGCCGCGGACCTTGCTTTTTTTCTCGCCCAGATGATTCCGGAGCTCGTTGATGATATCCGAGGTCCTCTCCATGACTCGGGAGAATCCTTCCTCAACCCGGGTCGGGCGCTTGATCTCGGCTATGACTCTGGCATCCAGGTCCGTCAGAACCCCGAAGATGTCCGTCGTTCCGAGGTCGATCCCGATGATGAAGCTGTCCACTCCGGAAAACTTAAGGAGGGTCGGCCTCCGGCCGCCGTTGGAGACACCCATCCCGGTTTCTGTTACCAGGCCTTCCCGGATGAGAGTCTCGACGATTCGAGAGATAGTGGGCGCGCTGATACCGCTCTTTTTTGCCAGCGCCGCCCTAGAAATTCCGTGGTTATCCCGGATGAGGTTGGTGACTTTAACTTTATTGATTTCGCTGATGAACTTAGCGTTTCCGGTCCGAGACTGAGCCTTATGGTGGGCGCTGTATTTAATCATCCCCTGCCTGAAGACGCTTCAATAAGTTAGTTTCGAACGTTAATAAAGTAAATAAGAAAAATCAAAAAGTCAACAAAAATTATTGCCCCTCGATGCTATTTTTTTGTCTTCAGCCCTTCGACCTTTTTCCGGACTTCGGGCTGGTCCGTATATCAGAGGACACCTCCCGAAGGTACTCCATTCAATCCGGCCGGTACTTGCTTTGAGCCCCACTTTCCGGTAAGGTTTTAAACTTGAACCTTTCAGTCTGCGGGTCCGCGGGAGAATGAACAGGGCCGGGTTTTCCTTATGGCTTGTGTTAGTTATTTTGTTTGCTCTAGTACGCCTCCCCTGTTCTGCCGCCGAAGACGCCGCCGGAAGGACCGTTGCCTCGACCGCCTCTCCTTCTTCCTCCGCCTACGATCTACAGAGGCGGATTGATACCATCCTCGGGAGATCGAGCCTGCGCAAGGTCCTTTTTTCGGTCCGGATCGTGGACGCCAAGACCGGCGATCCTATCTACGAAAAGAACGCGCACTTAGCCCTCCTCCCGGCCTCGAACATGAAGATCGTCACCTCGGCGGCGGCCCTCGAATACCTGGGGCGGGATTTCGCTTTCGTCACCCGGGTGGGCTTGTGTGGGGATGCACTCGTCGTCAAGGGAAGCGGCGATCCCCTCCTCGGCGACAAGGAAACCGATATCAAAAACGGCCGGCTCCCTCAGCCCTTCATCGCCGAGATCGCCCCCCGGTTGCGGGAGCTGGGGATCGCCTCAGTCTCGGACATACTGATCGATACCTCGATTTTCGACGACGAGCGCGTCCATCCGAGCTGGCCTTTGAACCAGCTCAGTCAAAAGTATGCCTGCGAGGTGAGCGGTCTCAACTACAGCGGCAATTGCATCGAAATCTCCGCCTTCAACCGGAGGGGCAAAGCCGTGCTCGCCCTTGATCCCCCGACCGATTATGTCAAGCTCATCAACGCCCTTACCGTCGGAAGCAGCCGGAGAAGCTGGTTCAGCGTCCAACGGACTGAAGTGCCCTGCGAACTCCTAATCCAGGGAAACTGCCGGACCGCGGCCGGGCCCTATGCGGTGGCCGTCCAGAATCCGGCGCTCTTCTTCGGCCGGCTGCTCCGGAACGCCCTGATCGAGGCGGGGATCGACGTAGGCGGGGAGGTCCTCGAGGCCCCGCTGCCCGGCGAATGCGAATTCAGGCCGCTGGCCGAGCACGCGACCTCGATCGGCGATTGCCTCCAGAGGACAAACAAGGACAGTCTGGGCCTGGCCGCCGAGGCCATGTTCAAAAGGCTCGGTGCCCAGTCCGATCCCGAGGGAAAGCGGGGAAGCTGGGAGGGCGGCAGGAAGGTCCTGTCCGGCTACTTGAGGGGACTCGAAATTGACCAAGGGGAGTTTGTGATCGCCGACGGCAGCGGCCTCAGCCGGGATAACCGGCTGAGCGCAAGCGCTCTGACGCGAGTTCTGATGCATCTCGGGGCCGGGCCCGATTGGGAGTTCTACCAGAACTCGCTGGCCGTGGGGGGGCTCGACGGGACGATCGAGAATCATTTCTGGGAGAAGAAATACCGGGGCCGGGTCCTGGCCAAATCCGGCTATATCCAGGCCGTCCGGGCCCTGTCCGGGGTCGTCCGCACGGACAAAGGTGATTACATATTCTCCATCCTGGCCAACAAGGCCGGAAGCGGGGCGCGAAGCGCCATCGACTCCACGGTCAAGGCCGTCATCGACTGGGCCTCCGGCCTCTGATTCGGTGCTTTAATTCGGTGCCTAATTCGGTGCCAGGCAACTCATTGCCCTAATACGGAAATTTGAATTCGGGAATTGAGTTGCCTGGCACCGAATTATGATCAGTTGCCTGGCACCGTTTTTCTGCACCGTTTTTCTGTTCTTCTTGCCTCTCGGGCGAATCGAATATTCTAGAACCGGCCGAAAACCCAAATCCGATTATAAATGCAAAGGAGTGTGGGTCATCCGATTTGACACCGCCTTCGAGTGTTGCTAATCTTAAGCCACTGTGGGGAGATGCCAGAAGCAGTCATGATGTGTCCGGCCTGCCAGGCGGAAAACGCTCCGGACAGCCGGTTCTGCAAAAAATGCGGCTCCTCGATCGGAGAATTTTCCGGTACTCTGACCTCTCCGGAATTCATGGAGGCCGGCCTAAAGCAGGAGCGCCGTTTCTCTCCAGGTGAGAAATTCGGCAAGCGCTATACCATCATCGAGGAGGTCGGCCGGGGGGGAATGGGAACGGCCTACAAGGCCGAAGACATAGAACTGGGGACCACCGTGGTCCTCAAGATGATCCGCCCCGAGCTGGCCTCAAGGCCCGATATCATCGAGCAATTCAAGAAAGAAACCTTGCTGGGCAGGACCGTCACCCACGAGAACGTCGTCCGCATCCACGATCTGGGCGAGTTCGACAAGGTCAAGTATATCTCGATGGATTACATCAAGGGAGAGAACCTGAGCGAGCTGATCCACACCTCGGGAACATTGACTCTGGCGACCTGTCTCAGTATCACCCGGCAGATCGCCCGGGCCTTGATGGCGGCCCACCAGAAAGGGATTGTCCACCAGGATCTTAAGCCCTCTAACGTCATGATCGATAATTCCGGTAGAGTGTTTGTCACAGACTTTGGGCTGGCCAGATCCGTCGTAGTGCCGAAGGGATTCCCCGAAAGAAGACTCATCGGAACCCCCCGATATTTCTCGCCCGAACAGGCCCGGGGCGAGGCCTTGGACCAAAGGTCGGACATCTATTCCCTGGGAATCATGATGTACGAGATGGTCACGGGCTCACCACCCTTTGACGCCGATTCGGTTGAAGGCTATATCCGGAAGCATATTTCTCAAAGGCCGCTGCCGCCCTCCAAGATCAACCGCGCCGTTCCCCCTTCTTGTGAAAAAATCATCCTCAGATGCCTGGAAAAAAAGAAAGAAGAAAGATATCAGAGCATGGAGGAACTCCTCAAAGACCTGGAGGCCCAGAAGAAGCCCGGCCAATCCTGGGCCGGTTGGCTTCTGCGGAAGAAATGGCCCTGGGTGGCGGCCGCCGCGGTCGCGATTCTCGCCATAATCGTATGGCGAATTAGTCCGGCACCTCGCCCGCCAACTCCTCCGTCACTAGGCAATTCTGTCGTCATCATGTATGCCGTCAACAATTCGGGAGATAAGAGCCTGGACAAACTGCTCCGTTGGGGAATTACGGATCTATTGACCACTGACCTGGCTCAATCCAAGTTTTTCCGCGTCTTTCCCCAAAACCGGCTGATGCAGATGCTCGAAAACATGAATCAGCTGGAGGAAGAATGGCATTTATCGAAGACGATCGATAAGATCGCCGAAACGGAAAACATTGAATATTTTGTCCTGCCCAGTTTTACCAAGGCGGGCGACAGCCTCAGGATCGATATCAAGGTGCAGAGAGCCGGGGCTAAAGAGATCCTCAAGGCAGGATCCGTGCAAGGTAAAGGGACAGAAGATCTCTGGACTATGGTGGACGATTTGAGCTTGAAAGTGAAAACCGCGCTCAACCTTACTCAGGCAGAAATCGACGGCGATTACAGCCAAAGGCTGGACCAGATCACGACCGGCTCACCCGAGGCGTTGCGATATTATGTGGAAGGTCAACAATTCCTGGCCCAAGGCAAATTTGAGGCCAGCATCCGCTCGTTGGAAAAAGCAGTCCAGGAAGATCCCAACTACGCCATGGCATACCAAGCGCTGGCCGAAAGCTACAGTTACCTCGGCGATTATTATCAGCAGGTAAAGTACCTGAAGAAGGCGTTGGCCCTTGTCGATCGCGTCTCCGAACGTGACCGCTATCTCATCCAGGGATTCGCCTCCATCTTGCTGGATGATTCTCCCCTTCCGGCTATCGAAAGCTATAAAAAATTGACCGAACTCTATCCGCAGGATGAGAATGGCTATGCCTATCTGGGTTCGATCTACAGGAACAATGAAGAATGGAACCTGGCCATTGAACAGTATGAAAAAATCCTGAAGATCAACAGCCGATCGATGACTCCTTACGACAACCTCGCTTTTATCTACAATTCTCAGGGGCAGTATGAAAAAGCCAAGAGCACCCTTCAAGCGGCCAGGCAGTTTTTTCCGCACGAGGCCTCTCTGATCCTGAGGCCGAGTGTCATGATTTCTCTCGTCCACGGCCGATACGACGAGGCCGCCGCCCAGCTCAAAAGGCCCCTCTCTCTTTCCCCCGGCTCGGTTGATCTTTCCGAACTCCAGGGCCATATCTTTCGGCTTCGCGGGGAATTGACGTCGGCCCAAACGGTCTATATGCGTATCCGGCAACAAGAAGAAAGCGACCCCGAGTCACCCGGCTTCCGGGGACGGCTCTGGCTGGCCCATCTTCATCTGCAGCAGGGTGAATACCGTCAAGCCCAGGAGGAAATACGGAGAGGCATTCAAATTGCCCAAGATTCCAAGTGGGTTTATGACGAGCTTGAGTTTCGACTGCTTGCTGCGTATTCCGAACTCCAACTCGGACGGTTCCTGGAAGCCCAGGAAGTCCTGAAACCGGTGATGGAGATATGCCGGAATATCGGGGCCAAAAACGCCCCCAAGTACGGCTTGCTCATATCCGGACTGGCGGACCTGGGGATGGGGAAGATAGAAGAGGCCAAGAAAGTGGGGCTCGAGCTCCGGCAGTTGATTGAAACCGGGGGTTGTGCCGGGCACATGAGGTATTATGACCATCTCCTGGGGCGAATTGCTCTGGCCGAGGGGCGCCCGGCCGAGGCGGCCCCATATCTTGAACGGGCCGTCTCGAGGCTGCCCGCACAGAGAGAAGACTCGGATGATCACGCCTTCTATTATGACAGCCTGGCTGAAGCTTACTATCAAGGCGGAGATTTCTTAAAGGCCAGGGAAGCCTACGAAAGAATCATCTCTTTGACGACGGGAAGACTCCTCTGGGGAGACCTCTATGTCCGCGCCTTCTATTGGCTGGGAAGGACCAACGAGAAACTGGGGAAGGTCCGGGAGGCTTCTCAATATTACGAGAGATTCCTGAAGCAATGGGAGAATGCCGATCCCGGCCGCCCGGAGGTTGTCGACGCAGCGGCGCAGATCGCCCGACTGAAGAAGGGCTCTTAGCGAGCCGGCGGTGTTCCCGTCTCGCTAGTTCGGCTGGCCGAACCGTTCCCGAAGCCGATTGGTTTCCTTTCTCCACATTTTGGCCCCCCCGCACACGAGCGCCGGAATCCGGCCGATCTTTTTGCTGATCAAGGCGGCGGAGAGGGGACAGATCCAACACTCCTCCAGCTCATCGCAGGCCGCACAGGGTCCGGCCGGAGTCGAGAAGTTGTCCATTCTCAGCGCGGCATAATGTTCCATGGTTCGAGGGTAGATCGTATGATGATGCTTGATGAATGTATCGATGCCGCCGAAACAGTACTTCCGGGATTCCCGGATCGCCTTTGAGCTCTGGAAAAAGTGAGGGAATAAAAAGCAGCCCCAGAGCCTTCCGTCGGCCGCCAGGGCCAGCCTGCTCAGACCGCCCTCACAGGAATGGATGCCCCACCCCCATTTCTCACTCAGGTCGGTCCACGGCACGTCGGTCATCTTTTGATAACGGGAACGGAAGTATTTCCGGAGCCGGGCGATCTCCTTTTTCTGCCGGAGAAGGGACGAGGACGGCCAAGGCCGGCTGTGACCGAACCCGACGCCGATCTTCCGGACTCCCAGCTGATCGATGAGTTCGATCGATCGGGAGAGATAGGGGATCGTGTCCGAGGTGAACACGCTGTTCGTCTCCAGGGAGATCCGCGGCCTTTTCAGGATCTTCGGGATGACCGAAACAAGAAAATCAAAGCTCCCTTTCTTTCTGGAGATATCCTGAGCCAGGCCGTCGAAGCTCAAGAGAATGGAAAACCGGTGATCCTCCAGGCAATCCAAAACCTCCTCATTGAGGAGGCTGCCGTTTGTCGTGATCGAGTAGCGAGGTTTGAGGCCCCGTCTTTTTGAAATTCCATCTATCTGCCCGACGGCCCGTCTGATTTCGGCAAAGGCCAGGAGCGGCTCTCCGCCGTAAAAGTCGATCAAACACTCCCGGGCAAAAAACGGACCAAAAAAGCGGACGGCCCTGGCCAGGACAGCGGGATCCAACCGTTGCTTCCCCTTTTTTTGATAGCAATAGGCGCAATCGAAATTGCACTGATCCGTCAAGATGATCGAAAAACTGGCTAGCTCCATCCTCCTCACGGCAGAGTCCCGCGCCCGGAGTTCAGGCCTTGAGGGTCAAGGAACAGCGACTGTTTCCCCTATCTTGCCGTCTTCTCCAAAGGGGTTATCCGCAGCTGGGCTTTTTTGCCGAGGCACGGATAGAGCAGGGGCATTCTTGGAATTCTGGAGACCGTGCCGGTGCAAGGGTAAATCTTGGCAGGGTATATTGTGCACAGGATCTCATCCAGCGCCCTTCGGCTGTCGGCCAGCTTCCTCTGCTGGTCTTTGGGGACTTGGGCGCAGGCCAGGAATTCCGCGATTGTCTGAAACAGACGGGGAAAGTCAGGCAACTCATGTCTTTTCATTATTTCCCTCCCTCCAAGGGGCTTAATCTGGTGATAATAATTTATCAGTCTAGCCACAAAGTCAAGCAAAAAAAAGCTTCATTCAATTCGATGCCACGATTCGGTGCCAGGCAACTCATTACCCTAATACGGAAATTTGAATTCGGGAATTGAGTTGCCTGGCACCGAATTACACCGAATTATGATCCGCCGGCTGGCAGAGATCTGCAAGGACGACATTTATCCGGACAATTCGGGTCCAGGCACTGAATAACGGCGCCAAAGCAGGCTGGGGTACGGGCAACCTTTGCCGTCCGACCAGCGTCTTCTTCAATGAGCGAGGTCCAACTATGGTCAAAAGAAAAAAAGTGGCCTTTGGGGTGATACTCGTCATCATCGCTGCAGCCGCAATCTGGCTGTCCCTGCCGCCTCGCCCCGTCCGGATCGACCAGGATATTCAGGTCGGCGAGGAAGTCAATATCCCGTCGCGCTCCGGAAGTCTCGCAGGCAGTCTCCTCCTTCCCTCATCAGTCTCCGCTCCAACCCCGGCCGTTGTCATGATCACCGGATCCGGCACTTATTCTTATCGAAAGGCCCTCCAGACGGGCGTACCCTCTCACTGGAAGACGGCAGCCGAGGCCTTTCTGGAGAAAGGATGGATGGTCCTCTTCCTGGAGAAGCGTGGCGTCAACGGCTCAGCAGGTTCCTGGAAGAAGCAGTCCTTCGCCGGCCGCGCCGAGGATGCGATCGCCGGGATCCGCTATCTTTGCGCCCGCCCCGACGTCGACCCCGGCCGGGTCGGCCTCTGCGGGCACAGCCAGGGCGGCTGGATCGTCCAACTCGCCGCCGCGCTCTATCCGGAAGAAGTCGCCTTTGTCGTCTGCCTGGCCGGGCCGAATATCAGCGTCCGCCAGCAGATCATCGACGACGGGGTGAACGAATGGCGCTGCGCGGGGACGAGTGAGGACTCCATCCTTAAAAAAGAGAAACGCCTGAAGAGGAATCTCGGTCTCTACGCCGGGCTGTCGCGTCTGGTGAAGATCGGCTACCTGAGCCTGATCCTAAATTACGACCCCGCAAACATCGGCGCCAGGATCCGCTGCCCGATCCTCGCACTCTATGGAGAGTACGACACCCTCGTCCTCCCGGGATCGAACGCCCCCCTGCTTAGAGCCGGGTTGGAAAAGGGAGGTAACATCAACTCCCGGATCATGATCATTCCCGGAGCCAGCCACGGATTCTTCCGTATCCCCGGCAGGTGTCCGGACTGGGACAAAGTCGAGCTGGCGCTCGCGCCGGAATTCAAGGCGGCGCTCGACGGCTGGGATCCATTTTCTAATCCGGTGCCTAATCCGGTGCCAGGCAACTCATTACCGGAATACTAGTGTCCCGTCCCGTAAATATGTTGACAAAGTCCTTTGCTTGGACGGGACCCTTCCAAGGGGGAGTCAAGCTC
>Ga0315277_10013010_pt1 | contig 10390 bp, 6 predicted proteins | sample YL17G05_15_MG_FD_203695 | JGI IMG/M metagenome (GOLD analysis project Ga0315277, IMG submission 203695) | Sediment microbial communities from Yellowstone Lake, YNP, Wyoming, USA - YL17G05_15 | ecosystem: Environmental > Aquatic > Freshwater > Lake > Sediment | place: USA: Wyoming | collected...
CAGAAAGACCTGCGCGACCCGCTGGTGGTGATCCTCTTCCCGAAGTTTGATCCTGAAGTGTTCAAGTGCCTGGCAGCCCTCAAGGCGAAGTACGGAGACCAGGTGAAGACCTACAATCACCTGGCCCTGGCGATGGCAATAGTTTACGGCCGGGCGGGCGCGAGGGGCGTGCGCGGCCCGGACGTTCGTTTCGCCAACAAGGGCAGGGAAGCCCCCTCCATCGCAGACTCGTTCGGCTGGTACCTGAAGAACGAGCGCGCGATGAAGATGCCCCTGAGGACCACCCCTTGGCCGATCCTCCTCTACGTGGCCGATAACGACCTCCCCCTGGAGGAGCGGGCCTGGGCCCTGGCTCGTTACGGCAACTACCAACCGAGCATGTACGGCAAGATCTACTACGAGGTTGCGTACAACGGCAACCTCATCAACGTGACCAACGACGATACGGCTTGGACGCTGGCCACGATCCTGGCCAAGGGCGGCATCTGCATGCACCGCGCGTACTACACGTCGCGGATCCTCAAGGGTTTCGGCATCCCGAGCGTCTACGACCGCGGCGAGGGCGAGCGCGGCGGCCACGCGTGGGCCGCCTGGGTCGGCCGCGAGAGGGACTCCGTCGGCCTCCTCTTCACGGGACGCTTCGACTACGACCGCTACTACACGGGCCTCATGTACGACCCGCTCTATCGCGGAGACGCGCTCGACCGCGACCTGGAACTCACGGCCGTGGCCATCGCCAGGAGTTACCCCGGCTGGCTCGACGCGGCGGCGGCCTTCTACATCGCCCAGATGATTCAGGAGGAGGACTGCACCAAGGCCCTCAACCTTCTGGAGGGGGCCGTGCAGCGGAACCCCTACTGCGATATGCCCTGGCGCCTCGTCGCCATCTGGTGCGCCAAGGGCACGGTCTCCCAGGAACTGGGCGAGAAAATGTACGATACGATGCAGAAATCGTTCGCCGCCTACCCCGACCTGACGTTCGAGGTCCTCAGCAATATCCTCCAGCCCCGCATGAAGCCCGACACCAAGCCATCCGACGCGGAAGTGGCGAAGAACATGCAACTCCTGGAGAAGGCCTTCGCCATGTACGAGGCGGCCAAGCGGCCCGACCTGGCCGTGCGCCTGCGCGGCTTCCAGGGCCAGTACACCGAAGCCGTCGGCCGCCGCGACGATGCCCTCAGAGGGTACGTCCTGGCCTCCGAAAAATACGCCAACCAGCACTACGGCTTCATGCCACTCTTTGACCGCGCCGTCAAGATCATGCAGGAGGACAAGAAGCAGGACATGATGCTGAAGTACATGGCGATGATGGCGGCGAAGATCCCCGAGTACCAGGACGACTTCAACCGCAAGTACGACCTGAAGAACTATGCGTGGGTCCACGTGGTGAAGGCCTACGTCGGCGCCCTTCGCGCCGCCGGCCGCACGGCCGAGGCCGGCACCTGGGAAGCCCGGCTGCCGAAGCCGAAGAAGTAGCCCTACTTCTTTTCGCCGAAGGCGATCTCCGCCCGCTTCGTTCCCGCCGGCAGAGGAAAATCGCCGCCGGCCTGCGGTGGGACCGCCTTGCCGCTCACCTTCACGCTCGCCTTGAGTGATGCCGGCAGCCGCAGTAGAAATCCGTCGGCCGGGGCCGCCTCGCCGGTGAGTTTGAGTACCGCGCCGCCCTCGACGCGCGTATACTCGTAGGAGCACGGGCCGAAGTACGTCGGCATCCCGGCGACCTTGATCCACGGTGCTTCCGTCAGCCACTCCGCCGGCACGCCGCCCAGGAGCACCAACCGGTCGCCGTCCTCGAAGAGCAGGGCGTCGCGGAGGAGGAGCCACATCTCGGCGTTGGCCCAGCCGTGCGGCATGGCGACCGACCCGTCCCACGTGGTGCGGGCGTACTGCCATCCGCCCGAGCCGCTCTTGCCGCCTTCATCGAACGCGTACCAGCCGCGCATCTGCTCGTGGTCAAGATGAGTTGCGAGGGTTCCGGCGGCCGCCTCGCGGTTGCCCGCCAAGAGGCCCTGATGCGCGGTCGCGAGCGGGAAGTACCGCCAGCCGGTCGGCTTCTGCGCACCCGTCTTCTTGAACCGCTCGTACGCGGGCCCCGAGCCCAGTGGAAACAGGCGGCACGGCCAGAGCACGCAGTAACTGCCGTAACCCTTGCCGAGGTCTGCGGCAAACCGGCCCTGGTAGGCCGCGAGGAGCGCATCGGCCAGTTCGGCCCATTCTTTGGCGTCGTCTTTCTTCTCGAGCGCCTTTGCCAGCGCTGCCGCCCTCCAGAGGCCCGCGATGTCGAACGCCTCGGTGTACTCCGGGTGCGAGCCGTCGCAGCGGCCGGGTTTGAGTTCCTGCCGCTCATCTTTCGCGAGCGCATCGCCGAACTTCAGGCTGTTCATGCTCACCCAGTGCGGCCCGGCGGTCGTGCGGTAATACTTGATCATCGCGGCAAGTTGCCGCACGCCCGGGTAGACGCGCTCAAGCCACGCCTTGTCGCGCGTAAAGAGCCACTGCTCGCCGATGATCCAGAGAATCTGGCCGGGGTTGTCGGCCTCGGGATACGCCCGGCCGTTGAAGGGGTGGGCGAGGAAGTAATCTATGGCCATGGCCGCAGGGACGAACTGCCCGGCCTTCTGGAGGATGTTGGCCGTGTACACGCCGTCGCGGTTGTAGACGTTGTAGTTGACGACCGCCACGTCGGGCGCGCCGTCGTTCATGGCGATGGCGGCGTGGGCGGTGATGGCCGAGAGGGCCTCGGGCCAGCGGACATCGGGAACCGTGACCTTGAACCGGCCGTTGAAATTCTTCCAAAACATTATCGCATCTCCGAGGATCTGCCCGGCCCTCAGGCTACGATACAGTTCAAGACCTGGATCGGGTTGGAGGACGCCACCCTCGGCCGGGTCCGGCTTGGCGAGGTCAAACTGTGCCCACTGGCTCTTGCCGTCCCACTGGTGGGCGACCGCGCGGCGGCCGGCAAGGACTGGGCAGATAACCTCTATCTGCTGACAAGCCTGGGGCAACAACTTCAATTCGAAATACAACGCCCCCGAGCAGTCGCCGGTTTCAGACGCAGTTTTCTTTTCCGTCGGCATCTTGCCCTCCATCGCGAGATTGCCGATGTCGTCGGTCGGCAACACGCCCGCGCGGGTGGGCTTCTGTAGCGCGACCAGGGCAGGATGCCCGTCAACAAGCAGCGCGTCGCCCTCTTCGCTTACGGCGAGTTGCCGGACAGGTCCGCCCGCAGGGCCGAGCGGCCGCAGGGCAACGAACAGCGAGACCTTGTGTTCTTCTTTTCCGGTGTTTCCGAGATAGGCCCCGCTCGCGGCAAGGCAAACCCCGTCCATGCCCTTGGGACGAACTTCGCCGCGGAAGAACGCTGCCGTCACGGTAGTGATTATGATGTCGCCCGCGCGCCAATGGCTTGTCGGAACGGGAAGGCCGCCGGGGGTCAGCACGTGCTCGCACTTCACGCCGTCCATCGTCGGCGCGGTGAGATTCTTCGTCTCGTGGTCGTACACCCAGAAGTAGATGCCGTACGTGGCGAAGCCCGGCGAGAAATTGCCCTCGGCCTCGACGAACGTCTTCAGCGAGTCGAGCGTGTTCGGGATGCCGATGGGGATGTGGACCTTGCCGCGCGGGTCGAGCGGCAAGCGCGGCGGCTTAGCCGGCGTTTCGCCGCCGATGGCCTGAGAGCACCAGCCGACCAGGAGGGCTGCCGCCAAGCCGAGGCACACAAGAGAATTAGCTGAACGCATTGAAGCCCCCTTGCGCCCCGGCACATATTGGTCGCGGGCAGTGCGCCGGCGCGATCAACTCATCAGGTGGACCTTGACGGCGACCTCGATTGTGGCCGCCAAGTTCTCCGTTGCGTGCATCGCGAAGCAGACCCAGATGCAGCCCGTCGTCAGACGCGCGATGCCCAGAACGATGCCGCCGATCAGGATGACCACGATGCCGTACGAGTCATACTGCTGATGCGTGATGGCCCACAGGCCGGCTGTCACCAGCACCGCGAAGACCGGCCCCATGAACGAGTGGCGGAAACCCTCCAGGAGAAAACCGCGAACGAGGAACTCCTCCAGCAGAGGATAGGCCAGGACTATCATGAGGATCAGCAATGGAAAAGCAGGAAAGAAAAGCGCCTTCCTGTACTCTTCAACCATGACGGGTGGCACGATGTCGCGGCCGAGAAGGTACGTCGTGGCGTCTGTGAGCACGCACATCACCAGTTGGACTCCCAGCCAGAAGGCCAGCGCCGAAACCGAGGGTAGCCCCAGCCCCAGGTATTCTTTCAGCGGATAGCGTTTGCGGCGGAGCCACGCAAACAGAAATATGAGGCCGAGGACCGGTGGAACAATGAGGAGGGCGGCTGCTTGCTCGACCACAACATCGAGCTGCTTGTTCGAGAAATGGAACTCGCTCGAAATGATCTGCCACGGCACAATGCAGGCCACGCCGGCAAGCACCCCACCCACTGCGATAAGCAGCGTAAAGCCCAGCGTCGCCCAGAAACCCCACGGGCGGTGCGGCAGGGGCGGCGCCGTGGGCGGGGGCGCCGGCGGCAGGGCGGCGGTTGGCGTGACTTCACCAGGTGTTGCACTCACGCGGGACCCTCTTACGCATCATTACTCACTCGCTCGTGATCTTGATCTCGGCGAAGTACGCCGCCTCGAACTGCCAGCCGGTCGCCTGGTTGACGATCTCCACGGCGACCGTCTTGCCGGCCAGCGGCGAAAGGTCCACGTCCTCGGTCAGCCACTTGCCGGTCACGTCCGCAGAGTTGACCTTGACGGTCTTCTTCAGGAGTTCCTTGCCGTCGGCCCGCACGACAAGATCGAAGTCGCCGCGCGGGTCGTTCGCGACCACCAGGTGCAGCACAGTCTTCTTGCCGGCGGGCACGTCGATTTTCTTTGAGAGGTTGCAGCCCGCGGCTTCGCTGAGCGGGTGCGTCATGAGGACGTTCTTCCTGCCGCCCCATTCCTCGCGCAGGCCCGGCGACATGTCGGGCCCGCATTTGGCGATTGCCCAGCCGGGCGCGAACTTCTCGACCGCCGCCGTGATGTCGACCGCCTTGCCGGCCTTGCCGCCCTGGCCGCCCTTGGGCTTTTGGGCCGGCGGCTTGATCCGGGCCATTTCCTCGGGCGTGAACTTCGAGTCCGCGATGGGGCCGGGCGCCGTGACCTGCTCCAACTTCGGCGGCTTGGGCTCCTGCACGGGAATGACGAAGACCTCCTGGCCGGCCGCGTCCTTCTCGATTTTGCCGCCGGCCCGCACGACCGCCTCGCGGGCGAGTTTCTCGCTCACCTCGAACACCTTCGGCAACGTGTATTCCGTGAAACTGTATTTGGCCTGGAGGTTGAGTTTTTCGGTGAACCGCTCCGGGATCTTCGCCGCCCCCATAGTCGTAAAGAGGACGCCGGCCGCGTTGGAGGGGTTGCAGTCGCTGTCCTGCCCCGAGCGGCAGGCGATGAGGATGGTCTTGTCGGGGTCGCCCTTGCCGTAGAGGAGGCCCATGAGGACGTAGGCCCCGTTGAGTTTGACGTCGATGGAGAAGGCCCCCTCGCCGCCGGGCTTCGAGCACAGGCCGTGGGTGTAAGCGGGGTCCTTGTGGTACTTGTCTTCCACGAGTTGCCAGGTCTTCTGCCAGTCGTCGGGGTTGTCCTTGGTCCACTGAAGGACGTCGCGGACCATGCCGGCGTACTGGCTGTCGGCAGGGATGTAGGGGAGGGCGGCGAGAATGATCTTCCTCGGGTCGGACTCGAAGAACGCCTCGGTGTACATGGCGCCGACGAACTCGCCGGCCCGGACGCCGTCGCCGTAGTTCATGAGGCGACCGAACTTTTCGCCCAGCGCGACGGCCGTGTTCGGCAATCCCGGCGCGATGATGCCCGAGTAGTCGGCCTCGATCTGGTAGTCGATGTCGTCGGCGTGCTTGTTGAACTGGGGATGGCCCGAGTCGGGCGGGGCGATCCCTTTGCGCAGGTTGTCGCGGCCCTCCCTGTTAGCGTGCCACAGCGGGTAGCCCGAGTTGGCAAAGTCGATGCCCGCCTGCCGGATCGAGACCTCCCATCCGTACTGCTCCAGCGTGCGGAGGAACGTCATCTCGACGTAGCAGTCGTCGTTGCCGTGCTGGTTGACCATGCCGGGGTTCCAGGGGGGCATCTTCTCTTCCGGGATGATCGCGCCCTTGACCTTGAACTCCGTGGGCTGGCCCCATCCGACGCCGGCCATCTGTCCGATCCACGCGGCCTTCATCTTGTCGAGGTACTCGGCTACGGGCAGGCGGCGGACCTTCTGTTCCTCCGCGGTCGCGGGGGTGATGACCACTGCGGCGACGATTGCAGCCAACAGGGCAAGCGTTAGCGTGCGCATCCAAGTTCTCCCTTCGTAGCCGTGGATGGTGTCTTTTCCACACGAGCCCCGGAAGTTGGTCATGTCTCTCCGGCCGCGGGCCGGAAGTCGAACCGCGGTTTGAATGAACTTATCGGACCTTGGGTGCCGATTCAAGAATAACTCTCTTAAGGGGACCGCGTATGGACTTGCCTGCCTCTCTGATGGGCTGGCTCGGCATAGGCGCGGGCATGCTCGTCCTCATCGTGCTCGCGGCGCTGCTCGCCGGCGTTTTCATTGCCGCGGCCTTCCTGTGGGCGGCGGGCAGGCTGGTCGATGTCGAAGGCGCGACGCTACGAAAGGCGTTTGCCGCGACGTGCCTGTCTGCCCTCCTGACGGTTGTTGTGCTTGCGACGGCAGGCTTCGCCGCCTATTACGGGGCTGGGCTCGGCAGGCTGCGTTGGCTGCCGATTGCGGCGGGGCTGATGGTCTGCCCGGTTATCCACGTGCTTCTGATCAGGCGAGGTTTTGAGATTCCTATCCTGAAGGCGCTCGGCGTCTGGGCCGCCGCGACCGGCTTGGAGAAACTGGTTCAATCAGCCGTGGTTGTGATCGCCGGCGTGATACTTGCGGGCGGCCTTGTCAGCGCAACGACTTGGACGACGGCGGAGAAACCGGCCGCGTCGTTGTCGCCGCACGCATCCGCCCGGGTTCTTGCCGCGCAGCCCCAGGCTGCAGCGGTCGTAAAGCGTGACAGCCACACGCCCGCCAAGGCTAAGCCCGCGGCCAGTCCGCCGTCCCGCGGTAGCGCGCCCAAGGCGCGAGCGGCCTCCGCGCCTTCCAAGCGGCATCCCGCAGTCGTGGCGTCTGCCTCGCGGCCGGGCAGTGCGAAATTGCCGGATGCCCGCAAGGCGTCCTAGGCGGCGGCCATCCTCTTGCCTCTACGCCGCCCAGGGCAGGTTCTCCACACGATGCGGAAACCGATTGTATTGGCCCTCCCCGCCGATGTAGACTGCGGCAACCATTGGCGATAAGCGAAGGGGGACAGGCATGCGCGTTCAAAGGATCGGTGTTCTCGCGGGCGCTGTCGCGCTCGTGGTGCTCGTGTGTGTGGCTGCGGCAGGCAAGGGCGGCGCCGCCTGGCAGTACGGCGAGTGGAGCCCGGTGCAGTCGTTCACGAGTTCCGCCGGCGACACGATCAACTATTACCTTTTCACGCCGAAGGCGGCCGCCGGCGGCAAGAAGTTGCCCTTGGTCGTCTGGCTGCACGGGGGCCTGAAGTCGAACGGCACCGGCGGGCCGAACTTCGCCCAGGACGCCTTCTACAAGGACGAGCACCAGAAGGACCATCCTTGCTTCTGCCTGCGGCCGGTCGCCATCAAGGGGCAGAACTGGGTGAGCCCGCGCGGCGCCGGAGCGGGGTCGCACAAGATGCCCGAGGCGCCGTCGCCGTCGATGAAGGCCGCGATCGAACTCATCGACAAAGTCGTCAAGGACCGGCCGATTGACGAGGCCCGCCTGTACGTCGTCGGGGCGTCGATGGGCGGCTACGGCACGTGGGACCTCATCGAGCGGTATCCGGACAAGTTTGCCGCAGCCATGCCGCTGTGCGGCGGAGGGGACCCGTCGAAGGCGCCGCTCCTTAAGGACATGGCCATCTGGATCTGCCACGGCGACAGGGATCCGTACGTGCCGGTGCAGGGCTCGCGTGACATGTTCGACGCGATCCTGAAGGCGCGGGGCGGGCAGCCCGCGACGAAGGACGAGGACTCGCGCATCGTCCGCACGAGCCCCGACGACCGCGTCCGCTACTACGAATACAAGAGCGGCAACCACAACGCCGCCTGGGACAAGGGGCTGACCGAGCCCGACCTCGCGGCGTGGTTCTTCTCGAAGTCGCTGGCCGCCAAGAAGGCGGCGCCGTGAAGCGGTGACGCCATCTGCGGGGCGAGAGCAAGGGCTGGAATTCGAAGGGGTCCGGAGCCTTACGAACGGGGCTCCTGACCCCTTTGGTTTCTGCTGCGCGCCGCCGCACCGGCGACGGCTGACCGCTACGCCTGCGGCGGAGCCGTGTCGGTCTTGGGGGCAGCCTGGTCCGGCGGCACGAACGTGCCGGTGATCGGCGCGGGCGCAGACGCGGCGCTCGTCTGGGCCGAGGGCGCTGCCGTGGGTGCAGGCGCCGGGGCGGCGGCCGGCCTGGCCGCGGCCTTGCCCGTGCGATCGCGGTAATCTTCCGGCGATGGTTCCGGTATGGTTGCCAGCAACCGCTCGATGATCTTCTCGGCGTTCATGCCCTCAGCGTCGGCGTTGAAGTTCGTGAAGAGCCTGTGCCTGAAAACGGGGCGGGCGATCTTGCGGATGTCGTCGCACGTGACGTTGAGGCGCCCGGCGAAAATCGCGCGAGCCTTTGCCCCGAGCACCAGGTACTGGGCCGCGCGCGGGCCGGCCCCCCACGTCAGCCACTCGTTGATGAACTGGGGGGCGTCGGGCGTGCCCGGTCGCGTGGCGCGGGCGAGGCTGACGGCGTAATCGACGACGTGCTCCGAGACGGGCACGCGGCGGATGATCTTCTGGATGCCCAGGATGTCTTTGGCGCCAAGGACGAACCGCAGGTCGATGTCGCGCTCGGTCGTCGTGGCCCGGACGATGGCCCGCTCGTCCTCTCGCGGCGGGTAATCGACATTGACCATGAACATGAAGCGGTCGAGTTGGGCCTCGGGCAGGGGATATGTGCCTTCCTGCTCGATGGGGTTCTGCGTCGCCAGGACGAAGAACGGCAGATCCAGCGGATACGTGTTGCCGGCGGCCGTCACGTGGTACTCCTGCATGGCCTGGAGGAGGGCGGCCTGGGTCTTGGGCGGGGTGCGGTTGATTTCGTCCGCCAGGATGATGTTGGAGAAGACGGGGCCGCGGATGAACCGGAACGACCGTTCGCCGGTCGCGCGGTTCTCCTCGATGACGTCCGTGCCGGTGATGTCCGAGGGCATCAGGTCGGGCGTGAACTGGATGCGGTTGAACTTCAGTTTCAGCACCTGGGCGATCGTCGAGATCAAGAGCGTCTTGGCCAGCCCCGGCACGCCCACCATCAGGCAGTGGCCGCGCGAGAAGACCGCCAGCATCAACTGCTCGATGACCTCGTCCTGCCCTACGATGACTTTGTGGATCTCCTGGAGGAGCAGGTTGCGGGCCTTGGAGAGTTGCTCGATGACGGTCAGTTCCTCAGGCGTGTGGGTGGCCAACGGGAACCTCCTTGCTTTCAGAAAGTGACTAGGTAACTAAGCGACTAGGTAACTAGGTAAAGAACCCGCGGCCTCCGTGCTGCGGGGCCGTGACCTAGTCACCCAGTCACCTAGTTACCTAGTCACCCGTTGCGCGTCAAGCCATTACGTCCGCAAAACCTTCAGCACTTCCCCCCGCGGGGGTCAGTGCGTCATGGCGTAAACGAGGATGTTGATGCCCAGCCGCAGGGCGTCGTTGCTGGCGTACCCGCGGTCGTACGGATTGGGCGCGCCCGACCAGCCGTTCACCAGGCCCAGGGGGCTGTAGATGACCCGCAACTGGTTGTCGATCTGGATGCCTTCCAGCGTGGGCCGGTCGAGGCCCGGATAGTCGTGCAGCGCCAGGGGCGTGTACTCGACCCTCTGGATGGGGAACACGCTCTTGTAGACCGGGTGGTCCAGCGCGACGCGCTCCAGTTTGTTGTCGGGCAGGACCCGCGCGATCTCGCGGCGGAAGGCCGTGTCGAACGACTTGCGGCCGCAGCACGAGTTGCCCACCAGCACGCCGCCCGCCGCCAGGTAGCGACGGAGGTTGTTGACTTCCTCGTCCGTCAACTTGAAGTCCTCGTGGCCCGTGATGTAGAGAATCGGATGGCGGAAAGCGTCGATGCTCCTCAGGTCCACGTCCTCTTTCTTGAACTGGACCGACACCGTGGTGTTCTCGGCCAGGTACTTCATGAGCGACATGAGGCTGGCCGGCTGGGTGTCCCAGTCGCCGTTGTGGACGACCTGGGCGATGACGAGTTGGTCGCGCGTCGGGTCGCCCTTCTGGTGGTAGATCTTCTCGGTGGCCA
>Ga0315277_10013011_pt1 | contig 10390 bp, 7 predicted proteins | sample YL17G05_15_MG_FD_203695 | JGI IMG/M metagenome (GOLD analysis project Ga0315277, IMG submission 203695) | Sediment microbial communities from Yellowstone Lake, YNP, Wyoming, USA - YL17G05_15 | ecosystem: Environmental > Aquatic > Freshwater > Lake > Sediment | place: USA: Wyoming | collected...
AGTCCTTTGCCACAAGCCCGAGCCAATGCTCGGTGGTGAAAGCCTTCGGTCCCGGCTGGGTTGGCACCGTCCATGACCCGAGCGTTGCCGTCACCGATTTCCGTTGTCCCATTCGACCCAGGCCAAACGTAACATCCGTGCCCGGTCTGCGGCCGGCAACCTCGCTCTGGAACCAGCGCGCGTCCGGAATCGGCTTGCCGTCGAGGGTGACGATAGCATCGCCCGGCCTGATTCCTGCCTTGTCCCCGGGCCGGCCCGGCTCGACCGACGTGACCAGCACGCCGTTTCGCGTGCGCAGCCCAAGAGCCAGGCGGATTCCTTCGGTTATCGGCTGGGTCGAGATGCCGAGAAAGCCTCGCGTCACCTTGCCGCTACTAATGAGCTGCTCGGCGACCGACTTCGCCAGGTTGATAGGCGTAGCAAACCCAATGCCCGTAGGACCGGTGCGCGTCGTACGGATGAAGCTGTTGACGCCGACAACCTTGCCCTGCAGGTCAACGAGCGGTCCGCCCGAATTGCCCGGGTTGACCAGCGCATCGGTCTGGATGAAATCCTGGAAGTCCGGGCCGGATGACTTGGGCTGGCCCCAGCGCGACAGCCCGCTCACGATGCCGGCGGTCGCCGTTCCTTCAAGCCCGAACGGGCTGCCCGTCGCCATCACCGGCTGACCGACGTCGAGATCGGCAGAGTTGCCGAGCGCCGCAGGCGCGAATGCGCGCTTCGCTTTCACCTGTATGACCGCGAGGTCGGTGACCGGGTCCGCGCCGACCACGACGACGTCACTGCCGCTGTAGGTCTTGTCGGCCGAGAACTGGACGGTGAGGCCCGCATAGTTGGCCACGACGTGGTTGCAGGTCAGGATGTGACCGAGTGTGTCCAGGACGAACCCGCTGCCCAGCGCTCGGGTTTCGGCCAGAGTCGGCCCGCTGGAGTCGCTGGCTCCCCCCGGCCCTACCATATCGGTGACGATGCTGACCAGTGACGGCCGCACTGCGTTGGCGGCCGAGACAAAGCTTGACTGTGCCGTTGCGACACTGGCCAAGACTAGTACTGCAGCAAGAATCGCTTTCATCTCAACTACCTCTATTCTGTTGTTGGTCGGTTCCTACCCGCGGCCGGCCTGCCCGAGCTTGAAACCCTCTTCAAGGCACTTGACGTTCAGCGGAATCAACTTGGCCTTCTTGGCGAATTCGTGCTTGGTCATCGCGACCACGGCGTCAAACGGCACCAGTCCGGTCGCACCGACATAGGCGCCGAGCATGACCATGTTTGCCGCCTTGCCTGAGCCCGCGTCGATGGCAATCTGGTTGGCCGGCACCTCGACGACAACGACATCCTTCCGCTTCGGACGGACCGTGATGAGCGACGTGTTCACGACCGCGAACCCGCCGGGGCGCTGGGTCGGGCAGAACCGCTCAAGCGACGGCCGGTTCATCACGACCGCGTCGCGGGGATTCGAGACAATCGGCGAGGCAATCGGCTCGTCGGCGATGATGACCGTGCAATTGGCCGTGCCCCCGCGCATCTCCGGGCCGTACGACGGCAGCCAGACCACTTCCTTGCCCAGTTCCATTCCAACCTCGGCCAGGAGCTTGCCTGCGAGCATCACTCCCTGGCCGCCAAACCCGGCGAACACTGCTTCAACCTGCATGGGCTCCCCCTTCCGGTTTGGAGCTTGGGGCTTGAGGCTTGGGGCTTGCCGCGTCATCATCGTACTTCTTGAAGTTCTGTACCGGGTAGTAGGGCACCATGTGCTCTTCAAGCCACTTCGTCGCCTCGAACGGAGTCTTTCCCCAGTTGGTTGGGCAGGTGGAGAGCACCTCGACGAACGTGAAGCACTTGTTGTCGCGCTGCAGCTCGAAGGCGGTCTTCAGGACCCGCCGTGCCTTCACTACCTGCTGCGGAGTGTGGACGGCAACGCGCTCGATGAAGCCCGGCGTGCGCAGACTGGCCAGCAGTTCGCACATCCGTATCGGGTAGCCGACGTCTTTGACATCCCGCCCCTTGGGACTGGTCGTCGTCACTTGTCCGGGCATCGTGGTCGGCGCCATCTGGCCGCCGGTCATGCCATAGACCGCGTTGTTCACGAAGACCACGGTGAACTTCTCGCCGCGGTTGGCGGCGTGGATTATCTCGGCCATGCCGATCGACGCGAGGTCGCCGTCGCCCTGGTAGGTGAACGCAATCAGGTCGGGCCGCGCCCGCTTGATGCCGGTGGCAAGAGCCGGGGCCCGACCGTGAGCGGCCTGCTGGAAATCCATGTTGAAGTAGTTGAACGCGAGGACCGCGCACCCGACCGGCGCGATGCCGACGGCCCGTTCGCGCAGGCCCAGCTCGTCAATCACCTCGGCCACGAGCCGGTGGATGATGCCGTGGGTGCAGCCCGGGCAGTAGTGGGTTATGGCCGCGGTCAGGGACTCGGGCCGTTTGAACAGGGTCTTCATGACTTGCCTCCTTCGGCGGTCCGGGGCTCGGCGTTCGACATTCGGCGTTCGGCATTTCCGCTGAGCCGGGACTTGACCGCGGCAACGACTTCCTCCGGGGATGGGACATTGCCGCCCGACCGGCCGAAGAAGTAGACCGGCTTCTCGTGCCCCATTGCGCAGTGCACGTCCTCGACCATCTGGCCCATCGACATCTCGACCGACATCAGGAACTCGGCCTTGCGTCCCAGCTCCAGCACCTTTGCGTCCGGGAACGGGAAGAGCGATATCGGCCGCAGCAGCGCTGCGGCAATGCCCTGTTCCGTCAGTTGTGCAATCGCAGTCTTGCAGATGCGGGCGGTCGTGCCGTATGCCACCAGCAGAACCCGGTACGGCTTGTCGGTGTTGTACTCCTCAAACCGAACCTCCTCGCGCCGCATCTTCTCATACTTCGCGGCGAGCGTGTTGTTGAGTCGTTCCTCGGCCACCGGGTCGAGGTACAGTGAATTGACCACGTTGGGCTTGCGGCCCTTGGCGCCGGTCGTGGCCCAGTCCTTGGGCGGCAGGGGCGGGAACGACGGCTGCTTGAACTCGACCGGCTCCATCATCTGCCCAATCATCCCGTCGCCGATGACGATTACCGGGTTGCGGTACCGGTCGGCCCGGTCGAACGCGAGCGGCATCAGGTCAACTGCCTCCTGCACCGAGGACGGTGCCAGCACCAGGCAGCGGTAGTCACCGTGTCCGCCGCCCTTCACGGCCTGAAAGTAGTCGCCCTGCGACGGCAGAATGCCGCCCAGGCCCGGGCCGGTCCGGACGATGTTCACGAAGACGGCGGGCAGCTCGGCCGCCGCAATGTAGCTGATTCCCTCCATCATCAGGCTGATGCCCGGGCTGGAGGACGTTGACCACGCCCGGGCGCCGGCACCGGCCGCGCCGTAGACCATGTTCGCGACCGCGACCTCGCTCTCGGCCTGCAGGAACGCGCCGCCGACCTCGGGCATCCGGCGGGACAGGTATTCGGCCACCTCGGACTGCGGGGTCAACGGGTAGCAGAAATAGCACAGTCCGCCGGCCCGAATCGCCGATTCGGCAATCGCCTCGTTGCCCTTCATCAATACTTTTTCCATCTGCCTGCTCCTCTCAAGGCCACGCCGTCCGCGCCTTTACGGCCGCTTCGCGTCCTCGGTCCGGGCACTTCTGCATTCTGATATCTGATATCTGAATTCTGCATTATCCGAACCTTCCGTTCTATGCCGCCTCTTCCTGCTCGATGGTTATCGCCACGTCCGGGCACATGAACGCGCAGAAGCGGCAACCGGTGCAGGCTGGCTGGTTCTCTGGACAGGCGAAGAAGTAGCCCTTGTCGTTAATCTCCTTGGACATGGCCAGCACCTGCTTCGGACAGGTGCTGACGCAGAGCCCGCAGCCCTTACATCGGTTCTTCTCGATTGTCACCTTGTTAACTTTGGCCATAATACTCCTTCAGGATAACGGTGAATGGAGAATTGAGAATGGTGAAATCCGGATCCGTATTTCACTCTTCACTATTCCTAATTCGCAACTCAGTCGCTGCGAATCCGGTACTTGCCCAGCCAGTTGGACGGCTCCCACGGCTTCAGCATCAGCCGGTCGAGAACCATCACCGGGTACCCGCACCCGGCCGCGTCAAAACGGTCGAGCAGGGCGCGTTGCACCGCGACAAACGCAATGCGGGCGCCGGTCTTCTGCGCCAGCTCCTCGCCCAGCGCAATTCCCTCGTCAATCACCGCCGGCGTGGTCTCATCAATGAGGTGGGAATTGACCACAATCCGGTCCACCTTGATTCTGGCCGCGTCGCTGATTCCGGCCATCATCTCCTGCGCCGACGCAACCGTGGCGGTGAACGGCCGCCGCGAATTCAGCACGAAAAGACCGGAGTAGTCCTCAGGCCGCATGGCTTCGGCAATCGAAGCCATCACTCTTGCTCCGGCCGGGTCTCCGCCCAAGTCAAGCACGACCAGCGGGCGACATTGGACATTGGACATTGGACTTTCGCCTTCCGAAGCTCGGCCTTCGTTCGGGTTTCGGGCTTCATTCGTCATTCGTCCTTGGCCTCTGCGGCCCCTGTCCGACAGTGCGTCCTTCGAGCTTTGCCCTTCAATCGCTCCTTTTATCTCCGGTACAATGATGGGCAGGTCCGCATTCACCAGCGCGCCGGACGGAACGATGACCTCGATGCCGCAACTCCGCAACTGGTTTCTCACTTCCCGGCTGCGGAAATAGAGGTTCACGATATCAAGGTCGGCAATCGAGACCTTGCGCCCGAGTTCTCTCATTCGCAGCGAGAAGTTGACCGCGACCTCGGTCTTGCCTGACCCGAACCCGCCGCAGAAGATGTTGATTCGTTTGAGTTCCTTCAGGAAGCCGTCCGCGTTGAACCAGCTCTTTGTCGCCGGAGCGGAAGATGTGATGCCTGCGCTCACGCCAACATCGGCTGCGGCCCTCAGACATCGTGAAATCATGGAGTTGATAGATTACAGCCAACTGAGGCTGGGGTCAACCTCGCCAGACGCCTCTCCCCTCCTTCCGCTCTCCCTCTCCTCGCTGAGGAGAGGGTCGGGGTGAGGAGGGCGCGAACGCGGTCGGGCTCTGCGTTCGTGCAGGGAGCTGTCCGTGCCGGCTCAACCGGCAGCGGATTCCCGCCCGCTAGTCTCCAGCCGAGCCGGCTAGCGCTGAATCACGACCTTGCGGACGGACTTGGCTTGCGCTTCGCGGATGAAGTAGACGCCGGGCGCGAGTCTGCTCACGTCATTCGCTCCCGCCTGCAGGTTCATCACGCGCCGCCCTGCCGCGTCCAGCAGTTCGGCCCTGTCTACTGCCTGCTGTCTACTCCCCACTTGCAGATCCAGCACTCCGCGCACAACTGTTGGAATCGGGCCGGCAGTCCTCACTCCCGCCTTCGGCGCTTCCTCAACGCCTCCGCCGTAGAACTGAAGTATCTGCAGACCGCCTAGGTAATCCATAACATAGGTATAGTCACCACAAACGAAGACGCTCCGGGCAAATCCCGTTCGGTAGTACCCAACTTCATCCGGCAGGGCAGGATCGGCAACTGAGATGATTCGCAGACCGGCAACATCATTCGCGACGTGCACGCAACCTCCAGACGCGGCTATGCCGTAGGCCTCGCCCGACAAACCGCAGGACCCGACCGCTACCGGGTGCGCCGGGTCGGCGACCGACATGACCCACATGCCGTAGTGGATACCCGTAACATACGCGTAGTCTCCACTCACTGCCACTCCGAAGGCCGCGCTCGGCGCGTCGCAGTAGCCGACCTCAACCGGGTGCGCCGCGTCGACAACCGAGATGACCCGCAAGCCGGAATCATTATCCGCGACATAGGCATAGCTACCGCTCACGGCCACGCCATAGGCCCAGTCCGGCGTGTTGCAGTGCCCGACCTCAACCGGATTGACCGGGTCGGCAACCGAGATGACACGCAATCCAGAATCCAGGTCCGCGACATAGACGTAGTCTCCCTCTACGGCTACGCCACAACTACCGCCTGGCGTGTCACAGTATCCGACCTCAACCGGATTGGCCGGGTCAGAAACAGAGACGACACGCAGGCCACCAGGGAAGACGACGACATAGGCGTAGTCCCCGCTCACAGCGACGCCCTCCATGACCCCCAGCGTGTAGTAGCCTCCGACTTCATCGGGGTGCGCAGGGTCGGCAACTGAGATGACCCGCAACCCTCCACCTTCAGTCGTGACATAGGCGTGGGTGCCGCTCACGCCTAAGTCACGACTGAAGGTGGAGGGTTGCGGGACATAGGCGTGGGTGCCGCTCACGGCCACGCCATTGGCGGCTCCCGGCGTATCGCAGATACCGATGAGCCGGACGTTGAGCGAATCCACGGCCGACGCAACGCCGATTAGCAGGCCCAAGCAGAGTACGAGCATCGTGGCTCTCATTGTTGCCTCCTATTTCGTAATGACGACCTTGCGGACTGCTTGCGGCTTGCGGCTTGAGGCTTGTGGTTGCTCTCGCACGAAGTAGACTCCCGGCGCCAGCGCCCGCACGTCATTCGCACCCGGCAGAAGGTCGAGAACCCTCCGCCCGCTGACGTCCAGCAGCCAGGCTGAGCATGGACGCCAGGGCATATGCAGCAGCCCGTGAACGATGGTGGCGCCGCTAGTCGTGATTTCTTTGGATATCACCGCTTCCCGATTGGAGGGACGGGGATTCATCTTGCCCCAGATGCGATCGGAGTTGTAGTCCTTTCCGCCCACGTTCCCGGCCCAGCCCTCGTACACGAGCAGCATCCGGCCGCCGTTGCTGACGCCGAGCCGCGGGTAGGTCTGGTCTTGCTGCTGGCTGACGACAGGGCCGCTATCGAAGACGGTTCCTTGCGGCGACAAGCGTGCACCGAAGATGTCGAAGTCGCTGCCGTTGCGGTAGTCCTGCCAGACCACGAGGCAGTTCGCGCCGTCAAAGCCAAGGGCAGGCATCAATTGGTCGTCGACTGCGGTCGAGATGGGTATGCCCGAAGGGTCGAGCACAGTGCCCTGCGGCGTCGCCCGCGCACCGAAGATGTCGTAGTCGTAGCCGTAGCGGTTGTCCTGCCAAACAACAATGAAGTTCGCGCCGTCAAAGACTGCGGCGGGGAAGCGCTGGTGGTTTACCCCTTGCGAGAAAGCGACGCCCGCGGGGTCAAGCACCTCACCTTGCGGCGACACGCGCGTGCCGTAGATGTCCCAGTCGGTGCCGCTGCGGGTGTCCTGCCACACGACGAGGGAATTCGCACCGTCAGAGGCAATCGCCGGAGCGTACTGAAACCCCGGCACGGTGGTGATGGCAATGCCGGAAGGGTCGAGCACGCTACCGTCAGGCGCCACTCGCGCACCGCGGATGTGGAATCGGGCGCTGTCGCGGTAGTCTGCCCATACCACCAGTGAGTTCGCACCGTCAAATGCCACCGCCGGCAGGTTCTGGTCGTTTACCGCCTGCGAGATGACGAAGCCGGCGGGGTCGAGCACCTCACCCTCCGGCGTCACCCGCGCACCGTAGATGTCACCAGCAGGATCGCTGCGGAAGTCTTCCCATACCACAAGGAAGTTCTTACCGTCAAAGCCTACCGCGGGCAAGCGCTGGTCCTTCGCGGCCTGCGAGATGACGAAGCCGGCGGGGTCGAGCACCTCGCCCTCCGGGGTCACCCGCGCACCGTAGATGTCCCAGCCATTGCCGTTTCGGTCGTCTGCCCACGCCACGAGGAAGTTCTCACCGTCGAAGCCGGCGGCAGAAGAGTTCTGGTCGTTTGCCGACTGCGACATGAGAAGACCGGCGGGGTCGAGCACCTCGCCCTGAGTAGTGACCCGCGCACCGTAGATGTCGTAGCCGCTGCCGCCGCGGTCGTCTTCCCAGGCCAGGAGGAAGCTGGCGCCGCCAAAGCCTACGGCGGGGTAGTACTGGTCGTTTACCGCCTGCGAAATGACAAAACCGGCGGGGTCGAGCACCGTCCCTTGCGGCGTCACCCGCGCACCGTAGACGTCGTAGCCGGTGCCGCTGCGCAAGTCTCCCCAAGCCACGAGGAAGTTCTCACCGTCGAAGCCTGCGGCAAGGGAGTGCTGGTCGTTCGCAGCCTGCGAGATGACGAAGCCTGCCGAGTCGAGCACCGTGCCTTGCGGCGACAAGCGCGCACCGAAGATGTCGAAGTCGCTGCCGTTGCGGTAGTCCTGCCAAGCCACGAGGCAGTTCGCGCCGTCAAAGCCAAGGGCAGGCATCAATTGGTCGTCGACTGCGGTCGAGATGGGTATGCCCGAAGGGTCGAGCACAGTGCCCTGCGACGTCACCCGCGCACCGTAGATGTCACCGGCAGGATCGCCGCGATAGTCTTCCCATGCCACGAAGAAACCCACGCCGTCGAAGACAACAGCGGGCGTCAATTGCTCGTTTTCGGCGGTTGAAATGGGGATGCCCAAAGGGTCGAGCACCGTCCCTTGCGAAGTCACCCGCGCACCGTAGATGTTGTAGGTAGCGTCGGTACTGTCGCTGCCGTTGTCTTCCCACACCACCAAGAAGTTCGCGCCGTCAAAGGCAAGGGCAGACATCAACTGGTCGTCGGCTGCGGTCGAGATGGAGATGCCCGAAGGGTCGAGCACCGCGCCTTGCGGCGTCACGCGCGCGCCGACGATGTCCCAGTCGGTGCCGCTGCGGTCTTCTTCCCAAGCCACGAGGAAGTTCGCCCCGTCAAAGCCTACGGCAGGAGCGCCCCGGTCGCCTGGCACCTGTGTAATGAGGATGCCAGCCGGGTCAAGCAACGCACCTTGCGGCGTCACCCGCGCGCCGGAGATGACGCCGTAGCGATCATCCTGCCACACCACGAGGAAGTTGGCGCCGTCAAAAGCGACCGCGGGTAGCGACTGGCTGAACTGCGCAGGCATGCGAGTGATGCTCGTGTCGATCAGGAACTCGCTACCGTCAAACGCGGGGGTCGATTGGACAGCAGACTGCGCGGTCGCGCGATGAGCCCGGACCTGCCGGATGATGCCTCTTGAGTCGAAGTCGGGCTGTGAAGCAACGATCGGCTGGGCCGTCGTCTCCATCAACTGACCACTGACTGCGGACAGACAGCAACAGACGGCTATCAGAACACTCGATGCCCTCACAGTCCCTATTTACCTGGCAATGACCACCTTGTGGACAGCCTTCGCTTGGGCTTGGGCCTCGCGGGTGAAGTAGACGCCGGGTGCGAGTCTGCTCACATCATTCGCGCCGGCCTGAAGGCTCATCACCCGCCGCCCTGCCGCGTCCAGGAGTTCCGCCCTGTATCCTGTCTGCTGTCCACTGCCTACTTCCAGATTCAGCACCCCGCGGGCGATGGTTGCGAGGCGGGAGCCGACAACCAGATGCGGAGCCGGCTCCTGAACTCCGGGTCGGGAAGTGCGATACACGCTGTAGAGCTGACCGGCTGTGGTCCGGAACAGGACGTAGACTCGTCCGTTTGCGTCAGCCGCAATGCCCTTTGGCACACCGGTCATGGTTGACGTCTGTTCAGGCTCGGACCAGGATCCGCCTCTTGAGTAGTTGACCGCAACCCAGGCATAGGCGCGAGCCTGCCATGCTGACCACACGATGCCTTCAAAGTCGGTCGTGGCACATGCCCGTCCAATCGAGTAATCTGTAACAAGGTCGTTGCCGATCTCCACGCTGTCATCAATCACTGCGCTCTGCATCAGGTATCCACCCAGCAGTGACTGGATAATCCAGAGCCGCCCCGCCGAATCTGCGGTCGCAGCGGGCCAGTAACCGTCTCCGGACCAACACCAGCGCAGAGAGTCGTTCTGCAGGATTGACAGCATGGCGAATGAGTCGCTCGGGATGTCTATCGCGTAGACGACCCACAAGCCCGAACCCGGCCGCTTCACCAGCACCGGCGCCGGGAAGTTGGTCTCAATCGGGTCACCCATCCCTTGCGCGATGTACTGCGGCGGCAACCACGAGTCGCCCACCAACCGGCAGTAAACGGCCGACGAGTAGGGCGCCAGCGTCGCGAACCCGAGGAACCAGTCACCCGCGGCATCTGAGGCAAATGACATCGGTCCCGCTGCGGGACTGCCGGAATAGACCCTTGAGGCGTGCCAGCCAGCCGAATCCCTGAAGGCAGCCCACACCCCGCTGCTGTCTCCATCCTTGTACCAGGCGGCCCACATTCGACCTGAGGCGTCACGGCCCATGCCCGGGTCATGGAAAACCGGGTTCGAATCCGGTGGACCCAGCTCAACCGGCTGCGACCAGGTGTCGCCGGTTGTCCAGCACGCGAGCACCCGGGGTGGCGCGGTCGAGACCACGGTCGCCCACATCGTGTCGCCGGCACCGGCTGCGAAGGCCTGTCCCCCAATGTAGGAACTGCCGCTCAGCAGCGGCTCCGGGTTTGACCATTGTCCCACGCAGACGGCATACAGCAAGCAGCATGCGAC
>Ga0315277_10013013_pt1 | contig 10389 bp, 10 predicted proteins | sample YL17G05_15_MG_FD_203695 | JGI IMG/M metagenome (GOLD analysis project Ga0315277, IMG submission 203695) | Sediment microbial communities from Yellowstone Lake, YNP, Wyoming, USA - YL17G05_15 | ecosystem: Environmental > Aquatic > Freshwater > Lake > Sediment | place: USA: Wyoming | collected...
AAAGTTCCCAAGAACGTACCGACTACAGAATTTCCGACGTGCGAAGAGCTGGATTTGCTCAGAGCAATTGATCCTACGGGCATATACATACCAAGAACTAAATAAATATGTGTTTACTTTGTCCATGACAGCAATTCATTATACAACTGCTTATAAACTCTTATGGCTCACTGGAAAGTGTCTATGGGCTGGGGAGGACAAACAAAATATATCTTCTCTTTGACACTCTTCGGAGTTTTGGTCTACCCTTCCACTGAGAAGCAGAGCTGTCTAGTATTCAAAGGCATAATTCGCTGCGACCACCACTAGGTCAAAAATGTCTATGACTGAATCTCCTGTAAGGTTGTATGTGTCGTTGGTTTGATCGTAGAAAGCGGCAACTGTTCGAAGATCGGTAATGTCAACGTGTCCGTCGTTATTTACATCGCCTTGTATCGGAGAGAACGTGTAGTTGAAGTCAGGACCGACCTCTACGTCTGATAATACTGGGCGTTCATACTGTAGTTTAGCGCAACTTGGATAGCTTAGGTTGGCACGCTGGATGAAAATCGTATCGGTCAAATTATTTTCCCAATCCGAAATACTGGCCTGATCTTTCCAAAAGTGGTAGAAGCTCGCCGTGAATTTCAGAGTCAGCAAAACGACATTTCCACTCACAAGGCTACCTGAAGTTGCGCCCAAGATGGTGCCTTCAGTCTCGCTAATTAGTAAGGTCCCACTCCCCCAAGCTGTCCATGTTACTTCAGTGCAACTCAAAAGAGTCGAGTTATAATGTATCTCAAACTCACAGTCTTCAACATTTGAAGCATTGGCAATGCCAACAGCGATAGTGAAGTTTTCTCCATACGTGCGGCAAGTTCTTACTGTCTCGCTCATCTGAAGCATTGGGGTCCTTCCTCTAATCCTATAAACTCCATCCGCAACTGAATGTTTGATTGACGTAGCAAGCGAGTCACTCAATTTGTGTGTGCCGAAGTGAATGTACGTCTCTTTGAACGAGTTTGTATCTGGCTCTTCGACGCGAAATTCAAACGTGAACAAAGCTTGATCAGCAGTCGCGTTGAAACTATCTTTTGTGGACAGCGCAACCAACTTGCGCCAGTTTGGCCCTGTACTGTCTACAGCTACAACCCAATTGTTAGCACCCCATAAGCCGTCTAGAGTCTCGTTGTAGTAGCACCTTTGAAGAGTCAAGAGCGAATCATCCCACGTAACGTTAAGGTCAAACCCATACAGATTGGTCATGTTCTGTGCCATCAGAGTAACATTGAAGTAACTTCCGACATCAGAAAAGGCCTTTTCCAGTGAGAATGGACTGAAGTACAATGCTTGTGGCTTGGATAGCGTAAGATTTCCCGTAGATACTTCAGAAGCGAATGCTTGAGTTTCATTGTTGATGATCGTTCGAGTTACGTTCTGCGCGTCTAAGCTGAAACCAGCCCGATCAAATAAGTCTGATGTCAGTGTGAATTCTGATGGAGTATTGTTTCCTCTTCCGAGGACAAGTATAGTATATGAATCAGCTGGATTTAGCAACAGTACTTCCTGTGGATCTGAGCCGAATCCTATGTAGTAACTGTCTGGAATGTCTTCTTCAAACGCGGTCACGTTACCATTAGTGTCATATATTGGCCCATCATGTCGACCTTCACTATCATAAACATGAAGATCTGCGGAACATTCGAGGGTATAACTCGCGAGCTTCTCATTATTTATTGCCCTGAGAACGTGCAGAATGGCCTTCTTATCTTGATCTAGAAAATTCATTAAATCATTCGCAACGGTAAATTCTGTGTATGTTGAGGTAAAGCAACTTCTAAAACCGACTGCGAAAAATAGACAATGATCGATCATCGATTTTTCATCCGCGAGTTTGGTCTTAACTGTGCCAAGATCAGTTTCATAGGCAGATGCTTCTTCTTCACAAAGAGCTTTCAATGATGTCAGATCGAGAGAGACTAGGTCCGCATGGGCAGTGGCGACTGTCACCTTGGATATGGTAGACTGTCTGATCGGCTCTTCCAGACTGTCAAGCCAATCTTTGAAACTCTTGATCACGTTCGCGGAGTCCTTAATTTGGCCAGCCACGTCTTGGGCGATTTCGTCAGCGCCAAGTTGACTCAAAGCAGTGAGAAACGGGACAAGATTTGTGAGAGCTTGGGCCAACAATGTTTTGTCGTAGTCTTGACTCTTTTGAGTTCTGTAGTAGCTGAAAATGTCAAGAAAAGCTCCGTACGCGCCAGACCTTCCATCCGCCAATTTCTTATAGGGATTCTCAGGGGCAAAGGCTCGCATGAGAGGATAATGATCGATGTTGATACTGTTAATCGTGACCGAAACGTCACCTATACCATCACTTCCAGGTTGATCTTGATTTGGCCCTGAGTGCTGATCAACGCTTGAATAGTCACTCCAATAGTTACCGCCTGATGGATAGCCGTTGTCCCAATTGCTGCGAACACCCGAAGGTTGGGCGAAGCCAACTTGCTCAGCATTCGCCAAGAAATTATTGTGATGTATATTGTTGTATTGGATAGGGAGATTGAAGGCGTCAAAGTATATGCCACGGTAGTGATTCTTCTTAATCGTGTTTCGGATTATATCGTTTCCTGAGGGAAATCCACGGTCCATATATGACATCAGCATTATCCCTTCGTCATTCTCTTCGATGACGTTGTCTGTAATGATGTTATTTGACGCGCCCCATAGGAACACGCCAAAGAGGGCAGCTGTTACCTTGTTTTCATCAATAGTGTTTCCAGGCGCGAAACTGTATACGAGTATTCCAGCGCCTGATTCTGGTCCTTGAATTATGTTATATTTGATTATGTTATTAGCCTTGCAAATGCTGATACCACTCAATTGGTCGGAATCCACAATAACAGTATTACGCTCGATTCTGCAACTTTCACCATTAACGAAGATTCCATGCGCTAAGCGTCCCGCGTTTATGAGTTTAAACCCTGTAACATAAGCGTCATCAACATATATAGCCAAGCAGGAATGTGCTTCTATATGACCACCATCAATTATAGTGGTTGCCTGATCTTCCCCGATGAGATTTATTCTCTTGGACACAACGAGCCTTTCAAAGTAAGTGCCACTTTTCACCGTGACTGTATCACCGGGACTTGCTGCGTCGATAGCTCCTTGTATCGTTGAATAGTCCTGTGGAACCTTGATTGTATGCGATTCCGCATTTCCTAGTTGAACCCTTGGCAAGAGAAACATGCTTGCAATCAACAGTAATGCAATCATCGTTGAAATGGTTCTCCTCAACTTACTAGCACTCTCCGATAACCCTATATCACCTATGCCTGCAAACTTTAAAAAACTTATGGAAGCAAAGTCTATGGCAATCCAGACAAGAAACCCGATATGACGCACGTAATTCTTAGCGGATTCAGAACTGCGCCACAAGTACTGACAACGTCGTCAAAAGATTGAGATAGCTACTGCTATCTTAGCGCGCAGGCGGATTAAATAATTAGGGAGAGCCTGACCTCGTCATCTTGGTGAAGAATGAAGAGATCAGGTTCTCCGATGCTTCTATTCGAAAGCTTGGATTTAACTCCTCTTCACTCCATCCTCTGGAAAGGCCTTGCAGTCTGAGTCGTTTGCGCGTGACCTCTGAAAGCGTGTATTCCCGGTTATGAGCCAAAGCGAATCCTACAAGTCAAACCCTGTTTGATCTGTAATTAAAGGCTAACTCAAGTCCGACTATTCCGAGAAACGGAGAGGCAAGTTGAAGTGAAGGGTTAATAGACTGAAGCACGAATCAGTCAAATCGAGAAAATGAGCAAACACGATAAGGAAGAGAGGCAATTCCAATATGCCTTAGCGAAAGCTCAAATGGATTTTGAGTTCTGGTTCGCTATAGGGATTGGCATGATTGCTATTGGCTATGGAATGTTAGGTGTCTTTAGAGATAATATCATAGCCTTAGTCTTAATTAACGTCATAATAATTGTCGCGTTTGCCTTCTTGATAAGAACCTATCACTTAAAAGAAGAACGATTCAAAGAGATAAAGAAGAGATTTGTTGACACGCAGCCGACCACGCGCCCCGAGCCCATGACAGTCAAAAAGAGTCTCTAGAGAGACTGTTAGCACTGTTTTGCACCTATCATGCTAATGTTCCCCCAACCCCCCCCAACACAAGACACGTACGACGACGCCTCTACCCCCCTTTCTATGTGTACTTTTTGGGTGACTTGTTAGCGAGTAGGGTAGTGGCGACACTACCTGTGAGTGTGCTCTATGCGTAGAGCAGAATTGTGCTATCAAGTGAGAGCGGTGTGCAACGCTGCTTGTGCAGACTGTTAAGATATGCGATACGCAACTATATAATAGCGCACAACACTTAACCACATAACCACTTGTAGTAGTAGTGAACGTGTAGAGTGAGTATGCATGCCCACGCACACACGCTACTATAGAATGATAGACAGTAGACAACCACTTAACCATACAACCACTAACCATAGTGCCCTTCCCACAAACGACGCGTAGTGTGTCCTCACCGCTACTTTGTTGGTGATAGGTCTGTTCTCGGATATGTTCGTTTTTGGATGTGTTCGGTTTGAGACGTATCTGTGTTGTGTTATGTTGGTTATCTGTTTGCGTGGTTACGTTGTTAACTTGTTTTGCGGTTACGTTATTAGGATTACCGCGTATACGACGTATACGCGACGTAGTCGTTAGTCGAGTAAGTTCCTCTCGACTGATGAATTGAGGTCTCCCCCTACCACGTCTTATGAGATATTGTTCTGATTGTGATTGAGTTAGTAAGGATTTTTCTGGTTTGGGATTTTCTTGAGCATCTAACATTTTAGCTCTTTTCCTTTTTGAATGTGTTTGAGGCAGTCAAGATTTTCCCCGATTTTTTTTGAAACTGAAAGACTTTTGGATCTCCTTTTTCACGGTTTCTTTTGTGGAACCTGGGGAGTCAGCGGGAGGAGGTCCCGAGGAGTGAACCCGGAGTGAAGTACCCGCTGACTCCCGGATCGGATACGATTTGTTGATGTTTTTGGTAAGTGGATGTGTTGTTATATTGCATGGATCTGGAACAGTTACCAGAATCTTAAGTTTCTGCATCTTCTTGCTCCTTTAGAATTTGTAGGCGTGTTTTTCCGTATAGGTTGCCGACGGTCGAGCGTTCACGTTCCAGGTCTTCTTTCACTATTTTTCTCAGACTTTGCGTTCTGTCAACAGCTATCACTCGCAGGGCTAAAGGCCTCAAAGCCTCAGTTGACATGGCCGCATATCTGGGATGTTCGTTTCGTAACTTCTCAATTTCTTCAGTTATCCATTCTTCTAGCAACTGTTGTTGTTGATCCGTCTTTTCTTGTATGTGTTCTTTTGATCTGTGTAATGTGCAATCACAATTCGGATGCAAGTTAATCTTTATCGTGTCTTCGTCTATTATGGTGAGGTCTGGAAAAAGCGTGTCTAACGTGTCGCCTGTGAAAGTGCCTTTTCCCTCATAGTATAAGCAACGTTGACATGAGTTTGGGTTGTGTGTTTCAAACTGCCATAAACCATTTTGACGCAATGTGCTTTTTTCTTCAGCCATTCTCAATGCTCTCCGCCGCTGTCAAGGATTTCCTTACGAGTTTTACCGTGAAGATCGCCTACTGTAGTTCTCCTTGAAGTAGTTGATTTTGCCGAATCTTCAGCTATAATCTGGTTTTTTGTTTTGCCGTACAAATCGCCTATGCTTTCACGGTTGTATACCCGTTTGGCCAGGTCCGCAAACTTGCCTTCCCTAATCATATCTGCCTTAATGTAACCCTCAGCATAGTTTTGAGGAATCCCATAGACCGCTTGAGTTACATACACACGGTCTATATACTCTTGAGAAACGTCTTCAGTTGGCCATTCTCCGTTCTCACGCATTTGTTGTCTCATAAAAGGCGTAAAATCGACGTCAACCTTACGTAGCATCTCTTTACAAAATGTTTCACTGGATTCTCTAGTTTCAGATCTTTTAAGCAGATCGTAGCGTTTTTCTGTGCAATAGGCAAGCAACTTCTCGTAGTCTTGAGTCATGGGAGATGGTTGAACATTAGAACGGACCTCAGCGGTCATGGTTTCGACTTTCACGTTCTGTCTTGACTTCTCTTCCATATCTAGTGCTATTATGTGCCTGATTTCTTCTCGGTTGCAGTCGCAATATTTTTTGGCTCCTTCTTCAGTGTCGCCGGCTGCCATCCTATCCTTAACGCACCACTCATGTTCCATTTCGCCAAAACTTCTGAAAGTCATCTCTTCAATGACAGCATTCTTTTCGCTTTGAGTTTTCCGATAATCGCGCATGTAAGCATTGTATTCTTCGCGAGTTTTGAATCCTGACGGCAGTTTACTTGGCATCAGCGCCACATTACGTAAATATGAGTGACCAAGAATAATTAATTGATGTCACTCATTCGGTCTTATTCTTATGATACAAATCTCCAACTGTCAAGCGTTTCTTCTTTAAACGCAATGTCTTATACAGATGTTCCACAAAGTCCTTTTTAGGCTTGTTCCAACTCTTAGGAAAGACCAATAAATCATATTGTGGTTTGTTCCCTATCCGATTACGAGGAAAGAAAACTAGTGTTTTGTCGCCAAAAAAAGCCTCAAGTTCCTCTGCCCTTTTGCCTTTTGTTTTGATTTCTATTGCCCTCTCCACTGAAGCAAAGCGTCTTTTTAACGCTTCAATTCGATCAGCTTGGCTAATCAAAGATACTCGCCTATGTTTATCTATAATAATCATTTGTGACAGACCTTCTCGAATATCTTTATCTTTCTGTTTTGAAGAACGATCACCAAAGAGATGTCTATGTACTGTTCGCCTGTGTTTAATTCCGGTCTTTTTGCAGATTTGTGTTTGATGTAAAGGCTCATTTGAATTGTTTAAGACGTGAAGAATCTTGGCTCGCGTTTCATCATAAGAAGTTTTGTTGCTTTGCTTTGGGTGTGGTGCCGGGTGGTTTTTCTTCTTTTTATCCGCTTCAGGTTGAGTGTACATGATTTGAAATAAACGTTCACTCATTAATATAATTTTCGAATAAAGTTAGTAGGTGAAAAAGAAACGCCCATCATAAGAAAAGTCATCCAAGTTGGAACATCAAGAGCCGTTTCCCTGCCAAAATCTTGGCTTACATTGATCGAAAGAGAAACAGGAACACCCATCCGGGAAGTATCCGTAGAGGTCGATAAATGCCTAATAATCCAAGCCATCCTGCCGAGAACACCGACCCCTCAAACATAGAAGGAAAATCGCCTAGAATCTGGTGACAGTTACGAAAGAGAAAGAACCTGAAGAACCTAAGCCTATAGGAAGTCCAGGCTTTGCCAATTCAAAGTGGATCTTTGAACAAGTCGCACAGAATGTTTACTTAGTTTTTGATCGTGTTACTCAGAAATATTCTGTCTTCCCCTACTCAAGAGCTGGAATGCGCGTGGAAGACGCCGACTACGTGCCCCTCTCACGCTTGCCATGGCCAACCGTAAAGCTCCCGGACAACTTTGATGATCCTGAAACTCTAGCGCAGACGAAAGATGAGTTTATCAAAAGAATTAATGAAGGACCTCCTCAGAACTTGCTACCGCTTTATGAAAGTGAAGAGAGCCTTTTCAACGAGATCCGCGAGTTCTTCATGGAACACTTGGACGTGCGCAACGAACTGCTTTATGACGTGTACGCTTGTTTTGTCCTGATGTCTTGGCGTACGGAAGATTTCAAAGTCGTCCCGTATCAAATGTTTCTAGGTCCACTTGCCAGTGGCAAAACAAGAGCCTTGGAATGTTTCAGGTATCTAGGTTACAGGGCATTGTCTTCCGTGACTATGAGTGCAGCGAGCATATTCCGAACGCTTGAAGCATGGCACTGTCTATTATTGCTGGATGAAACCGAGATTTATGGTAGAGAAGCTATGGTTGAAGTTTTGGCTTTGCTAAACAGTGGCTACAGGCGCGGTCAATATGCTATTCGTATTGAAAAGCTTGAAGGACAAGTGCCGGAGATAGCGATGTTTGATACGTTTGGGCCTAAAGTATTAGCTGGAACCGAAGAGCTGGCAGCAACACTACAGAGCCGAGCTATTCTCACAAGTATGAGCAAAAACATGAAACATATACGCTTGTTTGTGGATGAAGAAAAAGGGCAAGAGTTACGCAACAAGCTTCTACTGTACCGATTCAGAAACTTAGGCAGTAAATCAGAATTTGACATATCCGTTCTCAATGGCTATTTCCAGAACGCACGTGTGATAGAATTGTTTGTCAGTCTCTTAGAAGTGGCTCCGACACAAGAAATCAGGGATCGCTTGATTCAATGTATGAAGAGCATCACCCAAACAAGGCTAGACGAGGAACAAGCGAGCATAGAGGCGCGAGTATTTGACGCGGTTCTCAAATGTGAAGACGTTGTAGACAACAATAAGATCAGCACGCAAGCGATAACAGAAGTGTTCAATCAAGGCGTACCTGAGAAGGAGCAACTGAAGAGTTACCAGGTAGGCCGCAAGGTTGCAGCTCTAGGTTTTGAGAAGTGCCGATTCAGTGGTGGCAAGAGTGGGTTCTTCTGGGACTCAAAGCTTATCGAGAGACTGAGAGCGCGTTACTATCCCACGACCTCAAATATGCCTTATACCTCTAAAGTGCCTTCACTTCCTTCACAACCTTCACTTCCTTCACTAATGATGGATGAAACCGCTGAAAAGAGCCCTAGTACGAGTGAAGGTAGTGAAGGATCACCTTCTGTTCTCATATGCGAACAGACTGAAAAGACCGTGAAAAGTGAAGGAAGTGAACAAAGTGAAGGTAGTGAAGGTAATCTAGAAGACATAGTCAATCAGACCGAGAAGCTTGAACGATTAGAAGGAAAATTTGAAGACAAGTGCGGCGTTTGCGGTTTCGTTGGACGCATGGATTATCAGGTCACATTCCATGATCAGACTTGGGGTCTTTTCTGCGGTGACTGTGGGCTCAAGATTGAGAAAAGACTCAATGACAGCAAAAGTGTAGATGAGCCCACTAGGGCTCTCTTGGGCTCGGTGTAAAAAAACAACCAAGTTACTATTATTTGTTTGTTGCTTTTGCATATGCTTCTTGTTCCTTCTTTAAATGATCGGCCTGGAATTTCTCTAATCGTTCAAGTCGCGCCTCAAATGTGTCCCGTTCTTCACGTGTACGCGCTAATTCTTGCCTTAACTCTTCTATGGTTCTCTCTGTTTCTGTAGGCGTCGCTGTTTCAAGTCTCAAAAACGGCATGGCCTTTTCAGCGTAGATTTTCCGATAGAACTCTGGATCTTGAGGTCGATAACTTGCATCTACTCCCGGTCCAGTGTGACCCATCCAGAACTCAACGTTTTCAAAGCCTGCTTGAATAGCCTGTTTCCTGAACCATTTCCTTAGACTGTAAAGCCTAATTTCAGCCGGTCTATCCGCCGTTTTCTGTTCATAATTCATTACGCCTTTGTCGCGTAACAGTCGAACTGCCTTCCTGAACATGCTGCTGAGTGTGTTGTAAACCATCGGGTTCTCAGCTCCCTGGTTGACAAAGACATAGCTTTCTGGTTTTAGATTTCTTCGAGTGTTCAAGTAATCCTTCAAGAGTCTAACAGCATCCTCTCCGATGAACGTGAGGTATTCATGGTACTGGCCTTTCGCGTCTTCTTCCGGAACCTTTACCATAGCTGGAATTTTGTTCTGTGAAAGATCAGGTTCCAAGTTCTTGATTTTCAGTAGACATAGAGTTGTCGGTCTTAATCCGGATTGAGCCATCACCGCGAAGAAAGCTTTCTCTCTAGGTGCGCTTATTCCGAGAACTTGAAGGATCTCTTCTTTGTCTATGTCCCGGTTGTGAAACCTCACTCGCTTTCGGACTGTTGAAACATAACTCAACGGAAAATCGTTGTGTTTGAAGAAGCTTTTCACTGCGATACTGAAGCTTGCTATTGACCCTGGCGCATAGTTTTCTCGCATTAACTGGCCTGTCCAAGCACGTAGAGCCTGGGCGTACTTCTGTCTGAAGTCGCGTTCAGGCAGTTGATTATAGTCTTTCTGGATGTCTTCAGTGGTTGCATTGATGAATTTGAGGAAAGTCTCGAAATGGTAGCGGTAAAGAACGTCAGTGTTTTTAGATCCTGAATGGCTAACGGCTACACTGTCAAGCCATGTTTGGAGTAGATCGATTTTATACACTTGTGTTTACCTCAAGACTGTAATGTAGCAAACTACTATTAAAAGGTAGCGTTATATTTATACATCACGAACTAAGTAGGCGCAGAGGCAGGTGGCTGTGCCAACTTTGGCTTCTGCCTCGTTACTTGCTCAACTATCCTCCAGAACTCCTCATCCGTCAAGTTTTTCCTCGCGTCTTTCAAGAGCTTCTTGACC
>Ga0315277_10013014_pt1 | contig 10389 bp, 9 predicted proteins | sample YL17G05_15_MG_FD_203695 | JGI IMG/M metagenome (GOLD analysis project Ga0315277, IMG submission 203695) | Sediment microbial communities from Yellowstone Lake, YNP, Wyoming, USA - YL17G05_15 | ecosystem: Environmental > Aquatic > Freshwater > Lake > Sediment | place: USA: Wyoming | collected...
GGGACATCCGGCCACAAACACACCGTCTTCGTCCTGTTCAATCAGAATTCGACAGCGCATAGTATCCGCATCCTTTCGCTGTCTGTACTTGATTAGCAACGCACCGAACGCCTTTCAAGCGGATAGTCAACGATCCTTCTCTCCGTCACAATAGCGTTCTCGATGTTCGGCAGGCTTACGCACTGCACCTCGTCAAGATAGCAGTTTCGCAAGGTAGTTGTCCGAAGTCAACCTTGAATCCCGGGGACACCATCGGAATTCCAGAATTCGAATCTGACTTCTGCCTTCTTGCCTCTGAGTTCTTCTCTGCTTTTCCTTTTGCCTTTTGGCGGGGTTTCGCCCAACGTCTCTTCCATGAAGGTTCTGTTGGTCTTTCCGAAAACTCCGGGATCGTCGTGCGCGGCGGACATCTTCTACCCCGTGCCGAGCAACGCCCTGGCCACGGTGGCCGCGCTGACGCCCCGCGAGTTCGACATCGAGATTGCCAACGAGTACTTCCGCCCTCTTGACCCCGGCGCCACGCACGCCGACCTGGTCGGCATCTCGGTCCTGACTCTCAACGCCTATCGCGCCTATGACATCGCCGACGCCTATCGCCAACGCGCCATCCCCGTCGTCATGGGCGGTGTCCATGCAACGTTCTGTCCCGACGAGGCGCTCGAACATGCCGATGCGGTGGTGTGCGGCGAGGCCGAGGGCGTCTGGCCGCGCGTCATCGAGGACGCCGTGGCGGGGCGCCTGCAAAAAACCTATCGCCGCGATGGATTCACGCCACCCGGCGAAATCGCGCTTCCGCGCTGGGACGTGCCCGGCGGCGAGCAAGGCCGCCGTTTCAAGGCCCTCACGACGACGCGCGGCTGTCCGGTGGGGTGCGACTTTTGCAGCGTCTCGGCGTTCCACGGCTCGCGGTTTCGCGGCATCGAACTGGACGCCCTTGTGGAGCACATTCGCCACCTGTACGAAACAGACCGCCCGCGTTTTGTCTTCTTCAACGACGACAACCTGACCATAGATCATGACCGCGCCGCGAAATTCTTCGAAATGATCACCCCGCTTCACATGAACTGGATGTCGTTTGCCTCGCTCGACATCGCGCGCGACGAGCGGCTCCTCGCCCTGGCCGCGTGCTCGGGTTGCCGCCAACTCTTCATCGGCTTCGAGTCGCTCTCCGACGAGAACCTCTCGCTCTTTCACAAAGGGCTGAATCGCCCGCGCGACTACTCGCGCGCCATCGAACTCATTCATTCCCACGGGATCAGCATCCAGGCGTCGTTCATCTTCGGCCTCGACGCGGACCAGCCCGACGTCTTCCGGCGCACGATGGAATTCCTCGAAGCCAACCGCATCGAGCAGCCGCAGTTCAACATCCTCACCCCATTGCCGGGAACGCGCCTGATGGAGCGCCTGCGCCGCGAAGGGCGGATTGTGGACAACGACTGGTCGCGCTACGACATGAACCACGTCGTCTTCGAGCCGCTTCACATGAGCCGCGAGCAACTGCAGGAGGGACACAACTGGGCGTGGAAGTACGCCTTTTCGCCCTCAATCATTCTGCGGCGGCTGCGCCACATTCCCTGGGGCCGGCGCGGCTACAACTTCGTCTCGAATTTCGTTCAGCGCGGCGCGGTCAACCGCATGTTGCGCCACCTGCGCCGCACGGGGCACTATCCGCGAGAGAATTTGCTCCGCTGAAGCGCCACGCCGCTTTGTCAAAATGGGGCTCTTTCACGGCAATCGGAGTTTTTTCGAATTGACAAGCCAAACCCCTTCGCGAGTATGGGAACCGCATTCGTGAACAGAAGTCGCGTGTCCTCACACGCCATCGCGGGCGGGTCGAGAACCCGGCTTCTCGAAAGGAGCGCCTTCCATGACCAAGGCTGATGTCATCAGCGCGTTGGCCCAACGGACCGGCATGCCGCGCAAGGACGCCACCGACGCCGTCGAGTTGTTCTTGACGGCGGTTCGGGAAGCCCTCGAACGCGGCGAGAAAGTCTCGCTGGTGGGTTTCGGAACTTTCTACGTCAAGGAGAAGAACGCCCGCCAGGGCCGCAATCCCCGCACGGGCGCCCAGATCGCCATCCCGCGCAAGCGCGTGGCCGCCTTCAAGCCGGGCCGGGCCTTTCGGGGTCTCGTCAATCCGCCCAAGGCCGCCCCGACGGCCTGAGTCGCGCCGGATTCGTACCCGTCATTCCCGACCCGCCCGGTCTTGCTCCTCGCTTGACCCTTCCCCCGGCGCGCGCGGCGCTGTGGCCGTTCATGGCGGCAGGATTCGGTCCCCGCGCTTGACCGGAGCCGCCGTCCTCACAACGCGGGCGGCCGACGTCTTTCTCTCGACCCGGACGACCTCGGCTTCGCCGATCTCTTTCTCCTCGACTCCCAGAACCTCTCCCGTCCCGGGATCGGTCAGCGGTTCGCCGACCGACAGGACTTTGAACCGATCGCCGAGCCAAACGCCTTCGTCCGATCCGGCGTCGAACGCAATCTCGCTGCCCGAGACACTGGTCACGCCGGCCTTCCAGGGCAGGCTCTCGGTGTCGGCAAGGACCTTCTCCGAGGCCCTCTGAACCAATTCGCTCGTCGCCAGGCCTAGCGGGCTGCCCTGAGTCTTCGGGTCATCCCACCGAAACGTGGCCGCCGTTACGCCTTGATCCTGGCCGCTGCCCTCTTTTCCGGCCGCCACCTGTCCCGACGCGATCACAATGCCCGTGGCCGGATCGAGTAGCCGGACCTCCATCGCCAGGCGGACGGCGCTTTTGCCGACGCCGACGTTCGGCAGTGCGCCTTCGGTCACCGGGCGAAGCGGCGCCGTCTGGCTGATTTCGGTGACCGCGGCCTTGATTTCCCACCGCGCCCCGGCCGCGACGGCATCCGGACTCTGGTTATCAACGACCGCGAACCGGCTGCTCTTGCTCAGTTCGCCGATCAGCATGGCGCGAAGCTGGCCGGTGTAACTGGTCGGAGCGTCGCCGGAAACCGTGGACGTAACTTGAGCGACGGCGATCCGCTTCTTGAGACGGCGCGGGTCGGCGGGCTGCGACGGCGCGGTCGGCGCCGGCTCGGGCGGCTTCTCCGTATAGTAGCCGAAGAAGTAGGGCGCGGACGGCTCGGGCGTCTGCGAGACGTCCTCGGACTTGCGTGCCTCGACGCCCTTTTCCCTGACGGCCTTGTCAGGCTTCTCCACGGCGCCCTTGTTGCCTTTCTCTGCAACGGTATCGGTCTTCTTGATCTTGGTTCCGGGCTTGGCCGCGCTTTGAAGTGCGGCGGCTTTCTCGTCGTAGCTCTTCGCCCTGTCGGGATAGCCTGCCATTCGATAGGCCTTGGAATACCCCAGATAGACCTTCCGAAGACGGGCCGGATCGTCGCTCACCTTCGCCTCGGCGACCTTGAAGAAGTTCAGCGCCCAGCGAAAGTTGCCGACCTCGGCCGACCGCTCGCCATAGAGTATCTGACGGTCCACGTCGTCGGGATTGAGCCGCCAGATCGAGCCGTAGAGCTGGACGGACTCGATCTTCCGGCCGTCGGCCCAGAGTTGCTCGGCGCGCTTGACGCTGTCGTCATACGTGCCGGCGGGGACCGTCGCCGGCCGGGCCGCCCAGACCGCCGCCCCGATCGCTACCGCGTATGCCATTCGCCGCCAGTGCATTGCGCTGCCTTCGATCAACATGCCGAAAGAGGCTCTTGCAAAAGTCGAAGTGGCGCGGGTTGTCAACCTGCGAAAGTCCGAAACGCCGGCAGATTGCCAATCCGCCCCACTCGTTCGTCCTCAAATGAACTTGGCTTGGCGACTTTTGCAAGAGCCTCGAAAGAATGTGCGCCCTTTCCGACTTGCGCTTGCCGGATGGTACATGCCCGCCGGCACCATTCCAATCGAAAAAAAGCGCGCCCTCAGGTACGGTTTGCTAAAGAACGATCTTGAAAACTCGCCCGAGCCGCTTTACCACTGGCCCAACCTCACGATCCCCCGTCAGGAGCAAGCCTCATGGCTGCAACGTTCGAGCAGGCAAAAGACCAGGTCGCCGGCCTCGTCGCTCATTTCCGCGCCAACAGCGACCGCGAACTCTATCAACGCCAGATTGACGCCACCGACCGCGCTAAAGAATCGGGGGTCAGGGGCCAGGGGTCGGGGATCGGGGAGTAGGGAGAGCGGTCGCCTCGACGATGTCCTCTACGGCCTGACCGACGAGGAGATTCGCATCGTCGAGGAGTCCGCTCGCAAATAGCTTTCAACGCAGAGACGCGGAGAACGCAGAGTTTCGCAGAGAAGAAGCACCGGGACACGGTGAGAATCTGCGAAGCAGACCGTAACGAGTCTGTTATTCTCCGCGTCCTCTGCGCCTCTGCGTTGGAAGTTCTTCCATTGCCTTTGGTCGCAACGCTGGCCATGCAATTGACCACAGGTTCATCCGCGCCATTTCTCAACGCAGAGACGCGGAGAACGCAGAGTCTCGCAGAAGAACAACACGACAAAAGGGGGGACACGGTCCATGCACGAGAACGAGATTTCCGAAAAGATCATCGGCGCGGCCATCGAAGTGCATCGAATCCTTGGACCCGGCCTTCTGGAGTCTGTGTATGAAGAGGCTTTGTGCCATGAATTCACTCTTCGGGGCATCCGGTTTGAGCGGCAGAAAAGCGTGCCGATCCCATACAAGGGTGCGAAGTTGTCAGCCGATCTCCGCCTCGACCTGCTTGTCGAAGACAAGGTCATTGTGGACGTAAAGGCAAAAGAGAAGGTCCCGCCGATAGACCATGCGAAAACCCTGACCTATCTGCGGCTGAGCGACGTGCGCCTGGGGTTGAACATTAACTTCCATGTGGCGGTGTTGAAAGACGGCATTGAGCGAATCGTCAACGACCTGAGATGATTTCGACGGTCTCTGCGTCCTCTGCGCCTCTGCGTTGGAGGAATTGCTCTTGACATGCAAGCGCCAACCGCGGAATTGACCGCCTCGTCTATGACCTCTACGGCCTGACCGACGAGGGAATCCGAGTTGTCGAGGAGGGGGCACAGCCGAACCGATGAGCAAACAGAAACTGCTTGAAAAAGTCCTGGCTGGTTCAAAGAATATTCGTTTCAGGGAGATGGTTGCCTTGATCGAGGCTTTTGGATTTCGCTTGTCACGAGCGAAGGGCAGCCATCATATTTACGTTCATCCGCAGGTGCGGGAACTGGTGAACATCCAGAACGTGGGGGGCAAGGCCAAACCGTACCAGATCCGTCAGTTCCTCAACCTGGTCGAACGCTATGACCTTCGGATCGGAGACAGACCATGAAGGACTACCATATCAACATCTTCTACAGCGAGGACAACGGCGGGTATATTGCGGACATCCCGGACCTCGAGGCATGTTCGGCATTCGGGCGGACGCCCGAGGAAGCACTGGCCGAGGTCGAGATCGCCAAGAAGGTCTGGCTGGAGGCGGCACGCGCCGAAGGCAAACCCATCCCTGAGCCGAAGTATCGTACGGCTATCTACCAAATCGCCTCGTAAGCCCGCCACGACCGGATGGTGCCGCTGATCGAGCAAATGCTGGAGCGGCACAAGCGTTTGCACGGCGTCGAGACCACCGCCGCCGATTGCGAACTCTATCACCGCCAGATTGACGCCACCAACCGCGAAATTGACCGCCTCGACGATGACCTCTACGGCCTGACCGACGAGGAAATCCGCAGCGTCGAGGAGTCCGCTTGCAAATAGCCTCCAACGCAGAGACGCGGAGAACGCAGAGTCTCGCAGAGAGGAAGCCAAAGAGCGGACGAAAGAAATCTCCGCGTCCTCTGCGCCTCTGCGTTGGAGCAATTGCTCTCGACGTGCAAGCGCCGACCGCAAACTCTATCCGCGCCGGATTGACGCCGCCGTCCGCGCCGCCTTTTGCTTGACGGGCAACGCCTCGCGCATCCACGATTCATCCGCAACGCCACAGAGCGAGCCACGCGGCCGGCAGTCCTGCTCTCGCCGCCGGGCCGGTCTCCGCGAAGAGCACGAGCGAGTTGCGATGGAATCCATAACCGGCCGAATCATCCAGGGTAAATTCGAGGTCCTCGACCGCATCGGCCGCGGCGGCATGGCCGTCGTCTATCGCGCCCGCCAGCTGTCGCTCGACCGCATCGTCGCCATCAAGATGCTCTCGACCGACATGATGGACCTCGCGGACCTGCGCGAGCGATTCGAACAGGAAGCCAAGATCATCGCCCGCCTCTCGCACCCCAACATCGTTCAGGTCCACGACGTCTGCGAACTCGAGGGCGAGGAGGGCGCGCTCTGCATCATCATGGAGCACATCGCCGGCCGGACGTTGCAGGACGTTCTGCGCGAGGAGCAGCCGCTCTCCATCCGCCGCTCTCTGGCGATTGCCGAACAGATCGCCGCCGGCCTCGCTTACGCCCACAGCCAGGGCGTCATTCACCGCGACATCAAACCGCAGAACGTCATGCTGCTCTGCGACGACCGCGTCAAGATCATGGACTTCGGCATCGCCCGGCTGCGCGATTCGTCGCTTCGCACCCGCACGGGCGTCGCCATGGGCACGCCGGAGTACATGTCGCCCGAGCAGGCCGTCGGCAAGCCCGTGGACTGCCGCAGCGACCTGTATTCGCTGTCCGTGGTGTTGTACGCCATGGCGACCGGCGAACTGCCCTTTTCGGGCGACAGCCCGGTGACCATCGGTCTCCAGCACGTTCAGCAGCCGCCGCGCCCGCCGACGGCGATCAACCCGCAGATTCCAGCGGCCGTCGAGGAGATCATTCTCAAAGGAATGGCCAAGCAACCCTCGGAGCGCTATTCGAGCGCCGACGAGTTCCGCGCGGCGCTGCTCCGCGCCGCTGCCGCCGAATCCGACGAGGCTTCGTTCGACGACGCGCCAACGGTCGCCGCCGAGTGGGCGTCGGCCACGGTGCCCGACACGCCTCGAGCGCGGCCTTCGGCGGTGGCCCCCGGGATCGTGCCTTTTCTCCGGCAGAACCTGAAGTGGATTGCCGCAGCCGGCGGAGGCGTGGCCGTTGTCATCATTGTCCTGCTGCTCGCTCTCCCGTCTCGCCATCGCATCGAAATCGCCCAGCCGCCTGTCGCCACAATCACTCAGAGAGAATTCCAGACCCTGCCGGTCGCAGACCTCCTTCAGAGGCTGGCCGCGTTGCGGGCGAGCGACGCCGAAGGGGCGCAGCGCGCCATCGCCCAGGGCGAAGCGGTTCTCTTCAAGAGAATGAAGGAAGCGGTCGGCCTCGCGCAGTTGGACGGACGCGCCGACCAGGTTCTTTCGATGCGAACCCTGGCAACGAGCGCGGTCCTGCCGGCCCTCGCGGGTGAGGCGCGCGACCGCTGGATGGCGCTCCTGGCACAAAGCACGGCGGCTCCTCCGATGGCGCCCACGCCGTCGGCCGCGCGCGCCAGCGGCCCTCTGCTGCCCCCTCGCGAGGTCGAGCTGGCCATGCGCCGCTTGAACGAGCCGCAGTCCTCGGACGCGGGCAAGGCCCGGCGCGCGTTCGAGACGGCGCAGATTGCCGCCGGACAGCTGGCGGCTCTGCCCGAATCCGAATGGACCAGCGGGGTGATTTCGCAGTGCCTGAACGGCTACGTGGACAGCGTCGCCTATCATCGCGAGAACGCGCTCTACCACGCGGAGCTGGCGCGATTCGTGGCCAGAGACAGCGGCAAATGGAATTTGCCGCCCGCCGTGCGCGACGGCCTTCTGCGCGATGCGCGCGAGTTGCTTCGCCAGGCCAAACCGCTGGCCGCCGATCCTGCCGAGCGCGCGCGGGTGGGCACTGTGGAACGGGAGATTGGGCAGGCGCTCGAGGGGCGCTAGACGCCGGCGCGGCTCTGGAATCGGGTATCGGGTATCGGGTGTCGGGTATCGCGTACCGGGTATAGGGTATAGGGTATCGGGTATAGGGTTCGGTGTACAGACTTTAGTCTGCCTTGCTTTTCGTTCTTCTTTCGACCGAAAGGCGAAGGCGCCGGGGCTCAGCGTTCGGAGTACAGACTTCAGTCTGTTTCCTTCTTCATTTCTCGACCGAATGCCATAGGGCTTCTCGATCACAGGCAGATGTTCGACAAACCAAGACAACGCGGGACCAGGTGAACAACCATGCCACGACTTGGAAGAATCTCCGTGCTCTTTCTCGCCGGCGCGTTTGCCGGTATCGCTCTGCTGCCTCAGCCGGCGCGTGCGGCGGCGACTTCGCCCACGATCATTCGGGCGAAACCCGTTCCGGCCGACGAGAAGCCTGGCGAGCGGCCCTACGAAATGGTGCGCGCCAATCGCCAACCGGCGCACAAACCGCTGGTGAGCTTCGATTCGCTCGACGGATGGACGCTCGAATGCACGGCCGGCGCCGAGGGCAGCCTCTATGGCTCGCAGAAACAGCGCGTGTGGGACTCGCCCGTGGCGCGGCTGGTCTATCGCGGAACGTCGCCGAAAAGCGCCGTCGTGTTGCGGCCGCCGGAACCCATTCCCATTCCCGAGAGCAAGGACACCGGCGACACCGCGGCTGGGCGCCGCTCGCCAAAGTCCGGCGCTCCCGCCCCTCCCCTGGCGGCGACGCTCTGGATGTACGGAAACAACTGGTCGTGGGTTCCCGATCCTTCGACGCCCCAGGTGACCGTCAGCCTCCTGATCCTCGACGGCGCGGGCGAATCCCACGCGCTCGACGTCACGCGCGTGGTCTGGAAGGAATGGTGGCTCGTTTACAGAATCATTCGCGGCGACTGGCTGGCGAAAGGCCCCCTGCAATTTGCCGGAATCCGCGTCAGCGGCTGCGCCAACAAGGAGGACCGCGAGCTGTATTTCGAGGACCTCTGCTTCTTCGAGGAGTCGCTCCGGCCGCTGACGTTCGCGGCGCGACCCAAGCGCGGCATTGACCCATTCCCCGGTCAGGACCCCGGCGCCAACACCGGTCCCGGCCGCCTTCCCTTCCCCACGCGCGAGGAGACCATTCTCCCGGAGAACCTCGTCTCCAACTACAAGATAACACTCGTTCGTGAAGATGCCAGGAGCGCCCACCGGTTCCTTTACGATGGCACCGACGTGCGGATCGAATATGAGGTTCGCCCAACGAGCGCAACCTACTGGAGTCCGGTGGCCGTGAGGGTCAACGGCGCAGCGGCGGGGCAAGCGTTGGTGGGAGCGGGGCCTGTCTTTCCGAAGGAATTGCAGAATCGCACGCTCAAGAGCGCCGATGCAACGGGCCTGGTTCTTCATGCCGTCTGGGAAGGCGCTTTGGACGGAGAGCGGGTTGTGGTCGAATCCACGATGCGCCTGTGGCAGAAAAGCCTGGTCGTGGATTACTTCTGCAAGGGCGGATTGGCCACCGAACTTTCCTATGGCCGCGTCACACAGGTCGCCGCGCCCGAACTGCTCCTTCTCCCTTACATTAACTACGGCGGCCACCACCTCAACGTCCTGATGTCGCGCGGCGCCAAGCCGTTCTTTGCCTCCGTCTGGATGGACTGGTATCGTTCCAATGCTTCGACGCCCTACGCCGAAGACAAAATTGAAGGCGACGCGGTGCGGCTCAACGGCGGCGTTCGCTATCTGCCGCGAACGGACGGCAAACGAAACGACCTCTTCGAGCGCGTCTTCGTCACGTTCTCGCCGACGTTCGAGGAGACGCTCCCCACCATTCCCAACCCGCCGGCCAAACGCGGGAAAGAAGCCGGGTCGCGCCTCTGGCAGGAGAGCTGGGGACCGCAGAACTACGACCGCGAGCGCGAGCGTTCGAAGCGCCTGCGCGCCTACGGGATCGAGAATCTCACGCAGTGCAATCACGAAATCACGTGGCGCGACGGCGGCGAGAGCTTCACGTTCCGCACGTCGGCGGCTCCGGGCAGAGGCGGCGACGAGGCCCTGCAACGCTACGTCGCCGCGCAGCGATCGCTCGGGTGGCGCTCGGGCCTCTATACCAACTACACCGACTACGCGCCCGTGAACGCCTACTGGGACCCGGACATGGTTATGCGGCGGTCGAACGGCGACCTGGTCACCGCCTGGCCGCGCTGCTATTCGCCCAAGGCGCTCTTCGCCGTCGAGATGGACCGCACGCTCGCCCCGCTGATCCAGAAGAAGTTCAACACCAACGCCGCCTACACGGACGTCCACACGTCGGTCGCGCCCTGGGATCGCACCGACTATGACGCGCGCGTTCCCGGCGCCGGCACCTTCGCCGCCACGTTTTACGCCTACGGCGAGATCATGCTCCACCAGAAGAAGACCTGGAACGGGCCGGTCTATAGCGAGGGGAACAACCACTGGTACTACTGCGGCCTGACCGACGGCAATTACGGGCAGGATCAGGCTGCCCGGCTGAGCGAAAACCCCTGGCTGGTCGACTTCGATCTGCGCAAGATGCACCCCCTGTGCTGCAATTTCGGCATGGGCAGCCCCGACATG
>Ga0315277_10013015_pt1 | contig 10387 bp, 10 predicted proteins | sample YL17G05_15_MG_FD_203695 | JGI IMG/M metagenome (GOLD analysis project Ga0315277, IMG submission 203695) | Sediment microbial communities from Yellowstone Lake, YNP, Wyoming, USA - YL17G05_15 | ecosystem: Environmental > Aquatic > Freshwater > Lake > Sediment | place: USA: Wyoming | collected...
CGGGCTCGACCTGGAACGGGTTCTCGAAGACCTCGTGTTTGGGCAGCTCACCCTGAGCCGCTTCGCCGAGGCAGTTTCACAAATAGCCGGTCTTCAGCTTGAGCATGCCGCAGACCAGGCCGCCCGTGGCGCCGATGGTCACCGTGGGCCGCGAGTAGCCCTGGCCAACGGGCGCTTTCGGACTCACGATTCTGTTGCCGGCGATTTTCAGCTCCCCGTAGTCGAGGATGACCACGTCATAGCCCTCGACGTCCTGCTCGCCGAACTTGTCCAGATCGCCCTGGCCGACCTTCGCGAAGTGCTGTTCGAGAAAGCCCACGAAGTCTTTCTGGCGCGGCGTCTCGGGATACCCGACGTAGAGAACCTTCAGGCCGACCTTGCCCGGCGAGGGTTGCGCGGCCCGACCCGGGCGCGCGACCAGGCAAGCGGAAACCGTCGCCGCCAGAACCAGGTGCGTCAGTACGCCTCTTCTCATCGCCATCCTCCTTTCAGGAACCGCCATGAACTCGGCGGTCTCGTCCCTTTGTTTTCCTGTGAATCATTCACGGAGCTTTGGCATCGCCGTCAAGCGGCAAGTTGTCGGCGACTCGCGCGCGGCGGCCCCGGATTCGGTCCACCACCAGCGCGCGATTGCCCGTGATCATATAATCGGTGAGGGTAGCCTTCTTGCCCGCGCTCTCCAACAAGACGCCCGCCACCGTGACGTTCGGCGCCGAGACGTTGTGGATGAACAGGCTGGAGAACGCCTTGTTGTTGCCGGCGCGAAAGCACACTCCGCTCGACAGCGCATTGGCCTCGCCCCGCACGGTCAGCCCATCAATGAGAGTGTCATTGCAGTTTTCGACGAGGATCGCCGGGCCCTGGTGCGCGCTATTCGTAACGGTCACGTCCCGCACCGTGACGCCATCGCAATTGGCGATCGAGACCGGTGGACGCCGGGCCGGGTGATCGGCGATGCGCACGTTCTCGAGCGTCACGTGGCGCGTGTTGGAAATCGCCAGAGGCGCCTCGCACCGTTCCGCCGTGATGTCCCGCATGGTGAGATTGGCGTGCCCGCGCGGCTTGTTGGCCGTTCGGATGGCGTGACGGCACTCGAGGGCGTACACGTCCTCGATGACGACGTTGGTGTTGGTCTCCCGGGGCGCGCCATGGTCCTGAACGTCCACGGCGTAGATCATCTGTTCCGCATAGACCTTGCGGACCGTGACGTTGTCCGAGCCGTCGCTGACCTCGACGGCGCCGCGAAGGCGGCTGTCATAGCCGCGCACGTTGTCCACCAACACGTTTCGGATTCGGTGGCCGTGAACGCCCCCGCCACCGAGCGAGACCACGTCGCGGACGTTCCCGCGGCCCACGATGTCCCTGACGACGCCGCCGACGATGTCCCGATCCTTCACGGACGGCCCGTCAACCATCACGCCGTCCTTGGAACTGTTTACGAAGAGGCCGCGTTCGACCGTGAAGTCGCCGGCCTGAATCACCAGCAGGGCGCACCGGTCGTCTTGCGGCACGCTGTCGCGGTTGCCATAGAGCTCGAAATCGCAAATTGTGACGCCGTCGGCCGCCACCACGACGAGCGGCGTGTTGCCCAGTCTCTCCGGAAGCCGGGCGTGGAGCCCGCGCAGCGTCAGCGGCTTGCGGATTGTAACGGGTGTGGAAAGCGTGAGCGGGCGATTGCGATCGCACAGGACGATGGAATGGGTCGCCGCCGCGTCAAGGGCGGCTTGGAGGCCGCGTCCGTCGGCATAGACGATCTCGGGGCGCGGCGCGGTTGCCGTCGCCTCCCCGCCGAACCCGCGCGATGGAGCAATACAGAACAACAGTGCACAGGCAAACGGCAGCCGGACGACCGCGCGCGTCCGGCAGACCGCTATACGTTCCCGAATTCTCACGACGCTCATCTGCCCACCCTCCTCGCTGAAATCCGATATCGCGATTCGATTCTTTCCAGGCGCTTGCGGTCTGCCTGACCGCGTGGACAAGGTAAAGCAGATTCACACGAGGCGAGTCGCGATCCCGGGACCCGAAGCGCCTTGTTGCCGTTCGGAGTGCAGCCTCGAGAGTCCTGCCGCCGGACTTCACTGCTTCGTGGGAAAGTCGGACCGAAGATTTGCCGCGCAAACCTTGTCAATCTGACATTGCAATCCGGCTTCGCTTGGCTCTATGCTCAGTAGGCGAAAGGGTGCGAGATGCAGACAAGAGCCACTGTTTATACGGATACGACAATAGAGAGCGATTAACATGGCCAAGCGATGGAGCGACCCACTGGTCGAAGAAGTTCGTCAACGCGGGCGCGCGTACACCGAGCGCCTCGGCCACGATATTCATGCCATCATGGAAGATTTGCGGCGGCACCAGCGCGAGCACCCGGCGCGGTATGTCTCCCGCGTGACGGTTGTGCCCGGCTCGCCCGAGCCGCCTCCCCGACCGCCGGGGAAGGGGAAATAAGGAAGAGACAGGCGCTCACTTCCCCATCGGCTCAATCCGCCTGCGGGCCCGCTTGGTCTTCGATCGTGACGCTCACCCGCTCAATATCCTTCAAGAAGCCGCCGCCGGCGTTCGTTTCGAAGTCTTCGTTGCTCAAGAGCGATTCGGGCTTCTGAGCCTCCGCGGCAGCGCGCGCGCTTGACGGCCACGACGCCATGATGAACACGCACGTCGCCGCCATTCAGTCCGGGCGCGATCGTCCCTGGGTACGCACTTGTTCGAGCAACGCGGACATCTCCTTGACGGTTTCCGGGTGCTGCGCGGCGACGTCCTTCAGTTCTCCGAGGTCGTCGGCGAGGTTGAAGAGTTGCACGCGCGTGGCCGCGACTTTCTTGCCCTTTGGGCCTTTGCCGCCGGGATTGCCGGGGATCAGTTTCCACTGGCCCTTGCGGAGCGCGAGGCGATTAACCCCGCCGGCTTGCAGCACCAGATGGTCGCGCACGGGCTTGTCGCGTTTCTCGCCGAGGAGCGCAGGCAGCGCGTTGAAACTGTCGGGGCCGGCCTCGCCGGTCAGTTTCTGGCCGGCAACGGCCGCGAATGTGGCCATCAGGTCCACCAGGCAGATCAGTTCGTCCGACGTGGAGCCGGGCGTGATCCGGCCCGGCCATCGCGCGAGGAACGGCTCGCGATGTCCGCCCTCCCAGAGGCTGCCCTTGTAGCCGTGCAGGGGGCCGTTGCAGCGATGGCCGTTGGCGTCCTCGACCGCGCCGTCCTGATAGCCGTCGTCCATGACGCCGCCGTTGTCGCTGCTGACGATGACCAGCGTGTTGTCGGCGAGGTTGAGGCGGTCGAGCGTTTCGAGCACCACGCCGACGCTGTTGTCGAATTCCTGGGTCACGTCGCCGCGCACGCCGCAGCCGCTCTTGCCCTTGAATCGCGGGTTCGGCACGCGCGGGACGTGGATGTCGTGCGTGGCGAAATAGAGGAAGAACGGCTTGTCCTGATTCGTCTCGATGAACGCCGTAGCCTTCTGGTTCAGCGTGTCGGCGATCGTCTCGTCGTTCCAGCGCGCCGCCTTGCCGCCGCTCATGAAGCCGATGCGGCTGATGCCGTTGACGATGGTGTCGGCGTGGCCCCCGCTGGGCTTCATCGTGAGGAGTTCGGGGTTCTCGCGGCCGGTCGGCTCGTCGCCGATCTTCCCTGTGTAGCTGGTGCGGATGGGGTCCTTGGGGTCGAGGCCGACGACACGATGATTTTCGACAAACACGCACGGCACACGATCGCCCGTCGCGGGGATGATGAACGAATAATCGAATCCCACGTCGCGAGGACCGGGACGGATCTCTTTGTTGAAGTCAATAGCGCCCTTGCCCAGGCCGACGTGCCATTTGCCGACGACGGCGGTGGCGTAGCCGGCCTGCTTGAGGAGCGACGCCACGGTGGCGCGGGCGGGGTCTATGGCCAGGGGCGCTTCGCCGCTGAGGATGCTGGCGCCGGCCGGATTGCGAAACGCATACTGGCCGGTGAGGAAGGCGTAGCGCGTGGGCGTGCAGACGGCGGCGGACGAGTGCGCGTCGGTGAAGCGGACGCCTTGGCGCGCGAGCCGGTCCACGTTCGGCGACTTGATGGTGGTGGCGCCATAGCAGCCGAAGTCGCCATAGCCGATGTCGTCGGCGAGGATGAAGACAATGTTCGGCAGGCGTTTTGCCGCGCCTTGGCCGGTCGCAGCGGCGCGCGCCCAGCCGGGCAGAGCGGCCGCCGCTCCCGCCATGAGGGTGCGCCGCAGCCAGTCACGACGTGTCACGATGTCCATCGAAGTGCCTCCTGTCCGAAGCGTTGGTTGGTTCACCGAGTTCTGCGGATTGCCGTGCGATACTGGTCCAACAGAGGGTCCTTTGAGATTCTTGCAAAAGTCGAAGTGGCGTAGGTTGTCAACCTGCGAAAGGTGAAAAATCAGGCAGGTTACCAACCTGCCCCACTCTTTCGTCCCTCAAATGAACTCGGTTTGGCGATTTTTGCAAGAGGCTCCTTTGTCTGCCCCATCCAGACGAGCATTTCGTTGCGCATGCGACCGGCCGGCTCGCCCGATTTCGCGTCGGCGATGAGGTTGTGAAGCGCGTCCGGGTCGGCCTCGAAGCCGTAGAACTCTTCCGGCACGCGATAGAGCAGCATCCGCACGCGCTCTGCAATAGGTTTTTGCTTTCGGGCCGCTCCTTTCGTGGCTTGGAGGGCCGGGCGTGTTGGACCTGTCGGGTGTGTCAGACCTGTCGGACGGGTCGGACGGGTCGGACGAGTCGGACAAGTCGGACGGGTCGGACGCGTCGGACCTTTGAGGCCCTTCGCACCATTCTTTCCTTGATCCGTCCCCGAACGGCACTAACTTATGCCGCTATGAGTTCAGATCGGACACCGTTGGTTTTTCGCCGCCGAAGCGATTGTGCCTGATCTTCGCAGAAAGTCATTCCAGGAGATCGCCACGTTTATTTGAGTCGGCACGATCAGGAAAGGAGCCAGAGATGAACACCTCAAGAACGCTCGTGACGATGCTTGTTGTTGCAGTGGCGCTGGCCTGTGCGGCTCGCACGCCCTGGACGCGGGAGTCGCCGCTCTCGCCGTCGCCGCAGAATCCGCCGGCGGCGAACCAGCCCGCGCCCGGTCCCGAAAAGGGCGGTCTGGCCTCGCTCTATCCCGGCGACGAGGGCATCGAGCGCGACCCGCGCGTTCTGTTCGTCGAGGATTTTGAAACGGGAACCGTGGACGAGATTGGCGCGCGCTGGGGCAGTATCGAGAAACGTGAGAACCTCGGCCTTTCCGGCGATCTCCACGCCGCCTCGCCGGGCAACAAATCCATCCACATCGCCAGGAACGGCCACCTCTTCACGCACACCCGCGGCGTGGACACCCTGTACGCCCGCTTCTACGTCAAGTTCCACGAGAAGACCGGCTATATCCATCACTTCGTCCATCTGGTGGCGGACCGCACCCCCGAACCCTGGGCCAAAGGCGGCGCCGGTGAAACGCCGTCGGGCGAGGCCAAGTTCTCGACGGGCATCGAGCCAACCGGCCGCTGGGGCAAGTTCCCGCCGCCGGGCGTGTGGAACTTCTACACCTATTGGCATGAAATGAAGACCAAGTGGGGCTCGGTTTACGATGGCAAGCAGGAACCCATCCAGCCGGGCCGCTGGTACTGCGTCGAGGCCATGCTCAAGGCCAACTCCAGCCCCGACAAGGCCGACGGCGAGCAGGCCTTTTGGGTGGACGGCGAACTCTACGGGCGTTTCGGCGGTTTTCGCTGGCGCACGACCGACAAACTCAAGATTAACAGCTTCTGGCTCCTCTACTACAACACCGATCAGCCGGCGCAGCACAACAAGGACCCGCATCCCGAGAGCCGCGTCATGGAAGTCTGGTTCGACGACATCGTCGTCGCCACCGAATACGTCGGACCGGTCAGCGGCAAGCCGGCGTCCGGCAAGAAAGCCGCCACACCCTCGAAAAGCGCTCTGCTGACGCCGGGGCTATTGATGCCCGAACCCGGCAAGGCCGTCTTCTCGCAGAACTTCGACAGCGGCGCCGGCAACTTCAAGGGCGGCGAGGTCGCCGACGGCGGCGCGGGCGGCTCGAAAGCTCTGGCCTTCGGTCCCAAGGGCTGCGCGATCTGGGAGGCCTATTCCACGCCGGTCAAAGACTCGACCATGATCCGGCTGAGGCTCAAGCCGCTGTGCGATGCCAAACAGGTCTCCGTGCTGATCTGGTCGAAGAAGAACAAGGACAACTGCCGCTACACCATCGGCGGCCTGCGCAAGAACGAGTGGGCAAACGTTCAGTTTCGGGCCATCGAGTGCCGCACCGGATGGGCGATGGACGGCGCGAGCCTCGACGGCGACGTGCTCGACAACATCAAACTGATGTTCGAGGGCGCCGAGAGCGACCGAATTCTTTTGGACGACTTTCAGGTCCTTGAATAGCGCGGCATTGGTGGGGCAGGTTGACAACCTGCCAAGATCGCCACCGGTCACGAAAGGTGGGTTGCCAGCCTGCGAAGGCTTTGCATTCGGCGGCGCGTACGCGGCTGCCGGTGTGGCTGTTCACCTACGACCAGCCGGCGCAATGCCAATTGCCGAAGAAGCGAATCCCGCGTGCGGTTGCCACTTGCAAAGACGTTGATATCATGCGGGGAAAACGCAATGCGGGGTCCAATTGCGGAAGTTGGGCTAACACCAGCCAATGCGTGAGGAAGTGATCCAAACGTGCCGCGATAGAAAGGCGCGTTAAGAAGAGCATTATTCTCTTGATGGAGCGGACACGCGAGCGTAGATTAGCAATTGGCTGTGCGGTGCCACATCCTCAAAATGAGAAAGACCTTCGATGCGAATGGTCTGCGTGTCGCAGTTCGTTCGCTAGTGGTTCCACAGGGAAGCGGTGAACTGGGAATCGTGGAATCGGTAGATCTGACAAGCAAACAGCAAAACAGTCGCGGGTTGATCAGTCGCGATAGGTGAGGGTGACCATGGCGAGCTGGACCGCTACGAATCTCAGGCTGATCAAAGGCCTTGCAATAGTAGTACGGGGACGGTTTCGGGTCAAGAAGTCCATCATTGAAAGCATCCGGAAGGAACTAGGAGAGCGATACTTCGAACACCAGCAACCTCAAATGAAACGACACCGCTTCTCGTTAGACGCTGTGTCCTTCACTGAGATAGCCCGCCAAACAGCCATGCTGGAAAAGGTTCGTCTGGCGCATTGTAGGAACGACAACTACCATTTTGAGTACTCTGAATCGAACGGTCCAATCTATGACGGGCGTGGCAAGCGTTATCCTTTCATCAAGTTTGATGAGGACGTCAGCCGCATTTTGGAGAAGATTGCCAGCCCTGCGAAGAGAGATCTTGAGGTGGTCTACACGTTACCATCGGCGAAAATAACAGCCTCCTTCAATCTTCGCACACTCAAAGTAGGGAGACTGAGGCTTGGCGGGATGAAACTCTTTGTCAGAAGCGAAGAGGGGAATCAAGTCTCCATTTTTCTTGATTGGGAAGACCAGAAATCTGTGAGAGCCATCCTGCGAACGAAACGCAAGGTGGCTATCACAAGTGACTGGCCGGTCCCACTTTTGGCGGGGCTAACGCATACGATGCAGGCACTTAGGAAGGGAGGCTTTGACTATGAGATGGCTAGCCGAACGTGACGATCTATCTCGGCTTTTCTCCACTTCCTCCGAAAATATCCTAGATCCGCCAAGAGCACCGTGGTGGGATGACATGCCGTTTACTCCCTTGTCTGTGGGAGGAAGAAGAACCTCCCAACCCGTGATTTCTGTCAAATCGAGCACAGCACTCGATGACCTCACCGATAAGCGGATTCAGTCCGTTTTGGTGAGGTTCTTTGTCGTCCATGGGCTTGGCTTCGGAACGGGGGGAACCGAGCCTGCGTTCGTTCGATCTGTGCCGATCCACGACTTGAACACCGACGCCCTTGATTTGGCTGAGCCAATCCAGGTCGAGATTGAGCATTACGCTGAAGAGGTTGTCTCAAAGGTACCCGAGCTTGACCTGTGGGCGTCCGAACCCACCGAGTCGGAGGCATTGCTTTCGATCAAGAAAGCCATTTCCGATCTGTGGCAAGAGCTCAGGGACGAGCCGGAAAGTAAACTGGGTGCCCTGCCTCGCATGTGGAAGAGAATCCTGGGAAAGAAAATCAAAGCGAGTGTCGCTGCTTAACTTCACAAAGCAACAGCTGGCAAGTGCCTTGGCCCGCAAGCTCGGCCTCGATTTCAGAGGCGGAAAAGAGAGAAACGCGTGGTTTGAGCTCGACGGCAAGAGAATCCTCCGTGTGACGATGCCAAAGGGGAGAGGACCTCTCCCTCCAGGAACGGCCAGAGCAATTCAGGACCAAGTGAAGCTCTCCACGCACGAATACACTGAACTGATCAGGTGTCCCCTCAAAGGGAAAGACTACGAAGCAATCATTCGCGAGAAGATGCAGCGAGATCTGTTGTAGTCGTTGCCGGACGCATCTTGACATTGCTGCGCGGTCCGCACCCGGATTCCGCCCCACTCATGGTTGCGGCTTGCCAATTCCAGAGCCATCACCCGTTCGCCTGGGGAAGCTAGAAAACTTGAGCAATGATAGGACAGTTACCTCATTTCTTCGTTATCCGCTCATTCAAAATGGCCGTAGTCAATAGGAAAGGAGGTATCTGTCCCTGCAGTTAGTCCCCTCATTCACTCGACCGAGAGTTCGTAGTACACCGTCTCGTGTTCCGGTTTCATGTTCAGAACGACCCGGTCCGCTTTCGCTTCCAGGGGAACGTCTTTGATCCTCTTGCCGACCACGTCGAGCGTCCACGCCTTCAGCCGTTTTGCCTGGCTGGACTGAATCTCGATTTCACCCGCGACCGATTCGAGCCGCGCGGGTGCTTGGCCGGCGCTTCGCAATCGCCGGTAGGGGGCGCCGAGCCGGGACATCTGCGTCGTGGTCTCGTACTCCATGCCCGTGTTGCGCGCAGGCCCCACCGCCGTGACGAGCAGGCGGCGCGCGGATGGAACCGGCGCGTCGCCGTCCATCGCCGTGACGTACAACGCTCCGAAGTTCGTCGGGCTTTTGACCGTGACGCTTCCGAGCGCGTGCGGGCGGACACCGAGGAAGCCAATCACCGCCTGCGTGCGCGGCGTATCAATCGTGACGACTCCGTTCGATGCGTCCCACGCCAGCTCGCCGGTGATCGAGCGGGCGACGAGGCGCTTCGGGTCCCAGTACTTCCCGATGTCGCGGACAATCGGCTCGCGCTTCGTCTCGACAAAGCGATAGCCCACTTTCCCCACGAGCGCCGCCGCAATCGGGAGGGGCTTGCGGTCCTCGGTCGGCGCGAAAACGCCTTCCGGATCGTAGAGCGACTCGGCAACGACTTCCGCTTCCTTGATGTCCTGCCGATACCACATCGCGGCCAGCGCGGGAAACTGGAGAATCTGCGGCGGATTGCCGAACAGATCGAACGAGCCCGGACCCATCCGATCCCGCCAGTCCGGGCTGAAGTATCCGAATTCGAGCGGGCCGTCCCAGCCTTGCATCAATCCATAGGCCGTCATCAGGCCGGGCCCTTCGAGCGAGTACTCGTTCGGAGCGCACGTGTTCCATTCGCTCACGGTCATGGGCATGCCGAGCACCTGCTCCCAGGCCTTCTCGGTCACGAGGTTGCCGACGCCGAGATACACGAGCACGTCCTGGTCGGCCTTGACCGCTTTGACCGTCGGCAGATCGTGAAACTGCGCCGTGGCGATCTGCCACTTCCGGTTGCCTTCGCCCTGCGGATGGTCCCAGTAGCCGTGGCGGTCAATGTAGTCCATCCGCGACTGGCCGAGCATGTGGACGCGCGTGGGCATTCCGTGGCCTTGCCAGTTGGTGGCGCTGATGGGCACTTTGACGCCGGCCTTTCGCAGTGCGGCGCGGCTGTCGGCCCAGTACTTGTCTTCGAGTTCGAGGAAGAAGCGCATCTGGTCCTGAGCGCGGACCGTTTGCTGCGGATTGCTCTGGAAGTTCCGGGCCGTGAAGTCCCAGTTTCTCATGAGGCCCATGCGTTGCCCGGAAGCGATTCCTTCCCCTTCGGCCAGCGGCGATTTCCCGTTCGCGCTCCACGCCTTCGTGAGTCCTGCGTCATCGCCGTATTTCTTGCGCAGCCAGGTGGCGAACTTCTCCTCCAGTTCGGCGCGGAGGGGCGGCTCAATCGTGCCCCAGAACAACGAGTCCTCGTTGAGGACCTCGACCAGCGCGACCGTTGGATCGTCGCAGTAGCGTTTCTTGGTGTATGGGTTCATGTGCGTGAAGACGTCCGTCATTCGCTGGTGCAGGATGGCGGCCACCTTCTCATTGAAGAACTCGGCGTGGGGCGCGGGTCCTCCGTTCGGCAGGCCCGGAATGTTGTCCCCGGCTCGAAACCGAAAATTCAGGGGATAGTCCACGT
>Ga0315277_10013017_pt1 | contig 10387 bp, 16 predicted proteins | sample YL17G05_15_MG_FD_203695 | JGI IMG/M metagenome (GOLD analysis project Ga0315277, IMG submission 203695) | Sediment microbial communities from Yellowstone Lake, YNP, Wyoming, USA - YL17G05_15 | ecosystem: Environmental > Aquatic > Freshwater > Lake > Sediment | place: USA: Wyoming | collected...
CGCCTTGAGCGCCTCCCTTGCAAGAAGATAGAATATTATCCCGAGCGACTTCTTCCCCTTGTTGTTGCATGGGATTATCCAGTCTATGAACTTCCCGGAGTTGTCCGTGTCGCAAAGGCCGATGACCGGGATGCCCGCCCTTATCGCCTCCCTGACGGCCTGCCTCTCCCCCTTCGGGTCGCAGACGACCACAAGCTTTGGCTCGCTGAAGTCGCCCCTGGCGGGGTTCGTGAAGACGCCGGGAATCACCCTGCCCCTCATAAGCTTCACGCCGGTCACTTTCGCGAATGCGGCAGCGGCGTTTCCCGCGTAGGTCCTGGACGCCACGACCACGACGTCGCCAGCGTCGTATTTAGCAAGGAACTTGGCAGCAACGCGAATCCTCTCGTCCACCTTCTTGAGGTCGAGCACGTAAAGCTTGTCCTGCCTCGCCTTGTAGATGAACTGATTCATATCGGGCGTCTTTATCTTGGTCCCGATATGGATTCCCGCTTCCAGGTATTTCTCCTGCGCAACCAACAATTCTCCTGTTCCTGCCATCATCATCCTCTCCATCTCTCCGAAGCAAAATATGGGGCCGCCGAGATGTGTTCCGCCTTTTTGGTGCAGCTTTTTAGGCAGCCCAAAAAAGGTGCTTGAACTCGGATCGCCGGCACCCCAAGCCGGAAGCATGCCAGGTTAGCACACGGCCCCAAACAACATCCTATCCAATCATCTCCCAGAGTTCCGTTTGGGACCGTGACACGGCCCCGGAAATATCCCCTCTAGAACCTCCCGTACCTCACGAGCTCGTCGGCTATGTTCACGTGCGCGATGAACATCCTCCTGCAGCAGTACCTCTTCACCCCGAGCTTGTCCAGCACCGCGGCGGGCTTGTCCCCCTTGCGCACAAGCTCCTCGTATTTCTCCTGCTTGTCCGCAACGACCGCGCCGCACGTGAAGCACCTGACTGGCATCATCGCATCACCTTACCTGTAGCTCTTCTGGAACCTCGCCCTTGCCTTGGGCCCCTTGTACTTCTTCGGCTCGACGCGGCGTGAGTCCTCGGAGAGGAGGTACCTGTCGTATTCAAGCATCCTCTTCTTGAGCTCCTCGTCGCCGGTGAATTCGGCGAGCCCCCTTGCAATCGCCATCCTCACGGCCTCCGCCTGCGCCGTGCTCCCACCGCCATAGACGCTGACGTCAATGTCAACCGCCTTCGCGGCCTCGCCGGCCATGAGCAGCGGCTCGGTTATCATGCTGCGGAGATACCTGTTGCCGAGCGTCCAGACCGAGAACCTGTTTATCCTGACGTTCCCGGAGCCCTTCTTCACGGACGCGCGCGCGACAGCCTCCTTCCTCTTCCCGCGCGTGAATACCGTCTTCTCCTTCTTCGCCCTCGGCTTCCTCGCCTTCTTGGCCTCCTCAGCGGGCGCTGCCGCGGTTTCCGCAGCCGCCTCCTCCGGGGCCTCTTCTCCCTTTTTCTTCTTCGCCGCCATTATCATCAACCCCTCGAATACCCGAGCCTCCCGCAAAGGAGCGCAACGGTGTGGTATTTAGTGTTCAGCTTTGCCGCGTCAGCGCCTGGAATCACCGCCTTCTCGCCCTGCAGCCCATCCGGTGCGCCGATGTGGACGCGCAGCCTCTTGAAGGCGGCCCTCCCGCGCGCGCTGTCGAACGGGAGCATCCCCCTGACTATCCTCCTTACGAACAGGTCGGGCCTCCTCGGCCACTTTGGCGAGTGCTCGGGGGTGGCCTTGTCCTTCATGGTCCTCCTGTGCCTGTACTTCTCCATGAGGTACTGCAGGTCCCCGCTGATCACCGCGTTCTCGGAGTTCACGACCGCGACCTCTTCGCCGTTGAGCAGCATCTTGGCTACTCCCGCAGCCATGCGCCCGAGTATCATTTCCTTGCCATCGACAACTTTCATTCTCTCACCATCACATCAGTATCGTCACACCTGAACCCTTCGGGTTCGACTCCGCCAGCTCCATTATCGTCATCAGCTTCCCGCCTGCCTTGGCAATCTTCTCGGGAACCCCTTTTGACGCAGACCAGCTCGCGACATTCACCGCATGCTTCAGCTCGCCAGCGCCGAGTATCTTGCCAGGCACGACGACTGTGTCGTTCGCCTTCGTGAACCTGGCCAGCTCCCCGAGATTCACTTCCACGCGGCCCCTCCTGGGCTTCGCGAGCTTCTCGGCGATGGCGCCCCATATCGGCGCCTTGTTCTTGCGCGCGCTCCTCTCAAGGTAGACTATCGCCTTGCGCAGCGCGCTGTTCTCAGGCCCTCTCTTTACCATCATATCACCATGAAAATGCGGGGGAAGGGATTTGAACCCTCGCAGCCACTAAAGGCACAGGAGCCTCAGTCCTGCTCATTTGACCTGGCTCTGACACCCCCGCAAGGAAAATCATTCCTTCCCAGCCTCCTTCAGCTGCGCCTGGGTCTCCTTCAGCTTCCCGCCGAGGATTTCCGCCGCAGCAACTACGATGTCCTTCGCGTCCATCTGGCCGAACGATTCTACCTCGAAGCGGAACGACCCCTTCCCCTTCGGGTCCATCCCATAGGTTATCACGCACGGCTGGAAGCGCGCATGCTCCTTCGCGGTCCCGAGCCTTGCCTTCGCCTCAAGCCTGAGGTGCTGCCCCTCCCCGAGCTTTATTATGGGGATGTCGCTGTTCGCGACCGAGACCTTGGAGTCAGAGCTCTTCAGGCTCTTTGAATAGACGGTTCCGGGCCCGTCCTTGTCCAGCGAGAACAGCACCACGTCCTTATCGTTGTAGCCGGACGGCGTCTCGATTGGCACGAACCCGACCCTGTTCGCGATGTATTCGTCGAACAGCGCGGAATCGTTCTCGTACATCGTAACCTTGTCTATCCCGAAGACAGGAATCTGGCTCATTGCGGTGCGCCTTAGCGCATTCGCGAGCGCGGGCGTCACGCCGTCCAGCGTGAACACCAGCTCCTTCGCCGTTGACTTCTTCACTTCTATGTCCATCTCAGACCCTCCTTCCCCTTCTTCCGCCGGGCCTCTTCGTGGTGTCCGTAGGAATCGGGGTGACGTCCTCAATTTTCCCAATCCTGAGCCCTGACCTTGCAATCGCCCTCACGACCGCCTGCGCGCCAGCGCCGGGCGTCTTCGTCCCGTGGCCCCCGGGCGCGCGAATCCTGATGTGGACCGCGGTTATCCCGCGCTCCTTCGCAAGATCGGCAGCCTTGAACGCGGCCTGCATCGCGGCGTACGGGGAGCCCTCCTCCCTGTCCGCCTTCACAATCATGCCTCCGCTGGCCTTCGCGATGGTCTCCGCGCCGCTGACGTCCGTTATCGTGATTATAGTGTTGTTCTTCGAGGAAAAGACATTGACAACGCCCCACCTGTCCTTCCTCGGCCTCGGCGCAGGCACCGCCGCGGCTGGCGCAGCCGTCGGAGCACCAGCGGCCTCTGCGGGCTTAGGAGCCTCTGCCGGCTTCTCGGCAGTCTTCTCAACAGCCGCCTCAGCAGCGGCCTCTTCCTCTTTCTTAGCCACTCACATCACCCTCAGCTCGCCCCTCGGCAGGCGCTTCAGCCGCCTCGGGGGTCGTTGCCTCCCCTTTTTCAGCAGACCTTTTCTGGGACATGACCGGCGCTTCCAGGTTCAACGGCTTGTAATACGTCACCGTAGAATCCTCGCCAACCGGCACGATGTAGCTCGGCGCGCTAACCCTCCTTCCCCTTACGGTTATGAGGCCGTGCGCTATGAGCTGCCTGCCCTGCTTCATGGACCTGGCGAGCCCGCGCTTGAACACGCGTGTCTCAAGCCTCCTTTCCAGGATGTCCCTGATTGAAAGCGCCAGCAGCCCCTCAAGCGTCACGCCCTCCTTCGCATACCCGAGCCTCACGCACTTGACCAGGAGCTTCGTCCCTTCCACCTTCCCTTTCTCGCCGAGAGAAAGCAGCCTCCTTGCCTCACGCCTGACGCGCTTCAGCTCCTTCTGCATCACCCAGAGCTCGCGCATGCTGACAAGGCCGTACTCCTCTATGAGCTTCCTCTCCTCCTCAATCCTCTCCTTGCTCCAGATCTTCCTCGGCATCTCGTATTTCGGCCTCAGCTTCCTCGGGTCTCCCATCAATCATCACCATCATTTCTTCGCAGGCGCGGCCTCCGGCTTCTTCGCCGGGGCGGCCGCAGGGGCCGCAGCAGCAGCCGGCGCAGCGGCTCCGGCTGCAGGCGCGCCCGCAGCAGCGGGCTTTGCAGCGGCCATCACGGCCTTCCTTATGACTCCGACGGTCATTCCCTTCCTGCCAGTGGTCCTGGTGTGCTGCCCGCGGACCTTCTGCCCGTAGTTGTGCCTGTAGCCTATCCAGCTGCCCGTTTCCTTCTCCCTCTCAATGTCCTGCTTCACCGCAAACGTCAAGTCAGTAGTGATGAGGTGCCTGTCCATCCCGGTGTCCAGGTCCTTTTTCCTGTTCAGCATCCAGATGGGCGCGCCGTGCTTCTGCGGGTTGGACATTATCTCCTCAAGCTTCCTTATCTGCTCCTCGGACAGCTCCCCGACGACCGCGTCCTTGGGCAAATTCAGCTCCTTGTAGGCCGCCCTGGAGACGAGGACCGCCATCCGCTCGCCGACGCCCTTAATCCTCGTCAGCGCCCTGTCAAGCGGAACCTCCCCCTTAAGGTCGCGTCCCGCAATCCTGACGATGCCCCTTATTTCCTTGCCTCCCTTCACCATCGGCTTCGCTGCCAGTGCGGCGGAAGGCGCCGCCTTCTTCTCAACCTTCGCGGGTTGCTCCTTCGCGGATTCCTTTGCTGGCTTTGCCATAAACATCCTCCCTGCATGAATGAACGCCGGGGATGGGATTTGAACCCATGAGCCCTTGCGGGCATACGCTTTCTTGCCGGCATTTCCCTGCCGGGTTTCCGGGCGTACGCGTTACCAGGTTCCGCCACCCCGGCGTGAAACATCATTCCCCCATTGCCGACGTCTTCCACATCTTTGGGTACGTCCCCTTCTCCATAATCACCCGTTCTGACTTCGCCGCGATGCCCTTCATCCCGGCTGCCATCTCATTCGAGCCCGTTTCGGCCCGTGCGATTGACACGAGCTCCCCTTTCAGGCTCATGAGCGCGACGCGCTCGCCCGCTGCAATGCCTGCCTCGAGCCTCGCAATCCCGGGGAACGCGAGCGCAGCGCCGGAGCACAATGCCTCAACGGCGGAGTCGCGCACCCAGATTCTCCTGAGGTCAACCGCGGCCTCCAGCGGAAGCACGCAGCGCCTCATCGCCCCCTCGTCGCCGCGCTCCTTCCAGAGCCACACGGCATCGGAGAGGTCCTGCAGCGTCACGGACATGTCCTCCGTGAGCGCGCCGGCCCTGGTCCTCCGGAGCTCGAGCATGTTCGCCCCGCACCCGAGGTGCCTGCCGATGTCAAAACAGAGCTTCCGTACATACGTGCCTGCTTCGCATCCGACGAGGAAAAGGACTTCCCGGCCCTTGTATTCTAGGGCTTCGAGGTAATAAACCTTTCTCTTCCTCTCACGTCGGCGGACAGCGCTGCGCACCGGCGGCAGCTGCGTTATCTCCCCTGTGAACGCCTTGAACGCCTTTTTCACATCACCTTCCTTCACATTCTTGTGCAACTGCATTATCCCGACATACTCCTTCCGCGACTTCAGCAGGAACCCCATCGCCTTCGTCGCGCGGTTGAGGCCGACCGACAGCACGCCGCTGACGTTCGGGTCCAGCGTGCCAGAGTGCCCGGCCTTCTCCGCGCCCACGATTTTCCGCGCCCACGCGGTCACCTCATGCGACGACGGGCCGCACGGCTTGTCTATGACCGCGACGCCGAGCGCGAGCAGCTCCTCAACGCTCCTCTCCTCCGGCCTCTTCCCATGCTCCCCGCTGCTTTCCTCATCAACCCTTGCAATCACCTTTTCCCCGCTCATGCTTTCATCGCCGCAAGGGCCTTCAGGACCTCCTCATCGCTCTCCTTCAGCTCCATCTTCTGGGGCAGCGGCTCGAGGTGCCTGACGTTGCACTTCCTCTTCTTCTTCCTGCCGGTGCAGAGCACCTTCGCGAAGTTCTCGTCAATCACGTTCGTAATCACGCAGAGCCTTCCAGCGTCGCGCCCCATCCGCTTTATGCAAAGCCTTCCGTTCTCAATCGAAACCATCCACATCACCGTTCATCCAAGCTCGTACTTCCTTGGCTTGAGAAGTTCCGCGGCCTCAACGATTATCTCCGAGCTCTGCTCTGGCGAAAACCTCTCCGCATTCACCACGAGGTCGAACACAGACCTGTCGTCAATGTCAATTTTGTAGTACTTCCTGTACCTTGCGCGGTTGTTCGCGTCCCTCTCGCGCACGTGCCTCAGCGCCTCCTCCTTCGCCATCCTGTCCCTTCCGGCCACGCGCCTCGCCCTCTCCCCCTCGCTGGCCTCGAGCCACACGCGCAAATCGGCCCCCTTCACAATCCACGGGCCGAGCCACGTCATCACCACGCAGTCTCCCTTTTCCGCCTCCTTCGCGATGCGCGCATCAAGCTGCAGGTCGAGCTTCTTGCTTTTGCTTGCGAGCTTCTGGAGCGCCATAAGCGGCATTCCCCTCTTCCTCGCCTCCTCCTTGAACGACATCTGGACAGGCCGGAGCCTCAGCTTCCTCGCAACCATCTCCCCGACGGTGTTCTTGCCGCAGCCCGCAAGCCCGGATATGCAGATTATCATTTCATCATCTTCACGAACTCGCGCTGCGCCAGCGAGGCCTCCTCAATCTTCATCTCGCCCAGCGCCACGCGGCTCCTTATCTTCACTATCTCGCCCGCGCACCCGGCGCAGAGCTGCCCCGCGAAAATCCTCGTGGGCACCTTCTCGCTCTTAGCGACGCCGCGCACGCTATTGACTCCACCAAGGACTGCCCCGCAGATGCGGCAGTGCGCCCTGTGCGGCCTCTCTTTCTTGAAATGGATCGTCGTCCTCCCGCTCTGCGTGCGCACGAAAACGCGCTTCACGGACCTTGACCTGTTCCTCGGCAGCATCATCAACACCTCACGCCTTCCCCTTCCTTATCTGCTCAATCTTCCCGGAGATGAACTGGAACAGCAGCCCTGAGAATATGAGCGCCAGTATGAACCACCCGATTGCCCCGAAGGTGTCCCTCCAGTTCGGGAACCTGTCAAGGTTCTGTATGAATATCGGCAGCGCGACCGCGAGCTTCATCTGGAATTCGGGAAACGCCGACCTCATGAACCAGCTGGCGACGAAGAAGATGGGCAGCGTGATTATGAGCGGCTTGAACTGCAGCACCATGCTCTCCTTCATCAGATTCGGGATTCTCGCCTGCTCGGCCTCGGCCTCCTTCTTTTTCTTCTCGTCGTTCCTCTTCACCGCCTCGGTCATCATGTTGTTTATGCGGTTCATGTCGGCCTGTATCTGCGTGACCCTCGTGCGGTTCCCCCAGACCTTAGTTATGTGGCCGGATATCGCGGAATAGACCACCGCGGTCAGCGAGATTGCGAAAAATGCAAGCACAGCGTCCACCATTGAGCATCACTTCAGCAGGGCCCTCAGCCTCGCCACGGCCCCGTCAAGCCCCCCGTCGGGGTTCTGGGCCATCACTATGGGCGCGCCCGTGAAGGCGGAGTACGCGCCGAGCAGCGCGCGGTTTACGGATATGTGCTCCTCCAGCTCCACCTTCCCCTGCGCATCCCTGGCGCGCGTCTTGTCCGCGGCGCGCCTCCTCATTATGTCCTCCACCGGCGCATCCACATACGCGAACGCATCAACCTTAAGCTTCCCGAGCAGCCCGAACGGAAGCGCGGGAAAATAGCCCTCCGGCGTGTTGATTGAGCAGTGGGTGTCCAGAATCCACCTGCCCTTCTCCTTCGCGAGCGAGTCCGCGACCTCCTCCTGCAGCCTCGCCTGCGCAGCCATGGGCAGCTTCCTTATCTCGTCCCGCCCATTCGCAAGCCCCTTCGCCTTCGCGAGCTCGAGCGCCCTGTCGCCCCAGTTGATTACCCTCCAGCCAGGCGCCTGCCCAGCTGCCTTCGCAAGCACCGTGCTCTTCCCCGCGCCCGGGGCGCCCATCACTATTATCATTCCAGCACCGTCAGCCGATGAACTTCTTCACGTCCGGGTAGAGCTCGAACATCCTCTCGGTCGCGAGGTTCTCGTAGAACTTGTAGAGTATGCCCACGGTCAGCAGTATCCCCGTCCCGGTCCCCAGCGCGCCCGTCAGGTCCGCGAACGCAGCGAGAAGCCCCACGAACGCCGAGCCCAGTATCGTTATGGTCGGGATGTATTTCTCCAGGAGCTTCTCCATCATCCGCGGGTCCCTCCTGTAGCCGGGTATCTGCAGGCTGGACTTCTGGAGCTGCTCCGCGACGCTCTTCGCGTCCATGCTTGTGGTCTCAATCCAGAACTTCCCGAAAATCATGCACAGCACGACGTAGAATGCGACGTAGGTCGCTATGTGGAGCGTCTCCGGCACCATGATGGTTCCCGCGAAGGGAAGCGCGAACTTGGATGACTCGGTCAGCAGCAGGCCGACGTATGTCCTGTACCCGCCCGCGACGTCGCCCGGGTTCAGCAGCATCGGGCTCGGGAAGCTGTTCGTGAAAAGGTAAATCAGCCCCCCGCTCGGCCTCCCGTTGAGCGGGCTGATGGCCACTATGGTCTCGAAGATGTTTACCCCGCCTATCTGCAGGTTCATCCCTGCGAGCATCTTGGACCAGAGCTGCACGTTCAGCATCAGCGCGCTGGCGAGTATGACCGGGATGTTGGAGACGTAGAGGAACTTTATCGGGAACCTGCCGCCGAACCCGCGCGCCCTCTCGAACGCAAGCGGAATCTCCACCTTCATGCCCTCTGCGTAAACCGAAGCGGCGAACACCACTGCCGTGAAGATGAGCGGCAGGAAAGCGAGCAGCGCGTTCGGTATCGCATCCGACCCGCCTTCGTTTATCGCCCTTATCGAGGAGAGCAAAATTCCGCTCTCGCCGAACCCGAGCGTTCCCTGCACGACGGCCAGCGAAACCCCTGCGGCGATGAACAGTGAGATTCCGGAGCCGATGCCGTATTTTGAGACTATCTCGTCAAGGTAAAGCAGTATTATGGAGCCGAGCGCGAGCTGCATCATCACAACGACCTGCGTCGCAAGCATCGCGTGTCCCGCCGGCCCCGGCAGCGTTGCCACCGCGCCGGTGTAAACGTAAATCGCGCTCTCGAAGAATGAGAGCGCTATCGCAAGCAGCTTCTGCGTGCCGGAGAAGAGCGACTTCTGGCCCGGGTCGCTCAAATCAATGTTGATGACCTTCGCGCCCGCGAACAGCTGCAGGAATATGGATGCGAGCACTATCGGGCCTATCCCGGCGGTTATCAGGCTGCCCATCTTGCTCGCGAATATTATCTGCATGAACTCTAACTGCGGGTCGGTTATCTTCTGCACGCCGACCGGGTAGATGTGGAACATCACGAAGTAGAGAAGGAGCACCGCAAGGGTCCAGAGGAGCTTCTGGTTCAGGGGCGGCGCCCTCGCCGGCTTCTTGACCTCTGGCAGGAGCCTGATGAGCGGCCTGAATATCTCGAGCGAGCTAGCCATCCCCATCACTGGCCCACTGTCTTCGCGTCGCCACCGGCGCCCTTTATCTTATCAACAGCAATCTTGGAGAACGAGCCCGCCTGCACGAACACCGGGAACTCCACCTTGCCCGTCCCGAGCACCTTGAAGTCCGGCAGCTCGGCAAGGTATTTCCCGTCGCCGCCCTTCTTCAGCTTCCCGTCGAGCACGAGCCTGTTTATCTCCCAGAGGTTAATCACCTTCTGCCTCTCCTTCTTCAAGGAAGCCATGGACTCCCTGCCGAAATGGTCGGGGTGGTACCTCAGGATCCAGGTCCACTTCTGCTTGTGGCTGCCCCCGAAGCCCTTCCCTCCCTTGGAGCCCTTGCCCCTCCTGTGCTTTATGTTTCCGCCGCCCCATCTGCGGGTCCCGTGGTATTTGTGCCTGCTGCGCTTCCTAATCCTGCGGGCCATCTACATCATCCTCTTCAGCAGCTTCTCCATCTCCGCACCGCGGTTGCCGAGCGCCCCGTAGGGGTACCTCTTCTTTATCGTCCCATAGCCCTTCCTCGGCGGGTGGAGCCTGAAGACGCGCTTCATCTCCTTCACCGAGCCGAGCTCGGCCTCGAAGCCCGCGAACTTCTTCGCAAAGGCGTCAAAGCCGTCGAAGCCGCTCGCCTTCAGGTGCGCCTCGCTAATAACCTTGTTCCCGCTGAGCCGCCCCTTCGACTGTATAAGCGCCTTCACGGCCTCCGCGTCGACCTCGCCCCAGGTGATGTAATCCTTCACGAGCGCCACAGCGCCCATGTTGGTCGGCGTGTTCTCAAGGAGAACGCAGTGGTTCACGCGCGTGAGCCTCAGGTTCCTGAACGTGGC
>Ga0315277_10013020_pt1 | contig 10384 bp, 7 predicted proteins | sample YL17G05_15_MG_FD_203695 | JGI IMG/M metagenome (GOLD analysis project Ga0315277, IMG submission 203695) | Sediment microbial communities from Yellowstone Lake, YNP, Wyoming, USA - YL17G05_15 | ecosystem: Environmental > Aquatic > Freshwater > Lake > Sediment | place: USA: Wyoming | collected...
GCCGCGTGGATGAGTTGCTCAAGAAGTTCGACATCCACCACATCGCCAATGAAACGGCGAACAAGATAAGCGGAGGCGAAGCGCAGAGGGCGGCAATCGCGCGTGCGATGATGAACGAGCCAAAGATTATACTCGCAGATGAACCCACAGGCAATTTGGATCTGGAGAACACTGACAACGTTCTGAAGATGTTCCAGTTGGTAAGGAGAGACTTCGACACTACAATCGTCCTTGCAACGCACGATAGAGATCTGGCGGAGCATGCGACCTCGAGGATATTCTTGAGCAATGGCAAGGCCGTAGTCGAGATGCCGAGAGGATAGGGCCAGCTGGGGTTCTTGCCAGATAGCAATGGCAACTACGATGTATAGAATTGGACATTATTTGTGCAAAGCATATTACCGCAGTCTACAATGCCCGGCTGGGACTCCTCGATGACATACGGCATTGAGTTCGCAGGGGCGTTCTTCGTTTCTCTCGCGACGACCTATGTCGTCCTTCCTTGGCTCATCCCTAGATTGAAGGAAAAAGGCATAGTTGGCAAGGACGTCAACAAACCAGGAAAGCCAGAGGTCGCGGAAATGGGCGGGATTGCGGTCGTGGTAGGGTTCTTTGCCGGAGTTAGCGCTCTGGTTGCTTTGAATGGACTTGAGAATGCGAACCTGCTCAACGTTTCCTTATCCGCAGTCCTCGGAGCAGCCTTTGTCGGGATGATGGATGACGTCTTCGATTTGCGCCAGCGTCACAAGGCATTCCTGCCATTCGTCATAGCTCTACCTCTTGGAACGGTCGTCGATCCCAGAGTCACCATACCGCACATTGCGGTGATTGATTTCGGACCATGGATGATCATCGCGGCAGCATTTGCCATTACATGTGCTGCCAACGCAGCCAACATGCTGGAGGGGTTCAACGGCCTTGGAACGGGGCTGGGAGTAATCATGGCCATGACCCTCGTGATCCTCAGCCTAATGCACGACAGAATGGATGGAGTGTACCTGTTGACTCCGTTGCTTGGAGCTTTGATCGCCTTCTTGTGGTTCAATAAGTACCCCGCGGAGGTTTTCCCCGGTGACACGATGATGCTATTCATGGGAGCGGCCATAGCCGCGGCAGGCTTGCTCTCGAGGTTACAGGTTCAGACCATCTTTATATTTCTCCCGATGATGGCAGAATTCTTTCTCAAGGTCCGGGGGAAGTTCAGAGCTGAGAACTACGCTTCAAAGTCAAGAAATGGCTATCTGGAGTATCACGGCAGAATAGAATCGCTGACTCATGTGTTCATGAGAAGAATGAGGCTGACTGAACAGCAGCTTGTGTGGCGAATATGGGCTGTCGAAGCAGTAATGTGCTCAGTTGTCATTGTCGTCGACTTCGTCGTGGCCTAAGCCTGAAGCCGGACAGCCCACATGCAATGCGACGGTTTCCAGAGGTACCGAGTGTATTGCCATGAATGAAATGCCAAAACAGAAATACGAACTGAACATATTGCATCTCGAACAGCTGGATTGCAGATGGAGACTCTCAAGTTCCTGATGATATCAACCCATTTCTCTCCCTACAAAATGGGCGGAGACGCGATAATGGTCGAGTACTTGTGTCAGGAACTCTTGAGAAGGGGGCATGAGGTGCATGTCTTTGACAATCCCGCGGTGCACCGACTTCTTCGAAAGTTGCCCTCCGACGCAAAGCGAGAGACCGTCAATGACGGGGTCATTAGGCACGAGTATTCCTCGAAGATACCTGGCAAACTCGAAGTCTTGATGACTTTGGCAGCGAACACGACCAGCAGGAAAAAGAGAACGCTGACTGAACTTGTCGCCGATGAAAAGCCCGATGTGATCCACTGGCACAACACAAAAGGATTCATCGGTCGTCCGTTCCCGGTGTCCACACCTCGTGCGCTCTATACTGCACATGACTACTACCTGGTCTGCCCCCGATCAAATCTGCTGCGTCCAGACCTGTCCCTGTGCGAGCACCCTAGGCAATGTCAACTCTGCTTGGTGAGATGGAAGAAACCCCCACAACTCTGGCGGATCAGAAAGAACAGGCTGATTCAAGTCCCAAATGGGACGCAAGTACTTGCCCCAAGCCAGTTCATGGCCGACCGACTGAGGAGGGAAGGGATCCCTGAAGCTCAGGTCTTGCGTAACTTCGTCCCCCGCCAGGAAATCCAGAGTGAGTACCCCTGGAGTCAGCGAACTTCGATAATCTACATCGGTATCCTTGAGCAACACAAGGGAGCACAGACGCTAGTCGAGGCTTTCTCGAAGTGCAGGAACCGTCAAGGATTCGACCTGCAAATCATTGGAGGAGGATCACTCCAGCAGCGGTTGACGATCAGGATAAGAGAGCTGGGACTCGAGAATCGAATCAAGATGAGAGGATACATTTCGCAGAGCGAGTTGAAGGAGACCCTTGGGAGAGCGGCTGCTGTGGTGATTCCATCCGAGTGGCATGAGAATGCGCCGTTGGTCGCCCTGGAAGCATTCTCAAAGGGGATCCCGGTACTTGGATCTGATCTCGGCGGACTCCCGGAAATCCTCGGACCAGATTCAGGCTCCATGACCTTCAAAGGAGGAGATGCTGATGACCTTCCCAATCATCTTGTTCTGCTCTGGGAGAAGAGGGAACAACTGAGTGCGATGGGCAAGAGGGCTAGAGAGGCATATGAGAAGCGTTTCTCGCCCGAGGTCCACCTGACCCAGTACCTCAAGATCATCCAATCCGTCTAGAATACGGTGCTCGTCCGGATGAGCTTCACTGCCACGTTCAGCGCTCTGACTCCAAATGAGCACGGATCTTGCTTCGAAGCACCCACGCACTAACACCGAAAGGATGAGCGACCACTAGACTCCGGGTGTTGCAGACCATCCAGCAATCGTTCCTGCAATCAGTGACCATTTTCCTGACCTTCTTCTCGACCTCGACCGGGAAGAGGTCGTCCCACGTCTTTACTTCGGACAAGTTTCCAATCTTCCAGTTCAACACATTGCATGGGTAGACATCGCCGTCAGGAGACATGAAGAAATACCTACGCCCAGCCTCGCACCTTGATACGAATTTACTGCGATGGTCCGAGCTAATCATCCCCATTGTGTGATATGCCCTGTACCAATCCTTCACGGACTTGGATCGGAGCTGGGACCGCATCACTCGAGGCATGTCTTTGACACCTGACTCCAGAAGCTTCGGAGAGATGTTGTCGTCTTTCTGGAAGTAAAACTCAGAGTTATGGGCTAGAGTTGCGGTGAACTCAACGCCGAGTTGCTTAGAGAGGTTGAAAACGTTCCATACCTGGTCCGCATTTTCATCGAAGACCGTCATGGCAATCCTGAGATCTTTGAACCCGTGCTCCTTCAGGCGCTTCACCGTCTCTGTCGCCTTAATGAAGGCGCCAGGGGTGCCACGGATTCGGTCGTGGACCTCTTCGAGTCCGTCTATCGAGACGCCAATCCCGATTTTTTTGTGAATACTCCGAATCTCCTCCAGACGCGCAACGATTTCCTCAGTCAGCAGACCGTTTGTAGAGAACACCAGCCGGGCATTCGGGACAACACTGTGAATTGTTTTGATTACTTCGACAAGGTCTCTTCGGAGAAAGGGCTCACCGCCACTAATGTTTATGGTGGTTATTGACCGCGATAACTTGCTGTATTGACTGGGTTCGAGCTCTTTCCGAGATTTGCTCTTCCAAATACCGCACATCATGCACCGAGCGTTGCAGGAGTAAGTGACTGCAAGAAATGCGTCCTTGGGTCTCACATTCGCGACACAGAGAGCAGGCGGTATATATTGATGTCGTGAGGCTGGAAAGGCAATTCGCCAGACTACGGCTCATACTTATATTTGGCTCAGCTGTAAGGGATGACTGAGCGAAGGCCGAGAGTGAAGCCAAGAGAAATCGGTGGTACACCGTGAGAGTACTGATGTTGGCTCCAGAATTTTTTCCCGTGTACGGGGGTGCGGGAAACTACGTTCTGCAGATCGCAAAGCAAATGCCGAGCGACGTCGAAATGTACATAGTCGCCCCAAGAAGGCATGACAGCATTGGCGGTGGAAAGGAAGGGTCGTCATCTCTTGACGCAATAGTCCCGCCTAGCGCTCACGTGACGTATTTGGGAGACGCCAAAGACGTCTTCTTCTACAATTTCTCGTTTCAGTTCAATTGCGCAAAGCACATTCCATCAATGATTGATTCGTTAGGCATCGACATCGTGCACTCACAGAGCGCGATGCCTGATTATTTCTTGTCCCCAAAGAAACTGGGGATTCCAACGGTCACAACCATTCATACAACAATCGAAGGGCACATCGAAGCACTCAAAGCTTCCCGGACACCTTTCGGTCAGCTTAGGCGGTCCGAGAAATTCTCACTCCTCCTTGGGCCGTTGCTCAAGGTAATGGAAGACAGATACTACACTGACATGAGAATGTACATCTCGGTTTCTGAGTGGGCTAAGAGGCAGGCGTCCAGGGAGAAGGGAATTGACCCTAGTCGAATCAGGGTGATCCGACCCGGCGTAGACTCCGAAGTCTTCAACCCTTCCCGGAAAGAGGAAGCTTCAGCATTCTATGGAAGATTGGCAGAAATCAAAATGCCAAAGGTGCTCTTTCTCTCACGAATGGCAACCAGAAAGGGAATTCACCTTCTGCTGCGCGCAATCCCGAAGGTGCTTGCGAAGGTTGATGCACATTTCATCTTTGCTGGCGAGGGCACGAGGCCGGACTTTGACATTCCAGAGAAGAACTACACGTACCTTGGACATGTGCCGCGTGATCATCCAGCATACCTGTATTCATTGTCTGACATCTACATCCTCCCCTCTCTATACGAGAACTTCCCGGCGGCAATACATGAAGCGATGGCATCCGGATGCGCTGTAGTATCGACCGACATCTGTGGCATTCCAGAGATGATTTGCAACGACGTGGACGGTCTTCTCATCCCCCCGAATTCGGTTGACGCAATCGCTGAATCATTGGTTCGCCTTATTGAGAACGATACGCTCAGAAGTTCGCTCGGGCGGACAGCCAGAAACGACGTTGTCAAGGAGTACAGCTGGAAGAAGACCGCGATTCAGACTAGGGAGTTGTATTTGTCACTCAGGGGTTAGGACGCGACCTCCTGACAATTGGCGACCGGTTCAGTCAGGAAAGTGGCAATCACATCAACCAGAGTTGACGTGCATGACCGACCGACCTGTCTCGGAACCCGCAAAGATAGCGATCCGGTCACCCAGCGGTCCTCCCAAGTAGATCACGTCTGCTGCAGCCAGGGCCCACATATAGTCAGTGGGCAGGATCACGACCTCGCCTCTAGGATAGTCGTTCACGCCCGTTGTGGTCCAGCTGTCCTCCGCCATGCAAAACCAGTCTTCAGAGACAGAGACATTGTTCAACAAATACTGGGGAAGGATTGGGTCCTTTGGTAGTCTGCTCACGACGCTGGAGATGTATCCGAGCCGCTCGTCCGAGACTAACCAAGCGGAATAAGCATGAGAATCCAGCCACTCGGCCGCTTCAACCTCGTATGTTTGGGTATCATGTCTCACGCCCAAGAGTTGCTCGCTCTCGTAAGCGAACGGGAAAGAGATTGCCAATGATGCTATGACACAAATCGCCACAATCAAGTAGATCTTGCTACGACGGACTCTCATCGTCACAAAGGCCATGCCGATGCCGAGGAAAATGAATACATCGAGGAAGTCGAAGGTGCGATAGATGACTTGGTGAGAGGCTACGGAGAAGCCGCCAAGTAGACCGAAGATCATTATAGTAATTGGAGATACGAGCAGACCAAGCTGAACTGCCCTATAGGCAGGTCGGCGTTCGATTATTACCTCTGTTCCATACCAAGCGGCAGCCACGATAATACCTGAAGCCAGTACCAGCAGGAGGTACGAATGTGCTACCGATGGAGTATATTGAAAGGAATAACCGAGATAGTCAGCCAACAAGAAGATGACCAGGCCGGCTCCCACTATTGGTGAAAAGGTCCACTTCGAATGGGATTTGCGCAAAAGAACCCCCATTGCGAGGAGGCAAAGAAGGCAAACGGTCGCGGACAATAGCAGAATCTCGATTACGCCATTAGAGCCAAACAGTTGGTCATCTGCGACCAGAGGATAGTAGACGAGTGCAACCGCGACTGGCAGACCAACTGATAGCAGATCACTGTAGTGTCTGCTTTGCAAACCACTGTGCGTTATTGCGAAGAACAAGCTCCATATCAATAGGAAAGTCATCATCATGAAGGCTACAGTTGCAGTGAGATGATGGGCAAAAGGCAGACACACCAATATCAGGAAGAGCAGCATTCGGAACCTTGGTTGATTCCTTTGCATGTATGAGTAGATCAGTAGAACGAACAATGACATGCTGAGGGTTTCCTTCCATACCGAACCGGTGGTGAAAACGAATGTACCCATCATCAAGGCGGCGAAACCAGCTGCAAAACCGCCGAACTGAAAGCCCGATACAATGCGCCCCATCAATGCCACCGCAGCAATCGTCACGACTGATAGCACAGCCGCGACAAGCTGGGCGCATTCGACGGGCATCACACCGAGGGAAGATGAGAAGAACGCTAGGAGCAAGTTCATAAGAGGAGTGTACAAGCTCGTCGTGCCTGACCACGCAGAGTCATGCGAAAGGTCCAAGTGACCACTGGTCATGATGTCGGAAGCGATGCCACAGGCAACCAATGAATCATTGTTGAAGGGATATGGGCTGTGATATAGGGGAAGGAGCCTTGTCAAGAAGGCAGCGATACAAAGCACGGAGAATACGATTCCCGTGCTGACCGACATCCCTCTTGGAGGCGCGCCGTGCCTTGACATATCCGCATTTCCAGATCCCATCTCGGTTCTGGGATGATGTTTGGGTAGATAATCCTTGTCGGAATTTAGCATCGGCATCATGGTCCATATTCCACCAATAGCGCGAGCGACTAGAGCACATGACTCAACTTTGCGTCTCGTCTCAGGGGATGAGCTGAACGGCATAGAAAGTGCATCTGCTGCTCTCGTAGATCGTGTAGCTGGCCAGAGGAAGAACCGTCGATGGTGATAATTGGCGCCACTCAGCGTTCCTCAGTTCAGCTGGCAAGCCCACACCGATAACCCCGTAACTATTGACGTAACTGGATGGCCAATTGTTGTCGATGACGACCATCAACCTCGAATGCACATGAAAGTATCCTGGACCGATAGGGATGATTGCATCCTTTTGACTGATATAGTTCATTCCGAGAATCATGAATACCAACTCATACAGATCTTGGTTCGGAGCATTCTCAACTTCATACCATTGGAACAAGTTCTCAGGAAACGGCGCGGACGACCAGGTCAGATTCTCTCCAATCTGGGCTGCGGTAGTATCCCCATTGATTGCTGCATACACACCAGAGCCGACAAGACCAGTTCCTGAGATGGCAGCTAACTCACTGGACAACACATCCGTATTGCATATCGAGAGTGCGTCCGCGTCTTCGTATTTTAGATATGTGGCGTCATTGAACACCTGGTCGCCAACCTCAGCGGTGTCTCCAGTTCGTTGCTTCTCCGAATTCCATCGCTGGATGGACCAGACGGGTACCAGAATCGATGAGCAGACAAGGACCGCCACGACAATGACTGAGAAGTAGTCCCTCTTCTTTGCCTCAGGGATGCTAGAGAGCCACATCATGGCGATGATGGCAACAAATGGGGCAAGCAGCATGGAAATGTAAAGCCCGCTGCCAAGGACTGGAATAAATGAAACGAGGACCGCAATTGGCAGCAGGCTACTCTTGGATAGACGCGCCCGCCTCAAAATGAGGGGTATGCCAAGAATGGCTACAGGGAGGACGAAGCCAATTTGATTGGTGTAGCTGATGGCAATGTTCAGAGCGGTAGATAGAATAGGGGGATCGAAATTGAAGACCGATGTGCCTTCATAGCTGCTCTTCACCTTCTCAGCCAGAAGAACAAAGTAACCAAACGAGAAAAGAAAAAGAGAGACGGTCAATGCTGCATAGTAGGCAGACACAAACTTTCTTTTCCTCAAATGAACCCTCGGAAGCAGGTAGTCAACTAAGAGGCTGGTCAGGATATAAGCAAGACCCATCAGAGCGAGAAGAACTGCCATATGATGAACTGCAAAGCAACCAAACACGAAGAAAACAACGAAGGCATACAAACCTGACCGCCTTGTCGATCCTGCCAAAAGAGCGCTGAGAATGACTAGCATGAAGAGTACTACTAGAATTCCCCTTGCGCTTGCGTTAAAGTACGTAGTGTCAACGAATCTCGCTGACGTCAAGGCAAGGAAACTAGCCAATAGCGCATATTCCGTCCTCCGTAGGAAGCATCTGGAGATTCCGAACACTCCAAGGCAGAAAACGACGCCCAGTATCATATCCTCGAGCAATATTGAGAGTTCCGCGCCTGCTCCTGAGAGGATGGAGAAGACAGCAAGTGCGAATGCGCTACCCGATGGGTATGAGTCCGGGTAGTAGCCGAAGTATGACAATGGATGAAATGTCCAGCGTGCACGTGCTTCCTCGACAATAGATTGGGAAAGGGAATGGACAAAATAGGAGTCTGTCTGAAATCGCTCATGCTCGACGAGTGGATAGCGAAGGGCAATGGAAAGCAATACCAAAGCGGTCAGCAGAAGGAGATTGGTGCGTTTGGAGAAAACTGCCAACCCGATTCACCTGGATTCACGACGTACAGTAATGTATAATAAATGTTCTGGGATTGGCCAACTTCGGCCCCACAAAGTCATGAGCCTGTTGAGTTATGATTGAGGCGCCAAGGCCGGACGTGATGTGGATCAGGAATGATCCAAGGAGAGACAGAAAAAACCTCACGAGGACGACTTCTTCGGTGCATACATATCACGTCAGATGGTCTACATTTTGAGAACGCTTGTGCGAGCGGAATCATGCCCATTTGGCAATAAGGACTTCAGTCGGTCAGTCAGTCAATTCGAAACAGATAGGTCATCTGCGTTGACAACCTCAGGCTAATCATGCAGCATTCTCATGCAGCATTGCGTTCGATCGTCCGTTTGGATACATATCCCAGTAGGAAGTACCAGAAAACGGCCGACCATGAGAGGAAGATGATCCAACCCACGTTCTTGTGGGCCCAAAGGAGGGCTTCCATGCCGTTATAGTATCCAACGACTCCGATTATGACCATCCTGAGGATATTGCCGGCATAGGCGATCAGTATCCCCAGGGCGAGAACGCCTGTCAAGACCTTCGTGGGAAGTCTCTCAAAGATAAGAACGAAGGCGAAGAAAGCGGCGACGAATATTGTAAAAGAGTAAAGACCCGCACAGTAGGAAGATATTCCGAGAGTGTGCACTGTGCCATCATGAAACTGAATCGTCACGTAGCTTCCAGATGAACTTGATGGGATCCCCGCAATATCCAGTATTCCTGCGAAAGGTACAGCGAGCATGTAATGAACATACAGATTCCCTATGGTAGACGTTCCCGTATCGCTTGAAGGCGACGAGACGACCTGTGGCACCACGAGGAAAACCATCACGAACGCGATGAAGAGCAGTGTGAAGCTGGCCTCCGGCTTGAACTTGTCGACAAGAAACGGATAAGCGATCAGTATGCCTCCGAACAGAATGGCGAGGGTGTCCATATCCCCAAGTTCACTGCGAGTAGAGAGGAACTGGTTGTACGCAAGGACCAGGACGATGACCAGCACTCCCAGCAGCATCATTACGTGCTTCCCGCCAATCGCGTTCACCAAAATCTCAACTAGGCGAATACCAGGAGCCTGTTTGGTCTTGGAGACCTTCTGAAGTTCAGCACGCATTGAGAGGATCAGTACCAAGAACACTCCCACCACGACCGAGACTGCACCCAAGATCACGCCGAAGTAGGAATAGAGGATAAGGACCGACATGCCCTCGAAAATGAGAATGATGCCTACAAGCTGGAGGAGTTTCCTTGCTGGCGTTCCCACTGGCAGACGTCTGTCGACCGCGTCGAGTATCGCCTTCCAGATAGTGTTCATGTGAGGCAACGAGCACATAATGCTCATTGTGGATAAACGTAACCACGGACAAGCGTAACATCGAGGCTGGGTCTTGACTACTCAGGTTATATCGATGAAGTACATCTGGGCGGCGAGGCATCGAAGTGAGCAACAAGCCTGGCAATGCGATATCTGGTCTTGCCGATGCGGGCAAGGAAGGCGCAAAAAGCACCATCAGATTCTATTCGCGCTCAGGCATAGAGGAGAAGAGAATAGTCAAGGCCTCATTCTATACGGGCGTCACGGGCGGCGTGCTATGGTATGTCCTCATACTGTACTGGGCCGCACTCGGTTTCAGCTCGGAAGAGATCGGCATAATGGGCGGCACCGGC
>Ga0315277_10013021_pt1 | contig 10384 bp, 6 predicted proteins | sample YL17G05_15_MG_FD_203695 | JGI IMG/M metagenome (GOLD analysis project Ga0315277, IMG submission 203695) | Sediment microbial communities from Yellowstone Lake, YNP, Wyoming, USA - YL17G05_15 | ecosystem: Environmental > Aquatic > Freshwater > Lake > Sediment | place: USA: Wyoming | collected...
ATGGCTTCGTACTCGACGAGCACATCACTTATCGCTTTGATTTTCTCCGGCCTTTCAAAAATGTCCTCGGTCAGCTGGTTTATTCCGCGGTAATGCTGGAGCAAATCCAGGGGATGGCAGGCCCGTCCTCCCATAAGGAGAGGGACATCATGGTCTTCGGCGAACTTCCGCCAGGCCTTGGCATAGATCTTGGGGTATTCGAATTCATAATAGATAAAATCGTCGAGGCGCCACCGGCACCCGGTCCGCTTCCTGAAGATTCCAAGCCCTGAAAGGAAAAGATTCCCTTTCTCGAATTCTTCCTCCAACTCCTGATATTAGCCCGAAGGGAAGCGGCGAGGGCGCCCGGCTTGTCAATGGAACTGTTCTTACTTTACGACATCCACTCTTTCGAGAACCCAGCCGGACATGAATTCAAGGAAGCCGGGCACGAACTCCTTGGGGAGTCTGGTGTACTCGCTCGGGCTGCCCGTAGTGGCTTCCTGGTAGAGGTGGTTGGCTTTTGGGAAAATCCTGGCTTTGAAATCCTTGTTGCCGCCCCTTTCCAGGGCTTTGACCATAGCCTCTCGGCTCCACTCTGCAGGGACCTGGAGGTCGAGCTCTCCAAATGTGAGCAAAACCGGGCACTTCACTTTCTCCAGGATGGGAGCCGGGTCGAGCTTGAGGAAATACTGGAACCATCGGCCCGCGAACTGCTTGTATAACTCATCCACCATGCCCTTCCTGAACTCTTCCAGGTCTTTGATGCCCTTTTTCTGCTCCTCCGTCATGGCCGCGATCTGGATTTCGACGATTTCGCGGATCTTCGTCTTTATTTCCTCTTCGCTCCGGCCTTGGTTGATCAGGGAGATGATCGTATTGATGTTATCCACACTCTCCTTGATTTTTTCCTCCGGCTCCCCGTTGGCGCGGGCGATCAATTCCGTCTGTCTGAGAAGGATATCCCGTCCCGGAACGCCGGTTCCGGAAATGCAGATGACAAAAGCAACTTCGCCTGATTTCGCGGCGGCGAAGGGCGCGACGATCCCTCCCTCGCTGTGGCCGCAGAGGCCGATCTGACGGGGGTTGATGTCGCTCCTGGATTGGAGGTATCTCAGGGCGGCCAGGGCGTCCGTGGCGAAATCCTCCGTGGTCACGTCGAATACGTTCCCGCCTGAGCCCCCCATGCCGCGGTCGTCGTAAAGCAGCACGGCCATGCCGCTTCTCGTAAAGTGGTCGGCGATCCCCTGAAAGACCTTCCAACCGAAAAGTTCTTCGTAGCGGTTCTGAGGCCCGCTCCCCGTAATCATGATGACGGCCGGATGCTTCCCCTTTTTCCGGGGAAGAGTCAGCGTGCCGGTGAACTTGATGTCTCCGTTCTGGAATGTCACCTCCTCCTCGTCGTACGGCAAGGGCTCCTTGGGTTTGGCCGGTTCCATCTTTGCTTCCTTGTCCGACCGGGTCAGCGCAAAAGCCCCGGCCATGCCCTGCTGCTCAAACTGTCCTGTGATTTTATCGCCCTCAATGACGCCGGTGAACGCGGCAACGGCCTGAGGGGTCTCCAGCTTAAAGGAGATTTTGGGGCCATCGAGAAGAACATCTTTCAGGGACAATCCGGTAACCCCTTGAATCGGGACGTCCATGGTCCCCTGGCTTCTCCCCCCTTCAGTTTTGAAATGGACGGTGAAGTCGAACTTCTCGCCCATGATCTCGATAGTCCCGCTCCAAGTGCCGTCGATAACGCTTTGGCCGATGACGGATGCTCCGGCAAGACCCAGAAAAAAACCGATACCCAAAAATAAGAGGAATATCTTTTTCAATCCAGCCTCCTTTCGATGATGAACTGGTCTCCGTCTTCCCTCCATTGACTGTTTGGATCGCCGGTGATGTTATTTTTGGCCTGCCTCCATTCGCCTAAACCTGACGTTCCAGGCGTCCTTCATCGAGAAGCGGAGCTCCTTGATCTTGTCATCATCTCCCCGGATAAAACGGAATTTCGTCGCTGAATCCTTGCCGGCAAAGCGCTCCTCGGCGATCGGGACGAGGACAAGATCGGCGCGTCTGACGAAAGGAATGACTAACCGGCTCTCGCCCTGCTTAACCTCAAGCGTCGTCTCCAACTCCTCGCTCCGGTAAGTCCCGCAATACTCGGCCAGGTCAGAGGGCGTCCAGGTCTCCGCCGAAAGGCGTTCCGCAGGCATGGCGTAAGCCCCCTGCCAAAAGGTCAGCTTGGAGACCTCGCCGGCGGGGCTGCGATGGAATTGGATTTTCACATCGGCGACACGGTAGGCGAATACTTCGGGGGATTCCGCAAAGATCTCGATGACCATCGTCCCGCCGACCTGAGAATAGAGATGGCCTTCCCGGCGGGTGATCTGGATTGTCTGCTCACCGTCCAGCCAATAGCGGCCGACATAAGAATCGAGAACGGCGGCTTCGACAGCCGGCGGAGCGGGCGCCGCCTGAGGGGACGGAAACTTTCCTTCCAGGTAGATCCCGGAAATCTGTCTTGAGATCGACGTCGGATCAACAGCGGAATTATAGGAGAGGACGGCCACGGCCAGTTTCTGCTCCGGGAAGAGGACGGTCTCACCGCGAAACCCGGCCCAGCCACCACTGTGATAAAGGATCGGCAGGCCCCGGTAGCGGCCGATGATCAGTCCCGCGGCATAATGGAGGGGCCGGCCGTCGTCGAGCGTTCCCGGCAGCGCCATCCGGCTCCAGAGATCCCCGGCGGGAGCGTTCGCTTGCTGCGCCGCCAGCCAAAGGGCCAAGTCCGCCGCCGAGATGAAGAGCGAACCGGGTCCTGGGACCGCACCGTTATTGGGCGCTCTTTCAAATCGTCCGCCGGCGGTCCGGCTGTAAGAGCAAACGGCCTCGGCCCGGGTATCGGTCAGATCGTCCCGGAAAAAAGTCTCCTTCATCCCCAAGGGAGCAAAGAGCCGGGCTCGAGTCCAGTCTCCGAACCTTTGCCCGCCGGCGCGGGCCACGATCTCAGCCAACACGACATAACCCGCGTTTGAGTAGGCGAACTCCGTCCCGGGCGGAAAATTCAGCTCCCTCTGGCGGCTGACAAGCTTCAAGACATCCCGCGATGTGATCGGGTCGTCCATCCGGCCGCCGGACATCTGCACCAATCCGCCGTAGTCGCGAAGCCCGCTGGTATGATAAAGCAGATGCCGGATCGTGACCGGACGGCCGAAGTCGGGGAATTCCGGTATGTGGCGGCGGACCTCATCCTGGAGGGAGATCTTTCCGTCGGCCTCGAGCATCAGCACGGCCGCAGCAGTGAACTGCTTGGCCAGGGAGGCGGCATCAAAGAGCGTTTTTGCGGTGCTCGGGGTTCCGTGCTCCAGATCGGCGCTGCCGTAGCCCTTGACCAGGAGTGGTTTCCCATCCAGGACCACCGCCACGGCGGCACCGGGGACATCCGGCTTATTCCAGGCGGCAAAGACCCGGTCGACCTGCGCCTCTTTGTCGCCGGGGATGTTCTGGAAGCCCGCGGATATAAAGAGGCAAAAGATGGCTAACGCGGCGATTTTGTTGATACGGATCATATAAAACCTCTTCGATCCCTAGTCGACGATGATCTCATCGGCGAACAGCCAGGCTTTATTTCCTGCGCCGGGGTGACCCTCGGGGCAGACGCCGATATTCCGGGCCTGAACGCGGACGAAACGGGCCTTCTTTCCGGCCGGGTTGACTGAGAATTCCTTGATTTTCGGCTCCGGGTCCAACGGGGAAATATCGTTCGCCTGCGCGGCCACGACCAGGTAGTCTTTTCCATTTTCGGAGATAGCAAACTCCACGGACGAGGGAAGGAATATCCAGGAAGAACTCGCCTGCAGGAATCCGGCGGCGATACGGCCGATCGGGCGCGTTTTTCCCAAATCGATCACGGCGCTGAGGTCGTCACCCTCGAACCCCTGCCAGCGGCCGTCTCCCGACGATCGCGATCCGCGCAGTCCATCGGTGAGGGCCAGCGACCCGCCGCCGCTATATTGGTCTCTATAAGGGAAGATCAGGGCCGGCTGAAGACCTAAAGCCAGGTGCCGAAAAAGCCTTTCCTCCGCCGGCCGGCCGACCGCCCGGCCGCCTAAAAAGGCGGCCGCTCTGAGGATCGCCGTCTTCTTTATATGAAGAGGGTCCTTATAACGGGGCGACGACGCCGTCGGCACTGCCCCGTTGAGGGTGTAGCGGATTTCCGGCCTGTACGTATCCGTTTCCAACCGGGCGGTGAATTCCCGTTCGCGGACATCCAGCTCGGGAAAAACGCGGACGGCATAGGCGCTCTTGGCGGAGTTGATTCCCGCACTATCATAGCGGGCGTACTGTTTGATCATCCGGACCGTGAAGTCCGTCCAATCACGGTTTTCCCTGGACGTCCAGCCGACCTCGGCCAGGGCGGCGATCCGGGGGAAAGTCATGTACTCGGCGTGCTCGGAGGTCATGATATATTCCGTCCACAGGTTGGCCTGGGTTCCCAGGATATGAACCGCTTCCTCGGCGGTCAGCTCGGAGGGGACCGGCTCGAAGGAATAGACTTTGCGAAGCGGCACAAACCCCCCGATACCGAGCGGTTCGGACAGGGGATCGCCCTGGTAATAATCGAAGTACAAGTACGAAGTCGGGGACATGACGACGTCATGGCCGGCCCGGGCCGCGGCGATCCCCCCCTCGGTTCCACGCCAGGACATGACGGCGGCGTTCGGCGCCAGGCCTCCCTCCAGGATCTCGTCCCAGCCGATCAGCTTCTTTCCCTTGGAATTCAGGAATCTCTCGATCCGTTTGACGAAATAGCTCTGCAGCTCCTCCTCGGTCTTGAGCCCCTCGGCGGCCATGCGGGCCTGGCACTTGGGACACGCCTTCCAGGTGGATTTGTCCACTTCGTCGCCGCCAATGTGGATAAACTCGGCCGGAAAGAGATCGGCCACTTCATCCAGGACTCCTTCCAGGAAAGTGAAGGTCTCTTCGTTCCCCGGACAGTAGACGTCCTTGATCGGCCAGACGCTTCCCGGCGGGACGGTGAACGGGCCTCCGCTGCAGGAATATTGAGGGTAAGAAGCCAGGGCCGCCAGGCAGTGTCCCGGCATTTCGATCTCCGGGATGACGGTGACATGCCGGCTTCGGGCATAGGCGATCACTTCCCGGATATCATCCTGGGTGTAGAAGCCGCCGTAGGCAGCCTTCTCCCCTTCTTTCTGCGGCTCTCGAAGCGTCCAGGGCGTCTCTCCCCGGTCCACGCGCCAGGCTCCTACCTCGGTCAGCCGGGGGTAGGATTTGATCTCGATCCTCCAGCCCTGGTCGTCCGTGAGATGCCAGTGGAAGACGTTCATCTTATGCATGGCCAGATAGTCGATGAGCCTGAGGACATACTCCTTGGGATGAAAATGGCGTGATACGTCGAGCATGAATCCCCGCCAGCGGAAGCGGGGGGAATCCTGGACGAGAACATGAGGGAGCGTGAGCGGGCCGTCGGCCGCTTTCCCGGAGAACACAACGGGAGGCATAAGCCCGAGGATCGTCTGAACTCCGTAGAAGAACCCCGCCGGTGTCGAGGCCTCAAGAAGGATCCGGTCATTCTGGACTTCGAGTCGATAGCCTTCGGCTCCTAGAGTATCGTCTTTGAGAGGCGCCAAGATGATCGCTTTTCGGCCCGATGGAGGAGCTCCGGTCGCCACCGGCATGACGCTGCCGGTCACGGCAACCAAGCGTTCAGCCAGGTAGCGGGCGACCTCGATCACTCCCTCGTCTGCCGCTCCCACAAAAATGGGCACCCTCAGCCCGAGGCTAAACGACCCGGGCCTCAGCTCAACAATCAAGGGTCTGGGGACAATGCCGGCATCGGCTTGCGGTCCCGCCGGGGCCGGCGGCGCCGTGGCCACGCGGCAGGCCGGACCGATAATCGCCATCACAATGGCGGCCAGACAGAAAATCGATTTCTTTTTCATGACTTATTCCTCTCGATTTCAAGGAGCGCGCTTTCGGGCTCGTAATTCCTCCATGAGGGACCTAAACTGCGGGGTGCTCCGGATAGAATCGAGATCCTTGTCGCTCTCCAGGAGCCCGAGGTCGTCAAAGCCCTTGTCCACGGCCAGCCGCAGCGCCTTCAGAGCGTCCTTTCCCTTCCCAGAAACAGCGTAGGCGCAGGCCAGGTTATAGAACTCCCCGGGGTTCATCGGGTGTCCGGCGCTCGCCCTGGCCGCCAGCTCAAACATCGTGACGGAAAACTGGAGGTCTCCGGCCCCCTTCGCCCGGACGCCGTGCTGGTCGGCCAGGATGGCGATCTGGGAAAGGACCCGCTTGGCTGCGTCACTCTTGAGGATTTCTTTCGTCTGGACGGAGGCAGCGGTCCAGGCGTCGAAGTCCAGCGCGCGGAGGACATCCTTGAGCCGGAAGGGCGCCTGCCCGGGAACGGGCTGCTCAATGGTCGTGAACACATACTGTATCCGCGCCTGGGCGGACCGTTCGCTTTCTTCGGCCGCCTGCTTGTCCTTTTCGAGTTTCTTAATCTCTGCGGAGCTTTTGAGGGCGAGCACCTTTTCCTCGACCTTCGACACATCGGCCAGGTTTTTAAAATCCGAGGCCAGGCTTTCTAACTCATGGAGGACGCTCAGGGTCCGCCCGGACGTCTCAAGGTCGGCGGCGGTCTTCAGCCTCTTTCTATATTCAGCTTCAATGAAGCCGGGGTCCTTAACTTTAAGGCCGGACTTCATGGCCATGAGCTCCGTCCATTCAATAGCCTCGCCCAAAGCCTCCGCTGACGGCCACTGGTGCCAGCCGTCGTAGTAAACGATGCGGAAAGTCACACCGGACTCGGCGAACGGCCCTTCCAGCCGCGCCATGTCCTGGTACCGGAAATCCCAGTTCCCGATGATGCCGTAATAGGCCGCGGGCTTCACATAGCGGGGCTCATGGCCCGATGGGAGCCCCGCTCCGCAGGAGATGATCCCCGCTGCCTGGATTTCCACGAAATAAGGGAAGAGGACGGCGGCTTCGGCTCCGCCCGAAAAGCCGGCGGCATAGACGCGTCCGGCAGCGACGGAGAAGCGCTCCCGGACGTCCTGCCAGACGGCTTTAGCGGCCTTCTGGTTGGGCTCCACCGGTCCGTTCTTCGAATCGAGCGAGCCGGCGACGATATAGCCGTAGATTTCCGCCGCCGCCTGCAGTTTCTCGACGGGCCTCCGTCCCTGGGCCCGCGGATCGAAACAGATAACGACCGGCCACTCCTTATCGCTCGAATACCCGGAAGGGAGGAACAAGGCGTAGCTGAATTGAGCGTCCCCGGCGCAAACAACCTTGTCGATTATCCGGCCCTTCTCGAGGTCCGGGCTCTGTAAACCGGCTGACGCGGCCAAGAAGACGCTAAAGAAAAGCGGGGCCGTCCCGTACATCTAACTCTTCCGTCCTTTATCCATGCCTGACGACAAGATATCTATTATCCGGGCTACTCGTAGTGCGTCCATAGGCGGATGACTTTGACAATTCTTTCCTTTTCGAGGACCTGATACACCAGCCGGTGCTGGACGCTTATCCGTCTTGAGCAGGCACCCGTCAAGTCGCCTTTCAGTTTCTCAAAGGGTGGAGGAGTCTCATACGGATTGCGCCCGGGTATCTCGAGCAGCGCAATCGCCTTGTCCTTGAGCCCGGCCGCTGCCAGCTTTTTGGCGTCCTTCTGCGCCTGCCTGGTATAGACCAGCTTCCAGTTCACCAGTTTAGTTTCTTGGCGCACTTGGCGACAGGTGTCTTGAGCCCCTTGACAATGGACTCGCGCATTCCCGGGATCGCCAGGAGATAGAGCGTCTCCTGGATAGATCTCCAGTCGTCCTCAGAAAGAAGAACCGCATTGCTGCGCTTGCCGGAAATGAGCACAGGCTCATGAGAGAGGGCCGCCTCGTCGATCAGGCGGTACAGCCTGGCCCGGGCGTCGCTGGCCTTGAGAACGGTCATTCGAACCTCCGCTGATAATGGTACGCTTTTCCGTACGTGACGTCAAGAAAAAACAGGGGTCTGCCTTCCAGCTGCCGCGGGGCTCGCCGTGTCCTGGCTTCAGCTGATCTTCATGATCCACTTAGGATCTTCACCGGCCCGAGCATCCCGGAGGTCAGCCGCCCGCGGTAGCGCGTCGGGATCGTCGTATAATGGTTGGCCAAGGTGTTGTAGACAAGCACATCAATGCGATTCTCCCCCGGCTTCACCAATTCGGTAACGTCCCAATTCCAGGGCGGAGCGACGCGCACTCCGGCCGGCTGCCCGTTTATGCGCACTTCCGCCGTAGAGACGACATCGCCGAGGTCCAGCCGCACGCGGCCCTTGAGATTCCCTGGCTCCAGCATAATCGTCTTGCGGTACGACAGGCCGCCCGAGTAGCTCTCCAGACTCTCGATCCTCGACCAGTCGCCCGGCGGGATCCGCCCCGCGCCGCACTCGAAAATAACCGGTTCGGGCAGTGCCGCGCCGCCGTATACCCCCCGCTCCTGCTTGATTCTCAGCGCCACGACCGCTTCGCTCAGCGACGGTTCCGGAAGATGGAATCGGAACCGCCCGCCTCCGAGTTCTTCGCGGCGGCACAGCTTGCCGCCCGCCCAGCACTCCGCCGTCCCGTGGGCCCTGACCACCATCGACTTGGTGCCTGGGGCGGTGCGGAAGCGGTACCAGCCGGCCGGTTTGGCATCGGCCGGGCGCACGTCAAAAGACAACAAACCCGGGGCATTGTTCCAGCTCATCTCCAACGAACCAATGGTGCCACCGTTTTCCGTCTCCGGCCTAAAGGACCGGTCGACCGCGACAACATAGCCGGTGCCCGGCCCATCGTAACGGAAGAGGAGCGTGTTCGCGCCCGGCGCGAACTTCACCTCCACCGGGTCTCCGCTCAGCGAAACAGTTTCCCCATTAAGCCAGGCGGCGGCCGGCCTCATCCCGCCGACGAGGAACCGGCCTTCCCTCGCCTGCGGAGCCGCGACGCTGGTCCAAAGGTAATAGCGCGTGCCGCCTTCCTCTCTCTCGCGCCCGTAGAAACGGTGTTCGTCCACCAGATTTCCCAGGCGGATGAACTCATCGTACATCTCCTCCTTCAGGCCGTGATAGCCTTGATGACCGGGGTCGCGCTCGACGCCCCACCGCCAGGAAAACTCATACGCCTTCCAAGAGTAGGCTTTGCCGCCCACTGTCTCGCCCGTACCCTCCTCCAAGGCTCGCGCCCGGATCAGCCCCGCTTCCAGCCCCGCGACGTCGGCCTCGGCCGGCAGAGGGCCGAGCTGCAGGAACTGCGGGCCATAGGAATACGTGACACGAGGCCATCGGCTGTCGTCGATCCCGGGTTTCTCCCACCCGGGATTGGCCGCCGTCTCGTCGCGATAGCGGAACTTGCGCGCCTCGGGACCGATGAACCCGTCAAAGGCCGGCCAGCGGAAGTCGCCCCAGCGGTTGTCCAGGGTAGGCTTATACTCGCATTCCCACGCGCCCTCGACCATTGTCTCGACCCAGGGAGGCTCAGGGCGGCCGTCATCAATGACCGGTCGGCCGGGAGTGAAGACGACGAGCTGGACCTCTTTATCCGTAAGCGGCAAACGCAACCGGGTGGTTTCTGCGGTCTGCTCCAAAATGGGCAGCGGCCGCACGGAGCCGGTCCAGGGATCCCAGAGTTCTGCCGCGCCGGTTGCGCGGAACGCGCATTCCGTCCCCTTGGGCAGGCCGTAGATCATGAAAACATCACGCCAACCCACGCGCCGGTGCAGGAAGTCCGGCGAACCTCCGGCTGGAGAGAAATCGCGGGTGAAGGCGTTCGAGATCAGGTCGGCTAATTGCGCCGGGGATTTGGAGACGTACCGGCCGTCGCCAAAGAGCTCCTTCACGGCAGCCTTCAATTCAGGATCGTCCCGACCGGCCCGGTCGCTGGCCTCAGGGACGCCGCCGAGAGCGATCACCAGGCCGCCGGCGCGGTGGAATTCGAGGGCTTTCCGGATCGTGGACCAGCGAACGGCGCGCATCGCCGGGAGGACGAGCACGCGATAACGCTCGCCGCTGACACTCAACTCCTTTCTCTCGATCTTCGCCCGCGCGACCGACTCGAAGTCGAGGAAATCGAGGTCGATGCCGCTCCGGTAGAGATGTTCCGCCGCGGAGAAGGCCGCGTCGACGGCTTCGTCTCCTCCCAGGCCGGCTTCCTTCGGCGCAACCGGATAGAGGATGGCCACATCGCAGCGGTGGTAGCCCTGGCTCAGGAGGTAGCTTAGGCGCTCGGTGCACTTCAGCAGCTCTCCCATGTGCGCCCAGTAGGGCATGCGCCAGTGGTTACAGGGCGGCGCCCATTCCCACCAGCCGCCGTGGGTGGAATAATAGAGGCCGTGCAGGGTGAGCAGATTCTGTCCCTGTGCGAAGTTCGCAAACGTGGCATCGGCGACCT
>Ga0315277_10013022_pt1 | contig 10384 bp, 9 predicted proteins | sample YL17G05_15_MG_FD_203695 | JGI IMG/M metagenome (GOLD analysis project Ga0315277, IMG submission 203695) | Sediment microbial communities from Yellowstone Lake, YNP, Wyoming, USA - YL17G05_15 | ecosystem: Environmental > Aquatic > Freshwater > Lake > Sediment | place: USA: Wyoming | collected...
TGCGCATGAACTCGTAGATGTTCTTCCTGAACTCCTCCTGCTCGTTAATCACCTTTGCGTTCAGGGCATGGCCGCATTCGCAGAATGCAGCAGTCCAGTCATTCAGCTTATTGCAGCGGGGGCATTGCCTGGGGGCATGAGGATCCACGATTTTATCCTTATCCATCCCGCGCGTCTGCTGCTCCCACTTCATCAAATCATCGGTATTCCTGTGCGTGTACCTTTCAAACATCCTAGAGTTCTTACCCCAGCCGTACTTCAAGCGTGCCAAGTCTGGGGGCAGGCTCCTCCGGGCGTCATTCGTCGCAGCAGTATGTCTAAACAGATGCACCCACACCCTCTTTTTTATCCCGGCCCTCTTCGCAACCCTTTGCACGATTCTCAGCGCCCCATCGTAATCCCATCTGCTCTCTCCCCACTTGCGCTTCTTACCCTTCTTTAGATTCACAAAGAGGTATGCCTCCGGATCGTTCTTCTGCGGATGCTGGTTCATCCATGCCAGCAAATCCCTCACGCAGTCGAATATGAAAATCCTTCTTTCCTGCGTCTTGCTCCTTGTGACGTCGAAATAGCTCTTGTCGGAGTCAAAATGCACGTCCTCAAGCTTCAGATCAAGTAGCTCCCCCAACCTGCAGCCGGTCTCATACAGCATATACAGGAAGGCTCTATCCCGGGTATTCTGCGTTGCATCCAGCATCTTCGTGAATTCCTCGGGGCTTATCAGGGCCTTGTCGGTTATATCCCTCCCTTTTGCCACCCCGACCGTGATCCAGTCAACAAGCGGGGGGCATTCATCCTTCTTCCCCAGCTTCCCGGTAAGCAAATATCTATAAAAGACTTTAAGGGAGGACTTAAGCCATGTCAGTATTGAGTCGCTCTTCTCCCTCCCGTTCCGGGGGTAAGGATCCTTCAGGTAGGCTTTTATGTCCTCTGCGGTCGCCTGTTTGTAGCTGGAATAGCGCCTGTCGGCTAGAAACTCCCCAAAGAATGACAGGCTCCTGACATAGCTCTCCTGGGCCGGCACGCTCAGCTTCCTGGCAGCAGAATACTCATCCGAGAAATCGCTCAGTTCTTTCCTCATCTGCTTTGTAAGCTTTGGGTTCTCCAACTTGGCCTTTAGGTTCCTCATCTTCTTGGCGCAGTATTCCTCATACATAGCTCATCATATCTCCAGCTTCGTATTTAAGCACTGGAGAAATCCAAACTACGCCCGGACAGATGATTTGGCTCCGAAGCTACTCCGTCGGTCATATTGTATCCCTCTGGGACGGTATCGTCATTGCCAGTTACTATTGCTCATCCCCTATTTAAAAGGAAGCGCGTCGTAGGCAATCTCGGGACTGTCTGAGCCTAGCCCGCAAGTCTATCAAGCTTCAGATTCACAATCCTTCTGCCTATTGTCCCCGTATTGAGCCACACGCCAATTCTCTGCCCGACAGAATAGGAATCAACAAGCATCTCGTCAAAAGTAGTATTGCTGGGCACGTCATACTCCACTCCAGATATGTTCAGCTTTCCGCTAACCTCAATAGACATCCTCCTGTATACCACCGGCTTCCAACCAATGCTCTTGAACAGCCCATCCTTGCTAAGATTTTCGGAGTGGAATGTCATCTCTATAACAGAGTCGGGGTAGTCAATGGTGGTGTTGTCTCCAAGAATTCCTTTTATATCGCTTCCAAGCTTTTCGGAATCATTCATCTCGTCTCTCAAATCAACCTCAGTGCTGAACACACCCGTAACATAGCTCAGGTTCTCAACCTTCTTCACGATTTCATCACTTGCCGAGTCAAGGCCATTCACCAAAACGAAAGACCTGGGGCTGTAATTCATGCTAAGATTCCCAACCTCATTTGAGAGGGCCTCCCTTATCCCGCTCGCATTCAAATTCCTGCTCCCCCAGGGAATTATGGCAACTGCCCCATAATCATAAGTTGCTTCTTTTATGGTGGCATTCGCAAGGGCCTCCCCCTGTGTTGGTATCACCTTTGCCACAGGACTTCCAGCAAGGTTATCTCCAGACACAAGCCCTATGAGCGACAGGGTGACATTGTCATTTGGAAGAATACCAGGTTCCATCTCAAGTTCTATGACTGCGTTCATGCTGACATTCCTCTTGCCCTCCGAAGTTGTGAATTCAACAGTTGGTGGCAGTTCGAACTGTCCGACTGCGGTTACGTTGAGGTCCGGGAACATCTGCTCTATCTCACTGGCTATAAGAGGCACGTTAGCGCTCTGGTCGAGGACGACAATTAACGCCCCGCCCTGTCTGTTAAGGTAGCCAACCCCGTCTATATTCCTGATCTCACCTAGTGAGGAGTTAGCCGTCAGATCCCTCCCAGCTTTGAAGACATTCAGATACTCCTTGTAGGATAGAAGGGTTGCCGATGTCTGGCCTGTTCCGTACAGGGAAGGCTCCTGGCTCGGCGTTGTACTGTTCAAGGATGTGGTATTCGTAACTGACGAGCGCATGGTGAACAGCTCGAGCATGAAAGCCGCTACAAGCACCAGCGTAAATACTTTTATTAAAGTGTCCCTCTCCATAAATAAGGATTTAAACAGCAAAATATTAAATTACTGGAGGTTTTCGTATGGACAAACTCAAGGATGGCGATTTCGTAAAGGTGAGCTACACTAGCAGAAGCGCCGTGACCGGAAAGGTATTCGACACCACTTTCGGGGACAAGGCTAAGGAGGCTGGCATATTCGATGAGAAGAGGAAATACGCCCCAGCCCTCATCGTAATCGGCAAGGGCTATCTCGTAAAGGGCCTTGATGCGTCCCTGCGCGACATGGGCGTGGGGGAGCAGAAATCAATCGAACTTTCACCTGAGGATGCTTTTGGCAACAGGAACCCGAACCTCGTCAGGATACTCCCTCTCTCAGAGTTCAGGAAGAGGGATATAGACCCATTCCCCGGGCTTGTGCTGGACTTGGATGGCACGAAGGGGACTGTGAAGAGCGTCAGCGGTGGAAGAGTGATGGTTGACCTCAACCACCCGCTTGCAGGAGAGAAGTTGATATACGACCTGAAGGTTGAGGAGAAGCTGGCGGATGACAACTCCAAGATAACTGCAATCCTGGACACCTTCAACCTCAAGGCAGACAGCTTAAAGCTTGAGGAAGGGGTGCTCAACATAACATTCTCCGCGTCAGTGAATAAGGATGTGGATTTCCTCATCAACAAATCGACTTTCGCCAACTCGCTGCATGACCTGCTTGGCGGCATAAAGAAGCTCAACATAACCGAGGAGTACTCCTTGGAGGAGAAGGAGCATAAGGCTTAAAAATATATATGCAGTAATAGTATTGCTTTTTCTGCGACCATTAGGTGTGTATAATGGAAGAAGCTAAAACATTGAAAGGAACAACAACCGTGGGTTTAGTCTGTAGCGATGGAATAATCCTAGCTTCGGACAAGAGAGCCACGATGGGTTACTTCATAGCAAACCGGGAAGTGGACAAGATATTCCAGATAGATGACGTGCTTGGCGTTACAGTTGCCGGCGGAGTGGGAGATGCCCAGAGCCTGGTCAGATACCTGAAGTTCGAGGCCCAGCTCTACAAGATGAACTATGGGAAGCCCATGAGCGTTACTGCCGCAACTACTCTTCTGTCAAACATACTCTCGCAGTACAAGTTCGCCCCATTCCTTGTTCAGATTCTAGTGGGCGGTTTTGACGACAAACCACGCATCTTCAACCTTGACCCAGTCGGCGGAGTGACTGAGGAGAAGTTCGTTTCAACCGGCAGCGGTTCCCCAGTGGCCTACGGGCTGATGGAGGACAGCTTCAAGGAGGATAAGCCAATAAAAGACAATCTAAGGATAGCTTTGAGGGCGCTTGCGGTTGCCATGAAAAGGGATGCAGGGACTGGAGATGGAATAGACCTTGTTACCATAACCTCCGACGAGTTCAAGAGGTACGACAAAGAGACTATAAAGAAGCTTCTGGAAGCGAAGCATGAGTGATCCATTTGAATTATTTATATTTCTGTCTTTCAATAGCTAAGAAAATTAAGGCGGTTTTTTTTTGAACAATAGCAACGATATGCAGAAGAAGTTAGAGCCCATATTACCTAGCGGCTGCACCATCACAAAGATGGAGTACGAGGGGCCCGACATAGCCATATACCTGAACAATATAGAGGCTTTCTACTCAGACCCCAACCTGATAAAGAAAATAGCCGGAGCTTTGAGAAAGAGGGTTCTGGTCAGGAGCGATACCTCGTGCCTGGCGCCTCCGGATGTTGCGCTGAAGAAGATACAGGAGATAATACCCCCAGAGGCTGGCGTGACGGATATAAAGTTCTGCCCAGACTTCAATGAAGTGATAATAGATTCCTTGAAGCCCGGTCTTGTTATAGGGAAAGGAGGCTCCACCCTGAAGGCAATAATACTCCAGACCGGGTGGGCTCCCAAGATACTCAGAACGCCAACCATGCCGTCAGATACGATAAAGGGGATACGATCGTCCCTCTTCAAGGAGTCCGACTTCAGGAAGAAGTTCCTCACCGGGCTTGGAAAGAAGATTTCAACTCTGTCCCAGAAGAGCGACTGGGTGAAGGTTACCGCTCTGGGGGGTTTCAGAGAGGTGGGCAGAACCTGCCTGCTTCTGCAGACTTCCAATGACAAGATACTGCTTGACTGCGGGGTGAACCCAGAGACCACTGAGGGCAGCAGGGCATACCCCTACCTCAATGCGATGAATCTTGCCCTTGATGAGCTTGACGCAGTTATAGTGACTCATGCCCACTTGGACCACTCAGGCTTTGTGCCCTACCTTGTGGCTTACGGTTACGATGGGCCGATCTACTGCACCCCTCCAACAAGAGATTTGATGGTGATGCTGCAGTTTGATTACGTCAATGTCCTGCAGAAGAATGGGATGACTGCGCCCTATGCTGAGAAGGACGTAAGGAAGATACTGAATATGTGCGTTGCAAGGGAGTACGAGGAGGTCACGGATATAACTCCTGAGATAAAGCTCACCTTCCACAATGCCGGGCACATACTGGGCAGCTCGATGGTGCACCTTCACATAGGGGATGGGTTGCACAACCTTATTTTCACTGGAGACATAAAATACGGTTTCACAAGGCTCTTCGACCAGGCCACAACCACCTTCCCGCGGATAGAGACACTATTCATGGAAAGCACCTACGGGGGAAGGGATGACCTGATGCCCCCGAGGCAGGAGGCGGAGAAGAGGCTCAACGAGCTCATACACCAAACTATACAGAACAAGGGAAAGGTGCTGATACCCGTCTTTTCAGTGGGCAGGTCGCAGGAGATAATGCTTGTCATGGAAGAGTATGCGCAGGCTATGAGCTCGTCTTTCGAATGCCCCATATACATAGACGGGATGATACTGGAAGCATCAGCAATACACACCGCCTATCCTGAATATCTGAGGCAGAATGTGCAGAGGAGGGTGCTCTCAAACAAGAGCCCGTTCGAATCAAAGATATTCGAGTCTGTCAAAAACAACAGGAAGGAGGTAGTTGAGGGCGATCCCTGTGTGATTCTTGCACCTTCAGGAATGATGAGCGGAGGGCCTGTGGTGGACTACTTCAAGATGATGGCAGATGACCCAAAGAACCTGCTCATATTCGTAGGATATCAGAGCGCTCTCTCGCTTGGAAGGAAAATACAAAACGGCATGAAGGAGATACCCCTCATGGGGGAGAGCGGGACTCTTGAGACCGTAAAGGTGAACATGAGCGTTGACACTGTGGATGGTTTCTCAGGGCACAGCGACAGGCACCAGCTCATAAACTTCGTCAGGAACCTCAGGCCGAGCCCTGAGAGGATATTCACGCTTCACGGTGATGAGAGCAAGTGCGATGACCTCGCAAAATCGATAAACAAGATGATGAGGGTAGGGACTCGCGCACCGATGAACCTTGATGCAATAAGACTTAAGTAATCCAATAGCTCAGCTTTTCGTATAGCAGTCCTTCATCATTTCATTGCTTGCTATCTCTCCTATCCAAGATAGAATTAGCGATTTCTATTAGAATCTTCCCGTTCCCTACAAGCGTGTACCTAGTTCTTGTTGGTGGACCGATACGAACCTTGCGTTCAACATAACCCAGCTTCTGCAATGCCTTAAGCCTGTTAGAGAGGACTGCGGCGCTTATTCCATCCAGTTGCTTCATAAGCTCATTGAACCCTATGCCCTCATTTCCGTTTTGTGGGAGGGCTGCCACAATACCAACCGTCCATTTCTGCGCAAAAATGGCTGACCACTTCTTTATATAATCAAGATCTTCCCTGCTGAACCTTTCTCTCTCCAAAAAAACACCACACATATTACACTAACTCTTTTTATAAGATTTTACGTTAGTTTTTACATAGTAGCTTGCTTATTCCTGATTTTAAATATCAGGGCCGCGGGGGAGAATCGGACCCCCTCCTGCGGGTCCACAGCCCGCCGTCATGCCATTAGACTACCGCGGCCATGCGTGTAGGGTATATTATTCAAAAAACTCCTTATAAAAGTATCTCGGCAACCCCTTGCTTTTCACTATTTTCGGGATTCTCCCCCAAGCTGCAATGCTCTTTCCCTTGATCACAACTGCCCCCCTTACCGGCAGGCTCTTTGCGACTTCAATAGCTTCCCCCAGCTTTCTCTCACTTTTTACAGCATTCCCTATCGCAGTTGCAGCAGCATCCGCAAGAGCCGCCCCGTCTGCAAATGCAACTGCTGCGTCCGCTTTTCCAAATGATATCGAATGCCCCACGGTCCCGGAGCTGGTGCACAAACCCAGAGGGGTGTCCTCGGGCATTACCTCAAAGCCTATATTGCCCGAGAAAGGCGAGGAGCCCGCGTATACTACTACTTTCGCGGCTCTGTTGACCTTCATTGCAATATCTCCCCCATTCTCAATGATTGCAAACCTGCACCCTTTCTTTACGACCTCCTCTAGCATCAGCTCGGCAAGAGCGCCTGCAACAGCCGCCATCGGACCTACCCCTGTCCTCTTGGCCGCGTGCGCCATCAGCCTCACGACTCTCGGCGAATCACCCTCAACATCAAAAGGTTCCAGAGTGCTCTGGAAGAATGGATGCAGCGCGATATACTCCTCCAGTTCTGACCTGTTTTTCAGGAGGCATGAATGCGCAATATCAAAAAACTTCTCCCCTTCGATTTTCAGAAATAGCTTTGATTCCTTGAACGCAAGCTTTCTCCCAATCAACTAGTCACCCAGATAGCTGACAGCCTTCACTGGGCAGTTTTTAACGCAGTTCATGCAAAGTACGCACTCATCAAAATCATACCTGACAGAGAAATCCTTATTGAAGGTTATCGCATCCGTGGGGCAGAGTGAGACGCACATTCCGCAGGCAACGCACTTGTCTGGGTCGAACCTCATTATCAGCCCCAGTTCCTTCACAACTGCGCCCCTTCTCTTCAATATCCTGATGAACTCCTGTGCTTTCTCCTCGTTCGCCTTTATTTCGCCCATAATCTTGACTTGTGTCGGCGTGACTTCAGTTTTAATAGTATTAAAAATAGTTCCACTCTTCAGAACAATCTCGGGTATCAGGGACTCCGTGTATTCCTTGCTAGGAAAGAATACCAGCACTCTTTTGCTCATCATTTCACCTTGTGTTTCAGGTCCTGCATCCTCACAACTCCAAGTACCTTCCCCTCATCGTCCACAACCGGCAGTCCCCTCAATCTGTATTGTTCCAGCTTTCTCATGCTCACCTCAACCGGCTCATCCTTCCTGCTTGTTTTTATGTTTTGCGAGGTCATCACGTCCTTCACCTTTGTCCCGTTTGTCACTATCGACTTTGCGATATCCCACGAAGTTAAGACTCCCTGCACATGCCTCTGCTTGTCAATCACAACAAAATAACCTGTTTTCTTCTCCAGCATGAGCTTCTCAACATCCTTCAGGCTGTCATCCGCGCTGCATGTAACCGGGGCAGACATGACGTCAGATGCCTTTACATAGACGAGTTTCATCGGTCTCATCATAGACTCCATTGTTATCCTCTCAACAGGCTTCGTTAGGAAGAACTCGCCCTTCTCCATCATGTCCTTAAGCTTCTCTATTATCTCAACTGCCATCTTCATGCTTGATAGTCCCGAAGCCTTCACAGTTCTGTCACCTATGGCCACCTTGCCGGACCTTAGCTCCTTGTAGGTTGTCTTCTTGACGAGAGGCTTCACTCTTGTCGGGATGTGGTAATCGTAGATACTTACTTTTATATCGTCATCTCTTACTCCGCAGTTCTTTGCTATCGTGGAATTCAGTACTGGTATCGGAACCCCAGCACCTATGAAAAGGGTAGTTCCGTAGTTGGCTATTGTAGCCCCTCTCAGGTACCTCTGCTTCATTTTCTTTAGGTCTCCCTTCACCATCAGCGAGCCGCACATAGCTTTTGGATTGTGCAGTGTTCCCTCCCCGATCACATAGCCTATGCCGCCTGCAAGAAATATCCTCGTCCCAATCCCAATTGTTTCAAAAGTAGGGTCGTTGTACAGCGGGCTTATGGAGCCCGCAGAGAAGTACGAAACATTTCCGAAATTTGGGAGCAGTGTCCCGAGATAGGTGCATATTGGCGCATCAGAAGAGTTCGTTGCGGCGTTATACCTCTGGTAGAAAGACCTCGGGTTTACCATTATTGCCTGGTTCAAGTCGCCTATTGTGAACTCCCCCCCTATCTCTTTTATTGGATGGCACTGGGTGGCAGAACCGTATGCTTTCAGATTTATTGATTTTCCGCTTACAAGGTCCTCTATCACATGCGCCCCGCCATACTCCAGCTTATGTACCTTTGATAGCTGAGTTGCTCCTATGTACGTATCCACAGAACTCAGCCCTGCGTATGCCGGGACATCGTTGAGCAGAACTTCCCCCCCGCCCATCTTTATCTGCGGGTCAGAATGACCGAAGTTAAGAAATGCTCCCGAACTGGTTGTCATCCCGAATGTTCCCGTGGTGACAACGTCGATCTCCTTGGCTGCCTTTTCAGCCCCTTTCTCGGCAACTATCTCCTTCATCTCAAGCGCAGTGGCTACAACTACCTCTCCACTCCTTATTCTCTTGTTTATATCGTCAATACTGCGTATATCCGGCATAACCCTCAAATACCATTGGTTGAATAATCTTATTAAGCCTTTTCCCCAACAAAACTAAGTGAATTCTTTTGGGGCAGGTAAGGCGGTTATTTGGAAATAATATTCTGCGGAACTGGCGGTGCTAGGTTCGTTGTAGTAAAGCAGCTGAGGGCGACCGGAGGTTTCATAGTTAAGGGCAAAGCCAACATCTACTTCGACCCGGGCCCGGGTGCGCTCATACGCAGCCTTGAGCTGAAGCAGGACTTGCAGAAGCTGGATGCTATTGCCGTAACGCATGCGCATATAGACCACTCAAACGACTGCAACCTGATTATAGAGGCCATGACGAACGGGGGTAAGAGGAAGAGAGGGGTAGTTATAGGAAGCAGCTCTGCTCTTGAAGGAAACGAGAGGTTCGACAGGGTTGTCTCCGCCTACCACCAGAACCTCCCGGAGAAGAAGATTGTCGTAAAGCCCGGAGACAAGCTCTCGGTAAAAGGAGTTTCAATCGAGGCTACTCCCACAAAGCACGATGATGAAAGCGGAGTTGGCTTCAAAATAACTTCAGATGGAAAAACTTTGGGCTACACCGGGGACACGGATTACATACCCGAGCTCGGGAAAATTTTCTCAGGTTGCGACTGCCTCATTCTGAACAATCTCAAGCCTGCGGGCTGCCACTACCCCGGGCATCTGGACTCCGAGCTGAGCATAAGAATTTTAAAAGAAGCAAAGCCAAAGAAAGCGATAATACAGCATTTCGGAATGGGGATGCTGAGGGCAGGCCCTGAGGCAGAGGCAAGGTTCATACAGAAGGAAAGCGGTGTTGAGACAATTGCGGCAAAAGACGGAATGGTTGTCAGGATAGAAGAGGGAAAGAGGCTTACTGATTTCGAGGGATGATATGCTAGATGAATATACTCCGCATAAGTTCGAGGAGAAGATGCGAAAGAGGTGGGATGAGCTTAAGCTTCATGAGTTCGATGAGAAGAGCAAGAGGAAGGTTTTCATTATAGACACGCCCCCGCCTTTTCCAACAGGGGAGTTTCATATCGGGAATACTCTGAACTGGTGCTACATGGATTTTGTGGCAAGGTACAAGAGGATGTGCGGCTACAACGTCCTCTTCCCCCAGGGCTGGGATTGCCACGGTTTCCCAACAGAGGTAAAAGTGGAGAAGAAATACGGGAGGCTTCCAAGGGAGCAGTTCAAGGAAAAATGCCTGGAGTGGACGAGGGATGTCATAAGCACAATGAAGCCGCAGATGAAGGAGATGGGCTTCTCAATAGACTGGAGGCAGGAATATTATA
>Ga0315277_10013023_pt1 | contig 10383 bp, 13 predicted proteins | sample YL17G05_15_MG_FD_203695 | JGI IMG/M metagenome (GOLD analysis project Ga0315277, IMG submission 203695) | Sediment microbial communities from Yellowstone Lake, YNP, Wyoming, USA - YL17G05_15 | ecosystem: Environmental > Aquatic > Freshwater > Lake > Sediment | place: USA: Wyoming | collected...
ATCTTTCGCGTCGAGACCTGATTTTGAGGTACTGCGGTATCTGCAAAGTGATAAGGGCTAAGGGCTTGTTGTGCAAGTTGCACAAGGCTTTCGATTCTACAATTGATGTAGAGAACTGTGAGCTCTGTACGCTCACTGATGAATCCACGGTGTGTTTTTGAACTCGTTTTGTCTGGCAAGGGAAGTCTGATGATATATGCAAGAACAGTTTCCATTTTTGATATCATCTAGAGCGAATTGCCATATACTTCACTGAAGTTGAGCCCAAGAATGTGAGCAGAAGAACTAAGACGCCGAGACTTTGGCTGCGATGTATTCGCCGGTTCTTCACTTCACCTGCGGCGTTGGAAAAATAAGGGAAAGCTCTGACAACGTGATCAAACAAGCTACCCTACGGCCCGAAATCCCCGAGATGGCAGCCATTGTCAGAGGCATCAAGGCATGATGTCTCTCTTCACGAAGAAGTAGCAATTTTGATTCCGTCAATTCACATTCCAACTTGCGATATTTATATGCAAACATTTCATACTCTTCTCTCGTTGATCTGTCAGGGTGAGAATGTTGAAATGGGTAACTAGACAGTACGTTCATGTTGACAGGACAGCGTGCCCTTGGTTGATCATGAGATTTGTTGATCCGAAAGCCGAGTTTCTTTTTGTTCCTGTTGAAAAAATAGGCGATATTGTCAACAGGGAAAGGGCGATACCCTTCGATGCTCCGGGTGTTGAACTCGGCCATCATGGCGAAATGTGTAGCTTCGATGCTATAGTCGACAAGTACAGAATCAAGGACCCAGCGGTCTTAGAGGTAGCGAAGATAGTGCGTGCAGCAGATACGGATAGGATGGCGTCTGTTCCTGAAGCTGCTGGATTGGAAGCGGTGATGACTGGAATATCTATTGTTTCGAAGGATGATCATGAAGCCATAGAGAAAGCAGGCCCTGTGTATGATGCTTTCTATACGAACTGTAAGCTGAAGTTGATTCGTGAGAAGTACATGGTTGAAATAGATAAAATGGATAGAAGCAAGCGAAGAGAGTTTTTGAAAAAGAAACTGATGGAGTAAGCTACCCGACTTACCCTCTCTTTTTTTGCCAAGAGCGTATCTAGTACGCTCCAAGCCTTTTTCAGATTAGAATCTAGCCAATAGCCCTCTCCCCCCTCCCCTTTAGCAGCGCCCGACGCTTTTCCACTTACCCGAAATTCGCAATTCTTTAATAGGTAGATTTCTGCATCAATGCAGAAACGAAGGAAGAATACGTTATGAAGATTTCAAGTCTGATTTCGGTTCTATTGATTTGTACTGTTCTGATTAGCGTCATTTCAGTCTCAGTAAAGGCTAACACACTGGTCAAAGAGGATTTTCAACAGGAAAGCTTTTCGAAGACTGTTGATTTCTTCGATTACGCTAGAGCTTACGCTACACTTAACGGTATTCCGACTCCGGCAGGATTCCAGAATCATCACGCCTACTTGTACATGAACTATATCAATACTAGCGGTTTGCAGCTGTTCTACGCCGGACTGGATAACATTACTAACGGAGGGTCAGCTTCTTTCAGGATACCCATGCAGTCTTTCATTATGCACTACAAGACCAACAATCGCAGTCGTGATGTTCTGTTGGGCTCCACCTTCCTGATGCTCATGGCTTTCAATGAAACCAGTAACACGATTTACCCTGGTTCGCCAGATGTGAATGATACACTGTGGGCCTCTTTCAGCATGGGTTTTGACCTCAGCGCGTTGAACGCAACACTTCCAGTTCTCAACAGCAAAACTGTGCCGATAGCGTTGACGCATTCGGATGACAAGCTGCAATGGTCTTGGGGCATGAAATACACGAACCTGACAGCCTTATGGTGGAGAACTTGGATTGATCCAATCAATCCACACTTCGACAACAGTTGGCCAGTGGCCATAACAGTTTACGACGAACTAACCTTCACCTACAACCTCACCATAGACCCCACATCAGGTACCGCGACCCTTACGGAGAATCATGTGATCGGAAGAATGCGGGAACTCTTGCTTGGCTGGATACCCTTACTTTGGTTGCACTACAATAGCACAGGAACCTACTGGCTGGGAATGAAAACGAGTAACGACACAATCTACGATTTCATCGAAAACAATGGCATCAAAATGAGCATCGTCAATTTCCAGAGTTCCATAATGGCTGATCATGAAACTTATAGTCAGACATCTAGCGGACAAAACGTAACCAATACAGAATTGCCTGTCGCAAATGAATCATTGGCGACTTATGCTGACGACGGAGAAAAGATCAGTGATGCCAACTTTGGAAGCAAGGATACGTACAAGCTTTTCAACTACACCGCTGACCCTACAGAGACTTCATATGAAACCTACAACTCAACAGCTAGGACAGCCAAAGCGGCAGGTTTTGCTAGCAACTCAGGACTATTCGCTTACCACATCGGCCTCATGAAGTTCCTTCCCCTTGTCGTAGTTCACATGTACCCACAACTGTACGAAAGAGCTAAAGAGAGCATAGCGAACATGAGTCGTGCAAACTACTTCTATCTGATCGGCTACCCGGTCTACAGTGGTTACAGAGTCGAACATGATCCTGTTCTCACAGTATACATGTCGGCACCGACATCAGGAACTACTGGTCTGCCAAGCATAGGCGGGATCATAATTGTCGGCATCATAGGAATCATAGCCGTAATAGTTGCAGCGATTATTTTGCGTCGAAGAGGACCAAAAGACGAGCCTGAAGTGCCGCCCCCACCGCCACAAGCCTGAAAGACGTTTTTCACTCCCACTTTTTTCAGTTCTAGTCCTCAATACGTGAGGTTGGGCAAAAGAACGTGGTGCGGGGGATGGAACTTAAACCCATGCAGAGTTACCATTTTTGGAAACAGACTTTTCTTTGTCCATTTCCATTCTCCTGCTTGTTCTGCACTTCTATACTGCTTCGATTTTTCCTAAATGGTTTGTGATAGACCAATTATGTGCACATAGAATCTGAAACTGAAATTAGGCAAGAGGTTCAGGGTTCTTTTTTGAGCATGCTGATAGCCTTTGCAAGTTGTTTCAGGGTGAAGTCTCTGAGGATCTTATCGCTTTGTAGGCTGATAATGAACGATTCAGGGTCTGCAAGGTGTTTTCCCCATTGTTGTCTGAGCTCTGTGATGAATTGGCTGAACTCAGAATAAGTTCTGTGAACAGACAGCACTACTCTATCGTAGCCAAGTCCGCTACCACTTGAGACAAGAACCATCTCTGGATGTCTTAAGAGGAAGTCTTCGCTGGGTTCTACTTCTTTGTCATTGGGTTTTTCAGATTTCAATCTTCCAAAAGTGATTGCCAAGATTTCAAACCCCAGTTTCCTTATGTCCAGAATTGCAGTGTAATCAAGCAGTCCCCTTCTTTCCAGTTCGCCTCTTCTTCTTGTGATTGTAGGCTGAGAAAGATTCAGAATTTTTGCCAATTGCCTGTCACTCAATCTGGGATTCTTGACTAACTCAGCAAATATCTCATAATCAATCGACTTCAAATCCTTCATGGATCTCCATCCCAACTCGATTCTTGAATAGCTTGATAAGTTGATGGGCTATAAGTCTCTTACTCAATACTAGGTTTTGAGTGTTTGTTCTCTTTTCTGTAACTCGTTGTAGAGGTATTCAAACCACTCATACAGGGTTGGTTGGTCATCTTGTTTTCTTGAACCATATATTATGGGCTTTATCTTGTTCCAAGGTCTTGCAATGGAAAACATTTCAAAGACCATATCTGCGTCAATGAGTTTTCTATAGAGAAGGTAGCCAAGTTCTTCATAGAAGGCACTGACTTTGTCAGCAGCTAGGGAGACGGGGTTCTCAGAGATCGATCCTCCATATTTTCTACAGTAGTCATCATAGTCCTCAAAAGGAGCACTCAAGATTTTGAAGTAGGCTTTTTCCCATTCATCACTGGTGACCTGTGTATAGAGTCTAATAACAAGGTCAGTGTTTCTGACATTTCTCTGATGTCTAATCTGAAAAATGTAGTAGATGACTCCTATCACTATGCTTGCAGAAGCAACACCTAAAGAAACAGTCTGCAAAAACACTATGTCAACCACTATTGACACCCAGAAGACAAGATTAGATCAATTAGTATTAAAGACTACATCATTAACTGAAGATAGAATAACAGATAGAAAAGAAGCTCAATAATAGCTTATTATGTTAGTAACAGATAGAATCAGAATTTCCGATATTTCCTGTAGTCTTTGAAAGAGACTATCAGTCCAATGCCAAAAAGGAGCAAGAGCATTCCAAGTAAATGAAGATAAGTGTCCAGAGTGACTTCGTAGGTAGGAGGACTGGAGACGTTGAAAAAGAGTAGGTACAAGCCAACTGGTATGAGTGAAGCACCAGAAATGAATAAGATCAATCTAGAGCGTGTGCTAAGAGAATATTCTTCATGAATCTCTTCTTCATCTTCATCCAACAGCTTCAGCTACCTGTCAAACTACTGTCTCAGAACGTGTTCTTAATTCTACCGTTTGAGACTTGATTCAAAAAACATGGTCATGCTTCTGCAACTGTGATGAAAAACCTAGAGACTCCCTGGAATCTCCATAAGCGTCTAAAGTTAGACGATATAGATTTCTTCCGAGTGTTCATAGAAAGAGAAGTTTACAAAATAGAAGAAAGGGGTGGATTTGGGCTATGGTGGTGGAAGCAAGTAGTGTGCCATTACTTCTTCAGCACTCAGAGTCCTATTGTATATCATGATATTGTCTATTGCTCCATCAAAGAAATCCTTCCATCTATGATCGCTGCCAATAGCTGCGTCGATCCAATATGCATCGCACGCGCTGATGGCTACTAATGTTGTTTCTTTTCTTCCCTGTTTCTTCAAATGGTAAACTACTGCAAACAGGTCCTGTTGTGGTGCGGGGGATGGGACTTGAACCCATGAACGCCTACGCGACAAGGTCCTAAGCCTTGCTCCTTTGACCAAGCTCGGAAACCCCCGCTTTTCTGGAAAGATCAACTGTTGAATTCTTTGTCTTCTTTTATATCTGTTTAGTCTCGCTGCTTCAGGAATGTTTAAAACATAAAAAAACAGTTGGTCAATATTGTCTTTGCAAATGCCTCGGTAGCCTAGCCCGGTGGGGCGTTACCTTGGTAAGGTAATGGTCGCGGGTTCAAATCCCGCCCGAGGCTCCAATTCACCGCGTTCCACTTGCTCGCACGTATGTTCGTTTTTTGGTTGAAAAACGCTCAAAAACACCCCTACCCCCCCTAGGAGGAGGGCCATTATTACACGAGTCTTCATGTTTGCGCAGTCAGCCGACAGCGTCCTATCCTAAACTTTGGTGCGTTGTAGACGGCAATTGGGGTTTTGCGAGATTTCGGCGCAAAATGCCCTACCCCCTAGGGCCCTGAGTATCGTAAGCGTTTGATTTCATTTGTGCGCACGCGCTAGTTTTCAGTTTTCAGAGCTATCACAGTAACAGTGTTGTTGTCAGCTGCTGTAGCGGTTTCTCCGAAAATTTCAAATGTCTGACTCTCTCATTCCTCTAGTTGGTGTTGTTTTGAGTTCTCAAAAGCAATTCACTCTTGATGAGCTGAAGAAGTACGATGGAAAAGATGGAAGACCAGCATACATTGCTTACAAAGGAAAGGTCTACGATGTTTCTGACGACTTTCTCTGGGTCGAAGGTGACCACCAGGGCGAACACGTTGCTGGCAAGGATCTGACGGAAGACATGTCGCGTGCTCCTCATGCGGAAGACGTGCTTGAAAGAGTTCCCCTTATCGGCGTCTTGGTCACGTGACGAATAAGCAAGAAAACTCTGCAGGATAGTCGCCGGTCGCATATTCTGATTCTCCGCTCTTGAGCTCAAATAGACATAGAGTAGGAAACATTGACCACGCACTTACCGTTGTGTGAAGAAAATCCTTGTGATTCGCTGCAAAGCATAATGTGTGCAACTCGAATTTTCGTCGTTGCTCTGCAGAATTCTTCGTGAGAGGTGATTAAACAATTATATATGGACAGCGAGCAATGAAGATAGAGAGGGTATCGGTCATTGTCTCTTGATGATCCCCTAGCCATCACAATCATCGTGGTAGGGGCGATTATAGTCTGCGCAATCGTGATTTTCGCAATGCGCAGACAGGGCAAGAGACCGAAAAAGAAGTCTGAGGATATTGAACCAATTCCAGAGCTGAGGGGTTACCCCTTCAAAGTCACCAAGAGCGTTCCAGTGAACGAAGCTTCACACGCCAAAGATGAGCTCAGGATACTGGATCTGGAAAGGGAGATTCTCAGCGACGCCATTCGACGATTGTACGAGGCTCATGCTGAGGGAAAGATAACCGAGCAAGAGAGAGAACGGCTGGCCGAAACCTACAAGGCCAGGATGATGTTGGTCAAGGATGCAATGTCCAAAGACGAATCCTTGGTTGCCCTGCATGAACTTGAAACCATGCAGGAAGATTTGATGAAGCTTTTCAGTCAGAAATTCGATGATCTCAGCTCAAAGATTGATGAACTGCGCTCCAAGGCACAGCTCAAATCGATTAAGGAAGTCACAATCACTCCCAAAATACTTGAACAGGCAGAGACATCTGGCGAAGATGACGAGAAAACAGGTGGCGAAGAAAGGGCGAAAAGAAAGCGGAAACCTCCGTCTCAAAAAGCCGAGAGTCCACGCACAGAAGCTGAGAAAAGAATCGAGCAAATTCGGTCTGAAGTTGAAAAAGTCCTAGACAAACTGGGGCAAATGGAAATTGAATCCTGAACCGCTAGATAATGAAAAAGCAAAAAGAAATGCAGCTCTGGAAGCAGTCAAACACGTCAAAGACGGCTTCATCATCGGGCTCGGAAGCGGAAGCTCAGCGGCAATTGCCATCGAAGAAATCGGAAAGAGAATCAGAAGCCAGAAAATCCGCATCTTGGGGGTGCCCACATCCTACCAAGCCTTCATGCTTGCAGTGCAACACGGTATACCAACGACAACGTTGGAAGAACACCCACTGCTAGACGTGACGATTGATGGCGCTGATCAGATCGACAAACAACTGAACCTGATCAAGGGAATGGGCGGAGCGCTTACACGCGAGAAGATTGTTGCCTACTCCTCAAAACAGAACATCATTGTAGCCGACGAAAGCAAGAAAGTCAGAATCCTCGGAGAAAACGGTCACCCAGTACCAATAGAAGTCCTCCCTCTTGCTGTCCCCCTCGTTATGCACAAACTGAAAACCCTAAAGGGCAAACCTGTTCTGCGGGAAGGAAAGGGAAAGGTCGGACCTGTCGTAACTGACAACGGGAACGTAATTCTGGACTCGAAATTTGGACTTATACAGAAGCCAGCTGAACTCGCATGTGACCTGAAGATGATTCCGGGAGTCGTAGAAACCGGCATTTTCGTCGGAACGGCAAACGTAGTCTACGTTGGGAAAAGCTCAACCGTGGAGAAGTTGGTGAAGGGGTAGGGTTTTCCCGTTCTCGAATCAAACACATCTGCTATTTGAACAATGCTTGGAAACATGCCTTGTGATAGTGGCTCTTCGCTTCGCCGTTGGTATCTTTGATGACGACTCCATCTTCAGAATTGAGGGCATGCCCGCATTTGTCACATCTTAGCCTGCTCTCAGGCTTTTCAAGGCGTTGTGCTTCCATTTCTCTGAATTCTTCGCATCTTCGTTTCAGCACAGCGACTTGATCTCGTAACTCGCGCAGTTTGGTCAGTGTGGCTTCTACTCTTTCCTTCAATTCCACTTGTTCGTCTTGATTGACGTGCTCTCCTATCTCCATTCTTTCCAACATTGTGATTTGCCTTCTTCGTGTATGCTACATGGTGTCTTAATATATAATACTTTATTCTTCCTCCGCAATATGTCAAAAACAAAAAAAGGTCTCATGTCAGTCCCATTCCAACCCTTGTCAAGTCTAAGCGAAGATAGGCAACTCTTCAAAGAAGACATTAGGGAACCGAATAACCTTAAATCGTGGCTTTCATAATCCAAATTGCAAGACAACAGCGCCGGGGTAGCCTAGCCTGGCCAGGGCGCCAGACTCATAATCTGGAGAACAACAAACGGGCCAAAAAGGCGTCCAGTGTCCAGAAGTCGCGGGCTCGAATCCCGCCCCCGGCACCAAAACCCGTGCTCAGTTGGTCGTAACCAGTGACGTGTCGTCTCTAGTCGATATTTCGGGCTGGTCGCCGGTGAACCCTTTTTTCACATAGACGTTTTTGATGACCACTCTCATGCCTTGGTTGAGGCTGGCCGCGGCGTCTGCGTGGTTTCGCCAAGCAGAAACCACGATCTTTCCCGTTTCGTCTTTCAGTTCAAACGTTGCTAACTTGATGACTTCTCCTCTGGAAGTCCTGACGGTTCTCACGACAGGTTTTGTGGAGACTTCTCCTTCAACATTCACGATACCCATTCCTTCTTTGAGCTCGGCAATTTCGGAGAACTCCTCGAATACTGAAATCAATCCCAAGTAGGTTCTTGCGTCAATGTTGATTTCCAGATTTCCTCCCATAGCTTTCTTGACTTTTCCATTTACTATCTGAAGTCTATCGCCGACTTTCAGAGTGTTTTCAAGTTCCCCGGCTTTCTCATTCCAAACAACCACTGAGATTTCGCCTGTGTTGTCTTCCAAAGCGAATCGCATGACTTTTCCTTGAATCCGATCTTTTCTCTCGAAAGTTGACGCGGGAAATGTCTTTTTCACTATGCCGACAAGCGACACTCTCTTGTTGCCGCCCATTGACGGCACTTGACCGATTTTGATGGAGAATTTGCGAATGCCAGGGTACTCCTTGCTGTCAACATCTTTGGGTTCTTTTTCAACCTCGCACTTTTCACCCACATGGAGTTCTGCTTTCCTACCCAAGTCCTCTCTTGTGTATCCATGTGCGAACCTCACCAGTTGGCCAACCTTTATTTCACCTGTTTCCAGCACGGTGGTTTTTTCATTCCACAAGACGACTCTCAAGATACCGCTCTTGTCAGCGATCAACAAGCTTGCCAGCTTCCCTTTTTTCACTCCATCAAAGGCCTTGGAGCCGAAAATAGCCAGAACTCTTCCAGTTACTGTAACGTCGTTCAAACCTGGAAACAAGTCCTTTATGAGGAGCAAAGGCATCTGAGCGTCAGTTTTCGCCAGTTCACAGCCAAATTCTGCCGCGATCATTTTCAGGAGAGCGTCATCCGAAATCAATCCCCCGACTTTGTGCTTTTCTTTCTCCAGTCTACTTAGTACTTGGTCCCTCGATATCCATGGGCATGTTGAAGTGATTCGTCCAATAATGTCATCAGCGCTCATTATGGTTCAGTCACATTGAAGTTGAAAGAAGAGTGCATGCTATAAGACTTATTAAAAACTGCTGATGATTTTGAGCCTAGAAGGAGTTCGAAAACACTCATGGATTTGAGAACGCTTCAGGCCACAGGTTTCGCTCTTATGTTTGTCGGCGTGTTGATCATAATAGTCGCTGCCTTCGCGCGCGCTAATGCGTAAGAAATCAGAGAAAATTGGCGTTTAGTCCTGTTTCTCTTCTTTGCCGTAGAACAAGTGCAAGAATACTAGAACAAGCACTGCGAACGTAGCAGTCATGAGAACGTACTTGATTATCTCAAAGTAGGCTCCAATGTCCATGGGAATTTTCTCCTTCCGCATTCTAATCGAGTTGAAGTATTTAAGTAGTAGCCTTTTTCCACTCGTTCATGAGTGAATCATACAGCTCGTCGTGTTCTTCTATGGTGTCATACCAGTCTAGGTTTTTGGCGAGTTTCTGTGCGATGAGATGGTAGCACATATGAACCTGTCTGTCGAGGACGCGAAAGTAGAAGTCGTCGCAAGTGCAGAAGTCGACCACAGGCATTATGAGATAATCTCGTTCTCTGCCGACAACGATCCAAACGATTCTCCCGCCGGGTTTGAAAATGTACTTCTTCACTCTGTTCTCTTTCAGAGCTTCGAACGCTTTAGTGAACCTTTGACCGAAGATGTCGTAGAGCGCCGTCAGGTTCTTGCCAGTCAGTTTGCCCTCTGTCTTTGCCTTCTTACAGATGTTGTTGAGCACCTCGATTTCGGATTTTTCGTCCATTGTTGGGAAACTACCTTGTTAGTGCAAAGCGTGAAAATGATGTTTTCTAGTCGATGTGTATCGGTTCGCCTTTAGAAGATTTTTCCTCTGTAAGTTTCGGGAAGGTTACTTCTAACACCCCATTCTTATACCTTGTTTTTGCCTCTCTTACCTTCACCTTCGCCGGTAGCTTCACATCCTTGTAATACTTGCGCTGTGGGCTATCAACTTCTATGGTCAGTGAATCTTCAGTTCCGCTCAACTTGATTTCGCTCTTGTCAACGCCCGGCAGCTCTGCAACAACTTGGATTTCAC
>Ga0315277_10013024_pt1 | contig 10383 bp, 10 predicted proteins | sample YL17G05_15_MG_FD_203695 | JGI IMG/M metagenome (GOLD analysis project Ga0315277, IMG submission 203695) | Sediment microbial communities from Yellowstone Lake, YNP, Wyoming, USA - YL17G05_15 | ecosystem: Environmental > Aquatic > Freshwater > Lake > Sediment | place: USA: Wyoming | collected...
TGTGTAAGGGTGTCCATAGTGCTTAATGGAAGGCATGTCACGAGCGGCGGCACGGTACTGCTTCCTTGCCAAGTTAAGAGCGGTTTCTTTCCTGACGAGTCTTCTTACCATATAGTGATTGACGGCGCAACGAATCACCGTGTTATCATAGGGCACGTCAGTTCGGGCACCATCGTTCAAAAGAATGGAAGTAGGTTCGTTCCTGGCCTTGTAATGGAGAGTTACGAAAAGGGAATTGCGAGGGTTTTCCTACCCGGCGAACTCGTTTCCGATACGAATCCAGTGACAGTCCCGTTTGGTTGGTTGAGCCAGTTCCAGTTCCTCTAGGGTCATACGTGGAAGGCCCCCTCAATGATGATGGGCTACCGGGACCTTCTTACGTTGTGGAGAAAGCGAATAATCCGTTTTGAACCAGATATCGACCCAAGACAGCAAATTGGTTTATCCTCAATAGATTTGAGATTGGGATATCTCTTCACAAAACAGCGTGACGCGCCAGGGTACACAATTGACCCATTTGATGAAGAATTTGATCCTAATCCCCATATAGAGACAATCGATCTAGGACAACAGCCTCGACCGGCTGGGCAGGGCGCGAATTTCATCTTGAAACCAGATGAGTTTGTCCTCTCAAGGACGTTGGAGACAGTCCACATCCCCCCCAATCTCGCAGCACAAGTTCAAGGAACAACCACTGGAGCTAGGTCTGGATTCAGCATACATGCAACTGCCCCTCATATTCATCCCGGCTTCTCAGGTTCAATAACGCTGGAAATCAAGAATCTTGGTCAATGGCATTTGAGGCTCAACCCTGGCAAAAGGATTTGCCAACTAATACTATTCCAAATCAAGACCCCAGTCTCAAAGAGAGAAGTGAAAGACATGAGTAGTTACCAAAATCAATTGCTACCATACGTAAAGAGGCAAGCCGGTGTCGCAAAGACTACGTAGCATCGGTAACACTGGAAGTATTGGGTGCTGACTCCGATTTCGACGCTTTCTTGATGAGTGATTCCCACTTGTTCTTTCCTAGGTTCAAGTCGAGTCCTGCGGCTTGCGCGGGCGTTTTCTTGAGTGCTTGATGCTCACATATGTGGTTGTAGTAGATGCGCTGGCCCTCAGGTATCGGAGTGTAGATTTTCTTGAGATTCAGTATGGCTGCTTGTTTCAAGATGCATTAGTATCCCTTTGACGTTATGGGAAAACAGAAATGAAAAGTCTCAAAATACCATTCGTGTCGGGACTTTGGAATAGGTTACTCTTTGAGGAACCTGAAGGAGACCAGCGCTAAGGCTAGCATGGCGGCGCCGAAGGCGAGCATGTATCCCATGTCCACAAGGCCATATTCAAGTCCAAGTCCCTTGATGGCAAAGGCTCTAACCGCATTCACCGAATGCGTGAGCGGTAAGATGTTCGCGAGCACCTGCATAGGCTCAGGCATTATGCTTATAGGAAAAACCATCCCGCCCAAAACCATGGCTATCGTCAAAGTGTATGTCTGTAGGTCGGAGATTTGGCGTTCGCTTTTTGCGAAAGTCGAGTAGAACATTCCCCAAGTGCAACCTGCGAATGCTATCAGGAACAATGACGCAAAGAGTTCAAGAATTCCACCCTTTACAATTACTCCGAAAGCTATAGTCGAGATCAGAAGCACGACGATGCAGTCATACAGTGCGATAACCAAATATACTAACAGTTTTCCTATGATGATCTCGCTTCTCCGTATCGGAGTCTTCAGTAGCCTGGGCAGCGTTCCTCGGATTCTTTCGCCTACGATGGTTGGGCCGCACATGAATAACCCGAAAATAAACAGAAACATCGGTGTCAGCAACGGGAAGATCGTTGTGAAGAACGGAATATTCTCGCCATATGCCAGTTGGACGTTGAAGTAGACTACCTGCATCCTAGCCGCAACTTGCTGGATAATCTCTGGGCTGAGGTCGGCGGGCAGGTTCAGAATCTTTGGAACATCCTTCAGGTAGAAATCCATCATTACCGGCTGCAGAGCCAGAGGAATCACGACGGGAGCATAGAAGTACGAGTTGTCGACCACAAGCGTCAGTGTGGCCTTCTGAGATTCCGATGCGTAGAGATAGAAAGTTCGCACTTTGCTATCGAATCCGTGTTCAACGATAATGATTGCATCGATCTTTCCCTCTCGGAACAGCTCTTCGGCAGTTGCCCGGTCAGTATGGTACTTGATTATCATGTATTGGGATTGTTCAAATCTCGACACTATCAAATTTGAGAAGGTGCTTTGATCTTCATCAACAACTGCTACGTTGATCTTGAAGAATCCCCCTGTCTGCATTGTGGCGACTCCAAAAATCGCTATTACGAGGATCGGGCCCAGCAGAAAGATCGCAAGAGTTTTGCGGTCGCTACTCAGGACTTTGAACTCGTTCTTGAAGACCCGAGATATTTCCTTCCCACCCAATCTATTCTTCCTCCCGGAAGTGCTCCCCTGTTAGGTATATGAAAGCGTCCTCCAAACTCGTGTCAACGATATTCATTGCTTTGAATCCTAGGCCAACCTCCGCAAGCAAGTTCGGAATCTTCGCTGTCGCTTGTGGTATATCTTTACAGAAGATCTTGACCCTGTAGCCGGATCTATCAACCATCTCGGCAACGTTCTCTTTCTTTGCTATGCTCTCGAACTTTGAGAGCTTTGCTGAGACGTACTCATCTAGGGTAAACATCTCAAGTTCGATGGCTTTTCCGTCACCTGGCATTGTTTGCTTTAGTCTCCGGGGTGAATCATATGCGACCGTTCGACCTTTGTTTATGACCAAGAGTTTGTCGCAGAATTCCGCTTCGTCGAGAAAGTGTGTTGTTATTAGCATTGTGACGCTGTAACTTTGATTCACGGATTTGAGGAATTTCCACAGCCCTCGGCGAGTTGCAGGATCTAGACCTGACGTAGGTTCATCAAGAATCACCAGTTCGGGATCGTGTGCGAGCGCGGTACACACACTTACTCTCTTCTTCTGCCCCCCCGAGAGATGATCGACTTTGTCGTTCAATTTGTCTCCGAGCTCAACGATCGCCGACATTCTCTGCGCTCGTTCGAGAAGATAGGCTTGATCAAGTCCGTATTGTCCTCCGAAATACAAGACATTCTGAAGGAAGGTTAGATCCTCATAGAGCTGGGTCTCTTGTGGGACATATCCAAAGATCTGCTTTGCAGATCTCGATTGAGTGGCAAGGTCAAAACCGCCTACTATCACTTGGCCCGGAGGGGAAGGAAACTCAGTCGTTAGTACTCTGATTAGAGTGGTCTTTCCAGCTCCGCTTGGGCCGAGAATGCCAACTATCGTGCCTCGGTCAACCGCAAAATCAATTCCTTGAATGAGAGTCTTTTCCCCCCGTTTGACTGAAAGATTTCGCACGATGATCATTTGATCGGTTGCGCCAGCCGGACGTTGAGGTGCAACTCGTGGAAACGAAGCTCTTGAAGCAGAAACCGAAGGCGCGACAGGGGTTGGCTTTGGAATCTCCCGTCTCTGGGGCATGACAGTCCTAGGAGTTTGCACAGGTCTCGGCGGCGCAGTATGCGGTTCGAGCCTGCCTACTTCCCGCGGCGCTGGTGGGAACGTATTGGCAATGGTCTCCGGGGATTCTGGGATGTGAGCAGGAGTCTCAGGACGCGGTATGGTCGCTTCGCTAGGCTTGCCCAACGTGGGCTCGACAGCCATGGAGGGCAGTTCCGGCTGGGCTTGGCCGCATTCGGTACAATGGGAAGCGGCTGCTGGGATTCCGGCACCGCAGAATCCACAAAACCTCTGGAAACCGCCTGCAGATCCAGAAACAGGGGTCTCAATGACCGGCGAAATGTCAAGCTCATGTGGGAGTTCAGGTTGTTGTGCACCGCAGCTCGGACAAGTGCTTGATCCGGCAGGAAGCTCGGACCCACAGAATCCGCAGAACTGCCCACGGACGGTCAAAGCTCAGTGCCTCGCAAAGCACAATGATTCACCGATCCAAGATAAGTTCTTCCAGTGATGCATCGCATGCCCACTGAGCATGGTGGGCAAAGCTAATCAATCCAGCATCTCACCACTGTTGAGAGGATGCAACTTGGTAAGCCGATGCTCGATCTCCAAGATTTGTGTGCTGTTTGTGTTTCTTCTGCTGGCAGCTCAGCTTTGTCCTGTCCAAGCAGCCGCGGAAACCCAGAAGTTAGTCGCCTCGACTGTGGTTGTTCAAAATCTGAGCTACTACACAATCTCCAGAGACATAGACATTCAAGATATGAGTAATGTCGTAATTGAGGGCACCATCGACGTTTCTGAAGGGTCAATTAACCTATACATCATGGATTCATCTGGATACAAAAGCTATCAGCAAAATGGTAGCCCAGACTCGACGATCCTCAGAGCCGACAATATCCAGAGTCACACGGTACGTGTTGCGATCACGGAAAGCGGAACCTACTACATAGTCCTCGATAATTCCGACCTGCTTGTCTCTAAGACAGTCCAAGTCAAGCTTGACCTATCGTTTGAGAGGCCCAGCCAAACTCTACTAACATACGCTGCCGCCGCGATCGGGGCCATAGTAATCGTTGTAGCTGTAGTCTTCGTCCTCAGACGAACGAGAAGGAAGACCCGACCTCCGACTTCGATGGCCGCAAGCCTCGCATCCGCGCAGGGTTTTGTTCCCAAGCATTGTGCTTACTGTGGAGCACTCATGCACCAGATGGCAAAGACCTGCCCTGCCTGCGGACGCGAGCAACAACAATAGTTGAGCCTGCTAGACGGGTCACTAGCATGGTGGGCATTCAAAGACGGCGAGCAGTTGTAGCCGCCGTCGTGGTTGTGGTTCTTGTTCTAGCGATAGTCGCGGGATCGTTGTACGTTCAGTTCTCAATGCAAGGCATGACTGTGCTACTGAAGGAGCGCCCAGCGGTCAGTTTCGGACAAGAGGACATAACCGTTCTTCTTACGTTCGAGCTGCGTAATCCTTCGCTCCTTTCAGGAGAGATCGTCGACTTGCCTTTCTCAATTGAGTTGTCAGACTACCCGCTTGGGACTGGGAACGTTTCGGTTCCTTTCACCCTACCAGCCGGTGGGAGTGTTGAGATCACGGGAAGGCTACAGATTCCATACTCGCGATTGCCGAGTGCTGTCGTCGCCGCTCTGAAGCAGTATCTGGACCTTGGAACCATTACCTATCGGATCGAAGGGACGGCAGCTCTCAGGATGCTATTCTTTGAGGTGAAGACGCCGTTCGATTTTCGCGGTGATGTCTTTGAGCTTCTCGAGTATGGAACGTGCTTGCACGTTTCTCTGTCGCAGGGAAAACGGAAATAAACATCCTAGGCTTTGAAGGACGTTGATGTCAGCCATGCTCTACCTAGTCAAAGCAAGCAAGACAAACGAGTTGAAGGGCACGCGCAGAGCCTCTCTCGCATTCACATCTCTATTGATCTTCCTCATTCTGACGGCAGTCCCCTCCGGAGATGCGCAGTTTACAATCAACGTTTGGACGGATCGGGCCGTGTACAATGTAGGCGATCCGGTTCAGGTGTCATTCGATACAGGCGGTCCAGGACTCTCTGGTAGTGTCGTAATAGATGTCTATGGACCTGTGACATACACGTTCGGACCAGTCAGTATGGTCACGGGAGGCGTCTACACTGTCACGCTATATGACGTCACTGTGGTTCCAGGCTCTTACAACGTGAAGGTTACGCTGGGTCTGACGTACGACGTGTATCAGGGGTATACATCCTTCCAAGTTGTCCAAGCGAGACCAGCCTTCGATTTTTCGATACAGATCTCTCCCCCTAACATCGTCGTCAAGCAGGGTGAGATAGCCAGATACACGCTAAGCGTCACATACAGCGACCCGTACTACAAGGGCATCCAGATCCAGATCACAGATGTCTCAGGCTTGGGAGCTGGGACGACTTGGAAGATTGAAACTGGAGACATCCTCGCGATTAGCACCTCTGAATCGACACCGCCCAAAGCGTACGCGTTCACGGTCACTGGGTCAGCTAAAGGAGTTGCACGGAGCGTCAGTGGAACTCTCACAGTTGAAGCATTGAAGCCGGTCCTGACATACGTGAGTGTAACCGGCATACCGCCCGGTGGCCCGATCTACACGGGTGAGGAATCAACAAGCGTGGTAGTGATATCGAACACGGGAAACGCGAAGGCCGTTGCAGTCAAAGTCATCCTTGAGGACTTGACTCCTGCGCCGGGACTGACAATAGTCACCTCCGATCCTCCCAGAGATATCGCTCCACTTGAGACTGCTCAATGGATGATTAAGGTTCGAGCTGACCGCCCCGGAAAATACAGCGGGATGCTACGAACCTACGTCGGGACTGAACGAGTACTCGAGCAGGCTTGGGCGCTTGAGGTATCCGCTCCCGAGATCGACATCACTAACAAGAACCTGTCATTCGGAGCGGGTCAAATCTACGCTGGCGACACCTTCACCGTCACATACACTCTTAGGAATAGAAGCCCCGTCGATGCTTCACAGCTATCGGTGGACATCACGACAAGCGACGGCCTAACGGTCTTGGATCAGTCAACAATCGCCGAGATAGCATCACAGTCTGAAGTCAAGCTCATCCTCAAACTGAAGGCGGAGAAGGTTGGGAACGCTTGGGTACAGACGACCGTCTCATCATACGGAACCACAGTCAAAGAGGATAAGACCACATTCAACATCTCGGAGCGCCCAATCTGGCAACAAGAATGGTTCCTTGCTGCAGTCGGCGTTGGCGCAGCAGTGGTGGTTGCTGCAGTGATCATGCTTAGACGTCGCCGTCCGGCAGTGCCAACTCTGGACTTGACGCAAGCCAGCATCCCTACCGAGCCTTCTTCGAATCTGTGTCCGCGGTGCGGAAAGCCTCTCACGTACGTGCAGGCCCATTCAAGATGGTACTGCACCAAGTGCAAGGAATACGTCTAAGGATCCTCGGCTCACCTTCAGTGAAACTGCGCCGCAAGTCGACAGGACGCGAGTGCTAAACGGTATTACTCCTGTTTCTTGCCACACTTGGTGCAGAATAGCACTACCGAGGGTATCGTCGCTCCGCAGTGAACACAGTACTTTACCCCCTCGCCGGGTGCAGGTCGACGCACCTGAGTTGGGGCTGGGGTTGCTGGTCGTGGTGGCGTCGCAGCAGGTTGGGCATACTCAACGCGTGATGGAACTTTAGGCTGTGAGGGTCCCTTGCGTCTCATAACCATGAAAACCACAACAACTACGACAACGATTGCAGCTACGATGCCCCCAAGAATCATGTAAGGCTGCGAGTTGTCCTCACCCCATTCCGCGCTTACTGTCTTGGGTCCATCCATGCTGACTGTGGCGGTTGGTGAGTCGGATGTCAGATCTCCGCTCCATCGCTGGAATACTCTCTTTGCTCCGAGTGGGCCCATCGGGCCGTTACTAGGCTGAGGAGAGGCCACGGAGACTGTGACTACTGTTCCCTCGTCATACCATCCTGAGCCTTGGGGATCACCAAACTGTGACTCCACAAGCAGCTGATATTGAGTTTTGAATCTCGCGGTGTAATCTACGGCCTGTGAGGCTGTGATTGTGCGCGAGATATCTTTCGAACCATCGCTCCATTCAACGAATACGTACCGGACTCCTGGGTCGCCCTCAATCATCTGTTCAACTGCAAGCGTATGCTGTGAGTTAGGCTCCCACTGGAATGTCTTGGGCAATTCGTTGCCGCGATACGATGAATCATCAACTCTTATGCTAAATTGTTTGGGTTGAACATCAAACGTCACCGGGATCATTTGCACAATCTTCGCCCGTATCATGAAGTCGGCGTCCTTGTCGATCTTGTTGATTTCAAGATTGATTTCTCTATACGTCTTCCACGTGCTGTCGTCGACGAAGTAACTTCTGCCATGAGGTTTTGTCTGGTCGGCACCCAAATAGGGACTCTCGGCCACTGTCCATTTCATCGCAACATAGAACTCTCCGTTCATCGTGATGTGCGCGCCTGACAAATCCACCTCGAACCATCCCTTGGCCTTCGGAATCACAGGTTCCTCGTACACGATCTTGCGGTCCGAATCTAGGACCAACACGTTGAAGGTCGCAGGCTTGTCCTCAATGTAGTAGCGCACCGAGACGATCTGGCAGGAATCGAACGTTGGTGAGAAACGCACTGCCATATATCCTCCCAAACCCTTCGCCGTCTTGTACCAGCTGGTACTAGACACTCCACTATCGTAGGCAAGCTCCACAGCCTGGTCCGCTGTGGTTACGAGAGCGATCGGCTGCGAGACCTGCACGCAAGTCATCAAGGCCAACAAAGCAATGAGCGTAAATGAGATACGGACAGTCGCCCCAATATTGCGATGCGTCATGTTTGCACAAACCAAATCTGCGAGTTCGTTTCCAAGCAAGTTTCTTCTGTCTAATGAGCTTGCCGCTCATTGCAGAGTTTCTTGTCCAGCTTAGGCTAACCAGGTGCGTCACCTAGGAGAATATCGGTGAAGCTGAGCGTCAGTGTTGGACGTGTAGTTGATCTTGGATTGCCCATCCTCCCAGTCGCTAAGGCACTCAAGGAAACACGACAGTGCACCATGCCCGGGCACTGCTGGATCTCAATACAATCCCAAAGCTTAATCCGACCGTGGGCTTCGGCTGTCTGGATAGGCTCAACACACAAGCCTTGGATAGCGTCGGCCGTTTGGCCACGGATAAGACGGAAATGAAGGTGCTCGTGCTAGACACCTCTGCGCTTGTCATGGGTCTCAATCCTTCAGGGCTCGACCTGCCCAGTTATTCGGTCCCGAGCGTGATGGATGAACTGATTCCAGACACTTTGCCGTATACCAGATTTGGCACATCGCGAGATTCAGGTCATCTGACGGTGAGGAAACCAACCCCATCTTCCATGAGGGTTGTGCAGGAGACATCGTCTAGAGTCGGTGACGTCGGCACGCTCTCAAAAGCGGACATTGAGGTTCTCGCCCTGGCCCTCGATCTGAAGAGGAACGGTCTATCGCCAGCCATCGTTAGCGATGATTATGCAATACAGAACGTGTCCGAGACATTAGGCATAGAGCACGCTTCGCTCGCAACGTTTGGGATAACGCGCAAGTTCGATTGGGTTTACTACTGTCCGGCCTGTTTCAGAAAGTACAAGACGGAAGATGCAGGTCAGGCGTGCAGGGTATGCGGAACACGCCTCAAAAGAAAAGTCGTCAGAGAAGAGAAGGCCGTTAGAAAAGTAGGCCGCAATCGAGAGTAGGAAGCTCCGTCACAGGTCCTGTCAGACAAGTCGGGTCTTACGTGCATAGTGGAACAGATACAGTTGAACATAGCCAGCCCATGATCCGTATCGTTCGCGTAGGAATCTTGCGACTTTCTCGGTGCTCACATTAGCGCCGTGAAAATACAGTTTGCGGACTATCCTATGGATCCAAATGTCCACGGGAGCAGCCTCAGTTCTTCCCAAACCGTATAGCAGAAAGCAGTCAGCCACCTTCGGACCGATTCCAGATAGTTCCATCAGCTTCGTCTTTGCTGTTTCATAGTTCTGGAGCCGCAGTTCCTCCAAGTTGAGCTCTCCATCTCGCACTCTGCGAGCGGCTTCGATGACATACTTCGCACGATACGTCAGCCCAGTTCTCTCCAGCTCCTGTTCATTGACAGATGCGAGCGTCTCCGGTTTGGGGAAGAGGTGAATTGTCGAACCGTCAGACAAGCGTGCAGCTCGTCCGTAAGTGTCTCTGATCAATCTTACCGATTTCGTCCAGAGTACTATCGAGTTGTGCTGTGTTGAGATCGAACTAATCAGGCTCTCAAACAGGTTATTACCGCGCATCAGTCTGAGACCAACAAGTTGTGGAAACGTCTTGGAAATAATGTCCCCTTTCGTCTCATCGAACGCCGTATAGAAGGCATTCAGATCATCGCGAAGCCTCAGAACATTGATTATGTGATCTGCCACAGTTTTCGCGAGGCTCACGTCGTCATCATCTGAGGTTATCGCGATCTTGAGGTGAGGCTCTTCTCTGGTTCCGGTCTGGCGGACTCGATATCTGACGGCTCTTCCTCCGAAATCCTCCGCATCGGAGTAGTATCCGCCTTCGAGATCCCATTGTGGTTCACTGGTCTGACCGCTCAGCAAGGTCGCGTCAAGATCAAGTGGCCCCAGTATCTGTTCGTGCGGGATGTCCGCTTCCTCATACAATGCGGTTCACCGGATGGGCCGAAATTGGAAGTCTGAGCCATTCGTGTTGATATTCAAAGTTCTTCTTCCTGGTGCGTCTGCTCGTTCCAGACCATTCTATTCTTCTCCTCACCCTCTGCCTTTACGAGGAGTGATCTCCGTGGGTCTTTAAGCGGTATGATGAAGTACTCTTCGACGGTTCCATCTTCGCGTTTGAG
>Ga0315277_10013026_pt1 | contig 10382 bp, 20 predicted proteins | sample YL17G05_15_MG_FD_203695 | JGI IMG/M metagenome (GOLD analysis project Ga0315277, IMG submission 203695) | Sediment microbial communities from Yellowstone Lake, YNP, Wyoming, USA - YL17G05_15 | ecosystem: Environmental > Aquatic > Freshwater > Lake > Sediment | place: USA: Wyoming | collected...
CTTCGGCCCCGTAGTAATGGCCTACTACCCAACCCAAGAAAAAATTGGGGGGGGGGAAGAGAAGAATTTCGAGGTTATCTAATTAGATAACCTCGAAGAGGCCAGGCTCCCCGCTTAATCGCTCCTTCGTCACGATTGCGCCGTTACGCTTCGCTACACTGTGAGCCTGGCCTCTTCGAGCTTATCACCCGTTAATTAGATAAAAGACCCGTTCGTGGCGAACGGTCCTCGAAATTCTTCTCTTCCCCCCCCACAACCCCCCAACAAATGCATAAAAAATTAAACAAAAACCAATCGGTGCCCCCTTAACCCATGCTCCGCTAAGGGAACCCACCGCAAACCAAGAAGCAACCGACACGCCAGGTGCATCTTAATATTTTCTACCCAGAAAGCACCTGTCATGACGGTTGCCCGCTCCCTTCGGTCGCTTTTCTCTTTTAAGGTAAAGTTCTTAAAAAAGGAGGAATAAAATGAGAGCATCAGCCTACAGGACCAAAAAGTTGGGCGGGCAGTTAAAAAGAGGGTCTGCAGTAGTGCGAGGGAGGTGTACCGGTGGTGATCGTTGGCCAGATACACCGCATTATTGGATTGTGGATGATCTGGACACCCAGACCACCTACCACGTCCTGGTTTCGGAGAGACCGTCCTGGGAGCGATACGCCCCTAGGTTTTAGGTCTAATAAGTGTAGTCGTTGATTGGGAAGTCGGGGGGCCAAAACTCGTCGGCTTCGGGCATTCTTTCGGCGGGGAACCCAACCTTGAAGGGGATCTTGATCTGGGTGAGCTTATCCTTAATCTCGCGGATCTTGGGCATCTCATCGTAGAGCTCTCTATATCCGTTAACCCACTCCCAGAACTCGTCAGATTGGGCTTGCGTTACCGTTGCAGTGGGTAGAATTGCGGCCTTCACCATCTTGAATAGGGCTTTCATCTCCGTGGTGTCGTCTTCTACGACCTCACCCGTTGGATCAAAGGCAAATCCCATGGCTGACGTTACCTGATCCCATGCCGTCGCTATGACATATCCGTACCAGTCCTTTGAGTGTCTAAAACAGTAATCTCTGAATACCTGGGTGTTACGAGGAACAAGCTCATCCCAGAGATCACCCAGGGCGATCTCTTTTTGTCCGTTGTACGGCCATCGAACGCCGTCTTCGACGTTAAGGCCGGCTTCCCGGATTACTTCGATCGTAATAGGATCCTGTGGGATCGCCGCAGGAACCATGACGTTCATTGGATCTTCTACTGATCCCATGATGTCAAAGTCGTGAGCGGCAGGAGTAAATATCCTTGCGGATATGGCTCCAACAAGAAGACTCCAAAAATGCATTTCCTCACTAAATACCTGACCGAATGAATTGATGAGGCCCGATGCGGCGAGGCCTCGGCCGGCAATTTTCTCGTGTTCAAACATATCTGGCACGTCTAAAGCGAACCGGACAGGATCACCCTTGAGGTATCTATATCCTCCCCACAAAACGTCAAATGCTGCTCCCATGACTGGGCCGAGAGAAATACCAAATCCGGTAACCTGATCCGTTACCTGCGCTACCTGTATAAGATCGGCCATCCCGGGTTTATAATTTCTTATTCGTTCTTTTCTTAGCCATTGGCTCGTTTTGTGGAAGGGATTATGCTTCTGGCCGTCACACCAGGAGCGCTTACCACCCATTCCCGTGAAGTTTAACCTTCCGAGGTTCAGTAGCCAATTAAGAAGGTCGGTCCCCAACATCATCCACCCAAACACCGGTACAAGCCTCCCAAATGCCTTTGGCGCCCAGCGGGCAAGCATTGAAACCGCAGGATATATGATTGATCCTGTGTCCTGAATGTTATCCATCCAGGTCATTGCGGTTGTATACCAGTTCCACGGCCCACTTATTGCCTGTGGTGAAGCGAGGATGTTCATTAATCCCTGTCTCTTCTCGGCTTTTATTTGAGCGTTGGATTTAAGGGCATTAGGTACAAGATGAAAAATATCCTCGAGCTTTGGGATCTTAATGATGTACCCGTACTTGTCGGTGTACTCTTTTTTGAGATCATCAAAGCTCTTCTTATCGGTTCTAGGAAAGATCTCTTCTGGTCGACTCCTGTCGCCCAGACCGAGCTTCATTAGTGCGGTTGAATAAGATGTTCCGAATGATGGGTATTTAGCCATATTTCCTCAGTAAATGATAACCCGGGCCATCAGGCCCTCTTTTACACCAGGCGGTAACATCCCAAACCAAACGGTGGCCGTGTGTTTAACGTCCAGGGACCCTTGGGGGATAGTCAACGGTGGCGATGGGATTGGCAGCTCGAGTTTATCCATCGGGATACCAGGCCAGTCAGCGGGGCCCTGCGAGGTTTTGATGGTCCTCTGTTTTATTTCAATCGGGTAGTTTATAGCCAGGCAGTTAGCCAGCCTGTCGGTCAACCACTTGGTGAACGTGGCCGATATTAAGTAGGTTATATATGCGTGGTCGCCCCAGAAGAATTTCATATCTTCATCTGTGATACCGATATTTTCTTTGGTCCAGGTAGCAAGCGACATTCCAGCCTCGGTTTTTGGGTTATACTCTTTTAACGCCTCTTTCCTTTTGAGCGCAGCGATCGTGCCCTGAATGTCAACGATCTCTTCGTCTGTAAGGTGGGGCCGCTTCTCAACCCATATTTTAAATTCTTTTCCAAGCTCCGTTTTTGCAAGGAGCCGGTCTGCCTTAATTCCTTCTTTAAGTGCGTTGATTTCTGAATCAATATCAGAAATCGAATCCATCGGGACATATCCAAGCATGGTTGCCTCCCATCCAGGGGGAACAATAGCCAAAGGGAGAACGGTAAAACGTGGTTCTACAAAAAAGTGGTGCATGACCGATTGAATCAAATCCTGAAGTTTCTGGGGAAAGAGCTGTTGAAAAAATCCACCTGCAGGCGGGACCGGGGAATGCCAGGAATTATCCCAGTACCAGGGGTATTGTCCGAGATAGTAACAATGGTAAATGGGGACTTCTTTTATAACGTAATCGAAAGGATGATTCGGGTCCGGTACCTCCCGAACGGTTTTTGTTCCGAATCCGAGGTCCTGCCAAATGAAATAAGCCTCACCCAAAAGAGGCTTGAGGATTGCAGGGACTAACTCCCAGGGTGTTCCTACGCCTGGGATTTCCGTAACCCACTTATATTCCCTGATCGATTTAACCCGGATGAAAACCCTGAACTTCTTTGTTCGCCAGTCCTCAAATATTACAAGGTCAAAGGCCGCGACATTTGCGCAGCTGAGAATCCAGTTGATTCTTTTTTCCAGTCGCTTATCCGCTATCTGGACAGAGACGCTCCATGGGCCCGTAGGGCTTTTCCAAAGCGAAATAGTATTGACTCTTCCGGCGCACGGGACCTGTGCGATCGCATCTATGCCTTCTCAGTCGCATTCAAATAACAAGTCGTAATAGCACTCCATTGATTTCCATTGCCCTCCGTAGATCTTCGTCGATCGAGTTTGATACCAAAACCATCTTCGCCGGCTTTGGTATCTTTACGTCGTCAAGCCATAAGGCGTAATAGGTCAGGAGCTGGCCGGTTGCCCTGAGGCCCGGCCTAAAGGCCACTTCAACAATCCAGACCTCATCCTTAAGCTCACAAAGAGCATCGATCCTTTTCGCGGTGACGTCGTAAAATGCTTTACGCATTTTCTCGTCGCCGTGTTCGGGACCAGGATCGACCCCCCCAAGGCGGACATTGTAGTATATCTTTTCAAATAAGGAATGGTTCTGGTCGAGGAATTTGTTCCAGATGGGCTGATCTTCCGGGAGCATTGCGGGGTATTTACCGCGCCAAAGGGGTGAAAACTCATCTCCAAGAGTTGTAGGCATGTATCCTCCTAATTATGGCTATCATGCCTCATTGTCCCATGATCGGTCAAGAGGTCGTGAGACTCCTTGAGACCATTCAGGCTTGTTTCGAGTTTCGTTAGCCTATTTTCGTTCCTGATGAGAAAAACGATGATGGCTCCAATCGTAGAAACGCCATGTATTAAGAGGTAATAAAGGATTGCCGTTGTTAGGTCAATCATAGAGCGATCCCCCAGATCTTATAACTAAATATTCCGCTTCCATAGCTAGCCCAATTTCCAGAGGGAAGCTTAACCCAACGGGTATATGACGGGTTTGGGTCAACTCCTACCTTACAATAATGCCCTAGCCCCGGTTCATTGGTGCTGGATACGACTATTGAATATGTTTTAGATAAGATTAGGGTAGGCTCAGAGGTAAAGAGAAAACGTATATAATCCTGAGTTAATGAAAATTCAGGAAGGGAAGCGTTATTTCTGTAATTAGATGTCCCTTCTGCTAGCTTGAAGGATGGCGTATAATATAGCCCGTTCTGCCAGATTTCAAGGTGTACCTTTCCTTTGGGATAATTAACTTTGCCAACCTGTATGTCGATGGCGAGAATCGTAACGTGCATCCAGGTATTAATGATGGCAGCCAGATCGCTCCACGAGTATGTGTCGCCCAAATCGGCTCCCAACGTCGTTACGCCCTTCTCAACCAGTAATTCGCCGATGTCGAATGGCAGGGGCGCGCTTGAAAACGATCCACCTGCAGGACCAGGTTCAAATGGTTCAACATAAAGGGGTGGTATGGCGCCACTTTCCGGTGGCGTTACGACCGGGGTATATCCGGGGATGTAAAATTCCGGTGGGTGGTCGTTGGGATTAAAGTCCGGGGGTATAACAACGTCAGGTCTAATTTCTACGCCAAAAGGCAGAGGATCTCCTACCTTCCATCCTTCCGGGAATAGATCCCAGGGGAAGTCGTCTCCGGTAAAGATAAAATCAAGCCAGGCGTTCCAGCGTTCCTGCCAGGCGAAATCTGGTGGTAATGGCATACGGGGAAGATTTCTGGAATATTGCTTGGGGAGGATTTGATGTAGAATCTTATAGGCAAGTGCCTGGCGTGCCCACTTCGGGTACGCCTTAAAACAGGCTGATGACAAACCGTTTGCGCATGGATGCTCGACCATTCAAAAAATTAAACCCCCGTAGCTGCCTTTAGCAGCTCGTCAAACGAAAGCGGTTGTAAGATCGCTTTCGGTAAAATCCCAATCTGTATAATGACTTCCTTGAAATCAGCTGCGAGCGTTGTCCAGAATTTAGCCTTAAGCCTTGTGTCTCCCGGATCGAGTTCATAAAACTCACGGAATGAAACGACCGTTGCGTCTCCCCGCATTTTTTCGCCTCTATTCGATGGCCAGAGCTGAAGGTTCCCATCGAATATTTGAACGAACTCTTCATGACTACAACCGGATTGAAAGAGAACATCCACCTGGTGGATCACGCCGGCAGTTAGGTGGAGATCCATCGAGTGAGGACTTGCGAGCGTATCTGGTGCGGAAGGTGTATATGAAAAAACATAGAACATTAAGGTTGTTCTTTCATCCAGTCGTAGGGCGTAAGGGTTTCAAGGATTTCTTCAAGCCTTGTCATGGCCTGCTCTTTGGTGAAGGGAGTTAGTCCTGCCTTAACCCGTAGGGTATTGATCGCCTCAAGGTTTAGCAAAAGTAATCCTTCGTTTTGTAGTGGGCCGAATTTTTGGAATAGATCGTCTCGTTTTGGCATTAAATCCACCAACCCTTTACTACCAGGGCGGCCGCTCCAAAGGTAGTGTTTGATGTGTAATAGGATATTTTTCTACTGAATCCTATTGGACAAATGACGTCGAAGTAAACCCAATTATTAGCTGCCCAGGTAACGCATACGCTCTTTGAATTGTTGTTTGAGTTCTCTTTTTTTCTAAAGGCGAAGGCATTTCCAATAGAGGTGTGCCAAAAGCCTAAAACAAATAGTACCGCTTTTGCGCCAGGTTTGACTATCGAAGAAAGGTCTAAATCGTGTACATTTCCATCGGTTGTGAAGTCTGTTAGTGTAAAATCGTTGGCTGACGGATCGCCGCGATCGACAAATCCCTTAGGTGCACCTATTTCGGTCACTATTCCACCTCCCAGAGGTACCCCTCATAGGTCATGTAAATCTTATCTGCTGCGGTGCAGCCGGTGAGGCGGGCACGGAGTTTTTTTCCCGCAGGGATAAGAAATTTGCTTTTTGTCCAGTAGATATTGTTTGCGGCGGGTGAGTCCTCTTCTTCCTTTTGGAAGAAGGAAAGACCATCGGCTACGCCAATTACAAGGCGGGTGTATGCGGTGGTGCGGTTCTCAACCGCGACGTGCCTAACCTCAAGGATTGTTCCAGGTTCTACCTGTCGGGACTCCAGGTCATCTGAAGTCCCGACAGCTTTCTTCGCCACCTCATCGGTGACGATGTCTCTTAATTTCATAATCTTCGACCTCCGTGAGCGATTTTAAATTAAGCCGCTGCGCCGTAGGGTCGAAGCTGTTCCAGAATCACGGCAACGGCCGAGGCCGCGGCCTGGGTTAATACCAGGTCAATATCCCCGAATTTCTTAGGGTCAAAATAGGTGTCCGGCTGATCCCTCAGTCCCAGGGGGACATGAATCGTGCTGTGCGGGCAAGCTCCCTTTACGACAAGGCCAAGCTCTACAGGATCGGTCTGGTTTGCGCCGGCGTGGGTAAATAAGGAAAGATAAAACCGGCTCGACCATGACCACCCGGTATTTGCTATCAGCCCTGCGCTTATGGGAATTAGGGAGATAACGGGATCATGGTTGATATCATGAGTAACCGTCGCATCATGCGCCCGGTAGATGTTATAACGGAGCTCTGCCGGACCGAGATCCTGCTCTTCTTGCTTCCAGAGATCCTTGACGTACTTATCGACCGGGATGAATTTTCCGGCGTCGCAGTTGAGCTTGAGCTTGGAAATATTCTCGTTCACGTCGTTCCCCGCGATAAAGGCCCTGACCATCAGGCCAACGTACGGGTAGTCAATCGGCATGTCAATATGCTCATCTCCAGAAGTCCCGGAGGTAAACCCGTAAATGTTCTTCGCCATCATGAATCCCTTGGCGGCCGCTGCGCCCTCCTGGATGGTGAGAAGGTCAATGGTGACCTTTAGGGAAGCGGCAAGAAATGCCGTTGCGCCGGCGGCAGCGACGGCAGCGATGTTTGTGGTGATCTTGAGCTGAGGATTCCGGAATTTCGTAAGATCCATGTAATACTCTGGATCCCAGAGGCGGCGACCGAAAAGAAGAAGGACAGATTCTTCCTGTCCGCCGCTTCCTTTTTCACCGGGTCTCATATAAGGCATTTTCCCGGTTCTTCGGAATTCAAGGGCCTGTGCCTCTTTGAGGGTTAGAGACAGGAGCTGGTCGCTTCCATCGACAAGCTCAATTTTTGTGATGACATCGTTCAGCCTATTGTCTCTGCAATAGGTCGCGCCGTTTGTGCCAAAGAACTGAAGCCTGATGGCCGAGATCGGATCCGTGGTTCGAAGATCAACGATCTTCGTCCCCACATCGTCAAGGGCCTGCTGATAATAAAGCTCTACGTTTCTGTACTTCATCGAATGTATCCTCCTTTCTTGTTGTTATAAATACATTGATGTTTTTACGCTGTTGCGCCGGTCTTCTTCTTCGACAGGGCGTTGTCTATCGCCAGGACCCTTGCGTTATTCCTCGGATCTCTCCTGGGGAATCTCGGTGGCATTACCACTGAGGCGATCGCCTCGAGATAAGGAGCGACTCCTTTCCCGTAGTCTTCGCCTCCGACCATGACGCCTTCTGAAAATCTGCCTGGTCCTTTAGCCAGGGCCTTTGACTTCCACTTTCCGGTGCCGGCTTTGGCGATTCCCTTCGCGTATGCGTCGGAAGAGCCTGCGGCAACCATGGCTGCCTTGTGGCTTTCCTTGGCCGCCACAGCGGTAGTCGCCCAATCCCTCCGGGGTGATTCGACTCCGAGCCGGTAGTCCTCGGATCGTTGCGGTGTGACTCTGGTCCATTTTTCCTGGACCTTGGATAAACTCTTTACCTCAGCCATGATATTGACCTCCTTTCAAAAGAGTGACGTTTTTTGTCTATATATCAGACATTTTGTCCTTTGTCAAGTACTTTTTGCATAGTGCTATGAAAAGTTTGCATAGCCACCAGGTATGCAAAAGTTTCCTATTGACAGGCAGGTTTCTTTTTTGTGAGAATTGTAGAAAATCTTTATGGAGGTGATAGGTTGGATAAACACGAGAGCTTAAAGAATAAGAAGGTCAAAAGGAGAAAGAAGAGGACGGCTGGTAAGTGTTCAACACACGATTTTGAAGAGTGGGCATTAACAGAAAAGGGTAAGGATTATTTAATTAGCCTAGGAATGAAGGAGGAGGACTTTTATGGAATACCATGCTATGAACATGACGAAAAAACATGAAGCCATTATAAAGATGATGGCGGGTTTTCAGAGGACCTTTGGTAAGAATTACTGCCGTCCGTCTCAAGAACTCATGCTACAAAAGCTTAAAGAGTATCATGATATCACCATTTCGCTCCGTACTCTCAACCGGAGGCTTAAAGAATTGAGGGAATGGAAGTTTTTCTGGAAGATCGTCAGGCACATCCGGGGCAAGGGTAAAAAGATGATTTGTCGGTGTACAGCTTACTATCTACTGGAAAAGGCGAGGAAATACTTCCTCGGGCTCAAGCGGGCGGCGGAGAGGCTCGTTGTTTGTTTTAGGGTTGCCAAATTTGGCAACAGATTTGTATTTAAGAAGGAACTAAATCTTAAAGCAGCTTCATCCGATGTGGAAATCCTGTGGAAATCTCCTCAAGAGATAAGGTTGAAGCCATCACAAAGCGTTTTATAAAATTCCTTAGGTATCTTTTAAGGAGAAAAGCTCTTGTTTACGGTCACTGAATTAAAAATCATGGCCTTCCTTGCCTTTTTGTGGCTCGCTGAGGTCATTATTTTGTGGTTAGGTAATCTCTTTTAATGAGGTGGTCAAATGAATCCGATAGAATTTGCGTCAAGGTGTTTAATTATCGCGCTTCGTTGGCAAGGGTCGGTGACGTCCTGGGGACGAACTGAAAAAAGAAATCACTTTGTCCAGGGAGTTTCAGGGTCAAATCATCTTCTTTTTCTCGGAATGGATGTTGTCCTGGACGATCAGAAAAAAGACGTTGACTTCGAGAAGGACTGTGCTAAAGTAGGTCTGCAAGCGTTATATGAGGTGGACCACTATCACCTCCAACCAAAATGATTTTTACTAGGCCAAGAGCCATTAACGTAAAAATGTCGATGGCGGTGAGACGTTAACCCCCCGCCAACCCTATTTTCAATCGAGGTGAGGGGTATGAAAAAAACCTTTATTCTAATTCTGGTTTTGGTTTTGGTGGGCTGTACTTCCCTTCAAAAGAGCGCCATCAAAGTAAGCGAAATAGACCTTAAAAATGCCCAAGCCTCCAGGGAGGTAGCTAAAAATCTACTTTCAACTTGGAAGTTGAACTCGGGCTTCATCCGCGGGTCCCTTGGGGATGCGATAAACCAATTTCCCCACGAAGCCGTTAAGGCAATGGATGAGCTGGACAAGCTGAGCGAAAAAACCGAATGGAACGACTTTGACTTTGGATATTCTTTGGGAGCTCGGGTTCGCCTTGCCGGCGAAATCATTGTCCAAGCAATTAAACACTATTTTCCCAAGCTCCTTGAGTACATCACACTGCCATTTTAGGAGGGGTTATGAAAAACCTCAATGGGATTTTTCTTGACGATAAAGTTCTTGTTATAGCCTCAATTTTTGGGATAACGATCTGCTCAATCTTCGTTTTTGGCGTTGGCGCCAAAGAGATTGTGACCAATGCCTTTAGTGGTCTTTTTGGAATCGCCGTTGGGAGAGCATTGACCCAGTCCGATGGATCCTAAACCCGTTTCATTCGTTTAGCTAACCATTCAGGGATCCCAAATAGCCACCCTTGGGTCCCCGGGTCTTTGTTTTGAAAGTGGAGGTGACAGCGCTGGCAAAGCGCCACCAGGTTTGAAATATCTGAGTTTCCTTTTTCTGTGTCAAGGTGATGGACGGTTAATGTGTAACCTGCCGGCGGATCGTTCGGATGGCCGCAATGCTCACATTTAAAATCCGCCGCGGATTTAATTTCAAAAGCGATCTCATTCCAATCCTCTGGATATTCTCCCAACATCTCTCCCCTCCTTCCATTTTCTTAGCTTCTCAAGCTCTCCAGGGAGGCACCGTTTGCAGATGCCTCCCGTCTTGTGAAAGTTTAAGAGTGGCCGCTTAATCCCAAAAATCCCTTGGTGAATAACGCAAAACCGTATCATGGTTCCTCCTAAAAAAAGAGAGGATGCGGCTTTCAAGTCTACCCCTTTTTAGGTGGTGCCGCTCTACTCACCGCATCCCCTTAGCCGTTGATCGGACCCCCCTCAATTCCGATCCCCCTGGTAGTCATATCCTCATCGAGGTTTTATGAAACCTGGCACCCTCCCGAACGGCT
>Ga0315277_10013027_pt1 | contig 10382 bp, 4 predicted proteins | sample YL17G05_15_MG_FD_203695 | JGI IMG/M metagenome (GOLD analysis project Ga0315277, IMG submission 203695) | Sediment microbial communities from Yellowstone Lake, YNP, Wyoming, USA - YL17G05_15 | ecosystem: Environmental > Aquatic > Freshwater > Lake > Sediment | place: USA: Wyoming | collected...
CAATCGGAGGCCGGATGCGCTTGTTCTTGGCTGTGAGAGCGGGTGACGGGATTCGAACCCGCGAATCCTTGCTTGGGAATAGGGCGACTCTCAGATCACCCGCACCCCTTGCTTTTCCCTGATTCTCTGCGATGACGCCGTCGATGATTCGACTAATAAAGCGACTCACTACTCCTCGAGTTGTGCGCGCTGCACTTGCCGGAACAACCAAGCGTACCTACATGCTACATCGGTTTCGGCCGGAAGGGAAGGGGATGTGAAAGCGATGAGAGTTACTCCGGGCCAACGGAGTGTCAAATGGCCAGTTCCCCGCAAGGGTCCGGTGTGATCTCAGACTATTATCGAGCGGCTGGAGTTTTCGGCCAAGACAGCTGGAGGATATGGGTGCTCTTACCGAGATTCAAGATTTAGGTTGCCCCGATTCACCGGATCCAAGTTGACTGGCGTTCTTGGCCACGGGAAGCGAAGCCACTCTCAACATGGACCTCCAGCAAGGGGAGGTCCATGTGTTCTATTCCCTTTGCCTGGAGTCACTCCAATGCGGTGATTCGGTTCGAGGGAGCTAAAGGGCCATGCCTGCCCAGGGGAATCGCCATTGTCATTCCGTGAGCTCACCAGGTTGGACCTCAAATGCGAACAACTGATTAGTGTCGCCAAGATACACGTACAAGTACCCTTGCCACGCTGCAATCGCGTTCTGATGACTACCTTCACCACCCTCAGGGTCGGACAACGGCATTGAGGCCACTGCGCGCCCCCTCCCCGTCGGGGCGTCCACAGCAAGAAGGTCGAAGTCCGATTTCAGAACGTACACACGGTGGAGAGCGTTACTGACGCCAGGATTCGATATGAAATCACCGCCGATGCACCAGTCGAAGGATCCTACGGAGAGATCAAACGCGCACAGATCCCAGGCCTTGTTGAATGCAATCAAGGACGAAGGCAGGCCCTCCTGGGGGCCAAGATGCTCCGTGACGACGAATGGTGGCGAAGTGGTGTCCCAGAGCAAATTGCCTAAGGTGGGATCAAGCCCCGCCATTCCTCCGGCAGAGCGGAAGACACGAATGGACCTTGAGGGCCACAGCAGGTTGCCGAGCGGCTCATTTTCCACAACTTCGCCGGTGTGCTTGAGGACGGTCATGAAGGAATCCCCATATAGGACAGCAATTGTCTCGCCCAGATCGCTACCCAGGACGCGAACGTGACCATCCCCGAGTCTTAGGGACCAGAGCTGCTTCCCCAGGGTTGGCGTGTATGCGGTGATTCGGGTCGCTGTGAGCGCGAAGACAAAGCTCCCGTCGGCGATGAGTTGGCGGATACCTTTTTGCTCGTTGTGCAGTGCGACGCTCCAGACGGTCTCACCGGTCAACGCATCGAAAGCGAGAAGTCGTTGGGTGTCAGAGGTGGCCATGTAGACGTGTCTAGAGTCAGCCACGGGAAAACTCGTGGCAGTTGGAGGGACTGGACGTTCCCAGATGAGGCGGGTGCCGCCGTCCAATGCCACGAAGGCGTGACTTGGATGAGGGGCCGAGGACCTCCCAACAGTGTAACCGAGGTAAATTCCAAGGACTCCGATGACAGCCCCAGCCGTCAAGCGGCGAATCCAGGCTGCCTGCGGATGTCGAGGACTGTCTGCCCCATTCACTCGTGGCATCCTACCGTCCCGCGCTGGATCGGGTGAGGTCATTCGGGACTCACTTCCTTCTGCCAGGCGGAACCCAGGGAATTCCGGCTAGGGCCTCATATAGGTTGGCTTGATCGAGGGCGGTGACAACAGCAGAGACCCTGCCGTGGGATATCCCTGGCAAGAAACCGCCGAAGAACCCCAGGGCGGGCGAATGGCTCCCGGTAAGTATGTCCATTGCAAGCTTGCCTCTGTTGACGTATCCGTCTTGATCAGCGTACTGCTCCTCGAACTGCTCTCGATGGTAGTCCGTCTCGAACCCGACAACTTCCGCTCCAAGAGAGCCTCCAATCGAGAGGAATCCAAATGTGCCACGGACTCGACCAACCTTGCTTTGGAAATACCCTGCGCCGGCGCCAGGCCCAACCCAATAGGGCCCGGCACCAACGTATACACCCTGGAACGGCCCCTCGTAATCGAGGTTCATTGTCATGATTTGGGTCTTCCTGTCGTCATCGTGCGCGAGGCCCCATAAGCCTCCTGCGTACACGGTTCCGGAGATCGAGTACATGAGGAAACCTGCCCTCCCATCATAGCTAAAACGCGCCCTCGTCATGGTCGCGAAGTCGTACATGATCTCCCGCCCGTTGATGTCGCCCTCCGTGAACCCTGCAGCGCCTGAAATCCCTTCGAAGTATCCCCTATCCGGAGGCCTGAGGACTGCCTGGGCGGGCGCGCTATTGCACACTTGCGCGAGAGCACAAGCCCAGCCTGAACACCGGTAACCCGAAGGGTCAATCAGGTTAGTTGGGTTTCCATAAGCATATAGCCAGGGAGCATATGACATTGGCATTTGGGGTTGCCCACCCCATAGGTCCTTTGTAAGGAATCTGCCAACAGCCGACGTGTAGTATCTAGATCGCAGGTAAGTGAGCCCGGTCCCGTCCCCCTGCTCCCCAGCAAAGCCGAACACAGACTCGCCGGCTCCGTTGCTCGCAAGAACACTGCCAAAGGGCTGATACGAGCGGGCAAGCTCTACATCGCCGACCTCGCCCACCAACTGTCGCGAGCTCATTAGCGCGTCGGACAGGTGATATTCCCACCTCCCAGGCCGCTCCTCGCCGATCCGATAGCCTTGGCCGGACGCCAGATCTGGTCCGTACATGTACGCTATCGTTCCGTTCGCCAGCACCTGTGTGAGACCACCTTCAAGATCGAGGCTGTAGTCGGTTGCAGTTCCGTTAAGCGTTTGTCGAAGGCGATCGCCGAGTCCATTATAGACGTAGGAGTATGCGTCCGTCCCCAGCACGACCGAGGCCAGCCGGTTCGCACGATCGTATGCGTAGGTGGATGTGCCATCGCTCAGTAGGTTCCCATTGGCGTCCCACGAATACGGCACACCGTCAACGCCTGTGAGCCGATTGGCGATGTCGTATGTGTACGTGTTCATGCCGCCTGCGGTCACCTGCGTCAACCGGTTTCCGACCGCATCGTAGGTGTAATGGAAGAATGGCCCGCTGTCATAGTCGGCGGCGGTGAGCCTCCCGAGCGGGTCGTACTCGTATTCGATCGTGACGGGGGTCGCGGGCGGGGTTGCACCCGGTTCGAGGACGGCCTCCACCACCTGCACGCGGTTGCCGACAGGGTTATAGGTGTAAGTGTGCGAGGCCAGGGTCACGCCGCCCCCGGCGTGGACGATGCTGAGAAGCTGGCCGGCGTCATCGTAAGCGAAGGTGGACGTGACTCCGTTTGGCAGGGTCGTCCCGAGGATGTGATTGGCGGCGTCATAGGAATAGGCGGTAACACCCATCGACCAGTCGGCCACCTGGGTAAGGCGGTCTCCCGGGTCGTAGAAGTAGCCAACATTCTTGCCGTCCGGGTAGGATAGACCGGTTCGGTTACCGACAGCATCAAAGCCGTAACCAACCGTTCCTCCGAATGGGTCCGTCACCGAAGTCACCCTGCCGAGTGCATCGTAGCCCCAGCTTGTCGTACCCACCCCGTCAACCATAACGGTCCGCTGGCTCGCCGCATCGTAGGTGAAGGAGACATCGGCGTCGGGAGCCGGGTAGTCGATCGTGACGAGCCTGTTGGCGGCATCGTAGGCGAAGGCCGTCACGTAGCCCATGGCGTCCGTCAGGCCGGTCCGATTCCCGACCGCGTCATAGGTGTAGGTTGTTGCGTTTCCAAGGGCGTCCGTCTCGCTTGTCGACCTGTTCAACCAGTCAAATGAGAAGGTCGTCTCATGTCCGCTGCCGTCGAAGGTCGACACCCGGTTGCCGTTCTCGTCGTAGGCATACTCGGTGCGCTCGTTCGTCTGGGCGTCCGGGGGCATGCCCGAGACGTAGTTCTCCACGACTGCCGTCAGTCGGCCAAGCCCATCGTACTCGTACCTGGTCACAACGCCCAGGGCGTCGGTCATCGAGGTGCGATTGCCGACGTCGTCGTATCCGTGTGCTGTGGTGTTGCCCAGGGGGTCCGTCGTCTGTGTCTGGCGGTTCAGGGCGTCGTACGTGAAGGTTGTGGTCTTGTCGAGCGCGTTCGTCACCGTCACGACATCGCCGACCGCGTCGTACGCCGTCGTCGTGGCGTTCCCATTCGCGTCGATCATGACCGTCGGTCGGTTAAGGTCGTCGTAGGCAGCTGTCGTCGAGTGCCCATTCTCATCGGTTGCGGTCACCTGGTTCCCGACCGCATCGTAGCCGAAGGTTCGCTGCCCGCTCAGGGCATTGGTCTCCACCGTCAACCGGCCAAGCAAGTCATACTGGTGGCCGGTTGTGCGGCCCAGGGGGTCGGTCCTTGTCAGGACGTTGCCGAGTGCGTCGTATGAGCTGGAACTCGTGTGGCTGAGCGCATCGGTTGTCGTGATCAACCGGTCGAGGAGATCGTGTGTGAAGGAGGTAATGTGGTCAAGCGCATCGGTGGTCGATGTGCGATTGCCGGCCGAATCGTAGACATTGGAGGTTGTGCCGCCGAGCGCGTCAGTCGTGGATGTGAGCCGCCCGAGGGCATCATAGGAGAACCCGGTCGCGTGCCCTCGAGGGTCGATCGTGTCGGTGCGATTGCCGACACCATCGTAGGAATGCTGCGTGACGCCTCCTTCGGCGTCCACTTCGCTGACCAGGCGCCCCACGCCATCGTAGTCGAAGGTCGTCGTGTTTCCCTCAGCGTCGGTAGTTGAGAGCACGTTGCCCACGGGGTCGTAGGCCGTCTGGGTCACCCCGGCTAGTGCGTCGGTGACGCTGACGACGCGCTTCAGATCGTCGTAGAAGTACGTGGTTGTGTGTCCGAGGGCGTTGGTCGTGCTGGTCAGTGTGCCGTCCAGGTCATAGGCCGAACCTGTGACACCGCCCAGGGGGTCCTCCATGCTGACAAGGCGCCCGAGCTCATCGTACTCGTAGGTGGTGGTCCTGCCCAGAGCATCCGTTGTGGACAGGAGATTGCCCGCGTCATCATAGTCGTTGAGCGTCGAGTGTCCTGCGGGATCGGTCGTCGATATCAGTCGGCCAGCGTTGTCGTACGCACAAAGGGTCGTGCGGCCATAGGTATCGGTGACCGCCAATTGGTTGCCGACCGCGTCGTAAGTGTAGGCCGTGACGATGTTGTACTGGTTCTCGTCGTTCTGCGGGCGCGCGGGATCGTAGTTGCGCGTGACTCGAACTAGCCGTCCGGCGGCGTCGTACTCGTTGTGGGCTACACGCCCGATGGCGTCCGTCGTATCGACCAGCCGGCCCAGGTTGTCGTAGGCGTAGGTGGTCGTTTCGTCGAGTGCCATCGTCATCGAGAGGCGCTGACCCGAGGAGTTGTACGTGTAGGAGGTCGTGTTCCCCTCGGCATCCGTGACGGTGGAGAGGAAGCCCGCTGGCGTGTATGTGTAGGAGGTCAGATTCCACTCTGCATCAGTCGTGCTGGTGAGCAGCGTGCCGTCATAGGTGTAGGAAGTCACCTCCCCGCGCGCGTCGGTTAGCGAAGTTAGGTTGTTGAGGCTGTCGTAAATGAGGCTCGTCTGTCCACCCTCGGCGTCCACAAGTTGGGTCAGGTTGGCGCCATCGGCGCTCCACGTCATCAGTGTCGTGTCGCCATCCGGGTCGGTTACAGACGTCACCAGGAAGTTGTTGTCGTAGGTTTTGGCTGTGTCGCCACCGCCTGCGTCGGTCTCCCCGGTCAGTGTTCGGCGCTCGTCGTAGGTGTGAGTGGTCACATTGCCCAGCGCGTCGGTCACGGTCGTCGTGCCGTCCGGGTTGTAGGCAATCTCTACAGTCTTGTTCCCTAGCCCGTCGAACTGGCGGAGGGGACGGCCGGAGAAGAAGTCATAGATCTTTATATTGGAGAAGTAGCTCTCGGCTGTCGGGTTGGGAACATCATGGTCGTTTGCAAAGAACAGGTAATACACTTGTCCGAGTGTGTAGTATTGGCCCAAGGGGATCAGGTAGTGTTTCCAGTTCGGTGCTTGGGTGGCGTAGTTGTAGTACTCCAGTCGGCCCCACACCTGTGTGCCGTAGAGTTGGAATGTGCGGGTGGGTTCAGCATTGTTGTCAGTGTCTAGCCCGAGGCCGTGGATCTCCCCCTGCGCGCTGCTCTTGAAGTCGAATTCGAGGATTGTTTGGGACGTGACACGGTATGGAAACTCTATTTTCTTCCATCCGTTGCCGACAATATGCAGGGTACTGCCGCCGTCCTCGATCGTGACCACGGGATTCTCATCGCCGGTCCAGTACGAGGTGATGGTGTAGTCATTGAAGTCGATGGCAGAGGGGGCCGGTCCTTCGTATTCGGTGCGGACGGATGTGACGCCACGTGGATCATGCACCTGTGTCAGGCCATGCAGGGAATCGTAGGTGTAGGCCCAAGTTCCTCCGAGCGCGTCGGTCACGCTCGAGAGATCGCCTGCGGTGTCATAAGAGTACTCGACTTGGCGCCCGGCGTGATCGCCAACGGCGCTCAGCCGCCCCTGAGCATCGTACGCAAGAGTCAGGTAGCGAGATCCGCTGTCGGCGGAGACTTGCGACAGGCGGCCATTGGCATCGTAGGTGTACGTCAGAGTGTGCCCTTGGGCGTCAGTCCACGTCCGCAGCTTCTTGTCTTCGGCAAAGAGGTATTGCGTGTTGTACTCGGTCGTCAGAGTGTATGTCACTGGCGGGCCGACCTGCTTCGTAAGCGATGCCAGCACGCCGCTCGTGGCGGTGTATGTGCCGTTCGCGTTGACCAAGAAGGCATACTGATTGGCCGAGTGCGCCTTGAACCAGACAACACCCTTCTGCCCACCTGAGTCGCCCTCGAGGATGAGGCGAACATCCTGGTTGTGGGTCCAGCCGTAGCCTAGCGGCGCGGAGTACAGAGTCCTTGCCAGCGAGGAGTAGAAACGGTCAAAGACGAGCGGCCCTGCAGAGGTCGTGAGGGACAGATCCTCGACTGGATAACTGAACGATCCAGATTGTGTGTTGATTGAATGACCAGCCGAACCTTGAGCTTTCCCAGGATTGCCGAACACGCACTCACCAATACACCGGCTTGAGAGGCTGCTTCGAGTCGACACCCACCAGGCGCCAGGGTCGAGTGTCCAGTGAATCGTCTTCTGCATGAACGTGCGAGTCCAGCGCGCCATCGTCAGGTAGTGCTGAGCTTTGTAGGCCTGCGTACCGCCCACTGCGTGAAGCGTACAACTGACGACTTGGTTGAAAGAGCCCTTGCGGCAGATCTCGGTCTCCGCGGAGTCATAAACCAGTATCCCCGAGGATCCCGTTGAGAGGGCCAGATCGTACCCTGCATAGCCGGAAAGCGTCAGGTTAGAGTCGTTGTATATGATCCAGGAAGCCGTGCAGGTCCCAGATGTGCCTGGAAGGAAGTTGCCTTGGGGACAGTTGCTCGAAAAGTCCTCGAAATTGACCCAGGGATGCGGTCCCTCGGCGGATGACTGGACAACAGTCACACCAGTTGTAAGCGCCTGCAACTGGGGCAATTCGTCCACCGGCTGTCCCGCTTCCGCGATAGGAATTGGCAATGTTGCGCCTGCTACCGGTCTGCCATCAAGGAGAAGCCAGCCTTCGATCAGCAGCGGGGGCTCGAGGGAAGCAGGAATCTCCACTCTGGCCGTGCCCTCGCTGTCTCCGGATGGGATTGGAATGGTGTGACCGCGGGCACCATTCTGAATGGCGCTTTCGTCGGCAACAAGGTGGCCGGGTGGAGACAGACGAACCTCCACTTTCACATTGGGTGGGATAAGGTCGCGGCCAGCAATGGACCACCGAATCTCCAGCTTGTCGCCGGGCTGGATGAAATCAGAGGGGGTGGTCAACACCAGGAATGGATCCCCGTATGCACCGTCAGTTGTAGCGTCAATAGGGGGAAGGGCAATCCATGGAGTGGGATCTTCCGTCGGCATGGCAATCGGGAATGTGAGCGCACCCCCGACAGATGCATCTCGTGAGTGGTCGGGTGCGCCCGCAAGCATGGCAGGATAACTCGAGTCAGCTTCATGAAGTGACTGGATAGGCTGTAAGTCGAGAGTTGAGCGCGACTGCGGCCCGGGTGATGATTCCTGGCTTGGCCTCGCCCCAGGGAAGCTAGGCGCGGCAAGGGAATCGAGATTTGGCAGCACGAAAGACAAAACCACCAGGGAATGAAACACCCTGGTGGCGAAGTTAGATGACTTGCGTAGCGAGGTTGTTAGATCGAGTTGAGTGCCCGCGCGGACGTCCATTGCCCCCTCCCGTGTGCGCACTAGGTCTGACCCGTATTCGTGTTATTTTGCCTTGCACCAGTATTGTAGCCATGCTCGGCCAGAGCGCAAGTGTCGATTCTCATCGTGCCCGAATTCTTGGGTCCGGCCCAGGAAGGGTGGGTAGGCATGTGCGCACCCCTCGGCGCGGGGACATAGCATGCTTTCTGCTTGGCAGACTGGGTTAGTTCCCCGCGCGTCCCCGGGGGAAGATACCGAATAAAGTGACTCTCGCCGAGGAGTCAAACTCATTGGAATGGGGACTGCACAGAGGAGTCGGCTCGGTTGAAGCCGAAATACCAGGCGATGAGGGTGGGGCCCTTGAATCCTTGCCCGGATGGAAAGTGCGTTTCAACCAACCGGCCTCCCATCGGAGGCCGGTTGAGCTTCATTCTGGCTGTCAGAGCGGGTGACGGGATTCGAACCCGCGAATGCTTGCTTGGGAATAAGGCGACTCTCAGATCACCCCCAAGCCTTGCTTTTCCCTGATTCTCTGCGATGACGCCGTCGCCAATTCGACGAATAAAGCGTCTCAATTCTACTCGATTCGCACGGCATGCATGCGCTACCAGGCCCAATTCTCCCCACGTCACGTTGTCTACAGTTTGACCGCCATCCGCGGCACTCGTCATCGCCCGTGGCAACTTGGAAGATAGGAAGAGAAGTTGTGGCCCAAGAGCACTGGCAAATGCTACCTCATCGTAAGCGGCAAGAACAGAGAATGGGAACTGTATGAGATGCCGTCCGCGTCAACGGAGTGAAGATTGGCTATGCCTGTCACCGTGCTTCCAGTCGTGAAGTTGTCGCCGTTGCTCGTGGTCAGTTTACCTCGTATGGTCCCTCACCAGTCGCGATTGCCTCAATCAGGTACTCTCCGTCCAGCGTGGGGCTGTCTCAAAAAGGGGAGCCCACGGAGGAGGGCCAAGACTCGAACCTGGACCTCCGGGTTGGGACTCGCTCCCGAAGCGGGGGCCTCGGAGTTCACTTTCATGCTCGCGAGGGTGCCCGTGCTTCCGCGATACTCGCGTGCCCGGATGTCTTCGATGGCAAGATCAAAGAAGACGATAGACCAAGCGTAATCGGATGTCAATAGTGAGACTGCAGCCGACTTCGCGAGACTTGTGCTGGCTATCCGCCACATCAACCGCAGATTGCCCAAAGGTTGATACGGGTCTGATGTGAGACTAGGTTGCGTTCCGGATGAGGTAATTGGCCAGCACAGGGAATGACAAAGCCGCCTGGCGGTCGCGCGCGGACCTCATGCGGAGATGAGACGCCGGGCGGCCGTGCAATATACCGCTGCTCTTTATGAAATGCGCAAATCGGACTATGATTGGCACGCATTCGCATGCGGTCATCGAGGCATTGTCTTTGTCCGCCTCGCGAGTCTAAGCCCGACTCCTTTGCGAATCGCCTGCGCTCGCGCGGAGGCGCGCACGGCGAGACTCATGTAAGGAGGGCCCTTGCCCATTCGTCTCGGTCCACTGGAACTCGGGATCATCCTGTTGATCGTCATCCTGCTCTTCGGCGCCGGCCGGATCGGCAAGGTTGCCGGTGAATTGGGGCGCGGCTTGCGAGAGTTGCGTAAGGGTTTCAAGGATGACGAAGCCACGCCGCCGGATGAAACCAGCGAGCCAAAGAAGTAACCGAGCGCGAGAGACCCCTGTGCTAGCCGAAAACCCCGTCGGGGTTGTTCGGGGTCTCCCCCCTCACACAGCGCGCCGGCAGTCGTGGTGCAATCCATTAAGGACTGGAACCGTGATGAGCCTTCCTCGCCTCGGCCAGGCTGGCTGGGGCACGATGCCCCCTAGAATCCCCTGCCCAATCCCCTGGTGTGGCCGCGCTCGGTTGAAATACCCGACGTATTCCTTGACTACCAAATGAAGTTGCCTGCCCCGGACAACCAGCAGGTGATCGAGGCATTCTCTCCTCACACTCCCAAGGAACCGTTCGTAGACCGCGTCGGCCTTTGGAGCGCGGTAGGGCGTCTTCAGGACTTCAATGGAGCTTGCCTTTGCGACTCGTGTGAAATCGTCGCCG
>Ga0315277_10013028_pt1 | contig 10382 bp, 4 predicted proteins | sample YL17G05_15_MG_FD_203695 | JGI IMG/M metagenome (GOLD analysis project Ga0315277, IMG submission 203695) | Sediment microbial communities from Yellowstone Lake, YNP, Wyoming, USA - YL17G05_15 | ecosystem: Environmental > Aquatic > Freshwater > Lake > Sediment | place: USA: Wyoming | collected...
GATGAGCAAGCCGGACTACCAGAGACGAAAGTGCAATACTCTCTGGAGCTTCGGCTGCCGTCAGCTCTTGCCACGAAGGATGCGAGCGAGCTTGAGGGAATCTTCAGAATCTGGGCAAAGGATAGCCAGGGCGCAGTGTCAAAACCGTTCACGGCGGCGTTGCTCGGCCGCAACGTGCTGAAAGACGCGTCCGCGCGTCTTGATATCGCAAGCGAAAGAGGCCATGCGGAAATCACGGCGAACGTGTCCCCCTATTTCGTGAGACCCAAGATTGGAATAGCGAATGGCGACACGTTATGGCTTCAAGTGAGCGAAGAGGAAAACGATACTTACACGGCCAACTACGAGTTTCAACCGATCCTATCCGATGCCGCGACGGCAACCTGCGTGGCGGAGATCGGGAGTTCCATAACGCTCACCGCTTCAAAACCGCTGGGTGTGCACACGGCAAGAAAAGGTTGGGAGGGAAGTGTCTGGAGCCAGGATGGTAAGGCGGGTTTCGTTTTTGGACCCGAAACGTTCTACGAGGACGTTTACGTGGGCATAGAGAAGAAGGATAGGGAGCCCCTTCCTCAAGGTCTCAGCCTGGCGAGTGACATTTTTTCTCTGACCCCTTATGACGTAGTCTTTGACAAAGCGGGTATTGTAGTCATAAGATGTGACGGCGATGCCCCGATCGCTGACAGAATCGGTGTTTATCGAAGAGATTCTGGGGGGAATTGGAGCTACGCCGGCGCGATCGTGGACAGTGTGAACGGGACCGTCGGGGCGAATGTAAGGACGTTCTCAGTGTTCGCGCTTATCAAGGATGACGTGCCTCCATCCATTTCATTGATTCACCCGCGCAGAGGCCGTACATCTCGTTCCGCTACGCCTCCCGTTTATGCGATTGTCAGGGACGTTGGTTCCGGGCTGGGATGGCAGGGAATGAGCGTGTCAATAGATGGCAAGAGGGTCTTGAGCGAGTGGGATCCTAGAGTTTCTAGACTCAGTGTCGTGTATGATGAGCCTCTGGTCGAAGGGGAGCACACGGTGGTTTTCGAAGTCGAGGACAAAGCCGGGAACTCGAGTTTGGGAGAGACACACTTCCGCATTGCAAGGTGATTTCTTTGGAGCATTGCCAGTTCGTTCATCTTCATAATCACACTGAATACAGTCTTCTTGACGGAGCCTGCCGTATTGAAGACCTTGTGAATGCCGCCAAGGCTTACAGAATGCCCGCCCTTGCGATTACCGATCACGGAAACATGTTTGGAGCCATAGAGTTTTATGACAAGGCAACACGTGCCGGTATCAAACCTTTGCTGGGCTGCGAGGTTTACGTCGCCAGGAATCGGAAAGAGAAAAACAAGGAAGCAGTTTCCGGGACTCACCACCTGCTTCTTCTTGCCGCAAGCAATGAGGGCTACAAGAATCTGCTGAGTCTCGTTTCAATGGGCTATCTCGAGGGCTTCTACTACAGCCCGAGAGTCGACAAGGAAGTCCTCCGCAAATACTCTTCCGGCCTGATTGCCCTGAGTGGATGTCTGAGCGGGGAAGTGGCACGTGTTGCCTTGAGCGGAAGCGTTGATGCGGCCGTGAAGGTGGCCGGCGAGTTTCGCGAGATCTTTGGTGAGGGCAACTTCTACCTGGAAATTCAGAATCACGGCCTCGCGGACCAGATTCTAGTTCTTCCCAGGCTTCTGGAAGTGGGCGCAAGAGCCGGCATAAAGATCGTGGCAACGAACGATTGCCATTACCTCAGGAGGGAAGACAACGAGGCCCACGATGTTCTCCTTTGTATCCAGACGGGCAAATTGGTAAACGACGCCGATCGTCTGCGTTTCGACACTGATCAGTTCTACTTCAAGTCTCCGCAGGAGATGATGCAGGTTTTCCAAGAGATTCCCGAGGCATGTTCAAACAGCATCGAGATTGCGGAAAAATGCAACGTCGTTCTCGAATTCGGGAAAATGTATCTGCCCCATTTTCCTCTTCCCGACGGTTGCCGTAGCGCCGAGGATTGTCTCCGTACTCTGACCGAACAGGGTCTTCGGGAGAGATATCACGAGATAACAGAGGAGATCGTTAGACGTCTCGAATACGAGATTGAAACCATATGCAAGATGGGCTTTGCCGAGTACCTTCTTGTCGTGAGGGATTTCATTCAGAAAGCGAGAGAGATGGGTATACCCGTTGGTCCCGGCAGAGGTTCGGCGGCTGGAAGTCTCGTGTCTTATTGTCTGAAGATAACGGACATCGATCCCTTGAAATTCGGACTTCTATTCGAGAGATTTCTCAATCCAGAGCGAATAAGCATGCCAGACATAGACGTTGATTTTGGGTACGAACGGAGGAACGAGATCATAGACTACGTCGTCGAGAAGTACGGCAAGGAGAGCGTCACTCAGATAATAACGTTTGGAACCATGGCAGCCCGCGGGGTCGTGCGAGACGTGGGAAGAGCACTGGGCGTCTCATACGGTGAGGTTGACAGGCTTGCCAAGCTGATACCCAATGAGCCCAACATGACACTGGAGAAGGCCCTCGGAACCGTTCCGGAACTCAAGGAGCTCTCGACTTCCGACAGCACCTACGAAAAGCTCATAAGGTGCGCTTCGACTCTAGAGGGGCTCGCGAGGCATGCCTCAACTCATGCCGCCGGTGTTCTCATTGCCCCCGGGAAGCTCACAGACTACGTGCCACTTTTCAAGTCGGGCGAAGACGTAGTGACCACCCAGTACGACATGAAGTCGATCGAGAGAATTGGTCTTCTCAAAATGGATTTTCTGGGGCTGAGAACGCTTACCGTTATCGAGAAGACGGTCGGCATGGTAGACAGAAGAGGTAATAACAAGCTCTCGCTCAAGGAGCTTTCCCTTGACGATAAGGCGACGTTCAAGCTTCTGAAGAACGCACAGACGGTGGGTGTATTTCAGGTGGAGAGCGCGGGGATGAGGGACCTGTTGAGAAGGATGAAGCCAAGCTGTATCGAGGACATAATAGCGATAAACGCGCTTCATAGACCTGGACCGCTTCAGGGAGAGATGGTGAAGGACTACATCCTTTGCAAGAACGGGCAGAAGAAGATAGCGTATGAACATCCGTTGCTTGAGCCGATACTGAGGGACACTCACGGTGTGATACTTTATCAGGAACAGGTTCTCGAGATCGCTCACAAACTTGCAGGGTTTTCGCTCGGACACGCAGACATCTTGAGAAGGGCCATGGGTAAGAAGATGGCCGACGAGATGGATGCCCAGAGGAAGGCCTTCGTTGACGGTGCAAAGAAGAACGGGATAAATAGAAAGACGGCGGAACGCATTTTTGACCTGATGGCGAACTTTGCGGGATACGGGTTCAACAAATCTCACAGCACGGCGTATGCCATGATTTCTTATCAGACCGCCTATCTGAAGACCCACTACCCTGAGGAGTTCATGGCCGCGTCCCTCAGCAGTGAAATGGACCGTACGGAGCGTGTGGCGATTCTCGTTGAGGAATGCCGAAGAATGGGAATCAGGGTACTGGCTCCAGACATTTGCGAGAGCGAGGGGGATTTCACAGTCACTCCGCTGGGAATTCGTTTCGGGCTGGGTGCAATACGCAACGTAGGCTCTGGAGCCATACGCTCGATAGTTCAGGCTCGGGAGAGCGACGGAAAATTCAGAAGCGTGTTTGACCTCTGCCGGAGAATTGACTTGCGTCTGGTCAATAAGCGGGTTCTCGAAAGCCTCATATGCGCGGGGGCCTGCGATAGTCTGCCGGGTCACAGGGCACAGCTTCTGAGTGCTCTCACCAAGGCTTACGGCACGGGCCAGAAAAGTCAGAAAGAAAAGGCGGACGGCCAGGTATCTTTTTTTGATTCACGGGGTCATGAATTCGCAAGTGAAGAACTGCCGGAGGTCAACCCCTGGTCCCGTAGCATTCAACTTGCCAGGGAGAAAGAGATGCTCGGGTTCTATTTCTCAGACCATCCGCTGGCTCCTTTCAGGGACAGGGTAAAGAAAATTGCTTCGTCCGAAATAGCGAGGCTTTCCGAGCTTTCGGAGGGATCGAACGTGAAGGTTGTCGGGGTGGTCTCTTCCAGCAAATCAATCGTCGGCAAGAACAAGAGGCAGATGGCATTCATTACGCTTGAGGATTTCTCCGGTTCGGTTGAATGCATTGTTTTCTCTGATCTTTACGAAAAAGCCAGAAGAGACATCTGCGTGGACTCCATTTTGATCGTGAAAGGAAGAACCAGTTGCAAGGAAGAGGAGATAAAGCTCATCGCGCAGGAAGTTGAGGAATTCAAGGACACATTTGACACCTCCCCGGTGTCTGATTCCTCCCACTCGCTTGTTGCCTCACCGTATTCTCCTTCAGATTCTCGTCTGCCCTCCGAAGAGCCAGAACGCCAATTATCTTCATACGAGGACGAAAGTGGGAGCACGCGCTTAAAAGCGTTAGGAACGTTAGAAGAAGGGACCTCTGTCTTCAAAGACATTGCCAGGCTGGAGATTCTGCTTCCTTCATGCCGACCCGAGCTTGCCACTAGAGTTAGAGACGTCCTTCAGAGCTTTCCGGGTGAATGCGAAGTCATTCTGGTCGTGCCTCGAGAAGAAAGAGCACCCGTAAGAGTCAGGGTCCGCTCGGTAAGAGTGAGTGCGGATGACTTGCTCTTTCATGCATTGGGGGAACTTATAGGCCCCGAAGGAGTTAAAATAGCGTGGGCCCAAAGAGGAGTCCCGAACATTACTGACGGGACGCAATGGCCTTCGCAACTCAATCAGAGGTAAATGGCCTGATGAGCGTAGATGGAACATGGCTCGATTTTGAGAAGCCCATCGTAGAGTTGGAGCGTCGAATACAGGATTTGCAGGACTTTGGTGCCGAGGAGAAGATCGAGTTCAGCGAGGAACTGACAAGACTGGAGCGACGTCTTGCCAGGCTTAAGAGTGAGATATATTCCGGTCTATCCAGTTGGCAGAAGGTTCAGCTTGCGAGGCATCCACGTCGTCCCTACACGCTGGACTATGTCGAAGCGATGTGTTCGCATTTTCTGGAGCTTCATGGAGACAGAACCTTCTCGGATGACAAGGCCGTAATTGGCGGACCGGCCGAGATCGACGGAAGACCGATCATGGTCATTGGGCAGCAAAAGGGCAGAAATACTAAGGAGAATCTTTACAGGAATTTTGGCATGCCTCACCCCGAGGGTTACAGGAAGGCCCTCAGACTGATGATGATGGCCGGCAAGTTCAAGTGTCCGATCGTGAGCTTCATAGATACACCCGGCGCGTTTCCTGGAATTGGTGCCGAGGAAAGGGGGCAGTCTGAGGCGATCGCGCGTAATCTCAGGGAGATGGCGCTCATCCCCGTTCCTATTGTCGTGGCAGTAATAGGCGAGGGTGGAAGCGGAGGGGCGCTCGCAATGGCAGTGGGTGACACGGTGTTGATGATGGAAAACGCAATATACTCTGTGATCTCACCGGAGGGGTGCGCCGCAATCCTTTGGAGCGACAGGGCAAAGGCTCCTCAGGCCGCGGAAGCGTTGCGTCTTACTGCAACGGATCTCTTCGAGCTTGGCGTGGTTGATGAGCTCGTTGCGGAGCCGCTGGGGGGCGCGCATAGGGACGCTGAGAAGGCGACCGCAGCTCTTAAGGAGGCCGTGTTACGCTGGCTGGACAACCTCTCGAGAGTCTCCGTGGATGAACTGCTGACCCGAAGAGCCGCAAAGTACCGGTCAATGGGAGCATTTGAAAGAGAGTGAACGAGATTAGCAAGCAGGATCGGAGGTGGCCATGCTGAACCAGGAACTCCTGGATATACTCGCGTGTCCAAAATGCAAGGGCGACCTCGAGTATGACAGAGAGAATGAGAGGCTAATATGCCATTCGTGCAGGCTGCGGTATAACATTAAGGACAACATACCGATCATGTTGATAGACGAAGCGGAGAAATTCTGAAATCTGGACGTACCGGGCGAGGACGTTGAAACTTAGCTGATCAGGAAGAGGAGACGGCTGTCTATGTGTTTAGGGTTTTCCAGAACGTCAAAGTACGGTTTTTTGGTAACAAATAGATCGAATTGGCTGAGTTTGCCTGCTGAACTGCCGGCGCTTTGTCTGTTCGTTGTGCTATGCGTCTCGCTCGTTACCACTGTCTCCGAGAGCGAACCACTAAGCACACGTCAGCCCGCCAGGCTGATCCGCTCCGACCAGGGGCTCATAGAATTCGAGGTGGTTGCGGAGGGTGTGAGTTTTGTTACCAGAGAGACTGAAGCCGGCAGGTTCGAAGTCGTCAGAATCCCAGGTTTCTTCTCTTACGGCAAATCAGGCGAAGCGCAACTGCCACACAGGGCGTTCATCGTCGGTATTCCTAATGGAGCAGCTTATGACGTCACGATTCTGCCTCTTGATGAGATGACGTTTCAATCCAAGAGGATACTGCCCGCTCCGGTCTCGGGCGTTGGGATGGATGGAATCGACGAAGAGCGGATCTTGCCCTCGGAGAGCTTCTACGGGAAGGATGAGTTCGCCCCCGCCAGTCCGCTTCTCGGAACCAGAGAATCATGGATGAGGAACCAGAGAGTTCTTGGGATTGACGTCTCTCCGGCGAGATACAATCCCGTGACCGGCGTCCTCGTGCTATACACGAGAATCAAGGTCATCGTCAGCCTGAGGCCCGGTGCGCTCAAGTCACAAACAGGGCGCGAAGTGCTGAAGATCGAGGCCGGCGCGCCGGACGCTCTTGAGTCTTTATACCGGAGCACCCTGATCAATTACGAACAGTCCCGTGCCTGGAGGGCGAGACTGGTTCCCAGACCGGTCAATCAACTACGTGACTCATTTGGATCGTCTTCCAACTGGTGCAAGATATCGGTCAAGGAGCGTGGGATTTACAAAGTAACGGGCTCTGACCTCAGAGCAGCAGGAGTCAGCGACCTTGGAAGCATAAATCCCCTCACTCTCAGGTTGTTCAATGGGGGAGGTCTTCAGCTTCCGGCCGTGAGAGAACCCTCCATGCTCGATGAATGGATGGAAGAGTGTGCAATCGAGGTTTTCGACGGAAGTGACGGAAGATTCGATGACACCGATTACATTCTCTTCTACGGTGTGGGTACTGACGGCTGGCTGGACTATTTCAAGGCCGACACGGCTGCCGTGTATTCCGAAAACCTCTACACCGACAAGAACGTTTACTGGCTGACATGGGACGGGAGTTTTATCACAAATCCCGAATCAAGACGCATTCCATCAAAGAGCGGAGTCCCCGTGACAAGCGGCGCATACTTTCCCCAGTTCTTTCCCGCCAGGCTTCACGTTGAGGAAAACACATTCTACGATGCTTCGCTGAGTGAAAGAAACCAACGCTGGGAGAAGTGGTGGTGGCAGGCGCTGGACAGCAGAGAAACCGAGCCTCAATCGTATCTGTACACCTTTGAGACTCCAAACATCGAGCCTGCTGCCAGATGCAGCTTGCTTGTCAGGCTGTGGGCACCTTGCACCTTCAATGTTAATTATTGCCCGTTCATACAGCATAAAGGCAGAATCTTTCTGAATGGGCAGTTCGTGGATGAGGATTCGTTGTTCGGTGTGAATTCGAGAATGGATCTCTCCGGGACCGGCTTCTGGGGTCAACAGAGGGATTCCCTGATCATAACAGTGGCTTCTTTAAAAGACGCGCTGTACCTCGCCTGGTACGAACTCTTCTACGGCAAGAAGCTTGTTGTTGACAGCAACTCCTTCGCCCTTTCTGCCCCGGACACGACCACCATCGTACGGTTTCCACTCACTGGCGTGGCAGATACGGCGGGTCTCAGACTTTTCGGGGTGACCGATTACTTTTCTCCTGTCGAAATAGTCGATTATGACCTCCAGAGAGTTGGAGGCAGCTTCACACTGGAATTCGAAGATACGTTGGTGGCGGGCGACAACAGGCACTATCTTCTCGTGTCCTCAGCCGGGCTCAAACGTCCGGACAGCGTCGTTCTAAAACAGTTCAGCCGCTACTTGAGGGACACCGGACATGGCGCAGATTACATGATCATCACGCACCCGACACTTACCCAGGGAGTCCAGGGGATCCGCGCACTGCGAGAGTCAATAATCCCCGGGGTGCAGAGTCCGAAGGCATTTGTGGCCTCAACCTCGGAGATTTACGATGAGTTCTCCTGGGGGCTCGAGGACGCGTGCGCGCTCAGAGATTTCATCATGTACTCATACTGGTACTGGACGGGTAATCCGCGTCAGATTTCCTACGCTCTGCTTGCCGGAGAAGCTTCCTACGATTTCAGGAACTACCTGGGCGCGGGTTTCCAGAATCTGGTTCCCACCTGGGAAGAGCACTACGACTATTCCACACAGGGTCAGCTCGTGAACGACGATTTCTTCGTCTTGCTTGACGGTCCTGGCGACGTGCTAACGGATGTTGCTGTTGGAAGGGCAACCATCAGGAGTCTTGGAGAGGCAAGCACCGTTCTTGATCACAAAATCGTTCCCTATGTCAGTTCTCCAAGCCACGGGACCTGGCGCAACAAAGCGATCATTGTCGCCGACGATAATTTCAAGCTTTGCTCGCCTGATGACCTGGGATACTGGCACATCTATCTTAGCGACTCTGTTGCGGCATTGCATTTGCCCAAAGTACTCGACAAGGACAAGATATATCTGACCGAATTTCCACGTGACCCCGCATCGTGCTACAAATCCAAGGCCAAACAGGCGTTCATCTCGTCTTTCGACCAGGGAGCTCTCGTGGTCAATTACATCGGGCATGGAAGCGGGAACCAATTGGCCCATGAGCAAGTATTCCGTTTAGACGACGTAGGTTCGCTTTCAAATGGGGAGAAGCTACCATTGTTTTTTGCAGGTTCCTGTAAGGTCGCCAAATTTGATGAACCCTCTGGCAGTCAAGATGCAGAGGGAATAGCAGAGAAGCTCCTCAGACAGGACGGGGGAGGATCGGTCGCTTCCGTAGCTGCGACAGAGCTCGTATATAGCGATGAGAATTACGATTTCAACAGCACGTTTTTCGATTTCGTTTTCCCCGGAGCATCGCTCGATTCAACGATCCCTGTCGGTGCTGCTCTGCAATCGGCCAAGAACCTACTCGCCGTTGCTAAAGTGGATACGGTTAATGCCAGAAAATACATTCTCATGGGTGATCCCGCGCTCCAGCTCGCCGTCCCTGAGCTCGAGGTTGTGTTCGACGCCACTAGCGCTGACACGGTCCATCTGGGAGAAGTTGTAAACGTAAGCGGCGAGATAAGAGACAACGGGGAGCTTGCGCAGTGGTATGATGCCAGTGTTGACCTCGTAGTCTCAGGTGCGGAGATTGTGCGCATTCCTCTTGGTTGGAACCCGTACTATATCCCCGGCCACCAATTTTTCCACGGTTCTTCAACTGCAGAACAGGGAAGATTCCAGTTTTCCTTCGTCGTTCCTATTGACACTTTGATTCTAGGTTCCACCGGGAGAACCAGAGGCTATTCCGTGGGCACGAGCGACGGTGCTGGGATCGTATCTCCGATGGTGCTTGATCGTGCCGGTGCACCGCCTGCTGACACGGTCGGACCGTCGGTAGTGCTCAGATTCGACAACGATCAGCGGTACGTTCCCCCTCAATCTGTGCTCCACATAATCCTGCGTGACGAGCACGGTATAGGCATAACTGGCACGAACGCATCAAATTCCATCCTGCTGCAGATAGACAGAGCTCTCGAGCCGGTTAACCTCACGTCTGCCTTTGCCTATCACCAGAACAGCTACCAGGAGGGTCAGGTTGACTATGTAATTCCTTCTCTTTCCGTGGGATCTCACAGCGTCCTTTTGGTGGCGCACGACAACTTCGGCAATAGGGGCTCGGGCGAGTTGAAGTTCGAGATCGTAGAGCGCGACACGCTTCTGTTGAAAGAAGTCATAAATTTTCCAAACCCGTTCAAGGAAGAAACGTACATAAACTTCGATCTGACAGCAGACGGATTGGCGACGATAAAGATTTTTACCGTGTCCGGAACGCTGATTCGTACAATCTGTGAGGATAGATCCGTGAGAAGGGGAAACAACCAGCTCAGGTGGGACGGAAGAGATTCTGAAGGTGACGAAGTCGCCAACGGAATCTATATTTACAAGATAGACGTGAGAGACGGAGAAGGGGATAAGGATTCCTTCATAGGGAGGGCCGCGGTTCTCAAATAGTGGTTTTGACCCTTGGCCCAGCGTTACCACCTGTCGGACTTCAGCCCGAGGGACTGCTGGGAATAGTTGGTCAGGAATTGTCGGTTGAATAGCGTTTTGATTGACTTGATTTGCAATCGCGTGTTACACTAGTGAGGAAAGTTTCGGGGTTGTAGTTTGCATGGGGGAGATAGGAATGAAGAAGTGTATTCTGTTTGGTTCTTTCATGATGTTGCTGCT
>Ga0315277_10013030_pt1 | contig 10380 bp, 11 predicted proteins | sample YL17G05_15_MG_FD_203695 | JGI IMG/M metagenome (GOLD analysis project Ga0315277, IMG submission 203695) | Sediment microbial communities from Yellowstone Lake, YNP, Wyoming, USA - YL17G05_15 | ecosystem: Environmental > Aquatic > Freshwater > Lake > Sediment | place: USA: Wyoming | collected...
GTATGCTTCACGCGGGCTTCCTGTTCGGGGAAGTCCAGGACAGCGCCGATCCGCTGGTGAGAGCCGGGGCTTCTTGTGTAGGGCATTCTTTCACTGTTCTACAGTGACAGACGCCAGCGAAGCGCAGCGCAGCGGGTGGCTGGAAGCGCAGGTTAGGCGCGATACTGCTAGACGTCTATGCTACCTGTCGTTGATGCGATTTCCATTCCTGCTGTGTGGTGAGATTGAATCTGCAAGAGTTCCACTGGTGCTCCATCATCAATGATAAAGGCCACCATTACTCTGCTGGAGGGGCTATTGGGTTCTATCAGTACTTGTTTGCCAATTAGCGCCTGCGGTAAATCATCTACTTCAAAAGCAACATGCGGGATTGTCTTTACAAGTTCTGGGAGAGGGCTATCCTGTTCAAATCGCATCCACTGAATCCTGTATGGGCTGGTCTCATATCCAGAAACATACATCTTGAACTGTGGAAGATAGGTCTCCCCTTTGTGTTTGACGGTCGTCGGAATTCCTAAATGATGGTACTTCATTGACTACTCCTCCTTGAGTAGGATAGCCACTGGCCGCGCCTGACGGACGGGAGCAGAGCCGCCCAAGGGTGAAACAACGTGCCCAACAACCAAAGACCCGCTGCCTTGTGTTAGGGATAGACTCTCGACTCTCCAGCTGGGGGCATCTGGACTCTCTCGTAGGTCGAAGTGGCTTCATCCCATAGCAGCCAACCGTACCGGTTATCTTCCAGGGGATGGGCAAACGTGAAGGCAGCCTGGGCAATCCGCCCATCGCCGGTCATTTCGGTGACCTCCACCGTCACCTCACTCAAGGCGACCACCTGACCGACCCGCATGGGATTCCGGGGATTGTAGTGAAACCCATCGAGCGCCCGGTATACGTTCTGCAGATGGACGTGAGTCACCATCCCCGTGGCGTCGTCCACGATGGGACCGGGCAGGGGCGTGTATCCACCCTCCGGCGTCACGATAATCGTCCGAGCATCCACGCGCTCGATGTGTACAGGCGCAAATCCGGACGAGAGGTAATTGATCGAAGCGGGAAAAGGCTCGTCAGTGAACATCCGCTGGAACATGCCAGGGATGTAGATCATCGTGCCGGGCGGGTTGATCACGTACAGATGCTGCTGGGACAGCTCCGGATCGCTCCCGAAATCGGCCACCTGGGCCTGGTCCTCCGCCATCGTGCGCGTGGAGGCCGGGTTTGAAATCACCACAATGGGGGAAACGATGAGATACAGGATCAAGAGGAGGGGCGTGGCAATCTTGAGCAAGATCCGCTGGAAAGTGGTCAGCGGCCCCGTCTTCCTGGCAGTGGCAACGTCGGCAAAAAGCTGCCCAGCCAACCCCATCACGCCCAGGCTGACAAGCCCAAGATTGCGATTTTGGGGTATGCCCGAAACGAGCGGGACCACCGCCCCTAGCAGCCCGATGACCCAAAAGGCCGACGCTCGATGGGTCTTCAAGACGGGATAGGTAACCAACGCCAACAACCCGAGAGGAATCAAGCAGACCGCGGCAAGAACTCCTGCTGCCTGCGGCGAGAAGGCGAGGATCGCCTCGACCACCGGCAGCCCAACGGCGCTGAATAAGAGCACTGGGTAGCGGGTGAGTAGCTGCGTGATGAAATCAACCGGGCTCAGGATCGGATCAATGTAGAGGAGCGTCCCACTGGCCCCATAGCCCAACCCTGTATAGGCCAATCGCCAGACCACCGTAATCAGGACAAATGGGACGATCCGTTTGACCCTGCCCAGCCATTTGTCGCGGTCCAGTACCAGCAGATAGGCGAAGAGATAGGCGAAGGTGACCAGCCCCATTTCCGAGGCAAGCAGGGCTAGCACGTATACGCCGCACGCCCCGGCGATGTAAGGCCATTTCTGCTTCGACACCCCCTGATGGTACAGCCACACGCACAGCACGCTAAAGACCATGGCAACCACGGCGTGCCGGTTGCTGATCCAGCCCGCCGGGCCGGTAAACACATCGTCCACAGCAAGCAGCAGGATGCTGATCCCGGCCACGACGGCGCTGCCAGATACGCTTCGATACAACTGGTAGACCAGCAGGATCAGCAGGCCGAACCACAACAGGCTGTGCAGGTGCAGCAGCAGGGGCGTGTCCGGCCACAGGCTATAATCAAGGGCCAGCGTCAGCGAGGAGAGTGGCCGGAAGAAGTTGGTCTTGATCTCCTCGGAGGCCCACCACGGGGTAAACCCCTTGTCTCGCCCAATGCGAAATGTTGTTGAATCCGACGAAAAGCCATACAAGTTCAGGGGACCACTCTGCAGGACCTCTTTCGGCATATTGACTTTCTCGCGGGCAGCGGGGGAGAACTGAATACGGAAACCATAGTCATCTTGAAAGAAGCCGGAGAACAGGAAGGGGGTATACAGGAGGATGGCAAGGATGAGGACAATGATGATCCAGTACCGTGAGGCTATGATGGGGCGAGCCACCTGCCCGATGCGATGGTAGAGTGGAAATGAATGTGGATTGTACGTAGTGAGACTCCTGGGGCAGCGCTGCCTTAGCGATCATGACCCGGCCCAACAGCAGCGGCGTGTGCGAGCGCCGAGGGTGTGCAGCATCCGACAATTGCCGGGGCTTCATGGATCAACTCGTCGTTCTCAAGGGCCTCTACCATGAATAGGGCATAGTCCACGCGGCGGGTAATGTTGCTCTCGAGGATGGGATCGCCTACATGCTTACTCCACACAGGCAATCCCTGGCTCTCACCCTCTTCGATGTCGCTTCCCCGCACGACCGTCCACCGGGTGTCGCTGGCAAACACCCGCCGGCACGCTTCCACCTGGTCATCAATATCCACGAGGCGGGTGAGCCGCCCGAGCCAGCGGGCGAGCTTCTCCTCTCTTTTGAAGGACCGCGGGTACACATCCTTGCCGTCACGAGTGATATGCCAGCCGCAAGAAAAGATGAGGCGCGCCCCGGGCTGCGCGTGGTCGAGTACGGCCTGGGCTGTTCCCGACGAGTAGTGGTTAGCGCCCCAAGGCACCAGCACGGTGAGCACTCCGTCACACCCTGCGACCGCTTTCTGGATGACCTGGGGGTCGTTCGTCGCCCCGGGAATAACGGTGATGCGCCCCTTGAACGCCTCGAGCTTGCCTACGCTGCGTTCTCGACACACGCCAACCACCTCGTAGCCCCGATCTAGCGCGTGCTGCACCATGTACTGCCCGAGCTTCCCGGAAGCCCCCACGATACAAACTCTCTTCATTTCGACCTCTTCCTCACCACGAAATGCTCATACCAGTTCCCCGTCCCCTCCTCCTCGATCACCAGCCCCGCTTGTCCAATCCACGCCCGGACCTGCTCCAGCGACGGACAATAATGGTACGCCGCCTCGTCCGCCTCGTCCGCCAACACCGCCGGCAGTCCCAACGCCCGCTCGTAGGCTTCCTCCACCTCGTCCGCCACTTCCCCGAACACCACCGGCAGTCCCCGCCCCAACGCCTGCTCGTAGGCTTGCTCCAGCTTGTCCGCCTCCGCCAGAACCACCGTAAAATACAGCACCCCACCCGGCTTCAACGCCTCCCGGAACCCTCGCAGGATCCCCGGCCAATCCTCCGGGCAGACGTGTTCCATCGCGTCCATGCAGATCACCCCATCAAACACCTCCCGGAAATCCATCTCTTGCAGGCCCAACTTTTCATACCGCGCCTCTGGGAAGCGCTCCCTCGCCCGGGCCAACATTCCCGCGGACTGGTCAATGCCCACAACGCTGTGCCCCGCCTCCAGCAACATCCCATCGTACCGCCCTGCCCCACACGCCGCAGACAGCAGGGTGCTACGCGGGGCCAGCCGCCCCAGGAACTTCTGGAGATACTCCCGGTGCGTCTCGTTCGCATACAGCCCGAACGTCACCCAATACTCCGGCGACAGGTGATCGTACAACGCCTCCGCCTTGTCCCGCATCTGCTTTAGCCACTCTGCTCGTTCCATCGCCCCACCTCTCCTGGAAGTTTTTAGTTGATAATAGAATTGCTTTGACCTATCTCAGAATTTTCGTGGTTATCTTCAGCCGCCCAACTAATGAAGATTGAGCAATTAGTGCCGTAACCAGATCACCGGCTGAGACGCGCCGGGCTGAAGCCCAGCGCTGAAAGAGCAAAGCCCTGCGGGCTGAAATCCTCCACCGAACAAGAAGGCTGCCACATGAGACGACAAACCGAACGTGAGCAACTGAATCGCTCATAGTCTACTGGGATTTTGCGCGGAAGTCAATACCCATTCCGCCAAGGAAATGGCTGGTGCACGTGCATAGCGGGCACATCGTGAACGTAGCGAGGGTTGCGTCGGGGATGTCGGCAGACGCAGTTCTGGGCGATTCGTGCGATTGGCCGATCGTCACCCATTTTCATTTATCCCGGCCGGGTTGCGATTAATTGAACATTCATCCAGGGTTCGGGTTTGGGTAACAAAGTCACAGGGTCAAAACCTTCGCTGACAAGCACGCGCTGAATCTCTGCTTTGCGTAACACCTTTTTGCGTACGCCGATCGTCTCGGTCTCCCATCGGTTCCAGGCTTCACGACTTTCATCTTCACGTAGGAAAGCATCCAGCGCAACCACTTGAGTCTCACTTTCATAGTCCCAATCTTGTATCCAGATGATCCGCCCGTTGGGAACACGCCTTTCGCCATGGAAGACATGCCGCGGCTTGTCTTCAATCAAGTCATCCATATCCCGGAACTGCAAATAACATTTCCCGCCTGGCTTCAAGGCGGTGAATATCCCTCGCACGGCCTGGTGAAGACCCTCATCGGTCGGAATTTCATACAGAGCATAAACGCTAACCACCCAATCGAACTGCTGGTTGAAAGCCTGGGCCAGGTCACGCATATCGCAAACCCGCAAGTCCACCGAAACGCCTTCCTCGCTGGCATACTGGCGGGCAACATCCAGGCTCGATTCAGACACGTCACAGGCGGTGACTTGCCAGCCCAGCGTTGCGAGAGGAACGGCCTGTGTGCCCCAACCACAAGAACAGTCGAGTACCGATCGCCCCCCTGCCTCGCCGAGAACTCTGCGCAGCAACGAGGTCCATTCATCACGATCTCGAATTTCATCCTGTCGTTCTCGAGAGAATGCTTTCAGGTAGAAGTTTAACCTGGCATAATACTCAGGGACTGGTAGTATCCACCGGTGATCCATTTTGCCTCCACAATCATTAGAGGAAATCTCGGGTGAAATCCCCCATCGAACAGGGGGACTGCCACATGCTCCACCTACGATGATCATGCAAACGGAGCAGACTTGTGTAGCATGACCCAAGCGACCACGCCCGAGACAATATACAGCCCTCCGGCAATGTCCAAAATAAACACCACGCCAAGCAGGTCGGCCAAGGCCCCGGCCAGTCCCATGCCGATTAGGCTCATCAATGCCATCGTTGTGCCAAGCGTGCCAAAGATTCGCCCACGGTATTGGTCGTGGACATTCATTTGGAGCAAGGTTTGGGTGCCGATCGACCAGGCCATAACCACGAACCCGACGAATAGCATGAGCGGCAACGCCACCGTCAGCAGAGGAAAGTTGACAATGATCAGAGCAATGATGCCTGTCAGTCCCAGCCCCAGTGTGATGAGACGGTGGGGCGAGACGGACTTGCCTATTTGCCCAAGGATTAACCCGCCTGTCAACCCGCCAATGCCATGTGCCATCATCACCCAGCTCAGTTGCAGCGCGCCACCTCCCAAGATGTTCTTGACCAAAGGCACAATCAAAACGCTGAACATGCTGTCGCCGAGATAAGCGACCCCCATCACGACAAAGAGACTCGCGATCAGACGTTCCTGCTTCACCAGGCGAAGCCCGTCTAGCCACTCCTTCCACACTGCCAGCCATCGAGCGCTCTCTCGCTTGTGCGTTGGAGCTGGTGGCAGGGGAGCGGCCGCTGGCAAAACAATCAAAATAATCAGGATGCCGGATACCAGAAAGGAGGCCGAGTCCAATAATATCACGCTTTGTAAGCCAAGCCAGCTCAGTAACACGCCGCCCAAAGCAGACCCCAGCAGCCGGGTGATGGCATCACTAAACGCGTTCAACGAGTTAGCGGTTAAGAGGTCTTCCGCACTGACCAGGTGCGGGACTATGGCGGTCTTGGCCGGTACAAAGAACTGGGAAACCAGTGCTTGTGCAAACGACGATAGATAGATCAGCCACAGCCATTCCGGAGAACGCACGACCAGCAGCAACAGAACGATGACTGCCCGCAGCAGATCAGCAACGATCATCGTTTTTTTCCGATCCCAGCGGTCGACAAACACTCCGGCTACCGAGCCAAACAGCAAGCGTGGTAGGGTGGACGCCATAAACATCGCGCTGGTCGCCAGCGCCGAGCCAGTGAGGCTGAAGGTATAGAACGGTAGGGCAATGTAAAGCACCCAGTCGCCGATGGCAGAGATGAACTGTCCAAACCAAAGCAAGCCAAAATTCCGTTGACGCAAAACAGCAAGCATAGTTTTCCCTTGAACAGCCAGTGAAGTCAGTCTATCAATCTGGCGGCCTCGAGCTGAGCCGCCTGGCCAGCCCAAGGCTAGCATCGCGCAATCGCTAAGTGTGGGCTGGCCAGGTCGGCTCCAGCGAGTACATTAGCCGGCGCCCTGCCTCTCGGCGCAGCACAGCCGCGCGAAGCCCGGAATGTCAAGCCCATCTGTCCTTTGAGCGAGATAGCGTTGTCTGATGTCAGAGGCGGACAGGTCCTCGACCACGCGAAAGCCAGCAGAGAGCAACATCTCCGCCATCTCCTCCGCGTCAAGAAGGGTCTGCATCGGCTCGCCTCGACGTGTGCCTCCTTCATTGAGGGCTTCGAATAGCTGTAAGTCTGAGGGCGACATCGTTGATTTGGGCTGGAAGTAGTCGAGGACAATTCGGCTGCCCGGCGCACAAACCCTGGCCAGCGATGTGAACGCCTCCTCAATCGCTCCATGGGTGAGATAGCAGATCGTGCCGAGCCACGACACGAACGCGCTGGCTCGGGGGTCGAATCCGTGGCTGGGTAGCACGTCGGCGATAGACTCGCGCTCGAAATCCACCGGAACGAGGACAAGGTGTGATGGCAATGCGCCCATGCGTGATCGGATGCGGGCATCCTTCCATTGCTGCGTTGCGGGATGATCGAGCTCGAACACGGTGACCCCTGGCTCGTTGTGACGGAGGGCCCAACTGTCAAGACCAGCACCCAGGATCACGTACTGGCGGCAACCATCGCGTATGGAACCCTCAAGGCTATCTTCCGTGTAACGACTCCGGACAACGACGAAGACGCTGATTGGCCGGACCTTGGCGAGAAGGGGCCGCCAGAAGAGCCAGCGCAGTGGGGCTACGCGAAGGATTGCACTGAGTGGCGGGCCGAGCAGCCAGCCTGCGGCGTTATCCTCCAGGATGGGCGGAGGATCGTACATGAGGTGGTATGCCCTGTGGGCTGCCGCGAACTGAGCAGTTGCGCTAGGCTTCATTGGTGTCCCTCCAGACTGACAGAATGCGCCGGCTAACTATAGTTGTGCCAAACGGTTGTTAGCAGCCGCTGGTTAGGCGCGGTGTCCCTTCACAACTGCGCTCTAGCCAGACCCCCAGCACATTGTTCTGCAGGCCCCTACTTGGACCTGAACGCCACCTGGTACAGCGCGAAGGCCACCAACACATACGCAATCGTGCGCACGATGACCAGCGCTATCTCCAGTAGGTCCTTCAGCCCAAGGATCGTTGCAAGATGGGACAGTCCAAACAGGCCGAAGGCTATGCCAACGTAAAGGGCAAACATCTTTCCCGATCGACGCCAGCCTACGAGGCCGAAGGCCAAGATTATTACACACAATACCAGATTGACGATGGTTATCGGATCCCACACTATGTTCATTGCACGCCTCCTCTGAATTCTCTGAAAAACGGCAACCCAGGAGACCATCCTCCGGGGATGTGGCTACGCATCGGCTTCGCTCTCGCCCTTCCGACCGACGTACAGGAGATGTCTCGATGCCCCGACTGTCGTCTCGTCGGAACTCACCTCGAATAGCAGGTCGAGCCACAGATCGCGGCGCGGCGCCTGGAGCTTGTTGTAGCTCTCATCCTCCGCTGAGATCGCCGGGTCGACGCCCGCAAGCACCAACGTCCGAATCCCCAGCGCCTCGTGCAGTGGTCTGATCTCAGAGACGCGGGCAAAGTAGCCCCGGAAGCCGCCTCTGGGCTGATCATCCGGTCGCCTGCCTCTCCCGACAAGGGAGCGTACCTCCTCACGACGCTCGATCCACTCAGGCATTCTCTTCATCACGTCGCCGAGGATGCCCAGCCGGCTGAGGAATGCGGAGAACAGCAGCCCCCCGTTTCGGAGACGAGCGGTGGCCTGCCGAAGCGCTTCCTTGCGGTCCTCTTCGACAACCAGATGAACCAGAGGTCCCATGAGCAGCACAGCGTCGAATCCCGTGTCTGTCACCGCATAGAGGTCTCGTGCGTCAGCTACGACGAGCCGTGCCCGTCTGTCCAGTCTCTCCGCGACCAGCCGTCGCCGGCATTCGTCCAGGAGAGCCGCTGACAGGTCGACGGCCGTGACGGAATAGCCCAGTCTGCACAGCGTGAGTGTGTACCTTCCTGTGGCGGCCCCGATCTCGAGGATGGAACCGCAGGGGGGCAGGTAGCGGGTCAGATAGCGCCAGGTGAGATCGTACTCAAGCTGATGCCTTTCGAGACGCGAGTGTTCGCTTTCGACGCTGCCGTCGTAAAAGGCTGCTATGTCGCTGATGTCGTCTATCACGGCAGTCTCCAGAGAACGTGGTCTCTCAGAAGCGCACCAACGGCGCGGCGGGTGAGCCGCCAGCGTCGGCCCCGTGTCACAGTACCTGACGCCAGGGCGATTCCTCTCACTTAATAGTGTACTGCAATCTTGCGCGAAAGTCAATACGCAATTCGCCAGGCGGCTTGGGGCAGAGCCAACTGGTGAATTGACCCCCTCTCAATCATTGACAGGCGGGCAGGCCCTGGTAGGATACAATCAAACTGAAGAGCAGCCTGCGGCCATTCCGTAGGCGCAGCATGTGCAAATAAGGTCATCTGCTATCTGCACTCAGTACGAGAGTAGAGGCCGGTTGCTGTGATCGCAACCGGCCTCTTTCTTTTTTCCTGGAGAGCGATGTTCTACATATATGCTTCACGCGGGCTTCCTGTTCGGGGAAGTTCAGGACAGCGCCGATCCGCTGGTGACTGCTGTTGTAGAGCCCTGGGGGCGAGACAGCAGTGAGGAGCGGCGAAAAGCGTTGGTTAGGTCGCGTTGCCGTTCCCGAACTCTGCGCAAAGTCTCTCACTTCCAATGCCACTGATGACGAGTCGCTCCTTGGCATTACTCAGCAATTTCTGGGTCCAGTTGACAGAGCCGCCGTCAACGAGTTCCAATCGCTGGTCGGAGCCGGTGTTAGGTTTTGCTATTATGTTCCAAGGTAATTACTACATTTCCCTTTTTATGCCCTTTGTCGACATACCTGTGAGCCTCGGCCATCTGTTCCAGCGGATAGCGTCTATCAATGACCGGTTTTATCTTTCCCGCCTCTACCAGCTCTTTGAGTAAGATTAAATCTTCAATATGTACCTTTGGTGATCCATCACCGACAGTTACGTGTTTCCCGTTCGGAGTTAGTGCCTTCTTGCACTGTAATTTTGCTTTCCTTTTTCCAACGGCATTAAAGATAAAATCATAAAGCTCGCCTCTGTTCGTAAAATCCTCATTTGTGTAATCAATGACTGTATCGGCTCCCAGAGATTTCACCAACTCTAGATTCGCAGTGCTGCACACCCCAGTAACTTCTGCTCCAAAGTATCTGGCAAGCTGTACGGCGGAAGTACCGATCGCTCCGGAAGCTCCATAGATAAGTACTTTTTGTCCGCGTTGGATATTTCCTTTTTTTAGAAAATGCAATGCTAAAAGTCCACCAAAAGGAACTGCCACATAGTCTCGAATTATGTGACAAAACCGATACGAGATTGCGATTCATGAGCCATTATGTTATTGACCGTTACTGGGGCATCCACGAATACAAAGCGACCAAACAAATTTGCAATGATCGTAGTTACAAAATACATGAAATAGTGGAAACCTGCCATTCTTGCGGTCTTTTTGTTTGTATTCATTTTCTATCTCCTTTGAATAGGGAATAGCCCGACAGGCCAATGCCCACAACGTATAAAGCGCTCAGAATAATATTCACTTGCCAGCGTGCGTTTCCGATGGGTGCGGAGGCGATAAAGGCCAATATCTCGACAAAGCCAATCGTGATCAACAACGCCCAAAATGCCCATTTTTGGCCTTTGCTTAGACTTAACCGGATAACGAACCAAGCCAGTACTGAGAGGGCAAT
>Ga0315277_10013032_pt1 | contig 10380 bp, 8 predicted proteins | sample YL17G05_15_MG_FD_203695 | JGI IMG/M metagenome (GOLD analysis project Ga0315277, IMG submission 203695) | Sediment microbial communities from Yellowstone Lake, YNP, Wyoming, USA - YL17G05_15 | ecosystem: Environmental > Aquatic > Freshwater > Lake > Sediment | place: USA: Wyoming | collected...
ATCCCTGGACAAGTTCAGCGAGCCGAAACCAAAATCGTCCAAGGCGGCGAGAATCCGGTCGGCGTTTTCACTCGTCGGTCGCACGAATAGGTCGATGTCGCCCGTAACACGCGGAGCGCCGTGAAAGGCAAGGGCATAGCCGCCGACGATGAGGTATTCAACCTTGTGCTTGTTGAACAACTCGAGCAACTCTTTGAAGTCGGTGCGTATCTCCATAAAACTCGCGTCTGAGCTCATCGACCGCCGCGAGTCGCTCCTCGGGCGGCCGGCTCAACCAGTACTCCAGGTTCTGCCGGATCTCCGAATAACTGTCCATACGATGTATCTGCACGACTTTGCCAATCATGAGCCTTGCCTCTCCAACCGATCCGCGTCAGCGGCGTCCTTGTCCCGCCCCGGTCTAACAAGACTTGCAACATGTCTCTGTAATCGCTGTTGAGCACAGTCTTGTCCTCGCAAAGACCACACTTCGGCGGTCAGCTCCCACATCATGCCCAGGCGCTCCGCGGGCGACGCGTCCACGAAATTGTCGTCCTCGTCGCTCAGCATCTTCAATTTTACCCGATCTTTCTGCACTCTCATCATACTGTTATTATACCACATCCGCCACAGAGAAGCCAATCACGATCAGCACAGGGATCACGCGCCACAGGGACTTGTGCTTCGAGCACAGGAACTCCTTTCGGTCAGGGCTCCGTATCGCCTCGGCGATCCTCGGCGGACCATATGACGGATTCCGTCTTGGGCACGGTCAATCGTATCGGCAAGATGACGTTGGTGATTCCGCTCCACTGCAAGCGACGCTGGACGGCGAACGCCGTCTCGTTGTGCAGCAGACGGTGGTACAACTTCTCCAAACGGAAGGAAAGCTGCCCTGAGAAGACCGTGGAACGCGGGAATTCGAGCGACACTTCCCTGCATAACTTGGTCGCCGAGTCCACAAGATCGGTCCCAACCGCCATCCGGTACTCGGCCGGAAATCCGAGCAGGCGCGCCAGGTGAACGTACTTTCGCAGGGATTGCTCGGTGTATCTCTTGAGTTCCGCCAGGCCCTCCTCGCCCTTGAAGGCGCCCTGGTCGATCACGGCGACGGAGACAAAGACGAAGTTCTTGTACAATCCCGGAAACGAGCGGATGATGGAAAAGAGCGTGTGCACGCCCACCCCGTTGAAGCCGCTGACGAGTTGGATCGCCGTCATCGCTGCCCGGTCCACTGGCTCGATATTCATCGGTCCCGATGCCGGCATTTGTGACACGATTTCGTCCAGTTGCGTCAACTGCATTCTGACCTTCAGGTAGTGCTGCTTGATCAGGTAACACAGGGCGATGAGCAGCGATGTGATGACCAGGGTCAGCCAGCCGCCTTCCGTGAACTTCTCAAAGAGGGTGATCGAGAGGATCGTCACGCACAGGATCAGACCGGTCAGGTGGACGCTGAGATGTTGTCTCCATTTGGCCTCTTTCCTACGGTTCTTGATGAAGAACCGGGACATGCCGAACTCCGAGAGCGAGAATGTCAGAAAGACGTTGATGGAATACATGACGACGATCGCCGATGTGGAGCCTCGCGTATACAGCAGCACGGCGAGTGCCGATGCGCCGATCATCACGATGCCGTTTCGCATCGTGAGCCGTTCCGAGAACGAGGCGAATCGGTGAGGCAGCCACGAATCGACGGCCATGTTGGCCATGACGCGCGGCGCGTCGATGAACCCCGCCTGAGCGGCAAGGAAGAGCAGGGCGCCTTCGGAGAGAATCGTGACCAGCGCGATCCAGCGACCGAGAGGCCAGCTTCCGAAGAGCGAGTCGGCAAGAACGGCATTGAAGGTCTTGCCCGAGATCGGCGTCAACTCGATGAGGAGATAGCACAGAAGGAGTCCGCCCGCGGTCAGGGCGAGGGACACCGCCATGTACAACATGGTTCGCCTGCCCGTGTGGACCTTCGGGTCTCTCATGATCTGTAAACCGTTGGAGACGGCCTCTATGCCGGTATAGGTTCCACCGCCGAGGGAATACGCGCGCAGGAACAGAAGGAGAATCCCAACGCCTCCTAGGGTCGACAGGTCGCTGCTCAGACCGCTCCGGACATGTTCGACGACGGGCCCGAACCTGCCAAGATGGCTGAACACGCCGTAACCGAGCATGAGAACATGCGTGGTGATGAATGTGATGAAGATCGGCGCAAGCAGTAATATGGATTCTTTGACACCTCTTATATTCAAGACGATCATGAAGACGATCAGCAGGGAGCCGGTCAGGATCTTCAACTGGTGAAGCTCCAGTGGAAGGAAGCTGAACAGGGCATCGACACAGGACGCTATCGAGACGGTAACCGTCAATATGTAGTCGACCACCAGAGCACAGCCCGAGACGACGCCCGCTTTTTCACCGAGCATGTGGCTGGCAACGATGTATCCGCCGCCCCCATAAGGGAAGTGCTCGATGATCCTCGAATACGCGTACGAGATGACCGCCACGGTGAGGGCGGTAGCGACGATCAGGAACACGGCCAGGTACGTGTGCGTCCCCAGTTGCCGGAACGCCTCTTCCGGACCATACGCGGACGAAGACAGTCCGTCGGCGCCCAACCCTATCCAGGCCAGCAGGGGCACGAGAGCCAACTTGTGAAAAATGCGCGGATCGCGAAGATCACGCGGTGCACCGAAGAGCCTTCTGGCGATTCTCTCCCCAAATGCCGGTTTGCCAACGGGACCCGATTCCACGTTATCTCCTTTCCGGAAGGCAGACAGGAGATAACAGAAGAGATTGCCACCGTGGCAACAATCATCTTATCCCTGTACCATGCCCTCCCAAATGCCTGCGGGGTTAGCTGACGGGCTCAGGCTTGGAAGTGCCTTATCCCCTGCTGGGTGGGGAATTCGCCCCGGAAACCTTGGGTCCCCCGTATCCGTGCGCTGCACAGATTTCGGCGACATCGGTTCTAATAGCGGCATATTGTATGCGGTTCCGCGGATCGTGCAAGTCAAAAACGCCACGCGATGAGCGCCGAGCACCAATCTTGCCTTATGCCACAGGTGGGGATGAAAAACGCGCGTCTCGCCGATAGTCGAGAGCACGACGGAGCAAGATTGCATTCGCCGGGGGACCGCTGGGTTGAGTCTCGCGTGACGTGAAATTGATCCTTCGCCTGCTTCCGGGCAATGCGCCGGTCTTCTCGGGCAACAATAACCCGCTGTGTCTGGGCGGGTCCACTGCTACCGCGGAAGAACGGGGGTCTTACGACCCACGACGGGCTCCTCCTGAATGGCCTGCTCCAAGGCGGCCAGAGCGTCCTGACACATCAGCATCACCTTGCGTTCCTGGTTCAACGAGATAAGCAGTGACCGGACGTTCGTGTTTTCGTGGGAGAGTTTGACGATCTGTGTTCTGATCTCACTGAACTTGGCATAGCGCGACGAGGCAATCTCCAAATCTGCACTCCCGTTGGGCCTCAGTAGTGCAGCTAAGTCGTCCAGGTCTTTGTGGACCTCCGCATCGTCGTTCGCCATCAGAGCTTCCAACTCGTTCATCTTCCGGTCGCTTTCCTCCGCAATGTGTGGTGCAAGCAGGGTCTGTATGTGCAAAGCTCTGATCCGGGCGTCATCCGCGAGTAGCATCACTTGCCTGGCATCCGGCGACGTGGAGCTGACGTTCTGGGCCACGATGCGGGAAAGTGCGGCGTCCATTTCGTCGAGCACCTCCGCGGCAGGGCCAAAAGCCAAGCGGTAAGCCTTGAGGTTGGTGTTTTGGATCGCCATGTCCAACAGGTCTTTGCCGATTCGCTGGAACTCGGCAAAGGCTTGGGAGAACTGGGCAAGCAACTCCACTTCGTTCTTCGTGCCGCGCGTCTGCAGGAGCTCCTCCAACTCCCTGCGACCTCGCCCCACCGCGGCGGCAGCCGCACGGGCCTGATCCGCAAAAGCCTGTGAATCCTCATCGGTCGTGGCCATGACGGCGCTCTTTTCAGCCTCTGAGGCCGAAGCCAAATCCAGGCGCATCTGACTCACTAATTCGACTCTTTGGGCCTTAAAGGCAAGCTGCGCCGCGGCATCTGCCTCCGGGTGAAAACGCAGGACCACCAGCAGGATTGCGATCCACACTACTGTCCCGGCAGCCATCAAGATAAGGTACGTGAGGCTGGGTTTCATCGCCATGACTCCATCCTCCCTCGAACGAGTTTCCAAATGCCTGCGGGGTTAGCTGACGGGCTCGGGCTTGGAAGTGCCTTATCCCCTGCTGGGCGGGGAATTCGCCCCGGTAACCTTGGGTCCCCCGTATCCGTGCGCTGCACAGATTTCGGCGACATCGTTTTTTTGAGCATGGGGCCCTATCATATGCCTTGAGGGGAATTCTGCAAGAGGGGTTTTCAGTCAAACCATTCATCGGCAGGGTCGAAGGGGGGGACGCAGATATTGATGACGCGGAGCCGGCCGACGGCGCGGTGGCGGCAGAGCGGCTTGATCAGGACGGTGCTGAAGGGTCGGACAGGAACGACGTCGCCATCCAGTTCCATGTGCCCTGTGCCTTCGAGGATCACATAAATCTCTGTGTGGTCCTTATGGTAGTGCACCCGCGAGTCTTGCTGAATATCGACGATATGGACCGTGGCAGTGTCGTTGTCGGGCAAGGCGAACGCCCGCCGGACAAACCCGCACGGACACCTCACCGCCTCGATATCATCGAAATGAGCCACAACGTAATTGGCCATGCTGATCAATCTCCCGTGCTCCACGCGAAGGTCCATTGACCTGTGGAGACGCAAGACTTTGCGTCTCTGCCGGTTGCCGCTGCCACCTGGCCGTGAGGGACTCTGGTCTACACAGCGTTCTGTGCAAGCAGGAATCCATCCCGGCCCGGCCGATTGAAACCGCGCCACGAATTGTGTATATTCTGCCGGAGCACAGGCGGTCTGGCAATACCGTGCTGAGCCTGCGCCAGCAAGTCATCTGGGTGGCAGCGTCAAGCGAAGCTTGGCGATGGCTTTACCCGGATGCCATGGACCATCGCCAAGGCCTTCGGCCTTGACGCTGCCACTCGCAGGTCGAGCCAAGTGCTTTGAAACCTTGGGGCGTCACGAGCGCCCCAAATCGAAAGGAACAGGATGAGCAGTCTATTCGACGTGAAGGGCAAGGTGATTGCGATCACCGGCGGCGGCGGGATTCTGTGCGGGGAAATGGCCCGGGCGCTGGGCCAGGCGGGCGCGAAGATCGCCGTGCTGGACCTGATCGAGGCGGCCGCGGCGCGCATCGCCGAGGAGATCAAGGCCAAAGGCGGCACGGCCATTGGCATGACGTGCAATGTGCTCGACAAGGCTAGCATCGAGCAGGCCCAGAAGAAGGTCTTGGCCCAGTTCGGCCGGGTCGATGTCCTGATCAACGGCGCCGGCGGCAATAAGAAGGAGGCAACCACATCGCCTGAGGTGCCGTTTTTCGACCTGCCGGCGGAGGCGGTCCGATTCGTCTTCGACCTGAACTTCCTGGGCACCCTTCTGCCGACACAGGTCTTCGGCAAGGCGATGGCCGAGCGTGGCTCGGGCGTGATCCTGAATATCTCCAGCATGAATGCGATTCGGCCGCTGACGAAAATTCCGGCGTATTCCGCCGCCAAGGCCGCCGTGAGCAATTTCACGCAGTGGCTGGCCGTGCACCTCTGCCAGAATTACTCGAAGGAGATTCGCGTCAACGCCGTCGCGCCGGGGTTCTTCCTCACCGAACAGAACCGGTTCCTGCTGACCGACGCCAAGACCGGCGACCTGACGCCGCGAGGCAAGACCGTCACCGAGCACACGCCCATGGGCCGGTTCGGCCAGCCCAATGAGCTGATCGGCACCGTGATGTGGCTGCTCAGCGACGCATCGAAATTCGTCACCGGCATAACGGTCCCCGTCGACGGCGGCTTCTCCGCCTTCAGTGGCGTGTAGATAGTCCGTGCATAGGCGTCTCCCCGCAAGAGGAACAGGTGGCAGCGGCACACCGTAGAGACGCAAAATCTTGCGTCTCTACGGAGGGATAGGAGGCATCGAAATGAAACAGAATGATCTCTCTCGGCGAGGCTTTTTGCGGTCAGCCGGTGTGGCGTCACTGGCTCTGGGCCTGGCCCAAGTCAACGCGGGGCAGCAGACGAGTAAGCTGAACACGATTCCCGGGCGAAAACCTCGGAATGTCGTGTTCATCCTCGCCGATGACCACCGCTACGACTTCATGAGCTTCATGGGCAAGGTGAGGTTCCTGGAGACGCCCAACATGGACCGGCTGGCCCGCGAGGGGGCACACCTCCAGAATGCCTTTGTCACGACATCGCTGTGCTCGCCGAGCCGGGCGTCGATCCTGACCGGCCTGTTCTCCCACAAGCACGGCGTCGTGGACAACCAGACGGACATGCAGCCGGGACTGGTGTTCTTCCCGCAGTACCTCCAGCAGCTTGGCTACCGCACGGCCTTCATGGGCAAATGGCACATGGGCCATGAAAGCGACGAGCCCCGGCCCGGATTCAACAGGTGGGTCAGCTTCCAGGGCCAGGGCGAGTACTACGATTGCGAGCTGAATATCGACGGCAAGAAGGTCAAGACCACGAAGCACATCTCCGACGAGCTGACCGACTACGCCGTCGAGTGGCTCAAGCAGGATCGCGACAAGCCCTTCTTCCTTTGTTTGTCGCACAAGGCGGTCCATGCGATGTTCGCGCCGGCCAAGCGGCACCTCGGCAAGTACGAGAACGTCACGCTCGAATACCCCGCGAGCATGGCCGACACGGAGGAGAACTATCGCGGCAAGCCCGCCTGGGTCAAGGAACAGCGCAACAGTTGGCATGGCGTGGACTACATGTACCACGGCCAGATGGACTTCGACACCTTCTACAAACGATATTGCGAGACGCTGCTGAGCGTCGATGACAGCATCGGTCGTGTGCTCGACTGCCTCAAGGAGATGAGCCGGGCCGAGTCCACGCTCGTCTTCTACATGGGCGACAACGGCTTTTGCTTCGGCGAGCACGGCCTGATCGACAAGCGTCACATGTACGAGCCCTCCATGCGCGTGCCGCTGCTGGCCTGGTGTCCCGAACTCATCAGACCCGGGACGAAAATCCCGGAACTCGTGCAGAATATCGATATCGCCCCTACGGTCCTGGAGGCGGCCGGTGCCCAGCCGCCGGACTACATGGATGGCCGGTCGCTCCTGCCTTTACTCGAAGGCAAAGACGCCGCGTGGCGCGACGCCGTCTTCTATGAGTATTACTGGGAAGCCGCCTTCCCGCAGACGCCGACGACCTTCGGCGTGCGGACCGACCGCTACAAGTTCATCCACTATCACGGCATCTGGGACACGGATGAGCTGTACGACGTGCAGAACGACCCGGACGAGATGCACAACCTCATTGACCGGCCCGAGCACAAGCAGCTCGTCACGAATCTCAGAAAACGCCTGTACGACTGGCTCGACCAGACCGGAGGCATGCAGATTCCGCTCCGCCGCGAGATCGGCGGGAGAAGCGACAAGCGAGGTCCCAAACAGGTCAAGCAGTACAAGTACTACGGACAAAGCCAGTGACAGCGACTGATCCAGCATCGCCCTTGAAGGATTTCCAGCCTCAGCACGAGTTCTTCGTCGGCATCGACTCAGACGGCTGCGCGTTCGATACGATGGGGATCAAGCAGCGGGAATGCTTCTGTCCATGGATGATCGGCTGCTTCGGCTTGCAGCCGGTGGCACAGGCGGTCCGCGAGTGCCGGGAGTTCGCCGATCTGTTCTCCAGGACCCGCGGCGCCAACCGGCACAAGACCCTCAAGCGAATCCTCGTCGAGCTGCTTCCGAGCCACCCGGCGGTCAAGAGCCGCAAGTTCGAGGTCCCGCAGTTCCCGCACTACTTCGCCTGGGTGGATGATCCGGCCAGCGTGCTGAGCAACGAAGGGCTCAAGCAGGCCATCGCCGGCGCTGAGGCCGAGGCGAAGACGGAATTGGAGATCGCTCTCAAGTGGAGCGAGCGGGTGAATTGGGCGATCAAGGAGATCGTCAAAGGTGTGCCGCCTTTCCCGTTCGTGCGGGAGAGCTTGGAAAAGCTGCAGGGCAAGGCGGATATCATCGTGGTCTCCGCCACGCCCGGCGAGGCTTTGGCCCGCGAGTGGGAAGAGCACAGCCTCGCCAAGTACATCACCGTAATGGCAGGCCAGGAGATGGGCTCCAAGGTCCGGCAGCTTGAGTATGCGACGAAAGGCAGGTACAAGGAGAACCATATCCTGGTGGTCGGCGACGCCCCAGGCGACCTGAAGGCCGCCAAGGTGAACAACGCCCTGTTCTACCCGATCAATCCGGGCGGCGAGGACGCGTCCTGGAAGCGATTCCACGACGAGGCGCTCGGCCGGTTCTTCAAGGGCCAGTACGCCGGAGCGTATGAGAGAAAGCTGATCGAGGAGTTTGACCGCCACCTGCCGGAGAAACCGCCGTGGATAAAATAGGAAAGCACGAAATCCGAATGTCGAAATCCGAAACAAATCCAAAATTCAAAGGAACCAAACGCAATGCCAGCTCTTGGCCTGTTTCGAATTTGGGATTTTGAAAATTCGAGCTTGTTTCGGGTTTCGTAATTCGAACTTCGGGTTTATACTCAACTCATGATTATCGAACGACAAGATAGGGACGACGCCGTCAGCACTCGGCAGGCGAAAGAGGCCATCGGCGAATTCTTCTCACAGAACGACTACACCGGCAAGCGGGTCCTCGTGCTGATCCCGGACAATACTCGCTCCGGACCCATCGGCGAGATTTTCAAGCTGATGTACGACCACGTGGGCCCGCGGGCGAAGGCCGTCGATTGCCTCGTCGCGCTCGGGACGCACCCGCCGCTCAGCGAGCTGCAAATCTGCAAGCGGCTCTCGATGACCCTGAGCGAGCGGCGAAGCAAGTACGCCTCCGTGCGGTTCTTCAACCATGAGTGGGACAAGCCCAAGGCGTTCACCTCCATCGGGCGGATTACCGCCGACGAGGTTTATGAGATCAGCGGCGGCCTATTCCGCGAGGAAGTAGACGTCCGGCTCAACAAGCTGCTCTTCGATTACGACACGTTCCTGATCCTCGGCCCCGTCTTCCCGCACGAGGTCGTCGGCTTCTCCGGCGGGCACAAGTACGTCTTCCCCGGCATCGCCGGCGACGAGATCATCAACTTTTTCCACTGGCTCGGCGCGATCATCACCAACCCGGTGATCAACGGCTGCAAGTGGACGGCGACGCGAAAAGTGGTGGAGAAGGCCGCCTCGCTGATCGACCTGCCGCACGCCCTGATCGCCGTCGTGGCGGCCGAGGGCAAGCTCAAGGGCCTGTTCCTCGGCGACTGCCTCGAAGCCTGGGAGAAGGCGGCCGACCTGTCCAACGAGGTCCACATCGTCTACAAGGACCGGCCTTACCACACCGTCCTCGGCCTGTGCCCCGAGATGTACGACGACATCTGGACCGCCGGCAAGGTCATGTACAAGCTCGAGCCCATCGTCGCCGACGGAGGCACCCTGATCATCTACGCCCCGCACATCACAGAGGTCTCCTACACGCACGGCAAGGTCCTCGACCGCATCGGTTATCACACCCGCGACTACTTCCTCAAGCAGATGGACAAGTTCCGCGACATCCCGCGCTCGTCGCTGGCCCACGCCACGCACGTCAAAGGCTGCGGCACGTTCGAGAACGGCGTCGAAAAACCCCGCGTCAACGTCGTCCTCGCCACCGGAATCCCGAAGGACCGCTGCGAAAAGATTAACTTAGGCTACATGCGCTGCTCTGACATTAAAGTAGCCGACTACGAAAACCGCGAGCACGAGGGCATCCTGGTAGTCCCCCACGCCGGCGAAGTCCTCCACCGACTGAGGGATCAGAGGCCCCGCGTCGTCTGACGAGCGCGCGTGGTGTACCTGTGTGTGGGAGTCAGACTATCATCTTCGGTATGAAGACATCGGACACCGAACGAATGGCGAAGTTATCCGTCATGCCTGCAACGAAGTCCAAAACAATCAGCTCGTCCGGATCATTGGACTGATAGACGGCCTTCATGTCTTCAGTAACAAATTGCCGAAGAACCCTGTAGACAGTGGGAATAGGATCATCTTCGTCACGGTCAGGGTATCCATCATCGCTAAACCGTTTGGTTCTTCGAAGTTCCGCCAGCAAATCATCAAAGAGGTACTCTATCGTCTTTTCAGCCTGACTTCGGTACCCTTCAGCTTGTGGGCTATGATAGATTTCGTCATTGTTGAATTTGATCAATCGGTGGAGTATATCGAGACTGTAGCAACGTTACAGAGCATAGTTACCCCGTTTCGCGTTGTTGATGGAGGGTGACGATGGTTTGGCAGCGGGCGGGAGCGTGTAGGTCCCGCTGCATGTCCAAGGCAATGCG
>Ga0315277_10013033_pt1 | contig 10380 bp, 10 predicted proteins | sample YL17G05_15_MG_FD_203695 | JGI IMG/M metagenome (GOLD analysis project Ga0315277, IMG submission 203695) | Sediment microbial communities from Yellowstone Lake, YNP, Wyoming, USA - YL17G05_15 | ecosystem: Environmental > Aquatic > Freshwater > Lake > Sediment | place: USA: Wyoming | collected...
TTTTTAAGGAAAATCCTTATACGGTTTTCATCAGGTTTCAAAAATCGACCAATGTCTACTGAGAATATTTCACAGCCATTTAACCAAATACGACAACCGTCATCCGTACCAAACGAAAGGATTGCTTCAAGGTTATCTATTTTGGAATCAACAGCGAAACAAGAATAACCTATGCTATAATTGATGGCATTCAAGTACTTAGTAAGATCCAGCCTACCAAGTGAGTTTGTCATTACTGCCTTCCAACGAAGTGTTTCATTCTGATAACTATTCAAAACCGGTTTAAGATGTTCTGAATTTATTTTAGATTCACCATCTATTACTTGCAAAAGGTCTTGGTTAAACAACGAATTTGTTTTGCTAACTGAATCCTCTTTTTTGGCAAAGGGACCTAATATGTACCAAACTTCAATATTTCCATTTGAAGGAAGATCAATATAAGCTTTCGTTGTCTCTCCATCAGACAATATAAAAAAATAAATAACTAACAAGAGAAATATTATGAATTTATTTTTTCCAAAGTGTATCATCTCTATTTTTTTTCGCTCCTGTATCAAAAAATTAAAATTCAAACTATCACACTATAATATTTTAGTTATGGTTATAGTGTGGAATCAATAATTGTCAAGTATAAATTCTATATATCTACTTAGATTTTACAATATGTCAATTTGTGTTTTTCTATACATTAATTGTATGTCTATCCCTCAAATTTATAACCCAAAAAATAAATAAAAAGTACTAAAAATTCTCATAATGATATGTCTCATTTTCTTAGTAGGACTTGAATTGAAAGAAGCGGTGAGTAAAAATATCAATGTGGGATATTAAAAAATTTAATTATTTATTAAATCATTATTATAAAATAAATAGTAAAATATTGTGAAAAATCGTAAGATAATAAATTTTGAAAAAAAATACTTGACAGCTTATAGGTATAAGTAATAAATTATAACATTATATAAAGTTAAAAGACCTTTTAGTCCAATTAGTCCAACAAAAAAATTATATTTTAAAACCACTCTCATCATTATTTAAATTATAAAAGTGAGTAAGTGAAAGATGAAACGACTTAATCTTGAGGGGGAAAAGGCGATTCAAGTCCTAAAGGCAGTTTCATCAAGGACTCGTTTTGAAATTCTTGAACTATTATCTACTAAAGAGATGGGAGTAACAGAATTATCAAAACAGCTTTCTATCTCTCAACCTGCCGTTACTGTACATCTTCAACAATTGGAAAAAGTTGGATTAGTTAAATCTGAAATTCAGCAAATCAATGGAACATATCAAAAGATCTGTATTAGAATATATGATGAAATCATAATTAAATTACCAAGTATTGAATTTATCAAAGGACCTTTATATTATGAGATAGATATGCCAGTTGGATTATATACCCACTTCCGAGTCCTACCTCAATGCGGCTTAGTTTCGGAAACAGAACCTATTGGTTTATATGATGACCCCAATTCCTTCTATAATCCTCAAAGAGTTTTTGCCCAACTAATTTGGTTCGCAAATGGATTTATTGAATATGATTTCCCCAATAATCTTCCACCCAATACTGAGCCTATACGATTGGAAATACATAATGAAATTTGCTCTGAAGCTCCTCTATCAAATCCCGACTTTCCTTCCGACATCACAGTTTGGATTAATAATGTTGACATTGGAACTTGGACCTCACCCGGTGATTTTGGGGGAACGGAAAGAGGGAAATTGACTCCATCTTGGTGGCATAAAAATTACACCCAATATGGGCTCTTAAAACATTGGATTGTTAATAACGCAGGCTCCTATGTGGATGGTCTCAAAATATCAAATGTCACTCTTAACGATTTGGGAATAAACTACAAAATATACCCAGAAGGGAATTCAATCAAAGTTCGATTTGGAATAAAAGAAGATGCTAAAAATATCGGGGGCATTAATATTTTTGGTGAGAAGTTTGGAAATTATCCTCAAAATATCATAATGCGTATTGAATACAAAGAAAAAAAGAAAGGAGGGAAAATAGAAAAAAAATCATAAAAGTTAATTACTTGATTTCACTATAATTATCTATTATTTTAGATGGATAATTTTGGATGATACCAAATTTTTTAAAAGAAAGGAAAGGTGAAATTATGAAAAAGAAAAAAGGCTTTACGCTTATTGAACTTCTTATTGTAGTTGCAATTATCGCAATTCTTGCAGCAATTGCCGTTCCAAATTTTTTAGAAGCTCAAACAAGATCAAAAGTCTCCAGAGTGCAGGCTGATTTGAGAACCTACGCTACTGGTTTAGAGACTTATTTGGTTGATTATAACCATTATCCACCGTCAGCGGACCCAAACACAGGTATGTGGCTTCCAACTATGGTGGACCGCCTAAAACACTTAACTACTCCCATTGCTTATTTAACATCTCTTTACAAAGATCCTTTTGCTACAAGTACTCTGATGACTGGTCCGTGGAGTACCTACCCTGAAGATTGGAAACTTTACTTATACGCGGAAACTTATTTTCCTCTTAAAGCCATAAGAGTAATCTATTATGATGATCCAACAGGGGGACAAAATGGACCTCCTCGTGTTTGGAAAATGCAAAGCTGGGGTCCCGATCAAAAACTGAATTGGATGATGATGCCTCCTTTACCTGATGGTTTAGGATATGATTCAACCAATGGAACCATATCCGCTGGAGATATACTCAGGTATGGTGGAACAGGCACAGCCAGTCAATGGAACTGACAAATATTCCTCCAGCAAATTAAGATGCGGGTAATTAGGCAATATTATTTAGTTTAGTAGTTATAAAATTCACAATATTCATTAAGGAGGTTAAATTATGAGATATTTTAAGGTATGTACTTTTCTCGTCATATTTAGCATTTGCATTCTAACAGGATTCCCAATATTCAGCCAAGTTTTGGTTATTAAAACTCCTCCACTTACTATCGACGGAAACTTAACTGATTGGCCCGTGGATGCTCAATTCTTTGATATGTCTTATGGTGTAGCACCATTATCTTGGGGAGCCCCTCTGGACTGGAATATTAATTCAAAGTTATATTTAGCTTGGGATGATACTTATTTTTATTTTGCCTACACCACAACTGATACCCATCTTTGGTTAGATGGTGACCCTACTGAGGGAGTTGATGATAGCGTGGAAGTTTATTTTGACCGCAATCATGCTCCAGGCGTTCAAGCTTGGACTACAGAGTTCTACCTTTTTAAGTTAAATCTTGCCAATAGTTGGGGTGGTGGAAGAGGAACAGCTCCTGTCTCTGCACCTGCTTTTACTTTCGATGCGGCCTGGAGACCTGCAAACAAATTGGCAGCAAATTCCTATGTTGGAACTCTGAATAACAACGGTGATACAGACACAAGCTATATCATTGAAGCAAGGGTATCCTGGTCCGATTTGAACGGTGCCCCAAGTGTTGGTAAAAAAGAAGGATTGGGAACAGCAACCCCTGACGATGATGATGGTGGAGGAAATGACGCAGGGACCTATAACTATAACCTTTTTGATTTAACAACCTTCCCCGAGATAGAATACGCCAATGATTTAGATGTTAATGATTGGCTACTTTACTAAATCGTAATTAGAGTCCCATTTCCCTCTATGTTCAAGGGAATGGGACTCTACCCATTCTTAATAATAAGGTCTCTTGAATCTAAGATTATTCTATAAAAATTTATGATTATAAAAATAACGAAGTACCTTTGCCATATTGTTTGTTTTACCCTCTGTTGGTGGTTCCTTATTGATTTGTTTTCAACAAATTCTCTGGCATATACAACAAAATATACTATTAAAAAAATAGAAGAGGGAAAAATCATTATAGATGGTGACTTATCAGATTGGAATATACAAGAATATTCTATCCAGGTCTCGAGTAGCCCAGCTCAATTTGATTACAATAACTTTTGTGATGTCTGGATCAAATGGAATGATAAATATCTTTACATAGCGGTTAAAGTGGAGGATGAACAACTTTGGGCGGATACAAGTGAAAAGAATGCTATGATTGATGCTGTTACAGATGATGATAATATCGAAGTTTATTTGAATCGTTCCAATCTACCCAAATCTTTGCAAAACAATCTATTCTATATAAAAATCGACTTGGGAGGTGAAATCATTTCTTCTACTTTTGGTAACTGCCAAGATTCAAAAGATATACTATATAAGGTTAAAGTTCTTGGTACAATCAACAATAATGCAGATAAAGATAAAGGGTTTAGCATCGAGTTAGCTATACCTTGGGAAAAACTTGGCGGAACTCCAACAGTTGGGGAAAGTATGAGTTTGGCGTTAGTTAACTGTGATGATGATATGGGTGGATCAAATCATACTTGGTCAGTGTTCCCTCCTGGAATGAGACTCAATAATTCTAATACTTTTTCAGAAATTTTATTTTGTAAAAGTACAGATTCTAAAGTTAAATGATACAATTCTTGAGTTTTGTATTGTCAAATATATATTCATATCAGTATAGTGAATATTAAGAATGACTAAAAATAAACAGACGATTATAATAATTTTAATAATATTCGTTTTTTTTATATTTTTTCTCTTCGAAAGGAATTTTTTAAACCATCAAGAAAACATCGTAATACATTTCTGGAATGGATTTACCGGTCCAGCTGGTTATGGTATTTTGGAAATGGTAAAAGACTTTAACCAGTTACATCCTGAAACTTTCGTAAAAATGCAGAGAATGGACTGGGCTACATATTATAACAAAGTTATGGTTTCCATAATGGCAAATCGAGGTCCAGATGTATTTATAGTTCATAATGATCAAATGAACAGATTCGTACAATCAGGAGAAATTTTGCCATTAGATAAACATATTGAGCAGGAAAAGTTAGAATGGCGTTCGGATTTTGCAGAGATTCCCTGGCAAGTCTCCAATTACAATGGAAAGCAATGGGGAATTACTCTGGATGTTTTTTGTATTGGGCTTTGGTACAACAAGGAGCTATTCAAAAAAGCAGGGATTGTTGATGATAAAGGGAATCCTTTACCACCTTGTAATCTTCAGGAATTTCTTATCGTTGGTAAAAAACTTACTCAAGATTTTGATAATGATGGGAAAATTGATCAATGGGGATTTGCCTATAATTACCCACACTCAGTTTTTTATAGTTTATTGAAGCAAAATGGTGGTTCTTTGCTATCTCAAGATGGGCATAATGCACAATTAAATTCACCAGCGGGGGTAAATTCACTTCAGCTAATGGTTGATTTTATATATAAATATAAAATTGCTCCACCACTTAGTGCAGGTATAAACTGGTTTAGTTTTCGTAAAGGTGAAGTGGGTATGATGTTAGAGGGAATCTATCTTGTTCGTGATTTAGAAGTTTTGAAAGACACGTTAGATTATGGAGCCGCTCCTATTCCACAATTTGGAGATGTTCCAGCTGCTTGGGGTGGTTCACACATTCTGGTTATTCGAAAAGGATTGCCACCTGAGAAAGAAGCGGAATGCTGGAAGTTTATTAAGTATATTTCTGAACACTCTATTAAATGGGCAAAGGGAGGTACCCTGCCAATTCGTAAAAGTATAATTCAAAGTCCAGAATTTCGCACACTCAAAGAACATTTTGAATTTGCAAAACAGATTTCTTATGTCGCTTATGAACCAAACAATCTTTTTGCCCAAGAAATTCGCTTCTATTTAGATACAGCCATTGAAAGAGCTTTATTTCAAACTGAATCACCTCAAGTTGCTTTAGATAAGGCAACCACTGAAATTCAAGCTCTGTTAAATAGAGGTTCTGATTAATTCTATATAGGAAAAGATAAATATTCTATAATGAAATCTACCTTAACATCTACTTATTCAAAATGGATGGTGAAAGTTAATAGAAAGGGTTGGGGTAATTACATTTTCTTCTTGCCCTATTTTTGCCTTTTCCTTGTTTTTTACGTTGTTCCCATTTTTTACGGTCTATATATTAGCCTATGTAATTGGGAAATGGTGAGACAACGTGTCCCACAATTCACAGGATTAGATAATTATGTTGATGTGCTTAAAAGTTCAGAATTCTGGTCCTCCATTTATGTCACTTTATATTTCCTCATATTATCTTTACCACTGCTAATTATTATTCCCTTTATCCTTGCATACCTTTTATATAAAGTAGAGTTTCTTAAATCGCTTTTTCGAGCAGTTTATTTTCTTCCGGCAATTCTATCAATTGCTATTGTTGGCATACTCTGGCACTGGATTTATAATCCCCAATTTGGTCTTCTTAACACTTTCTTGAAAATTATAGGATTACCCCAAGTCCCATGGATTACAAGTAAAACCTGGGTTATGCCATCAATCGCAATTATGACTATATGGTGGATTTATGGAATAAATATGATAATTCTCCTAGCGGGACTTGAGGAAATCCCTTCATCCTATATAGAAGCAGCAAAAATCGATGGTGCGAACGAACTTCAGATTATTAATCAGATCATATTACCTTTATTAAAACCCCTTTTCTTATTTGTCATTACAATGGGTATCATCGGATCTTTCCAGGTATTTGGTCAGACATTTATTGTAACACATGGAGGTCCTGAAAAGGCGACATTAGTGGTATTACATCACATTTATAATAATGCGTTTGTTTTTTATCGTATGGGATATGGTTGCGCTGCAAGTTTCGTATTGTTCGCTATAATTGCTGTTTTCAGCTTTCTTAATTTTATTCTATTGAGGGATAAGCATTTAGGAGGTTATGTGTGATTAAACCAAAAAAGATTCCTTATGTTGCAATAATCTTAATTGTTTTTTCCTTCATACCCTTACTCCCATTAATAATGGTTATTCTCACTTCCTTCAAACCAGAAAAGGAAATTCTCTCCTTTTCAACCCTTTTCCCCCAAAATTGGACTCTCCATAACTTCACCTTTATTCTATCTAACAAAGAAGAAATCCCCATTTTTAGGTGGCTTTTTAACAGTATCTTTGTTGCTATTGCTACGACGTTTTTTGTATTGTTTATTAATTCATTAGCTGCCTTCGCTTTAGCACGTTTAAAACTGCCTTTTAAAAAAGTTGCTTTCACTATGATCATTGCTACACTTATGATACCAGGAGTTGTCACTTTTGTTCCACTTTATCTTGTATTAAATTACTTAAAATGGATTGACAGCTATAAGGCTTTAATTATACCCGGAGGAGCAAGTGCATTTGGTGTGTTTCTTCTCTACCAGTTTTTTAAGGGAATACCAAGAGATTATGATGAGTCAGCAATGATTGATGGTGCCAGTAAAATTAGAATTTATTTTAGTATTATCCTCCCAATGAGTAAGCCAGTTCTTTCAACACTTGGTATATTTACGTTTATGGGAAGCTGGAATTCATTTCTTTATCCACTAATTGTTATTGATAGTAATGATCTATACACATTGCCAGTAGGATTAGCCCTTTTTCAAGGAACTTATACAGAAGAATATGGTTTAGCCTTTGCTTTATCATTAATGTCATCAATTCCAATAATTATTATTTTTCTTATCTTTCAAAAGGCAATTATCAAGGGTATGGCTTTGACGGGAATCAAATAAAGAGTGCCTTCTAATATTCTATAATTTTCTTTTAGAATTTAATGAAATGTTTTATAAAAGAAAAGGTTAAGAGTTAATGTTTTCTGAAGAAAATGGAATCAATCCGTTTATTGACGAAAGTTTCGATACCCCAGAACTTTTCTCTGGGTTTCCTGATGCTCGGATTCTCAGGATTGGAAAATACTATTACTTGTTTGGAACAGGGCTCCGATTTTGTAGAACACAAAGATTTACTAAAAAAGACATAAAGCTTTTCCCATTACTTCTTGATTTTACTAGTAATCAAGAAATGACTCCTAATGGGATTTGGGCTTTTACAGTTTATAAGAATACAGACGGTTCTTTCCATGGGTATGCAACCCTTCACTATTGGAAATTCAAAACCGTAGTTGCTCATTTTGTCCCAAATTCAAGTCAGAAATGGACTGTCAAAAAACCGATTGTCTCGTGGAGGTTTAATAAAGTTTTGATTGGCTCAATTAATGAAGGTAAATTTGCTTATGATAGCAATTTAGTTAAAAATGACAAAGGCGAATTGTATCTGATATCTAATGCCGGTAATCCTGAAGGACCTGTAGGGACAGATATTCACATTAAAATTTACAAAATGCTCAATCCCGAAAATATAGACCCAACCTTTGAACCACGAGCTATTCTAAGCCCAGAGGGCTTTCGTTCAGAAGATCGAGATCCTCAAAGAAATCATCAACTTTTAGAAGGGACAGCAATCGCCAGAGTTCAGGATAAGTTTGTTCTTATCTATAGCGTTGGCAATTTTGATAATTCTAATTATAAGATAGGTATTGCATTTTCAGATCAACTCATCCCTTCTCCTGGTAGAACATATCAAAAGGTCTTAATTCCTGATTTTAAAAAAACTTGGGGAAATGAAAATAAGGAAAACGAGGTGTGCTATCTCCTACAAACCCAATTGGAGAATTGGCCCAATTATTGTGGTCATCTGATGAATGGACCCGGAATTGGAAATATTCTTCAACTGAAAGATGGTAGATATTTTTTAATTTTCCATGCACGGAGACCCGGGATCAAACTAACAGGAGGAAAAAAGCGCTATCTTTGGAAGATTCCTCTAAGAATTCAAATCTCAGATAATAATGAAATGCATACTTGGATTCAACCAATTTTACCAACAAAAAGTAGCTATTAACTGAACTTTTAATCGTGTTATTCCTATCTGCTCACTGATAAATAGTAATGAAAATATCTTTAGACAATACTTATAGCAATCTTTTCTCGTTTAACGATATGGAAGAATTAGTTTGCTCTCTAAGTATCTGAATTTCTTCATCTGAATAAGGCTCTCCGTTTGGATGTAGCAAATCATGAAACCATTCTCCAGGTTCCTCAGCACGTTTAGATGCACTTTCGAGTGTTTCCCATCCAAAGGAAGTTTGTGTTTTCCCATTCACTAAACCCCATATATAACAACCTATTTCTTCTTGACGGAAAAATGGCAAATGTGTGTTAATCCTGCTACCTCGAGACCGAGCCATCCATTCTGTACAAATCAGAGGACGAGAAAACGCTCTTAATTTTTCAACAACTATCTTGAGGTGTGGAAGAGGATTATAATTATGAAAAGTAACGATATCTGATAGTTTTAAAACCACTTCATTTATGTCGTGCAAATCTTTATCATAAATGCACGCAGTTAATGGTTGTATTGGCTTAGCGGTTCTTGCCCAAATAAAACATTCTTTTAGTAAAGGGAGACTCTTGTTACCCATTTTTGCATTACCTGCCTCATTATACAAATCCCACATCAGGATTCTATGGTCTGCACTAAAATGAGAAACAATTTCATTTATATAGGCTTCTAAATCTGGCCAAAATGAACGATTGATTACCCTTTCATGACCTGGGCTTGGGGTCCAACAGCTGTTATGAATACCAGGCTTAGGATTGTCTTGGGGTCCTAAATAAGGTTGTTTCCCGGAAAAGGCACAATCGTCCATAAGGCACATTACTGTAGTGATTTTATGGTGATTAGCTACATCGAGGAATTTATCTATTCGCTTTAATAATCCCTTCTTATCGACCGTCCAGACTAGATATTGTATGAATATTCTACAACTGTTAAATCCAAGCTGTTCTGCCCACCCCAATTCGCGATCAATTGTCTGGAGGTCAAATGTCTCGCATTGCCACATTTCTGTCGTATTTACAGCTGTACTTGGAACATAATTAAATCCACACAACCAACCTACATTTTCATACCATTCCCAAGCTTTATTCTTTGTCCAATTCATAATGACTCCCATTATCTATAATTTTAAAATATTTATTAAATAGAAACACTTAATTAAACAACATCCACTTTACTCATTGCCACTTTATTATATTCGTAATAATGAGAATAATAAAGATTATAAGGATATAATTATAACCATAGTAATTGACTTATATATTTTATTAATTTCTGTTTAGTATTCTCAACCTATTTTGTCAAGCTAATTTTGTTTAATTAATTTTTTTGTTTGAGTGAAGTGAATCCATAGGACTGAACAGTTAGATAGTTATAGTCTGACAGAGAGCAAGCTCTTGTTTATAGACAATTTTTTTGTTTTTAAGAGGCTCTGATTCAAATTCATCCGGTGGTAGATTACCTAAGGCAGAATGTAATCTTTTTTTGTTATAAACCTCCTGAAGGAAATAGGGAACTCGCTCTGCTACATCTTCTATTGTCCTATAATCCCATAGATCACCTCCCTGCCTGTGCATGCACGCAGACAGGTTCGTGTTTTAGGGTCTTGATAAAGCTTTCGGCATAGGCATTCTCATACGGATTGCCTTTGGATG
>Ga0315277_10013034_pt1 | contig 10379 bp, 8 predicted proteins | sample YL17G05_15_MG_FD_203695 | JGI IMG/M metagenome (GOLD analysis project Ga0315277, IMG submission 203695) | Sediment microbial communities from Yellowstone Lake, YNP, Wyoming, USA - YL17G05_15 | ecosystem: Environmental > Aquatic > Freshwater > Lake > Sediment | place: USA: Wyoming | collected...
TCCTCTCACTAGTAAGCGCATGCGCCTCGGTAGCTCAGCTCGGTAGAGCGGCTGCCTCGTAAGCAGCAGGCCCCGGGTTCAAAGCCCGGCCGAGGCTCTTCCTAGTTAGTTTAAATCCTTTCTCAGCACTATCTAAGAAGTGATGGGAAAATGGAGAAGCTCGACATATACAACGTGAAACGGAAACTGCAGCTCGCCCAGGAGAGTGTCAGGAGTTCACCGAGGATCTCGGAAAGCAACAAGCAGGACATATCAGCCTTTAGCGAATACTGTTTTGCTGAGGGCCTAGGTGTTGAGAGAGTAATAAAATATACCTGGACCCTGAAGAGGCTCGCGGAAGACATCGGCAAAGATTTTAGAACGGCCAAGAAACAGAACATCATTAAGCTTGTGGCCAACGTAGAGGCCCGGAAAATATCAGCATGGACAAAACACGACTACCGCATAACCCTCCGCAAATTCTTCAGGTGGCTCCGGAACAAGCCGAACCCTCAAGAAGTGTCCTGGATCAAGATAGGGAACGGCATCAAAAACCACAAGCTGCCCGAAGAGCTCCTCAACGAGAAAGACGTGGAACGGCTCATCAAAGCTGCTCGTGACGTCCAGATAAAAGCGTTGGTCGCGGTCCTGTGGGAAGGCGGATTCAGAGTAGGCGAATTGTTGAGTTTACGGATAAAGCATGTTGAACTGGAGGAAAGGCTCGGTCGTCTTGTGGTCGACGGAAAAACCGGGATGAGAAGAGTAGTCATACTCCTCAGTTTGCCGTATCTGACTCAATGGTTGAACCTCCATCCCTGCAAAGAGGACTCTTCGAGTCCGTTGTGGCTGCAGAGAAACGGAAAACCGTTGAACTATGCGGACGTGCGAAAAAGGCTCCAGGACCTTGCGAGGAAAGCTGGAGTCAAGAAGAGGGTCAATCCTCACGGTTTCAGGCATGCAAGGGCAACTTTTCTGAGTCAACACTTCACGGAAGCTCAGCTCTCACAATACTTGGGCTGGATCCCGGGAACCAAGATGGCAGCGGTCTACGTTCACCTGTCCGGAAGAGACCTGGAAGAGCCCTTGCTCAAGCTGTATGGGCTCCAGAAGGAAGAGGCGCCAGAAGAGTCCCGCCTCAAACCCGTTCAATGTTGGAAGTGTAAAACCGTCAATCCGGCCGACGCCGTAGTGTGCGTTCAGTGTGGAATGTTCCTGAAGGTTGAGCATGCGGTAGCAGCCGAAGAGCAACAGCAGAACAACATCAAAGCGTTAAAGGAAGAGCTCGAAGCCAGGAACAACGAGGTTCAGAGCCTCAAAGAACAGATCGAAGGACCGCATCTCAGATCAGTGATAGTCCAGGAGTTGGCTCGGCTTGGCCTAGTCACTAAAATTGGCAAGAACGGAAAACCAATTCTAAACCAATGAACGCGAGTAGGCCTTTATGCTTCAGTTAGGCCAGCCTAAAGCCTTCAAACTAGGCCTCTTCTCTCCATAGGCCTCGTTCTTTGAGTCTGCATTCTGTCAGCCGGGCAGCTTCTCGAAGAATTCTCGCGGCCTCCCCAGTAATCTTCGGCCTTGGCCTTTCTGAACTCATGTCTCCACCCTGTTAGAACAGTGGCCTTGATTACCGCAATAAATCTTGCTGCTGTGTAACCCGTGTAACCGATGTAACTCGTTTTGAATATCCTAATACTACAAGGAACAGGAAATCCCCTATACATTTAGGATATCCAGAACGGGTTACATGGGTTACATGATTCATCATTCTTCTGCCTCCTCGTCGAAATCGTCTAGTTGCGGCTGAGCGGGATCCTTTGGTATGCCTAGAAGTTTCCGACCGTTCTTGCTCCAGCTTAGGTTGCGCCAGACCTTCTGTCGTTTTTTTCCCTCAATTTCAACGGTACTTTCTTGAGCGAGTTCGAGCTTTCCTTTGATCTTCCTGGAGAATATGTTCGAATCGGCAGCCGGCAGCTTCTTTGCATTACAGTAAACAACGAATTTCTGGTACAGATCAGCCTTAGTGATGTAGAATTTTTGCTCATTGATTTCCAAGAGACAGTCAAGGACAAAAGCCGCTATTGGATCACTTTTTCGTATGTAGTCTTCACGCCAAGCGCTTGAAGCTTGGTCCCCAAATATGAAGCCACGTTCCCTGAGATTCCTCAATCCTTTCAAGGCTTTGTTCAGTAAACCTGAAAGTTCCGTTGGCGTCGTGAGCTTGTCGATGAGGTGTGGGTCGGCTTTGGGTTCTAAGAAGTTTGTGAACATTCGTGTGAAAGCTGTTATGATCCAACGTCTGAAATACGCTGTTGTGTCATCTGGGGATTCTGGGAGTATGTTGGCTGAGAAAAATAGTTTGGTTTCAGGTTTATGCTCAAAGTGTTTCCCGAATTTGTATTCGCAGCCTACAGCGTCCCCGCCCGTCCACATTTTGAAGGTGCCGGTATGGTGCAGGGCTTCAGCCGACAGGTCGGGGTAGATATTGGCTATTTTTCCTACTAGCGCACTTTTCGCGAAGCGTGTGTGTTCGAGCTCTTGCAGACTAACGTGTGAGCAGTTTTCAGGTCCAAAGAGTGCGGTCATCACGTTAAGCCATGTCGATTTGCCATTTGCTCCTTCACCGATGTATACAAAACCTTTATGGATGTAATAGCCCGGATCAAGGGCGTAGCCAGCTTCTTCGATTACAGTGGTAACGTCGTTTTCCGGCAGGACCTGTTTTAGAAAAACATCGATGTTTGGGCAGGTTGCTTCAGGGTCGTATTTTACGGATATTCTTTTGAGAAAAACTTTGGTTGGCGTGTGTGGCATGAGCTCCAATGTCAGAATGTTGAGCAACCCGTTCGCGCAGCAGATAAGAGGCTCTTCACGGTGCAAAACACTTCTGTCCGTCACTTTTGCATCATGTATCAGTGCTTTGACTTCGTTGACGTCGTAACTTGTTGCATACTTTTCTAGAGCATGTCTCACCCTCTCGCCCACTAGAACCTCGCCTTTGCCGGGTTCGTAAACGCCGAATTCCTGGTTGTACAGGTAGAGCTCGGCCGGCTGATCTTGGAAGGCCAAAAAATAATAGTTGTCAAGAAGCCAATGGCCAACTTTGTAGCGAATTTCATTTTTGTCTATTCTTTTTGGGTCGGTCAGGTCGAACGCTGGGAAGTCGGTGGGCAGCTTCGACCTTGGGATCCTCTCGCTGTCGCCCAGCAATAATAGCCAGACACTTTTGGGTTTGACATGCAGTTCCTTAGCCACCTTCTGTATGGCCTCAGGCTCTTCGAGCTCTTGTCGGTTATGCCAGCTACTCAGTGTGGTGTTGGGCACGCATTGAAAAGCCACTTTTTGACCGTCGTATAGCTCAACAATTTTTGTGTGCCATCTATCGCAGACCGTGTGGTCTCTCAGGTCGTTTGTACAACTTTCACGATCCACACAACTGTCGCATTTCTCAGGCTGTTCGATTGGTAGTGAATCATCCATTCGCCTTGCTCCTCCGTTTCCGTCCCACGGTCGTACCGTTTTGAAAAGTCCAATAGAAATAACCGTCTCTCACCAACTTGCCTTTGTTAGCTGCCAGGCATCAGCGTCTTCTTAAATTCAGGATTGTTGACGTCTTCGCTTTTCTGGTAAAGCCCCTTCGAGCCCTGAGCATCAACCCACGAGATCCTCAGCATTCCAAGATTCAGCTTTCTCGACCGATTCACCATCCCGCATAATGCCGGCCATTTCGAGGCTTTTGTAAATTTCATTCAGGCCAGTTTGCGAAACGTCAGCGTTCACTTCAACCCTGACGACTCGCTCAGCCAATTCGCTAAGGCCCTTTTTCATCTCTTCCAAGCCCTTCCGAAGTTGCTCTAGGACTATATGATCTAGTGTCGCTTGTTTCTCAACGCTCACGATCTAACCTTCCTTGAAAAAACATGCGCCGGATTCCGCACACACTTAAAAACCTGAAACGTCCCAACATCATCCTGATGGGCCGAAGGCTAAAACTCCCCCCACAGGCCGGACACACTTTCTTGACATCAGTTGTCTGGGCCATACTATTTCACGTCTAGCTTTTGGATTCAAAGGTTTCGCAGTTTTCAGAGCTGGCCAATCGGTTGATTTTGCCCTTCAAACAGGCCCCTGCCCAAAATCTGCAGGCCGCACAGACAGCAGGTTTTCTTTCCAGGATTGTCATCGAAGAGTCGGCGCTCACTTTTCCTCCCCCTTGGGCATCAGACAGTTACCTCTTGTTTGAACGGTTCACTTCTATAGCCCATACTCGCAAGTTTCTCTCTCACAGCGTCACGGACAAAATCAGATTTGGTAGAATGTGTGTCAAGCTCAATGGCCTTTTCGACAATATCATCCAGAATTTTCGGAACGGGTATGTTCCATCTTGTTGTATCTCGTTTCTTGCTCATTTCTTACACCATGTTTGCGTAAAACTTAAGCAGAAAAGCTATATAAGCAATATGCACGGAAACGTTACATATAAGGCGGAATTCGGTAATAAAACGCAAAAAACAAACGTTCGTTTTATGGAAGTAAAACGCAAACTCTATTCGGCAAACCTGTCAGAAATTGAGGCTTTCCACAAACTTTTTAGGTTCAGAAGCACACATTCTTGAGGGGTGTATGTTTTGGGAGAACAGCAAACAGAAGGGTCCTCGGAAGACCCTAAGGGTCTAGCCAAGACTATGCTTCAAGAAGGTGCTGATATCGAGGCCATTATGGCTGAAACCAACCTTTCAAAGCCTACTATTTTAGGGCTTAAGGGGTTACTGTTAACTTATTTGTGATAAGGGGAATCATAGTAATACAAAAGAAAGAACATGAAAGATTTGCTATAACTGCGACGCGATAACAAACTAGGCGTTTCATGGAGTTATGAGTAGATTATGTTGTCTAGATATTCGTCCAACGATTGACCTAGTTTTTCCTCATTCTTCGCGACCGTTTTGATATTACATTTGTCGGTCAAATTCATCATTTTCAGAATGATTGCTCTCAAATGGTCCCGAGAAGATATTGTCAAAAAGAAGTCATATTCTGACTTTCCTCCATGAGCGATATGAGATCTTTCATCATACAATTTTCGCAGTTCCCGTACCAATTCCAGTCTCTCTTTTGGATCACCTGACAACAAAAGGGCTCCTTTTTGACCGAACTTCCAGCGAATAACATCTCGGTCGTCATCCCCAATAATGAGGTTTTCGACCGCTGCTACATAAAAGAATATTTTTTGATGATCCGGCGAATTGTTATCAGCTATTCTGTAGAAATGAATAGCGTTTTTGATGCGTTTCTCTAAATCTGAAGCCCCTCTGACACATATATCGCTCATCGTATCAATTAGTTCCTGATGCCTTGGGTTATAGGAATATTTGCTAAATTCCACTCCTTTGGCTACAGGAAGCGCAACTTTCTTGTCTATATCCAACGCGACCGCATGCTGAGGTAAATGAAACCTAGCTGTCGAGATCGCCAATCTGAGCACATCAAGCGAATCTTCCGCGTATTCAAAAGCTCTGTTTAGGCTTATGGTTGAGCTAATAGCGGAAACCGATATTTTTAGCCAATGCCCGACATTGGGGTTCACCGGGATCACGAGTTTCTGAACTATTTGCTCCCAGACCCGTTGAATTGATGCTGCAACATTCGGTACTTCACCTTTTGACAGACTTTCAGCGGCGATCCTTACCTCCTGAGGCAGTGAAGTGAATGTAAACAAGGTTCCATGACCCAGCCGATAACTATCGGGAAAGTCCTTTATTTCTATGATTTGAAAATAGTAGTCTATCTCTTTGACTCCAAAATATTCCTCTATTGACTCACTGAACTCATCACGGCTCAGGTCAGAGAGCTTTTTGCCTTCAACGGGCTGCACAAGAAAAAACCGCAAATGTCCAGGGTCAATCATGCGATCTAACTTTAGATCATGTACCTTATCCGCTATTTTGATTACATTGTTTTCGTATTCCTCAAAATTATCTCTAAACTGGAAGAGTCTGAGACACTCTTCTTTCAATGTCTTAACTCCAGTGGAGTCGTTCATTAGTAACACTCAATTTCACTTATTGGGTATCTCTTCAAAAACCTATCGACCTCAGCGAAGTCCTTCGGCAAGCAAATCCGATATTTGCCATCTTTTCTTCTGAATAGGCGTGCTAAATTCAAAACGCGCGCTTAATAGTCCTCAGAGATGCCCCGGCACTACTGGTTTCTCGACGTATACCTGTCAAATTATAAGGAAAGAATGCGACCGTATTTGTCGAGTTTTGCGAATATGGCATTTGAAAGTATCTGAAGCTGATCTTGTTCGACCGTGCCTTTTGCATTAGCGATAATTTCTCCAACGATTTTTTGGAATTCCGTTTCAAAATTGTGTCTCCCTGATTCGTATGCTTTTCTTGCTTTATGTATAGTCACACTCAATTCAGAAAGATTTTTGCAGTCATATCTAGACATCAACTTCTTATCAAGCGTTTTGCTTTCCATAATGTTCTTCAGATGATGGTTTTTGGAAGCAATATGGCCAGTCTCTGTTTTTATCAGCATGTAGATGGAAGTGTATTGGTCGATCGCAATTGTGACAACCTTTTTCAGTTTTAGCTTCGGTTCTTCCCCTGAGAGTGACGCTGCAAATTGGAAATTATCCATCAAATCAAATTTCTCCACCATTAGTTTCCCTACGGTACCCATAAGACTTGGCAACTGCTTCTCGGTGATTAGGCCTATTGCTCTAAATGCAATGTCCGACGGAAGTATTCGGAGAAGATTGATTGAATAGTCTTTATGAGAATCTTTGGGATGGTCTTTCTTGTAGGTTTCTCTTGCTTCTTTAAATACTGTTTCAAATTTGTCGCAGAATTCTTTGAAAGGCATGCCCAATGGAACAAGACCTGTCCGGGTGTAGAAGCCTCCAACCGATTTTGATTTGGTTTCCGTCAAGAGAAACTTGTTGTAAGATGGGTTATTCAAAGCCAACTTTTCGCAGCATTTTTGCATTGTATCGTCTATAATCCCTCTAATGACAGGCCCTGGTTGACTTGTTGTGATCAAATAGGCGGATATCAAGTTTGAATTCAAGAATAAGGTAACAGCATCATGCGTGAGCTCTGTGCTTAGCACTGTCTTAATATCAACCTGAAGTTCAGCGAAAGCCTCTCTGTACTCCTTTATGTCAACGGTGATTTTTTGGTTTATTTCCTGCAAGGATGTTGAGATGAGTTCCTGAAGACTGGATACTAGTATTCCGTTGGCCAAATGCAGTTTGAACTCGGGAAGGAAATCGTAGCTTGAATACTTGTGACTGATTACTCCATTAATAACTTCTTTTAGGCTCACGGTTTCTTGGCCAATGCGAGTTTCATTCAGATGAACGTATTGATAGAGAATTTCGCTGGCAGTCTCAGAATGGGAAGCTTGTTGACAGGCTTTCGCGCGATTGTTGTCTCTAATTCTGGAAAGGAATACGGTTGCAACTGCAATAATGACGTAAGGAAAATCCTCAAGCGAGTACAATGTAGAAGAAGAGTCATCAGTTTTAAGTATATACTCAAACAGCGTTTTCAATTGTTCAAGAGCTTCAGCTTCAATGTTCTTTCCCATGATTTTTAGTAGATGTTCAAAATCAAAGGAGACCCTGTCTTTAACAAGTTTTTCGTTTTGTGCAAAATCTGCAATTTGCTGGGAATAATTCATTAATCCAAAATATCTGTTCAATAGATTTTGCGACCGGATTAGGTCGAAGCCATTCATCGATTTTAGGACAAAAACGAGATCTGAAATAGCTGAAGCTATTTCTACTTCGGGTGGGTCAATTTTCTTCTTGTTGATTAGAAGTGCGGCTAATTCAGTTACTAAGCCGGATTTTTGGATGTTTTGAAAGAGAGATTTTTCTTCCACTTCTCTTTGTACGTAAGTAAAATAGAAAAGTCTGGCTATCTCCTCTCTGAAACCTGCCTTCTGGCTAATGTATTGAGTGAGTGCATCGAATATGGGGTTGTTGTGTGGCAGAAAAGATTGAAACTCAGTTCTGTCTTCTTCGTAGAGTGGGGCGGCATAATGTTCAATTGCTTGTGATAGAAGCTTTTTCTTGTTGTCAAGTTCCGAAAAAACTTCAGAAACCGTGATTGTTATGTTTAGAAGACTGTAATCATCGTTGTTGGCGATATTTTTCGCTATAAAATCCGTGAGATTATCAGCTTGAACGTAGTGAGAAGGAATATCGAGCTTTTTTTGTTTTAATAGAAATCGCACAAGTTCCTTTATGGAAGCGTCTTTCCTGAGGCTTTCCCATGCTTGCTTTCGTCTGTTATAGTCGCCGGTTTTGTCAGAAAATACTAACTCAAGAACTTGTGTGTGCAGAGAAATAATGTTGGAAGTCTTTTCAATGAATTCACTAGTCCATGCCTGTCTGTCTACTTTTTGGGGCACGAACGTTAGGATTTCTCTCTCAGCAGTATCATCAATCTTAATGCTGTAATCCCCTAGTGCAGAAATCAGATTCTTTTTGCAGTCGGCGAGTTCGTCATAGAAAGCGTAGTATGTTTTCCTGAATTCCTCCAAGGAGAAGGACTGAATTCGGGTTAACATTAATTGAATTGCTGCAGAGTCCAAAGCTTGGTGGACGTCGAAGTATCTAACATCGACTACTTTTTCCTGGCATAAAACCGATATCAGCTTTGCCAGCAGTAGTTGGTCTTTCAAGATCTTGTTCCATTCGTTGCGTTTTCCTTCTGTATTGTCTGTGTATTCATAATATGCAAGCGTTATTGCTTCGGCTGGAACAGCAAGTTGCTTAGAGAGTTTTCCTGAAACATCGACTAGCCATTCATCATCACCCTCCTCCTTTGGAAAGTAGGTTCTCAGGTAATTCTCTGCTTTTGCGTCAATTCCAATGCCAAGGTTCCTAAGGGAGTTCTTTACGCTTTGGGTGAAAACTTGGATTCTGTGAAGCTTGTTTTTCAAAGCATAGAATTCTGAAACGTATGGCACGAACCGAGAAACTGCGCTGATAGTTCTGTTAAAGTCGGTCAAAAAGGCGGAGAACTTGCTTTTAATGCCCCCTGGATCGGTCTCGAGCTCCAAAGGACGACTGATTAGTGCAAAAGTGTCCACTAAAACTTTTAATGAGGCCTGTTTGACTGCATTTTGGTAACTTGCAAACTTCTCATGTGTTAGCCTTAGGGTGAGGTTGACGGATGCGGCAATGGAAAGCACAAGAAGAATCGTCGTAATTAGCGCAGGATCAAAAGAGAGTGTGTTGACGTTAATGAGTAGAACAAGCAATCGAATTGCTGCTATCGATAACGCGACGATTATGACGTAGAAAGACCATCGTTCAATCTCTTTTATCAGTTTCTCAATTGAAGAAGTGAAATCATTTGCAGCTCCTGAAATGTCAGCTCCCGCTTTCTTGACTCCTTTCGTGAATGAAGAAGCAGTCTCATTAAATGCTTTCAACTCCCCGCTGATTGAATTGTAGACTTTTTCTGTCTCTTCTTCAAGATTCATGGTTTCCTTTTGTACGCGGGAAGATGACTCCCCAATGTCTTTCTCAAGGGATGTCGTTTTCTTCATTGACTCTTCAATGTTTTTCTGTATCTCGCTGTCGTCATCGGCACCACGATTCCGTTTCTCATCCTCAATCGCCGACATAGTGACACAGCAAGTAGATAGGTCGTTTAGAAATAAGAAAGTTTACCGTGTCAAATATCGTTGCATGTGTTTACCAATACGCAGTTTTCAAGTTTGGTAAGCAGCGCGCGCGCTAACGAAAACAACAGAAGAACTAAAGAAGATTTGCATGCGTTGTGGCAGTCAAGTGTCCGAACTCTTTGAAGGAAATCTTTGCTTGGATTGCTTGTCCCATCTCTATGATTGGTATTAGAGGGTATTACCCTCTAGACTATCTAATAGCGCGCTAGCGTGTTGCTGAATTCGTGGAGTTGACATGAACTTGTTCGATCACGCTTGGGCTTGGACAGAACCTATGATCTGGTATGTAGAAGTGTGAGGAGAACACATGCATGCTTGGAAGGTAAGCAGAAATTGACACAAATAATGCGATTTAGCAACGCCCTAGCGCGCGCTCTTTTTTTGGATTCGGTTTTGAAATCTGTAAGAATTCTGCAAAATTGTTATATTCCATCCAAGAGTCTACTCTGAGGAGTACCCAGATTGAAGACTGTCGAATTGAAGCTTCTTAGCGAACTTATGAAGGATAGTCGAAGAAGTGACAGAGAACTAGCTAAGGCAATGGGAGTTTCTCAACCGACAGTTGGCAGAACAATCAAGAAATTAAGGAAAGAAGGCATCATAAAAGAATATACCGTGATTCCAGACTTCCGCAAGTTAGGGTTTGAAATCTTAGCTATAACCTTTCTTGCCGTGGATAAAGAACCTGATTC
>Ga0315277_10013035_pt1 | contig 10378 bp, 8 predicted proteins | sample YL17G05_15_MG_FD_203695 | JGI IMG/M metagenome (GOLD analysis project Ga0315277, IMG submission 203695) | Sediment microbial communities from Yellowstone Lake, YNP, Wyoming, USA - YL17G05_15 | ecosystem: Environmental > Aquatic > Freshwater > Lake > Sediment | place: USA: Wyoming | collected...
TACGGTTACGCTACGCTGGAAGTTCGCATGCTGGAAGAGGAAATGTTCATCAAACCCAACGAGAAACCTGAAACTCGAATCAGCGCTAAACAGCTTGTATCCATACCTATACCTGTCTCAGTGGAAAAATGGAAACGGTGGAAAAAGGGAGAACAACAATGAGCAAAAGAAAAGCCACATACGCAAGCAAACTCAAGAGGGCCACGCACCTGCTCTTTTACAAGAGACACATGAGACCCGGAGTGAAAGGCTGGGAACTCAGAAAAGCATTAGGTTCAGACTATCCGAAGGTGCTGAAGGTGCTGGACGACTACTTAAAAGCACTGGATCTTCAGGTGAGAACCGTTTTCGAAGAAGAGAAGACAGTGGAAAATCCTAGCATTGAACAGTTGGACAGAACGAGATTTTACATAACCCTGAGAGGAGAAATCACGCCAAAAGAGGCGAAAATGGTCGGGTGGAGAATAGACGATCTCGCAGGACTGGCAATAACGATTTCCTACATCATTTCCAAAAGAGGAAAAGCACCACGCAAAGAAGTTGAAGAGCTTCTCCGGGAAAAACTGCCAGGCTGGAAAGTGGGATTGAACGTGGATCGCTACGTACGATACGGATACTTAAACGAAGACGAAAACGAACAGATATATCTAGACTGGAGAACTCGAGCTGAGGTAGACCAGAAAGCACTCATTGATCTTCTCTTAAGAACGGAGAACACAAACGGGAAATCGATTGAAGATGCTTCTTAACAACTCACTTTCTTATTTTGTGATAGATCAGAGCTATCAGCACGATTACGAAAAGTATCGCCAGAACCAGCAGTGGGCTACCCAGAAGCTTGTCTGTGAACGATTCTTCAGCATATGCACAGTTGACTAACGTGAACAGCAGAAACAGCGAGCAAGCAGCAAGCGCAAATCGCCTTTTCATGCGAATACTTCCTCGTGGCTAGGTTATGCTTACGTTCTGTATTTGGAAGTATCTTTTTGCCAGAAAACGCAGACGTTCAGCGTTCTTTCCGTTTTTGCCTATCGCAACGCCCTTGTCCTTTGGATTCACCGCCACAACGGCCATTTTTCTGCCGTCTGGTCTTTCGCTTACGCGTACTTCTTTGACTGCTGCAGGTTTTAAAGCGTTCTTGATGAATTTCACTGGGTCTTCAGAGTACTCTATGATTTCGTGTTTCTTTCCCGTCATCCTTTCCAAGGTGTGGATGTTTCTTCCGCCTCTGCCTATGGCGGCGCCTATTTGGCCTTCGTTGATTATGAAAATCACGCGTCCCTGTTCCTCATCGATTATGCAGTCTTTGGCGCTGGCGTTAGTTATGCTTTCAAAAAGAGCGATGTAGCGCATCTCAGTGCTCGTGAATTTTATCCCGCTAGTCATTCGTTTCCTCCAGTGAATTCCTCTGGCTCCACTTTCTCGATCAATTTGAGAATTTCAGAGTCGCCAGGCTCTCTTATACTTAGCGCCGATACGATGAAGGGTTTACCGCAGACAGCAGCCAGATCTATGGCGGAGCCTATGAACGTTATGAACGGAACATTCGAAAGCTTGCAGTAATATTCTATGTCTTCACGCACGTTTTGGGGACAGTTTGCGGCCAGAACGATCATTTTGACCTTGCCTGACTTCGCGTTTTTAATCGCTGAATCTGCGCCGAAGGCCACTTTGCCTGTCTTCACGGCGGCTGCGATCGCCTTGTCTATGTCTATCATTTCTTCTTCGCTCCTTGCTGCTCAAACGTCGACATATACAGCTCTACTAATCCTGTGCCAATAGGTACTGATTGCCCTACTATTACATTTTCGGTTACGCCTGCCAGTGGGTCGCTTTCTCCTCTCACGGCGGCTTCAACGATGTTCGGGACGGTAATTTCGAAGGCGGCGCGGGCTAGAACGCTGGATTTCTTGCCGCTGATGCCGTGTCTGCCTATCTGTTGAACCTCGCCTGTTGATGTCATCATGTCAGAAACGAGCATTACGTGACGGACATCTACGTCTAGGCCTTGCTCTTCCAGAACGCTTCCTGCTTCATGAATCAGCGCGTTTCTGGCAGCTTCTATTCCAATCGCCTTGGCTATCTCGTGAACATTGTTTGTCGTGGTTCTCGAAGTGTCTATTCCAGGGATTTCCAAGATCTTTGATAGGTTTGAACCGTCTGTTCGGATGACCCATTCGCCATGTTCCTCTGTGACCAGCACGCGTCTTATGCCTGCAACGCCTTTCACGTGAGCTGAAGGAGCCTTGTCACGGAGTTTCCTTAGAGCATCAACCTTTTTGGGTTGAAGGTACAACGTGTTACCCTTTGTTTTCACTGTACAGTTCGGAATCTGAAGGGCTTCCTTCAATTCCTCCATTGTCACCTCGCGATCTTCCATCATGGTTTTGTTTAGCTCAACAACCACTTCTTCATGTAATAGGTCCTCGTAAATCGCCTGTGTCAGATTTTCTAGCGTTGTGAATATGATGTTTCGAGCGATTTTTACTGCGGCTTCCCGATTCTTCCTGTGCACTTCATCTAAGTAGATCGTCATGATAGGCGTGGAGGGAATCCGTCTAGCGTCAACAATCTCTATCAGTCTTGGCAGTCCGAGGGTTACGTTTTGCTCTCTGACTCCTGCATAGTGAAAAGTTCTGAGGGTCATCTGAGTTCCAGGTTCGCCTATTGACTGAGCGGCAACTATTCCGACGGCTTCGCCTGGCTCCATTAAAGCCTGTTTATAATGCTCAACCGTTGAGTTTATTGCCTTGTCTACGCCGGAGTTGCTCAGCTCTGCTTTTGTGAGGCTCTGTTTGAGTTCATCTATGAGAATCGGTGTCAAGACTTCTTCGGCTTCTTTGAGGTTTTTCTTTATGTACTCTGCTGTTGCGGGTTTGCCTCTTTCTTTAGCTATTTTCAACTGTTCTACAAGCCGGCTTGCGTTCACGGCTTTTCCATGGTCGCTTTTAGCTGGGTCCACGCCGTCTTCGCCGTATCGGAATTGGATGATGTCACCGGTTGAGTTTCTGACGGTGCTGTCGTATTCGAGGCGTACGTGTTCAAGTGCATTAATGAGTCTTCGCTGCATGTAGCCGCTTTGCTGTGTTCTGACGGCTGTGTCCACCAAGCCTTCGCGGCCACCCATGGAGTGGAAGAAGAACTCTATGACATCCAGTCCTGTCTGGTATGAAGAGTAAACGAAGCCTCTGGCTTTGGGCGTCGCGTCTCCTGCTTTGAAATGTGGAAGAGCGCGGCCTACGTAGCCTCTTAGGATTCTTTTGCCTCGGACAGCTTGTTGTCCTACGCAGGCGCTGATTTGGCCGATGTTGAGGCTTGAGCCCCTTGCGCCTGTTCGGGTCATCACGATGCCTGCGTTGTCCAACGTGAAGTCTTCGTCTGCTATCCTGCCTGATTCGTCTCTTGCCTTTGCCAGTTCGTTCATGACGTATATTTCGAATGAGTCTTCAAGGGTTTGTCCTGGCAGTCTTGGAAGGGTTCCTTTGGTGTGGCTGTCGATGAGTTCAAGTATCTTCTTCTCAATGCGGTCCATCGTTTTTCTTATTCTGTTTTCAGCTTTCGGTGAGAGCACCAGCTGGTCGTATGTGTAGGTGAAGCCTCGCATGGTTATGAAGAGCTTCAGCATGTGTGTGATTCTGTTCAGGAACTCGCGGCCAGCCTGTGTTCCATAATCTTTAATGATTCTGTGGAGAAGGCTTTCAGACTGCTCTGCGCCTATTGAGCGCCTGTCTATTACTCCGCTGACAAGTTCGCCGTTTTTCACGACGACGTATGCGTCATGCGGACAGTCTTCATCGACGCATTTTGTGCAGCCTTGGCAGATGTTGGCTTTTAGAACGTAGTTCATGTCTTTAGGCAGAAATAGGCTGAATATTTGCTTGCCTGTCCAGAGTGGCTGCGGCTCCTTGATTTTGGGTTCGGGGAGCCGTCCGTAGTATCCTGCTCCGAGAACTATTCGGTTCACTTCGTTTCTTGTTAAGTAGTTGCTTCTCCGCGTGAAGAGATAGGCAGAGGTGATAAAATCTCGGATGGCGCCGATTATTGGGCCTCCGAATCTAGGTGAAAGTATCTGATCCTGAACCTGCATCAGTAGAAGTGCCTCTGCGCGTGCTTCTTCGCTCTGAGGTACGTGCAGGTTCATTTCGTCTCCGTCAAAGTCTGCGTTATAGGGTGGACACACGCAGAGGTGTAGACGGAATGTTTTGTAGGGCAATACGCGGACATAGTGGGCCATTATTGACATGCGATGAAGTGATGGTTGACGGTTGAAGATGGCTATGTCGCCATTGTTGAGGTGTCTTTCGACGATGAAGCCTAGTTCGACGGCTTCAGCGATTTTTGATCTGTCAACGACGAATTCGAGTCTGATGCGTTTGCCGTCTGGCCGGATTATGTAGAGCGCGCCTGGATATTTTTCAGGGCCATTTGTTACGAACTTTCTCATTTCTTCGATGTTCCACTCAGTTACCTTTTCGGGGATGGATAAGCGCATGGCTATTTCCAACGGGACTCCGACTTCGTTTATGTCGAGGTTGGGGTCTGGAGAAACAACTGTGCGTGCTGAGAAGTCTACTCTTTTTCCTGAGAGGTTGCTTCTGAATCTTCCTTCTTTGCCCTTCAATCTCTGCGACAGTGTTTTTAGGGCTCGGCCTGAGCGGTGTCTGGCTGGAGGTATTCCTGAGGCTTCGTTGTTGAAGTAAGTCGTAACATGGTATTGTAAGAGTTCTGAGAGATCTTGAATGATAAGTGTGGGTGCGCCAGCATCCATGTTCTCTTTCAATCTCTGGTTGATGCGGATGATGTCCACGAGTTTGTGGGTTAAGTCGTCTTCTGAACGGATGCCTGACTCCAACGTGATCGAGGGACGAACGTAAACGGGTGGAACTGGAAGAACCTGCAGCACCATCCATTCTGGACGCGCAGCTCTCGGGTCAAATCCCAGCAGCTCAAGATCTTCGTCAGATATGCGTCCCAGTCTTTCGCGTGTCATGCTTGGGGTTATTGACTCAGAGCCTGTCTCAGGGATTTGTTCGCTGAATTTTGTGGGTTTCTCGAAAACAATCTTGTTCTGCATGGCTCCACAGTGAGGGCACTGCTTGACCTTTGTTTCATGCAGTATAAGTTTGTAAACGTCATCTGGCACGAGACCTAGAAGTTGCTTGGTCTTGTCAAGTTTGCTACGGACTTTAGCTGCAGTCTCGTCTGGCAAGAGTATTCTACTGCAGTTTCGACATGTTGCTCTGAGGAGCTCGTGAATCAGCTTCGTGAATTCAATGTGCACTATGGGGACGGCTAGCTCGATATGCCCAAAATGGCCTGGACATCTGATTGCGGTGTTGCCGCAGGTCTTGCACCTCTGTCTCGGCTCAAGCGTCCCGAGTCTGCCATCCATCAAGCCAGCAGTGATTGGTGCCCCGTCTTCGTCATAAGTGTCAGGTGTCTGTATTTCTACAACTGAGAGTTTGCGTACGTCTTGTGGTGAGAATAAGCCGAAGTCTATTCTGTCTACGACTTTATGGATTATTTCCTCTGATGACATGTCATGCCTTCTCCTTCAGGTTCAGTTTCGGCGAGATACAGAGACTCATGAGTTCCTGCAGAAGCAGCTTGAAAGCGTAAGACACTACGACGGGCGCAATCTTTGCCTTGTCTTCGCATAATTTGCACACATATTTTCTCTGCTTCATATCGTAGTAAGCTATGTGACCGCACGTTTCGCAGATGTACAGCGTGTACTTGTCTGATTCTTCCAGCAGCCTGTCCCTCAGAACCATGGCTGCTCCATGTCCAATAAGGCAGTCTCGCTCCATTTCTCCGAACCTTAGGCCTCCGCCTCTGGCTCTGCCTTCAGTCGGCTGCCTTGTCAGCATCTGTACTTGGCCGCGGGCCCTAGCATGTATCTTATCCGCCACCATGTGGTGCAGTTTTTGATAGTAGACAACGCCGATGTATATGTCTGCCACGAACTTTTCGCCTGTGACTCCATTGTAGAAAACTTCGCCGCCAGTGTGGCTGAATCCGAGGCGGACAAGGGCTTTTCTCACTTCTCCTGAGCTCTCGCCTGAGAACGGAGTGCCATCGGCTGGTTTTCCTCTAGCCGCACCCGCTTTTCCAGCTAATGATTCAATAAACTGTCCTACAGTCATTCTTGAGGGGATAGCGTGCGGGTTGATGATTATGTCGGGAACTATGCCGTCTTCTGTGAAAGGCAGGTCTTCTTGGGGCACGATTAGGCCTATGACACCTTTCTGCCCGTGTCTTGAGGCGAACTTGTCGCCCAGTTCTGGCACTCGTTGGTCGCGGACTCTGACTTTCACGAGTTTGCTGCCTTCGCTTGATTGTGTTATGAATATTGCGTCGACGATTCCGCTTTCGGAGGGGCGCATGTCCACGGATGTGTCTCGCATGGACGGGCCTTTCACTTCAAACTCCTTGTATTCTTCAAGGAATCTCGGCGGGCTGATTCTGCCTACTAGAACATCGCCGCCTGTGACGCCTGATTCGAGACCTATTATGCCGTCTGGTTCAAGCAACCTGTAGTATTGTTCTCCTCTGAAGCCTCTTGTTCCAGGTTCAGGCAACAGGAACTTGTCTCTGAGGCCTCCCAAGTACTGGCGGCATTCTGCTTCATATATTCTGTAAAATGTAGAGCGACCCAATCCTCGTTCTATTGAGGCCTTGCTGAATATCAGAGCGTCTTCCATGTTATAGCCTTCGAAGGACAGGACGGCTACTAAGCAGTTTTGCCCGGATGGGCGGAGTTTGTACCCCATCGTCTCCATGAGCGCTGTTTCAACAATGGGCACTTGCGGATAATGCAAAATGTGCGATCTTGAGTCTACTCGCTGCTGGAAGTTCGTTGCGTAAACGCCTAACGCTTGTTTTGCCATTGCTGCTTGATACGAGTTTCGTGGTGACTGGTTGTGTTCAGCATACGGGACTGTTGAGGCACAGATTCCTAGAATTGTGTAGACTGCAATCTCTAGGTGCGTGTTTTCTTGGGTTACGTCTTTGGCGTTGAGGGCGATGTAGGCGTTTTCTTCTTCTTCAGCGTCTAAGTATTCGATTATGCCATTTTTGACGAGGTCTTCCCAGGACCATTCTCCTGAGGCTATCTTTTCGATGTGCTCCATCTGCAGTTTCGGCATGCCTTCTTCTATGATTATGAGTGGGCGTCTGACTCTTCCTTCGTCGCAGTTGACGTAGAGTTCGGCTCTTTCGCCCTGCAGTTTTGAGAAGTAGGCTACGTTGACTTCTGTGGATATTTCTCCTCTTCTGCGCCTGTCTCTGAGCCCGCGGGAAAGTTCATCTGGCGAGTTGCAGTAGCCGATTATGTTTCCGTCTATGAAGGTTTTTGCTCCTGAAAGTCTCAGGGTTTCGTTCGCTTCGATAATTGGCATGACTCCCTCGCTGATGAGTAGCTGCTTGATCTTCTCTGGGTTCACGCCGACTGAGATGCATGCTGATAAGGCTAGGTTTTTGACTAGGCCACAGTTTGAACCTTCGGGTGTTTCGTTGGGGCAGAGACGTCCCCAGTGGGTTGCGTGTAGGTCTCTGGCTTCGAAGTTTGGTTGGCTTCGGCTGAGTGGTGATTGCAGCCTTCTGAGGTGGCTGAGGGTTGAGATGTGGTTTGTTCTGTCCAGCAGTTGGGTTATGCCGACTCTTCCTCTTCCCCAGTTTCCTGTTGCGAGTGAATGTTGGAATCTCTCTGAAATGATGCCAGGTCGCACGGCTAATGAGACAGTGACTATTGGGCCTTTCACGCCGATGCGTTCAAGCTGATACTTCATGTCTCGGGTCAAATTGCGGAATGCCACTCTGAACAAGTCCGCAAGTAACGGTCCGGCGAGTCTCAGTCGCTTGTTTTTGAAGTGGTCCTTGTCGTCTGGCTGTCTTTTTCCAAGCTTAAGTTCTATGGCTTTGCATGCCATTTCGCTCAGAAAGAGGGCTTTGTCTTTTCTGTTTTGAGTGGTTCTGCCTATATGCGGCAAAAAGTTCTTGTCTATTGCGCTTTCAGCCTTTTGCACACGGTACTCTTCAACCTGACCGTGAGCCACACGGTTTCCGATGAAAAGCACAGCGTCCTTCGGGTTGTCTACACCGAGAGATTTTTCAAAGGAAGCATCCAACTGAGTTTGAATCTCTTTATCAAGAGAGACAGATTCAGCGATCTCCTTGTCCGATTCCATGTTCAAGGCGCGCATCAGCACAACGAAGGGTATCTCAGTGGGCACGCCTGGAATCGACACGTAAATTGCATCATCCGGTTTGAGCTTCAACTCGATTCTTGCCCTAAACCCGACGGTTGTAGAGAAAATCTTGGACTGATAAACTGGTGTGACACCTTTGTCATCAATATCCACCATGACACGGTTTGGCGCCAAGTCTTCCATAGCTACAATTACTCGTTCTGATCCGTTGACCACAACGTAGCCGCCTGGATCATCTGGGTCTTCGCCGCATGCGATCAGTTCCTCTCTTGAGAGCTGTGAGAGGAAACAAAGTTTTGACTTCAGCATCACTGGAATGTTGCCAACGTAAACTAGCTCCGTGTCCTGTTCCCTTCCATCTATGACCGGCGTCATTTCAAGAGCTATGGGAGCAGCGTAAGTCAGGTTTCGAAGTCTTGCCTCCAGCGGGTAGATTTCGTGTTTTGTTCCATCCACTTCCGTGGCGTATGGACCAGTTATTCTAGTCTGTGGATCTATTATCCAAATCTGGCCCAGCTTCACCTTATAGGGCCTTTCGGGAACCTCTATGGAAATTTCGCCTACTTCATCTATTACTTCCTGCAGGCCGTGGTCTATGAAGTCGTTGAACGAGTCTAGATGCTGGCGAACCAGTCCTATTTCCTTGAAGAATGCTCTGAGCACGAGATGTGTGTCTTCTTTCGAAATTTCTTCCATAACTAACCGACTCCCCGCCATTCAATGTCTGCGCATGTTTGGAGAATATTATATGACGCGGGTTTTCTCAAATCTCAAATTTCCTCCAACCGAAAAATTATCTCCAATGTTAAATGCTAGAAAGCTAGCATACACCGCTAGCTAATAAACTTTTTTGTACATTGCGACAAGTTTCTGTGTATTTGGAGCGTTTGCAGCCTACATTTAGGCTTATTGACGCATAAAGTATTTCTTGGCGGGTAACATGAACCGTTTAAGGAATAAATCTTGGAAGAAATGAGATTCAAGGCTCTGATCGTGTGGCTTATCGTTAACGGAAAGACAGAAGAGGCTCTGGAGCATCTGGCAAAACACTACAATGTAGAGACACCACGGTTGAAAGTCGGCTTGCCAAAAGGACACAAAATGAAAGCTTGCGGATGCTACAGCCAAAAAAACCACATGATCTCCGTGCTAAACAGCGACACACTGAAAAACCCGTTCGTAATCCTCCACGAATTTTACCATCACATAAGAATAGGCGTGGACGCAAAACACAAAGGAACAGAAAAGTACGCAGACACATTTGCCAGAGAATTCATACAAGCATACAGAACAATCAATCTTTAAGATTTGGGAAATAATTAATAAGAAAGACTTGAAATCTGTTTGTGAGTGCAGCGGTAACCAAGCCAGGTCAAAGGTGAAGGACTCAAGATCGGATCTTTTGGCCTTGAGTGGCCCCTATGAGCTATCCTTTCCCGTAGGGGTTCGCAGGTTCGAATCCTGCCCGCTGCACCATATTCTGGTTTTGAACTGAAGATAATATTTCAGTCATATGTTTGGGGGAAACGTCGCCTAGGCAAACTCTTCTAGAACGTTGAACACTATGTAAAGGAAAGCAAAATTGATGCTAAGTGAGTTTGTTCAAGAGCCCACGTTTCTGAATATCTTCTTTAAGCAGCACATGTTGAATGATGTAGGATGATCACAATGGAGGACAACAAAGCTTTGAAAGCAGAGCTTTTGATGATAAGAAATAGGCTTGATTCTGCTGGTGTTTGTTGGGCTTTGTTTGCTGGTGCTGCTGCCTCTTGTTATGGCAGTAAGAGAGATGTCACTGATCTTGATGTTTTGGTTAAAGAAGAGGATTTGGGGAGGCTCGGGAAGCTTTGAATGGTGTTGTTGGTCTAGATGTGGCTGGTTGTTTGAAATTGAATGTTGCGGGTGGAGTTTATTCTTTCTTTATGGATGAGGGGATGGTTGAGCGGATAAAGTTGAAGCTGCTATTGAGTGTGAATGTTCCTGTTGTGCCTGTTGAGGATAATATACTCTTCAAGGCCATCCTTCAACGAGGTGAAGCTGAGAACAAGTTTGATGTTGAAGACATCAGAGACATGGTGAATCACGAGAAGATAGATGCTGCATACCTGAAGAGGAGAATGAAGAAGTACGGGGCTGAAGAGAGAGTTTTGCCGCTTCTGAAAGATTTG
>Ga0315277_10013036_pt1 | contig 10378 bp, 10 predicted proteins | sample YL17G05_15_MG_FD_203695 | JGI IMG/M metagenome (GOLD analysis project Ga0315277, IMG submission 203695) | Sediment microbial communities from Yellowstone Lake, YNP, Wyoming, USA - YL17G05_15 | ecosystem: Environmental > Aquatic > Freshwater > Lake > Sediment | place: USA: Wyoming | collected...
TACCAGACGGTAGATGTCATCATCCAGGGTCTGGACGCCGAGCTCTACCCTGGTAGTACCAAACTCGAGCATCCGGTCTGTTTCTTCCTGCCCGCACCAGTCAGGCCTGGTCTCTATGCACAGGCCAGTGCAGCGGTGCCTGGCTGCCTCATTGAGTCGCTTTGCTTCTGCCAGCGTGGGTGATTCCCCTCCATTCAAAGCGTCGAAGCAGTCCTTGATAAACCGGTATTGATAGTCCCTGGGAGATGCCAGGAAGGTACCGCCCATAACTATTAGCTCAACCTTGTCGGTCGGGTGCCCCATCTGGGACAGAGTATTTAGCCTTATTCTGACCTGTTCCTTAGCGTCAAAGCCGCATTCTTTGGCCCGTATTACGGCGGGCGACTCGGGCGTGTAGCTCTTCGGCGTCGCCAGGTAGGAGGGACAATAGACGCATTGTCCCGGGCATTCCCTGGGCTCGGTCATGACCGCTACCGGCGTGACTCCGGATATTGTTCTGGTAATTTTTTTCATATATACTTGCTCTAAGTTTAGCAAATTTTAGATTATGACAACAACAAAAGATACGTTCGACCAGATAGCTCCGGAATGGTATAATTTCAGGCACTGGACCAGATTCGGTAAAGAGCTGGAGACGCTGGCAAGCAGGTGGCAGCAGGGAAAGCTGCTGAATGTCGGCTGTGCTCACGGGCCTGACTTCTTACCCTTCAAGGAAAGTTTCGGACTGTATGGTGTGGACTTTTCCCCCGAGATGCTGAAGTTTGCCCGGAGATACGCCAGGAAGTTCAGCTTTGCGGTGAATCTGTTCCTGGCTGATGTCAGCTATCTGCCCTTTGGTGACGCCACTTTCGATTGGGCAATCTCCGTGGCTACTCATCACCACATAAAGAGCGAAGCAACCAGACAGATGGCACTAAGCGAGTTGAAACGTGTATTGAAGCCGGGCGGTGAAGCCTTTATTACCGTTTGGAACCGGTGGCAGCCAAGGTTCTGGTTTAGTGGCAAGGAGGTAGCGGTGCCCTGGCGGACAAGAGGTAAGACCCTGTACCGCTACTATTATCTGTTCTCCTACCGGGAACTGGAAACGCTGGTGAAAGAGGCTGGCTTTGAGGTGCTCAAGTCTTTTCCAGGAAGCTCCGATAAATCCCCGGTTAAATTTTTCTCGCGGAATATATGCCTCCTGGTCAAGAAAGGCAATGTCTAGCTCTGGACTCTATTGGATTTGACTGTATGGCCTGCAATATGAGGTAGCCTCGGAGAGAAGTACCCCCCACTTTCCGAAGTGCGCTTGCTTCAGCTTCTGTAACTTTGCCTGAAATGCCGCTGTGGTTATATTTTCTGTGGTCATCAATACGGCGTCTTCGCCGTTATCTATGTAGTAGCCACGCCGCATGCCTACCTTGTTGAAGCCATACTTGCGATAAAGACTCTGGGCCGTCGCATTAGAGGTGCGCACTTCCAGAGTAATGAATTGAGCTTTAAGTTCTATTGCCAGCTCTATGGTGGATATGAACAATGATTCCCCCAGTCCCTGTCTGCGGTAACGCTCCCGCATAGCAATGTTGGTTACGTGGGCTTCATCAGCCATAATCCATATTCCGGCGAAACCGACAATGAAGTCCGTGCTGGGGGTAGATACTTCATCACCAAGAAGGCGGCTAAACAAGCGCTTTACTTTGGCTGAAAGGCCTGCCTCTGGCGCCGCTTCAATTTCTGGCTCTTTGGCTTTCTTGCTTTCGTCACAGACGACAATGTAGTGGGCTAATCGGTTTTCCATCTCTCGCCGATAGTTGGGCGGCGGCCATTGGGTAGGGAAGGCTTCGCGGTCAATTTCGGCAATCTGAGGAATATCTTCGCGGCGCATCAGGCGCACATAGTAAGGCAAGGTCGTCTCATCCTGTTGTGAAATTTCTAACGGCAACTATTTTAGCACATCCCTAAGTTAGAGTATACATTTCGAATCATCTCTCTCTTTAAAGTAGAGGAGTCAGGGGTGAATTAAAAATTGAACAGACTATCAGTTAAAAGAGAGCAGGACCAATTATCCACAGGGTGCGAGTGCCGGGGAATAGTGCCTCGAAGCTATCCTTTTATGGTCTATTTCGTTGTAGTAAATGCACCGGGCAACATCGAATTTGCAGCAGGTCTGGGCAGGGTATAGAATAAACTTGTAGTCTAGCTAGCGGAGGTTACCGGTGCAAGATGAGCAGAACCTCATCCACTTGGTAAAACAGGGGGACAAAGAGGCGTTCGCCCAGCTATATGAGAATCATTTTGACAAGATTTATCGTTATGTGGTTCTCCGGATTGGGAATAAGACGGAGGCTGAGGATATGACCCAGCAGGTCTTTCTTAATGCACTCCGGTCTGTCTCTACCTTCAAGTGGAAGGGTGTGCCTTTCTCTAGCTGGCTGTTCCGTATTGCTCATAATCTGGTGGTTGACTACATGAGAAAAGAAAAAAGACAGACTATTGTTTGCCTGGATGAATCTATGGTGAGCAGCGATTGCGGTCCGCAGCTATTAGCTGAGCAGAAGCTGGACACAGAGCAGTTGATAAGAGCTACCCAGAAACTGACTGCGGCACAGCGTGAGGTAATTAGCCTGCGGTTTGCCGGCGGGCTATCCGTTGCCGAGGCGGCTAAGGTTATGGGTAAGAGTGAGGGAGCGGTAAAAGCTTTACAGCATAGCGCCGTTATAAACCTGCGTAAGGCACTGTCGGGGAGTGTGCCGAATGAAAACAGATAAAGAGTTGAATAATATACTAAATGAATGTCTGGAGCGGCTGCTGGTCAAGGGTGAGACCATAGAGCAGTGCCTGGCGAACTATCCCGAACACACCGCAGAGATTGAGCCTTTACTCCGCACAGCGGTAGCTATCGGGAGAGCATCGGCCGTCGAGCCGCGCCCCGAGTTCAGGTCCAGGGCCAGGTATCAATTCCAGTCAGCGCTGCGCGAAGCAAAGCCCCAGAGAAGGCTACCTTTCTTTGGCGGACAGCCGCGTTGGGCGATAGCGGTGGTGACAGTGCTCATTGTTCTGCTTGGTGCTGGTGGCACTGTGGCCGCTGCAGATGATAGTATGCCCGATAGTTTCCTGTACCCGGTCAAGCTCGCAACAGAGGAGGTACGGTTGAAACTAACCGCCTCTAATCTGGGTAAGGCCGAACTATACGCTGAGCTTGCCGACAGGAGAGTGGCTGAAATAGTCTATATGGTCAACAAGGGTGAGTCCGAGCGGGTTGAGGATATTGGTCAGCGGCTTAACAGTTCTCTGGTAGCGTTGGCCGGCCTGACTTCAGCTGAAGCTGGGGACAGGGTATTTACTGCGGCAGAACCAGCGGCACCACCTTCGCCAGCACCTGGTGTGTTAGAGAAGTCCGATACGGGTGTTACAGATGGCCAGGGCCCGGGGGATGAGAAGACTAAACTCAGGACAACTCTAGAGCGCTACCTGGTCGACCACCCCGCGGCACTAAATGCCGCGCTGAAAGAAGCCCCGGAATCAGTTAAGCCCGTCCTGCAGAAAATAATCGCTGAAGTAACCGCCGATTATGAGGAAGTTCTTCAGGCTCTGGACTAGAAGCAGAGCGAGCGTGGATTTTCTGGCAGAGATTCCACCAAATCTTAACCAGATTTTAATACTTGGTTGTTATGATTTTATTAGAAGTGAGTTATCCTTAAGAGAAAGGGGGTAAAGCAACAATGTGGCGAAGAAAGAGGTGGCTTGTTGTAGCAGTAGTAGCGGCGGTACTGGTTCTGGCCGGCACTATCAGCGGGGTAGCCCTGGCTGCTGACGACACGGATACAAATCAGCCTGCAGCCCAATCCGAAGAGCTATGGAATAGAGTTGCCGAAATCTATCAGGAGAAGACCGGCACTACTCTCGACCTGCAAGCACTCAAGGATGCTCTTGCCCAGGTTCGAAGTGAGCAGCAGACTCAGGCTTTGCAGGACCGCCTTCAGGAACTGGTACAGCAGGACAAGATAACGCAGGAACAGGCTGACGAGTTGCTGGAGTGGTGGCAGGCAAGGCCCGATGTTATGGACGGATTCGGATTCAAAGGTACGGGATTTGGTGGGATGCGTGGCTGGTGCGGGCCGCGCTTGATGCAGAATGGGATTTAGAGAGAACTAGCAACTTGTCAGCCTTTATAGTCAAGGGGGGAGAATATCCCCCCTTTTTTTATTGGAAATTAACAATATCTTAACATTTTGCGCTACAATAATAAAGTAGGAGTAAATTCGTTGGGCTGAAGCATGGCGGGCAAGAGAGTCCTGGTGGTTGATGATGATGTCAAAACGGTGGAGCTGGTCAAGCTATACCTGAACCGTGATGGCTATCAAGTCATGGCTGCTTATGATGGTATTGAAGCCTTACGCTTGGCTAGAGAGGGTCACCCCGACCTTATTGTACTGGACCTGATGCTGCCTGGCATCGATGGTCTTGAGGTCTGCCGTACCCTGAGGCGTGACTCCGAAGTACCCATAATAATGCTCACCGCCATGGTTACTGACGAAGATAAGCTGACCGGGTTGGCTTTAGGGGCGGATGATTATGTTACCAAGCCCTTTAGCCCCAGGGAGCTAGCCGCCAGAGTGCGTACCGTGCTCAGGCGCTTACCCGGTGAGCGTTACCTGGACGAAGTCAAACATGGCCCATTCATCATCAACTTTGTCAAACACGAGGCGTTTCTTGCGGGGAGACCGCTTGACCTCACTAAAATTGAATTCAAGCTCTTAGGAGTCTTAGTCCGGGAGCCGGGGCGGGTCTTCAGCCGGGCGGAGCTCATTGAAAAAGCCCTGGGCTATGATTTTGAGGGCTTTGACCGTACCATCGATGTCCATATTCTTAATCTGCGGCGAAAGCTTGAGCAGGACCCCAGCTGTCCCAGGTACATAAAGACGGTTTATGGGGCTGGCTATAAGTTCTCAGAGGTTCAAAGTGACACATAGCTTGCGATTCCGCCTTATGGTGGCGTTTACCCTGGTAATACTGGTGGCAACCGGTGCCGTGTACTTTTTCGCCAATCAGACTACTGGCGGCGAAATCCGTCGGTATGGAGAGCAAATGGACCAGGCGCGCCTTAACCGGGTGGGATTTGAATTGTACCGTTATTACTACACTCAGGGGGGTTGGGAAGGAATTCAACCTTATATTGTGCAGTGGGGTAGTCTCTACGGACGGCGTATTATACTAACCGACTCCGCCGGGCAGGTTGTCGCTGATTCTAGTGGAGAGCTGATGGGGAAACTATACCGTCCCGATGAGCCGGGCATGCTCTTTTCGCCGCCGTGGCAAGGAAGCAGTCTCGGGACTCTCTACATCAGCCCGGAACAATCAGCTGGTTTCCCTTCGCCGACGGGCCTCTCAGAAGCGATAAGTCGTTATCTTATCTGGGGTGCATTAATTGCGATTGGCATTGCATTGCTGGCTACTTTTTTCCTTTCGCGCCGGATTTCGTCACCGGTCAAGGCTCTCACTCTTGCCGCCAGGCGGCTGGGGCAGGGGGACTTGTCGCAGCGAGTAAACTTCAAGGACAAAGGTGAAGTGGGGGAACTGGCGCAGGCTTTCAACTCTATGGCCACCGAGCTAGGGCGAACCGAGGAGCTGCGAAGGAACATGGTAGCTGATGCCGCCCACGAGCTCAGGACTCCCCTGTCCAATATCCGGGGGTATCTTGAGGCAATCCGCGATGGAGTAAAGGAGCCGGATGCGGAAACTATTTGCTCGCTTAATGAAGAGGCTGTTATGCTATCACGGCTGGTTGGCGACCTTCAGGAGTTGAGCCTTGCCGAGGCCGGTGAATTAAAGATGGAGTGCCACGCAGAAGAGATTACTGCCTTAATTAAACAGGCAGCCGCTTTGGTCCAGGCTCAGGCCGCCAAGAAGGGCGTATTGGTGTCTCTCGATTTGCCTGACCGTATCTCAAAGGCAAACATTGACTACAATCGAATCAGTCAGGTCTTGCGCAACCTTCTGGAAAACGCGATAGTTCACACTAACAGAGACGGTACCATTACTGTAGCTGCCAGACAGCAGGACGGCTATGTAGAGGTAAGCGTGAGCGATACTGGTGAGGGCATTCCTGCCCAGGACATACCCTATATTTTTGAGCGGTTCTACCGTGTGGACAAGTCCCGTACCAGGGCCACCGGTGGTAGTGGCCTGGGCCTGACCATCGCCAAGCGCCTGGTTGAAGCTCATGGCGGTGAAATTTCCGTCCAGAGTGAACTGGGAAAGGGCAGCCGCTTTAGCTTCACGCTCCCGGTATTACCATAGCCCGACCGCTCTCAGCAAAGCTTAATAATTGCTTAATATTCATCTGGCATACTTTTGTGTAGAATCACAGATTGGAGGCAGGGGGCGTATGAAAACAGTAAAGATACTACTAGTGGTCCTTATTATCGCCGGTCTGGCAATTTCTCTATTTGGCTGTGGCTCCGAGTCGGACGAAACCGCGGCATCGGAGAGCCGGGTGGTAAGTGTGCAGCGCGGGAATCTATCGGTGGATATCACCGCCGCTGGCAATCTAGTGTTTTCCGACAAGGTTGACCTGGCTTTCGGGATAGCTGGCACAGTTGGAGAAGTGCTGGTGGAGGCGGGAGACAAGGTGGAACAGGGACAGGTACTGGCTAAGCTGGATACCTCAGTATGGGAAGATGCGCTCAGCACGTTAGAGCGGCAGTTGACGGCAGCTGAGCATGACCTGGCAGCGAAGGAGCGCCTGGTGACATCGAAGGAGCTTGCCCTGCGACAGGCGGAAATCAGTTTGCAAACGGCGGAATATAATGTCGAAACGATAGCCGAAGTGAAAAAAGCCCAGGATGCTGTAGACAATGCTGAATACGATTTCCGCATTGCCCGGGCAGGCTTGACAGCGGCGTTAGAATCAGCCAACGGCGGTGACCCCAACTACTGGCTAAACCAGGTGAATTGGGCTCAGTCGCAGCTTACCCTTGCCCGGAACCAGTTAGCCGACGTGTTAGCTGGCGTTAATTTAACGACTGAGGTGGCACTGGCAGTGGCGTCGAGGCAGTTACAGGTGGAGCAAGCCCAGAGACAAGTGGAAGACGCTCAGATAGCGATAGACGATGCCGGGTTAGATGTGGAGTATGCGAAGGGGGACTTGACGGAGGCGCAGAAAGCATATAACGAAACTAAGAACGCTGGCCCGGATATTACCGCTCCCTTTGCTGGCTTTGTCACCGCGGTGAATGTCGAAGCTGGCGATGACGTCAAGAAGGGCGTGGTAGCGGTGCAAATCGCCGACCCGACCAAGTTTGAAGCCGACCTTTTGGTCGGTGAGACGGACGTTGTGCAGCTAGAGCTCGGGGGAGTAGCCCAGGTGCAGGTGGATGCCTTACCGGCGATGAGCCTTGCGGCCAAGGTTACTAAGATTTCACCGACGGCCACTATTCAGCAGGGCGTGGTGAATTACCGGGTGAAAGTTGAAATAGAGTCACTCCAGGCGGTGCAGGAGAGGCGGCAAGAGGCGGTGCAGGGTCTGACACAGGGAGAGCTTCCCGAAGCGCTAAAGCAGGCTATCGAAGAGGGGCGTATTACTCAGCAACAGGTTGACGAATTTATGAAGCAGAGGCAACAGGGGCAGGGGAGCCAGTCAGGGACGCAGTCATCGTCTTCCGCCGCAGAAGTCCAATTAAGAGAAGGTCAGACCGTTACCGTGAGTATCATAGTGCAGCAGAGTACTGGTGTGCTTATGATACCTAACGGGGCGATTACTTCAAGCGGAGGTCAGACCTATGTTAAGGTGCAGACATCAGCCGGTACCATCGAAGAGCGTGAGATAAAGACTGGCATCAGCAACTGGCAGTATACCGAGGTAACCAGCGGGCTCGACGAAGGCGAACAGGTAATGGTTGCGCAGAATACTGCTACAACATCAACATCAACTACGCAGCAACAACAATTCCAGGGAGGGATGGGACCGGGATTTGGGGAGATACTGAGGTGATAAGGTTACAGGGTATAACCAAAGTCTACCATATCGGGAAAAGAGAGCTAAGTGTGCTCAACGGGGTAGACGTGCAGGTTGAGCGGGGAGAACTGGTGGCAATTATGGGTCCCTCTGGCTCCGGTAAGACGACTGTCCTTAACCTTGTCGGTTGCCTGGACAAGCCGACTTCGGGCAGCTATTATCTCGAAGGCAGGGAAGTCAGCCGCCTCAGCAGCGGCGAGCTGGCACAGGTGCGCGGTCAGAGAATTGGCTTTGTTTTCCAGACTTTTAACCTGATGCCTCGCCTTTCGGCACTGGCCAATGTGGAACTGGGACTGAGATACAGTGGTGGCGGCGGTCAGCGCCATGAGCGCGCTATGACGGCACTGGCCAGGGTTGGACTCTCTGACCGGGCGAACCACCGTCCATCTGAGCTTTCGGGTGGTGAGCAGCAGCGGGTCGCCATCGCCCGGGCGCTGGTGAAAGACCCGCCTCTGATTCTGGCTGATGAGCCCACCGGCAACCTGGACAGCCGCTCAGGTGAGGAGATAATCTCTATTCTTACCGCGTTGCATGCCGAGCAGAATGTCACCCTGGTGATGGTAACTCACGATGCTAACATTGCCCGCCGCTGCCAGCGTATCATTCATCTTAAGGATGGCCAGGTGGTAGCGGAGGAGGTGATATGAAGAGGTTGTTTGAATTCTTGTCTACTGCCTGGACCGGTGTTGCCACACACAAGCTGCGCAGCTTCCTGACCATCCTGGGTATTGTTATCGGTGTCGCCGCAGTGATTGTCCTGATGTCCATCGGTAAGGGAGCCCAGGCTGAGATTATTTCCCGTATCCAGGGCCTGGGGTCAAACCTTATCACCATCTCACCGGGCGCAACTACTTTCGAAGGTGTGAGGACCGCTGCCGGTAGCGCTACCACTCTTACCCTGGAGGATGCAACGGCATTATCAGAACAGCTCCAGTATGTGGATTCGGTAGCGCCCAGCTACTCAAGAGGAATCCAGCTGGTGGTTGCCGGCAAGAATATGAATGCTCGGGTTACCGGCATAACTCCAGACTATATGCAGGCATACAATCTGAAATTGACCAGTGGTGCTTTTATCTCGGAATATGATTACCAGCGGGGTGCCAAGGTAGCCGTGCTTGGCTCCAGCGTGAAAGAGACCTTGTTTGCCGATGCTGACCCGATAGGCCAGCAGATACGGATGGGGAATAATCTCGTTCGTGTTGTCGGTGTTCTGGAGAGCAGAGGGGGTGGGATGGGCTCCAGTGATGATATCATTCTGGTCCCGTTGACTGCCCTGCAGCAGATGGCCACCCAGCCGAGGACTAGCCAGGGCGAGCACGTAATAAGCTCTATAGCGTTAACGGTCACTGACGAGAAGCAGACCACTTACGTTACCAATGAAATCACAAGCCTGCTCCGTGAACGCCACCAGCTTGGGCCTGGCGTGGATAATGATTTTACCATCACTTCTATGGAGCAAATAGCCAGCACCCTCCTGGAAACGACAAGCACTATGACTCTTCTCCTCGGGGCTATCGCTGCTATTTCGTTGCTGGTGGGGGGCATTGGCGTGATGAATATAATGCTGGTATCGGTGCTGGAGAGAACCAGAGAGATAGGTATCCGCAAAGCACTTGGAGCCAGGGAGCGAGATATATGGGGTCAATTTTTGGCTGAAGCCATATTCCTGACGTTTGCCGGTGGCATTGTCGGGGTTGGTCTGGGCTGGGCACTCTCATTTGTCGTCCCTCGCATTGTCGAGGTGACACCGCTGGTCTCGGCCGATATAGTTTTGCTTGCCGTTCTGGTTTCGGTTGGCATTGGCTTGTTCTTTGGATTTTATCCGGCCTGGAATGCCTCACGCCTTAATCCTATTGAAGCCCTTCGAGCCGAATAGCAAAATAATTTTCCTGGAATGACCTTATTACTGCTAACCGGCTGGTGATTTTCTCGTTATAATTATATTAGAAGGACTCAATGGAGGAGGTAAGGAATGAAAAGGAAGTGGCTAACAGTTCTGGGCCTGGCACTGGTGTTAGCAACAGTGGGCGTGATGGCTGGCTGCGCACCGGGCGAGGCTGTCATTGCGGACATAGAGGGACTGACTATAAGTAACCAGCAGGAGGGGATTTGGGTCACCGGTCTGGGAAAGATAAGCGTTGTTCCTGATGTGGCTACTCTCAGTCTGGGGATTGAAGCTCAAGCGGCAAGCGTGGTTGAGGCTCAGGCGCTGGCGAATGACGCCATGAATAAGGTGATGGCGGCTCTGACCGGAAACGGAGTGGCTCAAAAGGATATCCAAACTCAATACTTTAGCATTTACCAGGTAACAAGGTGGGACAAGGACCAGGAGAAAGAGGTTGTGATTGGCTACCGGGTAACCAATATAGTAACTGCCAAGAT
>Ga0315277_10013039_pt1 | contig 10377 bp, 9 predicted proteins | sample YL17G05_15_MG_FD_203695 | JGI IMG/M metagenome (GOLD analysis project Ga0315277, IMG submission 203695) | Sediment microbial communities from Yellowstone Lake, YNP, Wyoming, USA - YL17G05_15 | ecosystem: Environmental > Aquatic > Freshwater > Lake > Sediment | place: USA: Wyoming | collected...
TTGTAAAGAATCTACTTCCTCTGTCTTGGGAATAATTTTTTCTAAAAGTTTGGCGAATCCTTCAGTAAAGGGTAGAAAAATTAGGGCATTGCCCACAATAATTAAGGCATGAGCATTAGCAATCTGTCGAGGTAGATTTATAGAAGTCTTTTGCATCAGATAAATTATTGGGGTAGTGAGCAGGAAAAATATAATAACTCCTCCTAGTTTAAATAATAAATTAGCCCAAATAACCCTTTTTGCACTCCTGGTAGCTCCGATGCCAGCGAAGAGGACGGTAGAGCAGGAGCCTAAATGTGAACCTAAAATAATAGGAATAGCTAGATTAAGAGAGATGAGCCCTTGCATAGCTAGAGAAATAGTTAAGCCCATAGTGGCAGTACTGCTCTGGATTAGACTAGTAAATAAGGTAGAAGCGAGCAGAGCTAATAAAGGAAAATGTTCTAAATTGGTTAATATTTCTTTAAAAAGGATATGACCTTTGAGAGTAGAGACTGATTCTGACATCACTTTCATTCCTAAAAAAATGAAACCTATACCTAACAAGATATTCCCAATAAATCTTTGTTTCCTCTTTTTCCCCAAAAGTTTTAAAGCAAATCCAAGAACAATTATTAAGAGAGCATAATCAGATATCCTAAAGGCAATTATCTGAGTAGCGAGGGTTGTCCCCATACTGGTTCCCAGCAAAATACTGAGCGTCTGACTTAAGCTCATAATTCCGGTATTTACTAAGCTTACCAACAAAGTCGAGGCAGCGGTGCTGCTCTGGATAGTAAAGGTTAGGATAATACCGGCAAATAAGGCGATTAATTTATTTTTAGATAGAGTGCTTAAGATTTGTTTTAACTTATTACCAAAGGTATTTTTTAAGCCTTCACTGGTCATTTGCATCCCATATAAGAATAGAGCTAATCCTCCAACCAAGCCCATTAGAATAAAAAACATATTGTTTTTTCTCCCGGTTTAAATTTTTATAAAAATATAGAAAATATTTATTATTTAACAATATATCCTATACTCTTATCAATAGCCGATTTTATCTCTTCCCTCTCCATCTTTTGTACTTCTTTAGCAAAAGGTTCCAAGGAGATATCCCCATTATAGCCCAGTTTAATTAGTAATTCTATCTGTTCCTTGCTTTTAAGTCTATCCTGGACGGATACTAAAATACGGTGATTATCTCTATATTGTTCAGTTGGAATAACACTTTCTACTCCAGAAATGTGCACCAATCCGGTATAAGAAAGGTTATATTTATCTTCTATTATCTCAAATGTATCAGGACCGATGTAGTGATGGAAAGTATCATGGACAATTTTGTAGTTAGGACAACCTGCCTCTTTTATAGCGTTCATAGCTGTAACTAATGAGCTGAGTGAGCTTTCTTTGAATCCCAGAGGTTCCACATAACCCAACAAATTACTTTCTTCAAATAATGGAGCGAATGATTTTAATGCTCCTACAGTTTCTTTAAAAATCTCTTTTGAATTCCTTCGGTCATTAACCTCGTTATTGGGGCATAGTACGATTGCTTTGCACCCTATAGACAAAGATAGACTAATTAATTCTTTTAATTCTTTTATTGCTTGCTGCAATACTACACCCAGATTAAATTTTTGTAGGGCGTTAATAGTAAGTATCTCTAGGCTATATTTTTTTAATAAATCTTTAATTTCTTCTGGAGAATAAGTATCAATTACTCCTTTCCCAGGGAGGTCGTTTCGTAATTCCACCTTATTCAGACCTAAATCTGCGGTAAATTTAAAGAAATCTTCTAAGTTCAAATCCGGGTAGATTATTCTATTTAGACTAAATCTTGATCTTTCCATCATCCTATTCTCTCCCTTTTTATATTTTAATAGTTTTGTAAACTAAGATAAATTAAGTGTAACTAAATTTTTTGGAATATTTTTCTCGAGTATTTTTCTTATTTTTTTATTATATTACCCTAAAGGAATAAATTTGTAAACGAAACACAACCTAAATGTTTTAGAAAGTACTTATTTAGAAATTTTAGATAAGCAAATATAGCGCTCTATAACGTGTGCAAATTTTAAAAAATCAGCAATTTATTCAACCATAATTCTCAACTCTGAACATAAATTAGGTTTACTTAAAGAAACTACTGGCCTATCTAGAAATCGATTATTTGCCTTATCTGAGTATCCAAATTTGTTTAAATACCGAGAATCTGCGTGAGCCTTTAGAAAACGGGCTTAACCAATTGATATATAAGGCTCACAAAGAATTAAACTTTTTACCCCAAAGGTGAAGAAAATATATACCAAAAGTGCCCTCGAAGTGGTATAATTAGCGGTGTTGAGCCTACTAAAAACCCCAAAGAAAAGGAGCACTTAAACAGGCTTTATGCGTTCTGGAAATACATACACCTCTAATGGTTGGTGCTGCCGAAATGATAAAAGAAATCATTGCCAATCTCCGAGATGAAGTGAGTAACATCGTTTTTTAGAATGGATAGCGGTTATGAAAGTGAAGAGACCGTAGAAGTTATTGAAGAAGCAGAATAAATGTAGGTTAACAATACTACATGGGAGCTTGCAGACACAGTGAAATTACATGAAAAAGGTGGAAACTGCGAAAACTAGATCAAGGAAACCAAGTATGACAGGAACATTGGCTCTTTGGAAATGAAATCCTTCTCTCGCAAAGGAAGCGTTTTTCCAGATCATGATGCTGGTGTACCACATATTCCGGCTATACAAAATGGATAAAGTTTCAGCCAGTGAGTATAGGCAGTGGATACTGATCTTCAGATTAAAATATGTGTTGGTGGTGGGTAAGATTATAAGGACTGCCAGGTAGACTATATTGAAGCTTCTGGAAGGGCATCCTTACCAAGAAGTGTTTCAGTAAAAAGCTGTCAAAGAACAAGACCTGTGGATAAAGGAGAGCTTTAACTATCTGTGGATAGTTTAAGAGTTTTACCGTTTTTAACCGAGAAAAAATAAAAATAAAACTTTCCTTGAAAAACGGTGAAGAAAATGGTAGAATTTGAATCTAGATTCGCAGATTCATCCTGAAAACAAGATGATTATTGGATGAATTTGGAATAAAATCTGCATAAATATTTTAGACGCAGATTTCGGGTAGGAGTGATAATCAAGTAATATAGTTACTTATAAAGAAGGTGAACAATATGGGCGAGTTGTTTATACTTCTATTTTGGACCGGACCTATTGGAATAGGTATATTCCTGATGGGTTTAGGTGTCCTTTTTTGGGGTATAGGACAAGTTCAAAAGAAGAAAGAAAAATAAAATTTAACTAACTAAAAATTATTCTCTCTTTTGCGATTGCCACTATTAAAATCAAATAAATAACTATCCTAAATAAGTTCTTTACTCTTAACTTTTTTATTATCATGAGGGCTAAATTTTTATTTTTTAAATATATAAAAGAATAAAGTTATTTTTTAATAAAATTAAATAAATATTTTAATAATTTAAATAAAAGGAGAGCAAAATGAAAAAGTTATTATTATTACTCTTAATAATTGTCCTGGTTTCTTTCCTCTTAGTTGGCTGTCTTCCGGTTACCCCTACCGAGGGTGAAGGGGAAGAAGGTGAAGCTGAAATAACCGTAGAGATCGAAGGGGCGGTAGTAATCGATGGGAAGACCTATGTAAGTGGAGGAACTCATACCATTACGGTAACCTTCCCTAATCCCGTAGAAGGTTGGGTAAAGAGTAATGTATCTGATTGCAGTGGTGATTATAGTAAATTGATCAATGATACTGATATCATAGTTGATGGTGTCCTTGAATGCAGTGGTGAAACAGTCCTCTTCCCTGATGCCGATAAGAAAGTTTGGACCGGAGAAGCTAACTTTGGGTGTACCTTACCAGACGGTCTTGGTAGGCAAGCTATTAAATTAATTTTTCCTTGTTGTGCTTCTTATGTACAGATCTATGCCGGAGAATGTGAAGATGAGGCCTGTATCCAATTTCCGGTGATTGTAGATTCTATGCCACCTTACGCCGAGATTAAAGCCACGGCTACTAAATGTTCTTGTGCTGGATGTTATTTGACCTTGGAGAGTATTTCTACTAATCCTACCTGTCTAGAGAGTGAAGAATGCTGTGGTGATGATTGTTCCGGTCTAACTAGCTGGTCGATAAATATTTATGATGAGGATCCCTTTGATGAATGCTGTAATACACCTTGTGTAGAGCCGATAGATAGCTGTTCTGGAACCTCTTGTCCCATTATTTGTGAGACGATCTGTTTAGAAACTGGTATTTATAAAGTAGTGGTTACTCTGGTGGATGCGGTGCGGAACGAGATTAGATACTATGGTAATATAGAATTAATTGAAAGTGAATCTGAATGTATAGTTGCTTTAACCGGGTATCTGGAAAATATTTCAGGTTGTACTGATTGGAATTATCCCATTCAATATAATACCCTTGGCTACTGTAATTCTATGGCTATAATTAATTAAAAAAGTAGACCTTAAACAAAAGCCCTTAAGCAGCAAAACTTAAGGGCTTTTTTAATTTTTAAGGAAAAAAAAGGGATTTATTTTAAAAGTTTGGTGGAATTAGAAAGATATAGGAAGCCTCAGATTAAAATTTTTCACCCAAAATATCCAAAAGATGATAGAATGATTTAAAACCTTTTGTAGGGTAAATATATAGAGGAAATAAAAAAGGAGAAAAAAAGTAAAATGAAAAGTATGACTAAGAAGTTTTTATTAATTCTACTGATCGGATTGTTTTTATTAGGATTAGGGCAGTTAGGATGGGCTCAAAAGTGGCAGCCTTATCAATTTAAAGGTAATGAGCGTTTTGAATATAAAATCATCTGGAATGAAAATGAGGAACCAGTAGAAATCACCTATATCCTGGATATTAAAGAAGATCCAGAAAAATCCCAGGAAGGCACAGAAGTCTATGAAGTTTCTTATACTACTAAAGGGACTTTAACTAAAGATAAGTTAGGTCAGGAGACTGCCTTTGGTTTATGGGGAGCTTATGGAATATCCTTAAATATGTTGGTCATTAATCCTGCCTATGGTTTCTTTTTTAGCCAGATGGATTTAAAGGTGGGAGAAAAGATGAGCTTCTTTGGGGCAGGGATAATCAAGGTAACTGCTATGGAAGAGATTGCCGGTAGATCAGGATTTGTCTGCCAGCTTTTCGATCCGGAGGAAGAGGATGAAATGTTGGCCGAATGGGTTATTGACCCTGAATTAGCCCTACCTTTAAGAAGTAAAACCTATGGAGATGATGGGATAGAAGGTGAAATTGAACTTTTAAACTATACCCAGTATTAGTAAATATTATAAAACCGAATAAAAAATATTAAAAATATTTAAAACGGTAGATAAAGTGAATGAGCGATAATCTTCTTTTGGAAAAATTGAAAGTGGAAATGAGGATTGAACCTGAAAAAGTATCTCTTTCTATAGAGAATTTTATCCGGGAATATACTGAAAAATTAGAAAGAGATGGGCTCATCTTAGGACTAAGTGGAGGGATTGACTCAAGCGTTGTGGCGGTCTTGAGTCAGCGAGCACTTAGCCCTAAAAAAGTTTTAGCTTTAATTATGCCCGATCAGGATTCTAAAAAAGAACATCTAAAAGACGCCCAGGATTTGGCTCAAACCTTATCCATCCCCACCAAATTAATCGATCTTACTCCTTATCTTCAAGAAATGGGAATTTATGCCTTATCTCCCTTTAATAAAATCCCGACCTGGGGAGGATTAAAGGGTAAGGTAATTAAAGAATCCTACCAATTTTATACCAGAAAGACCGGAGAAATTCCTTTTTCCGCTAGTCTTTTAGGTTTCAAAGATAAAGCTCTTAAAAGTTATCTGGAAAAGAGCAATGCCTATTCTCGGATCAAACATCGTCTTCGGATGGTCTTGCTCTATCTTTATGCCGAATTGGAAAATAGATTGGTAGTCGGAGCGGCTAATAAAAGCGAATATCAGATTGGATTTTTTGTCAAACATGGCTGTGATGATGCCTCGGATATTATGCCTCTTCTTAATTTATATAAAACCCAGGTAAGAGAATTGGCTCACTATCTAAATATCCCCTCCAGAATTATTCAAAAACCTCCTTCGCCCGATCTTATTCCTGGGCTTACTACTGAAGAAGCTCTGGGAATTTCTTATGAAAAGATGGATTTAATTTTATTAGCCTTAGAAAAGAATTGGGAAATTTTAGATATTGCCAAAACCCTAAAGATAAAAGAAGATAAAATAATCGCTATTCAGAATTTAATGCAAAAATCAGAACATCTGCGTAAAATATTTATTCCTAAAAATGAGTAAAATCTTTCCATTATAATCGAAGTGGTATTCAATAATTTTTTTTAAGGAGAACTAAAAATGAATGATTGGAAATCAAAATTAATAGCGGACCAGACGACCTGGCTATTAGAAGAGGATAATCCTTCAGTGAGATATTTTACTTTGATCGATCTTTTAGAAAAGTCTAAAGAAGATCCGGAAGTGCTAAAGGTTAAAGCTGAAATTATGCAAAAAGGAGTAATCCCTAAGATTTTAGCTAAGCAGAAAAAAGAAGGATATTGGGAAGAGGCCGAAAAATTTTATACTGCTAAATATAAAGGGACGGTCTGGCAAATTCTTATCCTCGCCCAGCTTGGTGCGGATGGAAAAGATAGTCGGATTAAGAGAGCTTGCGAATTTCTTTTTAAGAACTCTCAAGAGCGCGAAAATAGTGGTTTTTCTATATCGGTCAGTGCCAAGACCAAGTTCGGAGGGGGCAGGTCCAGCGTAGTGATACCTTGCTTAACCGGAAACCTGGTTTATAGTTTGATTAAGTTAGGCTATCTGGAAGATGAAAGAGTGCAAAAAGCTATCCATTGGATCACCACCTATCAACGATTTGATGATGGGATAGAAGAAAGACCGAAGGGGCCCTATGACCGATATCCTATGTGTTGGGGCAAACATACCTGTCATATGGGTGCAGTAAAAGCTTTAAAGGCTTTAGCCGAGATCCCATTAGAACAAAGGAATGAAGAGGTAAAAAATACCATTTCCCGGGGAGTGGAATATTTACTCCAGCATCATCTTTATAAAAAAAGTCATGATTTGAGTAAGGTAGCTAAACCCGGCTGGCTGCGCTTAGGTTTTCCCTTAATGTATCAGGATGATATTTTAGAAATTTTAGGCATTTTAACTCAATTAGGTTACCATGATCAGCGGATGCAGGAAGCTATGGATAAATTAATCTCCAAGCAGGACAAAGAGGGCAAATGGAAATTAGAAAATACCTTCAACGGGCGTTTTCAGACTAATATCGAACAAAAGGGGAAGCCAAGTAAATGGATTACCTTGAATGCCCTGAAAGTAATAAAAAAATACTATAGTTAAGCCTTGAAAATATATTCTTTATTATATAAATTAATACTTAATAACTATTCAATTAGAAAGGAATACTAATGAATCACTACGAAGAAAAAATTAAGCAGTATATTCAAGATAACCATCTTCCAGCCGAGCATCTTTCTTTTCCAACTTCCTGTCATTCGGTAGAAGATGCCGCTAAATCTGTCCATACCTCACCAGAAAATTTAGTAAAAAATATCTGCCTGATAGACCATCAGGGAAATTTAATTGTAGCTATAGTGAAAGGAGAAGATCGAGTAAGTTTAAAGAAAATAGGAAAAGTGCTAGACATTGAACCACCCCGCCCGGCTAATCCAGAGGAGATTCTGGAAAAAACTAATTATATCTGTGGCGGAGTTCCCTCCTTTGGTTACCTGGCTACTTTTTTAATTGACCCCAAAGTAATGGAAAAAGAAATGGTTTATTCCGGTGGCGGCTCAGAAAATTCCCTGATTAAAATTTCACCTCAGGAATTGCAGAAAGCCAATCAAGGTAGAATAATAAAGATAAGCAGATAAAGAATAATAAGAGAATCGAAAAAATAATAAGACCTTTCTCGCCAGCGGTAATCCCAAAAAGATAGCCCAAAGAGTAGGCCGGAGAATTGCTCAGAAGACAACCGGAAAGATCTTCAGGAAATTGTTCAAGTAAGGCTTTCAGGATTCCCAAGAATTTCTAATGGAAATAAAGAGAGAAATTAATTATCTATTATTAAAATAGAGACGACTAAATTATTTCCCCAAAAAGAAGGATTCAGAAAAAATTTGTCGTATTATATAAACAATGAGTATTTTTCTTCACAGATAAAGCATTCCATTTATCTATTAATTAAAGCAAAGTAAGCCAATCGATGTTTTCATTAGATATATACTTATATCTAATGCTGAGCCTGACTTCATATATAATATTAAATTTAAGAAAACATAGCTTTTTCAACAGGGAAATAGCCGAGGCTTTAGATATTAATTGGGTCGTGATATTAAGAAATCGTCACAAAAAACCTATCCGCTGATACGGTCAATTTAGCATGGAAGAATACAAGGAGTCAAATCTTTATTCTTGATGGTTAATTAAACTATTTGTCAAGAATAAAGATTTGAACTTCCCATCTGAAAAATAAAGATAATATTAAACTTTTTTATGCAACTTTTCTTAACTCTTTTCTAACCACATAATCTCTATCTTCAGTTAACATTTGATAGATTACTTTAATTAATTGCCGGGCCAGACAGCGAAGGGTATGATTATGGCTCTTCCCTTCTGTTCGCTTTTTTAAGTAATAGAATTTGCACTGGGGAATAAGACGGATACTGCATCCGGCCATGGCAATCAAAGTCTGTTTACATATTTTATTGGCCTTATATACCGCTTTGGCTTTAGTTACCTTACCTGAATTATTATCTACACAGGCGATCCCACAGTAGATAGCTAACTGTTTTTCAGAAGGGAAACGGTGGATGTCTCCGATCTCTCCCATAAACCTGCTGGCCAGTTTGGTGGCAACCCCGGGAATCGTCTTTAGATGATTCACCTCTTTACTCTGGTTTCCTATTTCATCTAATTTTCTATCTATATCCTTAATCTCTTCTTGTAACTCTGAAATACGTTTAGTATAAGAGAAAATGATGGTTATCGGTTAGGCCGGGCATGTACTCTAGATGATTTAACCTTTTCAGTAAAAAGGGAGCTTGTTTTTTCCCTATCCCTTTTATCTTTAATAGAGATTTGAGGGTGATCCTTTTATATTTAGAAAAATCAGGATATTGGGCTAAAATAGCTATCATCTTTTTATTCTTTAGTTTAGCCAATCTTAATATCTGGGGAGATACTTCCAGTAACTTCTTTCTTAATCGATTAGTAAGCCTCACCTTCTCATCAATTAAAGTCTGCTGGTGGCGAGAGAGGAGCTTAAGGCTTTCGGTTAGAGGAGAGGGTTTCTCTATCTTAATGAATACCTTCTCTCTTTTACTATCTAGATGCTCTTTTAATTTCAGCATCTTGGAGAGCATCAGAGAATCTCTTTCATCATCTCTCCATTCACCGGCAAAGGCCTCTCTAAATCTCTTTAATTTTAAGTTATCTACATGGTAGAGGGTAAATCCTTGAGCAAGTAGTATCCGGTCAAGTGGGACACTATAGCCGTTCTTTCCCTCTAAGGCAAAGGAAATCTTTCCTCCTTCTTTTTTCTCTATCTGTTTAAATAGCTTTATACTTTCAGCAAATTCATTAAGTTTGTGAGCTACCTTCTGTTTGTACAGGATATGATCTTCCTCATCTCTAGATGGTAATGTGATGGGATTCACTCCCCACATCGATTCCTCCGGATAGTCTTTTCATTTTTCTTACCTCCTTAATGGTTTATGACCTTGCCTCTACGAAATATCCCGTCTATAATAGCCACTTGGTATAGGCATCTTCTGAATTAGACTATGGGTAGAGGCAGAGGAACATCCGGCAGTTCAAATCGAGTTACTAGAACTTGATTTAGTCCTTAAACAGACCCCAGAAGCCACAAATGTCCCTCTGGCCATATGGTTTATTCTTATATAAAGAAAGTTATTTGACTATCCTAATGTTTCAGATTATTCTATAGCTATGAAATGCTTTTTTTAATTATAGACCCCCATCTGAATTGAAACAACTGAAAAGTGTACTGAACCTCTAACTATAAACATATCAGCCTATTTCTTTATTTGCTATTTATTAATTCTGTATGCTTTTAAAAATAGTCAATATGTGAAATTGCGAAGAACCTGTTTTCTTGTTTTCTGAAATCTGAATCATTATAATCATTCTCAAATATTATTAAGTAAAGTACCATCAACATCTGTAACTAATAGTTTAAATCTCATGAATTATAAATAAATTTCAAGTTGTTTTATATTATTTTATAAGTATTTCATCCAATATTCTACACTATATTTATGATCTTCAATTATTTTATTTCCGCTTACCTCGCATCCATGAATAAATTCAAAAATCAGATTAAT
>Ga0315277_10013041_pt1 | contig 10376 bp, 9 predicted proteins | sample YL17G05_15_MG_FD_203695 | JGI IMG/M metagenome (GOLD analysis project Ga0315277, IMG submission 203695) | Sediment microbial communities from Yellowstone Lake, YNP, Wyoming, USA - YL17G05_15 | ecosystem: Environmental > Aquatic > Freshwater > Lake > Sediment | place: USA: Wyoming | collected...
TGGCGTGGATGGGAGAAAAGAACACCGCGGCGGGGCTGTGGGGGCGGGACGATTACGAGCAGATGAAAAAGGCGATGCGAGGACTGCGGGGACAGGTGACAGTTAAGATGACTGCGGTCGAAGAGGCTACGCGGCGCAATGTCACGGTAGTCGATACGGCCAATTATAGAGAGATGCACCTGCGTTTTAGATGTCCCCTTGCCTCAAGAAAGTCGATAAGGCGGCTGAGAGCCGACTTGAAGAAAATCATTACACAAGACAGTGCTTGCGTTTTTGCGGGTCTGATGCCGGATAGCGAGTTCTTGGACGGGGTCGTTCGAATCGTCCATGATTGCAGGGCCCGCGGGGCGAAGATTGTGGTTGATACTTACGGTGCGGCGCTGCGGAGAATAGTCGATGCGGGCTTGGCGTGGATGATCAAGCCGAACGTCGATGAGCTGCGCGAGCTATTAGGCGAAGACGTGCCGGATCGGCCCGCGAGTCTGGCAAAGGCGACTCGACGACTACTGGGTAAAGTCGAAATCGTCCTAATCAGTCGGGGAAGAAGGGGAGCAGTGGTGGTTACGCCCGATGGGGCCTGGCAGGGCCGATGTCTTGGCCGCGGAAGGGTACTCTCGACGGTCGGGTGCGGGGATTATTTGCTGGGCGGATTCCTAAAGGGCTTGGTAGAGACGCCTAATCCAGCCTCAGCACTGAGCATAGCCCTAAAGGTCGCCACAGCAAGGGCCTGGGGCTGGACGGAGGAGAAGACCTGGGTTCAGGCGCAGCGGCTGGTGAAAATAGAGGTTAGGCGGGTGTGAATTTTGGGGGATCGGCGGGGGTTTGGCGGGTTTTGGTGGTGTTATGGGGGTATTTATCGGGCTGGCGGATTTTCTTTGGAAAAGATGTTGATTATTTGGCGGCGATAGTGTAATGTACCACGATTGTGATTGCCCTGTCGCACGGGGTTGGAATAGTTTTGAGTTGTAAGTGTTGAGTTTTGAGTTACAACCAAAATTCAAAACTTAGAACTACGAACTCAAAACTAATAGCTTTTTGGGGTCAGCAGTATCACGGCTTGGCTGACTCAAGCCTCCGACAGGGTCAATTCGGGCCGGGCAAGACGGTCTCCGTGACAGAACGAAGAGCACAAGTGATAAGACCGTAAGAACAAAAGTGATTTATGCCTTATGCACTTACAACTTATGTACTTACGTTACCCGGTGGTGTAATCGGCAACACAGGAGGTTTTGGTCCTCCTATTCCAGGTTCGAGTCCTGGCCGGGTAGCTTTGAAAATCAAATATCAAAGATTAAAAAGCAAATGTGGCAAGCTGATCCGATTATTTGCGTGAATGTGAAAGAAAAGAGTGCTGTCAGATGAAGTATCTCGCAGAGACAATTCAGGGACAATCTTTATTTGGCGCTGAATTCTGGGATTCCGCGAGAGAATACAGAATGCCCCAGACTCAGTATCTCGGCAGCAAAGAACGGCTAGTCAAATGGATTTATGAGGTTGCGCCGGCTGGTATTTCTTCTTTTCTGGATGCTTTCAGCGGTACGTCTTCCGTGGGTTTCTACTTTAAGACCAAAGGAAAGAAAATCACCAGCAACGATTTTCTAATGTTTAATTACCACATAGCCAAAGCACTGATTGAAAACAAAAACTCGCGACTCGACGATGAAGATATCTGCCTTTTGCTGGAAAGGACCGGCGGGGCGGATTCACTCATTAAAGATACTTTTACGGATGTCTTCTTTGAGCGGGACCAGGCAGGATTTTTAGACCAGTTTAGGGCGAACGTTGAATTGTTGAACGACGAGTATAAAGAATCACTCGCCCTTGCGATAATGTGCCGTGCGCTGACGCGGAAGGTTTTGCTCGGGCATTTCGCGCATCTAAGCGCGTTACGATACAGCAAAGACCCCGACAGGATACGGAGAAACCCGTCTATAACGCGTTCTTTGAGAGATTTGTTCCTCGAACTTGCGGCCGAATACAACGATGCTGTTTTTGATAACGGTCGGGACAATTCCGCGTACTGTGAAGACGCGGTCGAGTTGGTAAAGAATCTGAGTAATATTGATTTGGCGTATTTCGACCCTCCTTATTGCGGATGTCATCCGGATTACCAGGCGTTTTATCATTTTCTGGAAACGTTTGTCCGGTACTGGAAAGACAGGACTTTTGTCAACGATACGAAAATGTACCGGCCCAAAATGAAAAGCGGCTTTGTTCTGAAAAGTGAGATAAAGAAATCCTTTGCCGAATTATTTAGAAACAGCGCACATATTCCGTTCTGGGTTGTATCCTATAACAGCAGGAGTTGCCCGGCCAAAGAGGATATGCTCGGTATGATAGGGCAATATAAGAAGGTGAAGGTCTTTGAATACGCATATCAGAATCATTACGGAGGAAGGGGCTCTCGCAGGGGCACAAAAGAATATCTGTTTTATTGTTATGACTAAAAGTCCGGAAAGTAAATTCAAATACTTCAGGCGGCTCTATCAGGACAACGAATTTGACGTTTTCCTGAAAGAGCAGGGTTGCAACTATTGGCTGAAGCTACGGTCTGTCTCCCGTGGGAGATTATTAAAGGAATTTTGTGCTTTGGCCAAACTGGATTGCTCAAAAGTGAAAGGCGGCGATTTGTTTGAGTTTGTCTATGATGCAAATCCGCCGGAGAATCTGATTGATGAGTTTATTGCCCAAAAGCACAGGACAGAAAGGGAACTTAGAAAAGCCAATGAAACAAAACTTGTTTCCGAGCTCTTCAAAATGAAGGTTTTTGACTGGGGTGGATTATATCAGAATAATCTTGAGCGCACCATTGTAGATAGCTACGTTAAAAAAATTCAGGACTTTGACGTGCTTAATGAGAAGATAGAAAACGAAATCCACGCAAGCATGAGAGGCTATGTCCAGTGTTCGTGGTATAATCATTGGACGTCGATACTGATTGAAGATATTTTCAAAGACCATAAAAAAGTGCTGCCGACGGTCGGCCTCGTCAAAAAGATTGACTTCTTTATTTGCGGCGTCCCCTTTGATATGAAAGTTACTTATTTCCCAGATGGTTTTATGGCGGAGAAGCGAAAAGAGGCCGGGATGCCTTCCGAAATCCAGGAGGTTAAACGATTTGCCAGAAGCATCGGGATTGAATATAACAGGATTCAGAAAGAGAAGGCCGTCTATGCGGAACTGCTTGCCCGCATTACTGAAAGCAGCAGGTCGGCAGCAAAGGATTTCTGCAAAAACTTCAATGAGACCCGGTGGTCTATAATCCGCGATGCCGCGAGGGACAACAAAGACCTTGTTAGATGGCTTTACGAAGAACAAGGGGTAAGACGTTTCGACGCAGCGAATAGATTATTCTTGGTTTTGGCTGATAAGAACTCTCTCGAAGAAAGCTGGAAAATGAAGAGAAACCTGGAACTTCTTCGGGATAACATTAAGAAGTATCTCGATGCGTTCAACCCGGCAGAAATATCAAATTTGCAGACGGAGTTTGATTGGGTGGATGGGAAAAGATACTCTGTGCTGTCGGACGTGATTTTTATTGTTAAAGAATAGAGATGGCAGAAAGAGCAGCGGTAATATTGGCGGCGGGCGTCAGCAGTCGTATGAATACGATGATGCCTAAGGTTCTGCACGAGGTGTGCGGTCGGCCTATGCTGGCATACGTGCTGGACGCCTGCCGAGATGTCGGCGTTAAGAAGATATACGTAGTGGTGGGTTTTTCGGCTGAGCAGGTCAGGGAGCGGTTCGACGGGGCCGGCGATATTGAGTGGGTGGTGCAGAAAGAGCGATTGGGCACAGCGCACGCGGTATTGTGCTGCAAGGAGCAGCTTGCGAATTTCGGCGGGCAGACGCTCGTTCTTTGCGGCGACGGGCCTTTGATTCGCTCGGCGACGCTCGAGACGCTGATAGAGAAGCACGAGGCCGAGCAGTCTGCTGCGACATTAGCCACTGCGGTCCTTCCCGATCCGACGGGATACGGGCGAATAATCCGCGACGCTTACGGAAATATGCAGGGCATAATCGAGCATAGCGACTGCACGAAAGAGCAGGTGGCGATTAGAGAGGTGAATCCGAGCTACTATCTGTTCAATAATAAGGTGCTTTTCGAGGCGTTGGAAAGGGTCAAGCCCGACAACGTCAAGAAGGAGTATTATCTCACCGACGCGATAGCAGGCCTGATTCGGACGGGGCACAAGGTTGTTGCGGTCACGGCAGTCCTGCCCGAAGAAGCGATGGGCGTCAACAGCCGAAGACAGCTCAGCGAAGCCAGCAAGATTATGCAGAGGCGCATTCAGCAGACGCTGATGGAGAATGGAGTTACGATTGTCGATCCGGACAATACCTGGATTGATGCGCGGGCGAAAATCGGCCAGGATACGGTGATAGAGCCTTTCACTTATATCCACGGCGTGGTGGAGATTGGTCAGAACTGTCGGATCGGGCCTTTTGCCTATCTGCGAGACGGGACTATCCTGAAAAACGACGTTGTCCTCGGCGTCTATACGGAGATCAAAAACTCGACCCTTGACGACGGGGTGCGGGCGCGGCATCATAGCTATATCGGCGATGCAACGGTTGGGCGGAACGTGAATGTAGGGGCAGGATCGATAACGGCCAATTATGACGGGCAAAAAGTCAGCCGCACCACTGTTGGAAACGGCTGCTACATAGGGTCCGGCGCGATACTGATAGCGCCGCTGGTAATTAAGGATGGGTCGCATATAGCGGCCGGAACGGTGGTTTCACAGGAAAGTGTGAACGAGTTGGGCGGAAAGAGTAATAACGATGTTTCTCAATGACAATTTGAAGGTATTCTCCGGCAGCAGCAATCCGGCGTTGGCCGGGGCTGTCTGCAAGTACTTGCGCCTTCCAATGGGCGGCGCGAAGATCGAGCGGTTTCCGGACGGCGAAAAGGCGCTTAAACTCGAGGACGACGTTCGCGGCAGGGACTGCTTTGTGGTGCAGTCAACGTGCAAGCCGGTGGATGAGAATTTGATGGAGCTGTTGATTTTCCTGGATTGTCTGCGAAGGGCCAGCGCCCAGCGCGTTACGGCGGTGATCCCATACTTCGGTTACGCCCGTCAGGACAGGAAGGACGAGGGTCGCGTCCCGATTACCGCCAAGCTCGTGGCGAACCTTATCACCGCGGCGGGCGCCGACAGGGTATTGACGATAGACCTGCACGCGGCGCAATTGCAGGGTTTCTTCGATATACCGGTCGATCATCTGACGGGCGAGCTGGTTCTGAGCGACTATTTCAGGGCCAAGGAGCTCAGCAATCTGACGGTGGTTTCGCCGGACGTGGGCAACATCAAAATGGCGTCGCGCTATGCCGGCCACTTCGGCGGCGACCTGGCGATAATACACAAGAAGCGGTTCAGCGGCAGTGAGGTCCAGGCCAGCGAAATAATCGGAAAGGTTAAGGGCAAGAACGTTCTAATGTGCGACGACATTATCGCCACGGCCGGGACGGTGTGCGGCGCGGTGAGCTTAGTCAAGGAGCGCGGGGCGGCGAAGATATACGTCTGCGCCACCCACGGGGTGTTTGCCGGTCAGGCGCTGGAGCGCCTGGCGAAGATCCCGGCCGACGAGATTGTTGTCACCGATACCATACCGCTGACGCAGGAGGCCAAGAAGCTCAAGAATATAAAGGTATTGAGCGTCGCTGCGATGCTCGGAGAAGCAATCAAAAGGACTCACAGAAACGAATCGGTGAGCAGCCTGTTTAACAGTGTTTAGGCCCGCCGAGGCGGGTCGGAAAAATACGGTTAGGAAAAGGTAATTATGGGTAAGATATTTGTTTTGAAGGCGGAAGTTCGGGACGGCACCGGGTCGAAGCACTCTTCGAAGGTGCGATCGACCGGCAGAATTCCGGCTGTTGTGTACGGGCATAAGGAAACGCCGGCGGCTATTTCTCTCGACGCACACGACTTCGTCGAGGCACTGCATCACGGACATCGGCTGATGGATGTGCAGATCGGCAAGAAGAAAGAGACGACGCTTGTAAAGGACCTGCAGTACGACCATCTCGGCAGGAATATAATTCACGTCGATCTGATACGCGTTGACGTTACCGAGACGGTCAAGGTGAGGGTCCCGATTGAGCTTAAAGGCACCGCGAAGGGCACGCACGAAGGCGGTATTATCGAGGAGCACGTTGACCGTTTGGAAGTTGAGTGCAAAGTGACGGAAATTCCGGAGAAGATTACGGTTTTTGTAAAAGATGTTGGCGTCGGGGATGCTCTGCACGCCGGCGACGTTGAGCTTCCGGAAGGTGTGAAACTGGTCAGCTCGCCCGATACGATTATTGTGACTTGCCATTTGGTTGCCGCGGCTAAGACGACTGAGCAGGCTGAAGAAGAGATGCCGATCGCTCCCGAAGTGATAGGCGAGACTGAGAAGGCCGAAGAGGAGGGTGTGGGAACAGAAGGCGAGGGCGGCAAAGGGAAATGACAAGCCCTGAACTTGGGTAGAATTGAATAATGAGCGGCATGAAGATCATCGTCGGCCTGGGTAATCCGGGTGATGAGTATGCTGACACGCGGCACAATACCGGTTTTAAGGTAATAGACTCGCTGGCGAAAACATTAAGAACGGACGTGAGAAAACGTAAATTCGGCGCTCGCTATGGATTGGGCGAGTATTCGGATACGAAGTTGATTTTATTGAAACCGTGGCAGTATATGAATCGCAGCGGTCAGGCGGTAGCCACGGCGATGGGTTTTTATGGGCTTGTGTTGAGCGATTTGCTCGTGGTTAGCGACGATTTGAGCCTTGAGCCGGGCAGGATTCGGATTCGCGCGAAGGGCTCTGCCGGCGGGCACAACGGGCTGGCCGATATTATCGAGAAGCTGGGCGCCGGCGAGTTTGCCAGGCTGCGAATCGGCATCGGCGACAACGGCACGGTGGATTCGGCCGTGTATGTGCTCCGGAAGCCCAGACTTGAAGAAAGGCCGGCGCTCGACGAAGCGATTGAAAGGGCGCGACAGGCTGTTCTGTGCTGGATTGAGTACGGGATTGAAAAGGCAATGAATGAGTTCAACAGTGAGTCCGCCTGCGGCGGAGAAGATAATTGACTCCGCCTGAGGCGGACGGCATCGGGCGACCGGCCGGTAAGAATACAAAGAATCTGGTTAATTGTAAGGTGATAAGATGGAGATTGCTGTGAACAGGAAACTCTACGAAGGAATGTTCCTCATTGATTCGGCCCAGGCGGCGGACTGGGATGTGACTACGACGACTATCAAGAATATTCTCAAAAGGTCGGATGCTGAGATTGTTGAGATGAAGAAGTGGGACGACCGGAGACTGGCGTACGAAATCGACCGTAAAATCAGGGGGACCTATATCCTTTGTTACTTCAAAGTAGATGCCGATAAGATACAGGATATCGAGAAGGCGGTGCAGCTTTCAGAACGGATTATGCGAGTCTTGATTCTCAGCACCGAGGAAATGACGGCGGATGACATAGCAAAAGATACGCCCGCTGAAAAAGCCCGGAAGGAAGCCGCCGGCGGCGAGCAGACGGGGGCGGTTAGAGTTGCCGAGGCGGCGGCTGTAAAGTCCGGCGAATCCGCCCTTGAGGCTGAACCGACGGTAGCCGAGGCCGAAGTGCAGGAAGCCGGCAAATCAGACAGGGCGGAGGAGACTAAAGAGCCCCAGGATGCCGAGGCGGGTAATACGGATGAGGCGTCTTTGGAGGCTGAATCGAAACGAGGCAAGCAGTCGGATCCACAGTAGTCCGGGGTCCCGGTGTTAAGGCGGGTCGAGGCCGAGAATTCGAGCTTTGACATAAACTAAAACGGAGTTTGGATATGGCAAATTTTAACAAAGTCCTGCTGATGGGCAATCTGACCCGTGACCCGCAGCTTTCGTACACGCCGAATCAGACTGCGGTTGTTGATTTCGGGCTGGCTGTGAATCGCAGGTGGAAGGGCCAGGACGGCAGTCAGCGCGACGAAACATGCTTTGTTGATTGCACTGCATTTGGTCGTCCGGCGGAGACTATCAACAAGTACCTGAGCAAGGGGCGGCTGGTGTTTGTCGAAGGCCGGTTGACGTTTGACAGTTGGACCGGCCAGGACGGGACCAAACGCACCAAGCTCAAGGTTACTGTGGAGAACTTCCAGTTTCTGCCCGGTGGTGGCGGCGGTTCGGACCATGGACAGCAGACCCCCGATGGCGGAGGGTCTTCCGCCGGCGGCGGACCCCCGCAGGCCGGAGAGGACGATATACCTTTTTAGTAGTGTTGAGTTATAAGTGTTGAGTTTTGAGTTGGAACTAAGAACTCAAAACTAAGAACTAAGAACTTCCGTATTTGGGGATAAAGATGGGAACAATGCAAAGAAGTTCACAAAGAGACACGCAGAAACGAACAAAGAGCGTCAACCGGCGAAAGGGAAGTTTTGCAGGGGCTCGCGAGCAGACTCAGTGCCGTTTTTGCAGGTCCGGCGTAAAGTACGTTGACTACAAGGATATTGATACGCTCTCGAAGCTCTTGACGAATCGAGGCAAGATATACTCTCGCAAGCGCAGCGGCAACTGTGCCGGTTGTCAGCGTAAGGCGAAGAGGGCGATTAAGCGGGCGCGGTTTATGGCCCTGCTGCCGTTCACGACTTGATTTGATTAGCCACTAAGACACAAAGGCACAAAGAAACTGAATATGGAAGAAAGATATATGAGCCTTAGTGCCTCGTGGCGGAAGACATGGGCAGAATATAGAATACAGAATACAGGGGATAAAGATGGCAAACGTGATGAAGGTTTTGCTTTGTGAGGACATAGAAAAGCTTGGGTGGCTCGGCGACGTTGTCGAGGTGAAGGTGGGATACGCACGGAATTATCTGCTTCCGCAGGGCCTGGCGAAGGCTGCAAACGAGGCGAACATTAGGTCTATTGCCGACGAGAAAGACCGTCGCGCCGAGCAGCGCAAGAGCGAGCGTGTGAAGCTGGAAGAGGCTGCCAAGGCCGTGGAAGGCGCCGAGGCGGTTGTTGCCGCCAAGGCAAACGAGCAAGGTCATTTATTCGGGTCGGTAACGGCCGGTGAGATAGCCGGCAATCTGCGTGCCCAGGGGTTTGCTGTTCCGGACGACGCGGTTCAACTGGCGGCTCATATAAAGCAGGTCGGCACACACGCGGTGACTCTGAAGTTCGCTGAGGACTTGACTGCTCAGGTTAGTGTTGTGGTGATAGCCGAGGCCGCAAGCGATGTGTCCGCCGAAGCGGAAAAAAACTGATTTTTCGGTCTGTGGACCGCGCACTACAATTTTTCAAGAATGAACCGGGCCTCGTGCTACGCAGAGCGGCAAAGGACGGCAGTTGGCAACTTGGCAGGGATAGGCTGAATGGCTCAAACGACACATACAGAGATTGAAAGCGGCCGGAAAACGGTTGAAGCAGCCGGTTCCGCTAACGCCAGGTCCGACGGGCCTAAGGCCCTGACGGTAGTTCGCAGCATGCCGGAATCACTGGCGGCTGAGGCGGCGGTTTTGGGCTCTATGCTGATTGATCCCCAGTGCATAGCCGAGGTGATCGAGATACTGGGGCGGGAGGCATTCTATCGGGTCGAGCACCAGCAGATATTCGACGCCCTCATCGCGCTATACCAGAAGGGCAAAGGCCAGGCTATCGATCCGGTGTTGCTGCGAGATGAGCTTGAGAAACGCAAAACGCTCGACGAGATCGGGGGCGTGGAGTACATTGCACGCATACTGGGCTCGGTGCCGTCGGCGGCGAATGTGGAGTATTATGCCGGCATTGTGAAGGAAAAGATGCTCCTGCGAGAGCTGATTGGTGCGGCAAGCGGAATCCTCGATGAGGCTTACGGCCAAAGCGGGGACGTGCGAGAGACGCTGGACCTGGCCGAGCAGCGAATTTTTGAGGTTACGGAAAAGAATATCAGCAGCAGCGTGGCGGTGCTGAAGGATTTGGTTGCCCAGACCTACGAGCTTATCTCGAAGCGCACCGGGACTCATGTAACGGGGCTTGCGACGGGCTACCACGAGCTCGACGACTTGACGTGCGGCCTGCAAAACGGCGAGATGATCATCGTGGCGGGGAGACCGAGCATGGGCAAAACTTCATTGGCCCTGAATATCGCCGAACACCTTGGGGTCCAGGAGAGCGTTCCACTTGCCCTTTTTTCGCTGGAGATGGGCAGGCAGGCGTTGGCCGAACGCTTCTTATGCAGCGTTGGCGAGGTTGATGCCCAACTGGTTCGCAAAGGAATGCTCAGAACGGAGGACTATCAGACCCTGGTTGACGCGTGCGGAACGCTTTCTGAGGCGCCGATATTCATCGACGACACATCCGCGTTGACGCCTCTGGAGCTCCGCGCCAAGGCCAGGCGGCTGAAGAGCAGATACGATATCCGCTGC
>Ga0315277_10013042_pt1 | contig 10376 bp, 6 predicted proteins | sample YL17G05_15_MG_FD_203695 | JGI IMG/M metagenome (GOLD analysis project Ga0315277, IMG submission 203695) | Sediment microbial communities from Yellowstone Lake, YNP, Wyoming, USA - YL17G05_15 | ecosystem: Environmental > Aquatic > Freshwater > Lake > Sediment | place: USA: Wyoming | collected...
GGGCTACGATCCGACACGGCTCTGCTTCTACAAGGCTGAGTGGGGCGGCGCGCAGCCGGACTGGCCCGTACCCACCTGGCCGCTGAAGGTGGGCGAGGGCGACGTCTGGGATAAGGCGCGGCTGCGCCGGGAGTACATCGAGCCGTGGAAGGCACTGGAGGGGCGGGGCGTGGGCGTCCACGTGGGGGAATGGGGCGTCTACAACCCCGTGCCCCACGACGTTGCGCTCGCCTGGGCGCGGGACTACCTGAGCCTGTGGAAGGAGGCCGGCTGGGGGTACGGGCTCTGGAACTTCCGCGGCGTGTTCGGCATCCTGGACAGCCACCGCGACGACGTGGCGTACGAAGACTTCCGGGGCCACAAACTGGATCGGAAGTTTCTGGAGCTGCTGCGCGAGTCCTGATGGCGCTGGTCGGGGCTAGCGCCGCAGCTCGACCGCGGTCATGCTGCGGGCCGGGAAGGTGACGCGCAGAGGGCTTCCCGGGTGGGGAAGGTCGGCCTCCGCGACCGCGCAGTTCAAGGGGTTCTCCTCGTTAGTGGCCTCCATCGCCGGGCCGGTGAGCGTCCACATGTGGGCCGAACGCGCCTCAAAGCCGTCCATCTGGACCTCAGTGACGAGGTCGCGGCTGAGATCCTTGTTGACCACCATCAGGTAGAGCGTGTTGCCATCGGCCGACTTGCTGGCGCTGACGGTGAGGGCCTTGACGGCCGGGAAGACGGCCGGAAGAACGGACTCCACCTTCAGGCTGCGGAGGCGGAGCACGCCCGCGGCACCCTCGGCCTTGTCCTCGCACCGAAGCACGAGCATGATGCCGCGGGAATCGGGGAGAGGGGTGTAGTCGACGGCGAAGGGAGTCCAGTCGCGGAAGATCTCGACGCCGTCGTAGACGGCAGCCGAATGCGTCACCGGCCAGCCGCGGTCATCGCCGATCTGGACCCCGAGTCTGGCCCCGCCCAGGTCACCCTCCAGCCTGGCCTCGCCGGTCAGGCGGTAGCCGCGGCCGGGTATGTGGGGGAAGCGGCCGAGCAGGGGGTAGGTGTTGCCGGCGAACCGGCCGAGGCGCCAGACGAGGGAGCGGCCCTCGGCCGTCACCTTCCACCCCGGGCCCTCGGGCGACTGGAGCTGGACATCGGCAAGGGGATCGCCGGGAACCACCTCGGGCGCGGGGCGCGAGAGGTCGCCGCGCGCGGGGAGGGTGCTGCCGAAGCCCTCGCAGTCGAAGGTGGGCGACTCAGACTCGGCCGCGACGAGAGTGTCGCCGAAGTGCCTGTGGTAGAGCCAGTGGACGTGGTAGGCGGGGCGCCGGATGTAGGGCACGTTCTCACCGCGCACGGGGCCACGGAGCTCTCCCCAGTACTCGTTGATGAACTGCCAGTAGTTGGCCATGAGGATGTTGGCCTCGGGCTTGAGAAGCACGCGCAGGTAGTCGGCGCAGAAGAGCGCGGCGCCGAGGCTGAAGCGATACGGGATGGGCCGCTCCTGGACGAACATAGCGTTGTACTCGGTGATGGCGAGAGGGAGGTCGCGGCCGCAGTGCCGGCGGACGAGGGCACGGTACTCGGCCAGCATAGCCTCGAACTGGTCAGGGGCGGCGACGGCGGCGCGCATGAGACGGTCGGGCGAGGCATCGGGGTTCTCGCCCCAGAGCGCGACGGCGTAGGTGTGGACGATGATGAAGTCGGCCGCGTCCTTGACCAGGGGAAGGACGATGTGGTTCCAGGGGTCGTCGGGCGGCTTGGCCGTGGCCATGAGCGCGCCGATCTTGACGGCCGGGTCCACGGCCCTCATGCGGGCCGAGTACTCGCAGACCCACCGCGCGTACTCGTGTGGGGTCATGCGGCGGGGAGGGGTCATCTGGTGGTTGCCGTGGTCGGTCTCGTTGCCGAGCTCGAACCAGCGCACGCGGTAGGGATCCGGGTGGCCGTTGGCGGCGCGGCGCTGGGCCCAGGGGTGCGAGGGATCGGCCGGAGCGTTCAGGTACTCGACCAGGTCGGCCGCGTCCTGGGCGGTCCCGGTGTAGTCGCTCACGGTGATGAGCGGCTCGGAGCCGATCTCCTCGCAGACGCGGAGGAACTCGTCGAGGCCGAAGCGCCAGTTGGGGCGGGTCTCGGGCGGGCCGATGGTGCGCTTCCAGTCGAAGGAGTGGACGCCGCAGCCGCCGGGGAAGCGGGCAACGGGGATGCCCATTTCCTGGGCGAGCCGGAGAGCCTCCTGGGCCGGGCGCCGCGCCTCCGGATCCCAGATCCCGGCCCCGTAGTTCGTGTAGTCGTAGAACGGCTGCGGGGAGAAGATGTCCTTGGGGTCGTACGACACGTGGTTGTTCCCGAAGACGCGTCGGTTGACCGGTCCCAGCTCGCGGCTGGCGCGCACGGTGATGCGCGCCTCGGGTTGAGCGCCCGCGGCGACGGCGAGCGCGACCGTCATGATGATGGCAACTGCGAGGGCGCAGCGGGGCGCGGCACCCCGGCGCTGTGCTGTCGGCAACTCGTCCCTCCCGCCAACTTCGCTCTCGCCTTGGAGCACTGCTCCTTCCCGCCGGCTCATTTACGGCCGAGGGCGGCGGCAGTGCTGTCCGAGACCCGCAGGTACCTGGGCGAGCCCGTGAGGGATACCTTCCATGCTGGAGTGAGCTCGACCTCGTGGGGGTCGGCCGTCGTCCAGGCGGCGATCGTGTTCCGGCGCCCGTCTGTGAAGAGGAGGAGGTAGTCATCGGGCGCGGAGGGCAGGCGCCGGGCGCAGCGCATTCCGCCGAGGGCGCGCGCCAGCCGCTGCATCTCACGGTAGGCCGGCTTGGGACGATAGTCGAGGGCAACGGTTCCGAAGTGGTGCTCCGGCTCGTCCGGGTCGGGGCCGTCGTCGTGCCAGTCGTACCAGATGGAGAGGGGGATGCCGAGACTGAGATTGGTGAGGAGCTGGCGCGCGAGGAGGTCTCCCTGGCGGCGCTCGTCGAAGCCTTCCCACGCGGCGGAATAGCCCCATTCCCCTGAGAGAATGGGGAGGTCGGGGCGATCGGGGCGGCATCGCCTGACGAGCGTGCGCAGCTTGTCATACTCGGCGGCCACAGTCTCAGGCGGGTCACGGCGGTAGGGGTGGACGGTGATGGCGTCTACGAGGTCAAGGAGGCCCTGCTGGAAGCATCCCTCGAGGAAGTCGAGTGGGATACCCGCGGTGGCAGGGGCCACACAACAGGCCTCCGGGTCGGCCATGCGGACCGCCGGGAAGACGGCCTTGGCAAGGGCCATGTAGTCGTCGAGACTGGGCTGGGGGTCCCAGAAGGAGATGTTGGGCTCGTTCCAGAGCTCCCAGATAACGCCGCGGCCACGGTAGCGCGCGGCCGCGGCCGCGGCGAAGCGGGCGAAGGCCTGCCGGCCCTCGTCCGTGCGCACGCTGCGGCCGGTCTCGTAGAGCTGGTTGCTGTAGTCGAGGATGTATAGCGCGCGGATGCCGCGCTTGGCGAGGCCCTCGGTCAGCTGGTCGTAGGCGGCGAAGTCGTACAGGCCCTTCTGCTTCTCGACTTCGCTCCAGACGAAGTCCATGCGGACGAACCGCCACCCCGCGGCCTGGATCAGGTCCAGGTCGCGGGCCGGCTCGCCGGTGAAGTGGATGTTGACGCCGAGGCCGTCGGGGACGGTGGGGGAGGGGAGGGAGGCGGTAGCAACTGCCAGGGGGAGGGAGAGGACCAGCGCCAGCAGCAGAAGGACAAGCGTCACGCGAGCCTCCTTGAATCATGCGCCCGGCACACCACGGGGAGATCGGTTCGCCGACGCAATGGGCAAGACCTGCGCTACGGAACCGCGCCCGGGAGGTCGTCGCAGCCGATTCCCACTGCACCCCTGCTGGAGGCAGGGGTGCAGTGGCGTGCGGGTGGCCTACTTGCTCGGCGCCGGGGCCGAGCCGTCGGCGGGGGCCTTGAGGCTGCGCGGCACCTCGCCGAGCCTGCTCTTCTCGGCCTCGGTGACGGCTGCGGCTTCTCCGGGTGTGCGGATGACCTGGGGGGTGAGGAAGATCAGGAGCTCAGACTTCTCGCGCTTGGAGGTGCTGGAGCGGAAGAGAGACCCGACGATGGGGAGGTCGCCGAGGATGGGCACGCGAGAGCTGGTGCGGCTGATGGTGTCGCGCATGAGGCCGCCGAGGACGATGGTGTAGCCGTGCTTGCAGCTTGGGGTCCCCTGAGTCTGGCGCCGGGAGACGCTGGGATAGTCCTGCCCGGCGATGTTGACCGCGGGCCCCGGCTCGTCGGCGGAGACGGTCACCTCCATCTGGACGACATCGCCCTGGGTGACCCGCGGGGTGACCTCAAGCACGATGCCGACGGACTCGTAGTCAATGCTGGTGGAGACGGCGGCCTGCTGCCCGGTGCCGGTAGTAGTGGTGAGAGTACCGCGGGGGAACGGACGCCTGCTGGAGACGTCTATCCTGGCGCGCTGGTTGTTGGAGGTGAAGATGCTGGGCGTGGAGAGGATGCGGGCGTGAAAGTCGGTGGTGAGCGCGGCGATCACGGCCTCGAACTCGGCGCCGCTGAGCTGGCCGAAGAAGCCCGAAGAAGGGATGAAGTTGCCCGTCGCATCGGTCTGGAAGAGGCCGAAGTTGGTGCCGATGTCGCCAGTATACGTGTTGCCGCCGAGCTTGCCGAACGTGCGGCCCAGGTTCTGCCACTGGAAGCCGAGGCTGGTGGTGCGGCCGAGGGAGACCTCTGCGATGATGGCGCGGATGTAGACCTGCGGCGGCGGGATGTCGAGCTTCTCGAAGAGCTGCTGGGCGAGCTCGATCTGCTCGGGGGTGCCGGCGACGAGGAGGATGTTGGTGTTGTCGTCGGCGGTGATGGCGGCCTGCCGAGCGACACCGGCCGGGACGACGGTCTGGCCCTCTTCCATCAGGATGGGGGCGAACACGTCGATGGGCGGCACGGCGGGCTGGGGCTCGATGGGGAGGATCTGCACGCCCTCTCCAGGTAGGGCGATGGGGGGCGGCTCTCCGCCGCCCGACCCGGCGGCGCCAGCCGTGGGCTCGACTTCCAGGGCTTCATCGGCGAGGCCGAACAGGCGGTCAGGGCGTCCGGGCTCGGCGCTGCTCGAGCGAGAGCGTATGGAGCCGACGCCCGACCGGAAGGTCGCGCCCGAGGGAGTGGCAAGGCCGCGGCCGGCCGCGGGCGCCGCAGAGGCCCCGCCTCCCGTCGGCCCGGCCGAGCGACCAGAGACCTGGGCGCCGATGAGGGGGCCGACGGTCTGGGCGAGGTCGCTGGCGACCAGGTTGCGGACAGGATAGACGAAGAACGAGTCGCGGAGGCTGATGGGCCGGTCGAGCTGTTCAACTAGTTCCCGGACCTGCTGGAGGTGGAGGGGGGTGGCGAGGACGATGAGGGAGTTGGTGCGGGCGTCTGGGTAGCAGAACTCGGGGCCGATGCCGCCGGCCCCCGTGAGCCCCCGCTGGGCCGCAGTCGCAGCTGGCTGGCGTTGGGTGAGGCGGCGCTCGTAGGGGAGGACGGGACGGCCAGCGGCGCCGCCGGCGCCCCCGCGGCTGAGGATAAGGTAGGTGACGAGGCCCGCCATCTCCTCGGCGGAGTAGTACTGAAGCGGGATCACTTGGAAGCCGCCAGAGAGCTGGGACTCAGCATCGGCGATGATGGTGAGGATCTTCTGGATGTTACCGGCGGTGTCGGTGATGATCAGGGAGTTGGTCGAGGTGGGGATGGCGTTAGCCGGGCCGGAGAGAAGCCCAGAGATTCGGCTCAGGACGTCGTTCGCGTCGAGATTGGTGAGCGGGATGACCTGGGTGACGTAGCTGTCGCCGGAGGGGACATCCTCGGGGCGAGCGCCGAACTCGACCGGGACACCCGACCTGATGGCGGCATCAACGGAGACGACCTTGTAGATGCCGGTTGCGGCGCGGGTCATCGTGAACCCACGGACCTGGAGGACGGAATCGAGGATCTGGAAGGCCACGTCGAGGGGGACGGGCTCGGGGGCAATGATAGTGACCTCTCCCGAGACGTCCTTCGACTTGACGATGGTGACCCCGGCCTCCTTGCTGAGCAGGCGCAGGATGTGGTCTATGTCGTAGCCGTAGACCTCCATGCTGATCATCTTGGTGCCGCCGGAGGTCTGCTGGACCTCGAGCTTGCTGGGAGGAGAGGAGGGGGCTGTCGCGGCCGGCGTCGCGGCCGCGGCAGCGACCGGCGCGGCGGAGACGGGAGCGGGAGGCGTAGGGGCCGGACGGTCCCGGCGTCCTGGCATGCGCACGCCGGTCCGGCCTCCGTCGCTGGGAGGGACCTGGGCGGCGGCGGGGAGTGCGAGCACGCACGCGAGCGCGCAGACGGCAGCGGCGCGGTATGATGTCCAACTCATGGTCTTCATCCCCCTTGGCCCGCGTGCGGCGGGCCGGGCTAAGGTCCTCTTTGCTTCTCTCATCTCTACTGACACCAGTCTAGGCCAGGGACATCGCGGCAAGAGACGCGGGCTAGCGCGGCGCGCGGGACGCCGGGGCACCAGCGGCGGCGTCCCGGTCGAGCGGGACGACAGGGAAGCTCTCGACCAAGTGGATGGTGACCGAGCTGGCGCCTGATTTCAGTCGGATCTGCTGGGGGGCCACCTGTTCCACAGTGGCGCCGCGGAACTTGTCGCCTTCGGCGAGGTACTCGACTGCGCGCTCGCCGGAGTTCTGGACGATGCCCTTCATCTTCCCGTCTATGGCGAAGTAGCCGATGTAAGACCAGCCGGCGAAGCTGGGGGGCGAGGCAGGCTGGGGCTGAACTGGCTTGGGCGGCTGCAGGGGAGGCACCGTTGTTGGGGCCCCCCGCGGCCGCCCTGTCTGGGGCGGGGCGGGAGGCGAGAAGAGGCCCCGTTGGACGATCATCTCGTATCGGCTGTAGTCCACCTTGTCCGGGTCCACCGCGGGCTTGAGATCGGGTGCGCTCCGGGAGGAGGAAGAGGCAGCGGTCTGGCGCGCGGAGGGGCCGGCCTTCCGGCCGGCCGGGGTCTTCCCCGTGACCGTGTAGAGCAGGAAGGCCGCAGAGGCGGCGAGGAGAGGGATCAGCACGAGGTAGCTGCGCTTAGGCTTTCTCATCGGTCCCCTTCTCCTCCGGGGCGAGCCCATAGGTGGCGATATTGACGACCGCCAGGAACTGGCTGCCGCCCCTGGGGCCGGGGCTGATCGCGACGCCTTCCACCCAGAGCTGCCGGGGCCGCTGCTCCAGCTCGTAGAGGAGGCGGACGATGGGAGCCAAGCCGGATTCCACGTGAAAGGTGATGGGGTACCGGGTGGCGCTCTCGAGGGATTCGGGCTCGCCGGGGATGACGCTGGTGAGGGCGAGGCCGAGGTCGGTGGTGAGCTGGGAGATCTCGCGGACTACCTGAGGGGTCATGTCTTCAGCGCCCGGGCGGAAGGCAGCGGTCTCGCTGGCCCGCAGCTGCTTCGCCTCCTCGGTGGCAGCGGGAAGCTGCTGGTACATGCGGAGCGCCTCTTCGATCTTGGCCTCCAGGGACTGCTCCTCGCGGGCGAGAGCGCGGGAGGAGTCGCGCATGGGCACGACGACGAAGAAGCCGAGCGCGAGGCCGATCAGGACGACCAGCCCCAAGGCGATGAGGAGTCGCTCGCGGCGAGAGGCCCTTCTCATGGTCGGGACTCCAGCGCGGCGAAGGCGTCGGACCCGACCGGGGTCTCCTGCTCGGTCCAGAGGTGGGCAGTGATGGTGAAGGAGACGACCGGGGCGGACCGATCCCTGGGGGTGATCCGGTCGGCATGGTTGAGCGCTACGCGCTTGACCAGAGGCGAGCGGGAGAGGCCGGCCTGGAGGTCGGCCACGGAGTTGGAATCGGGGGCGCTGCCCTGGAGCTGGAGCGGCTGACCGGGGCGGAGGGTGAAGTGGGTCAGCAGCACACCGCTGGGCGCGACCTCGGAGATGGCGCGGAGGAGCTCGAGCGCGGTGTAGCGCCGGACCTCAGCGGGCTTGACGACCCCCAGCTGCTTGCTCAGGCGGTCACGCTCGTCGAGGACCTGCTTCGCCTTGACCCGCTCGGCTTCGGTGGCCGCGGCCTTGCTGCGGAGCAGGGCGACGCGCTCTTTCTGGCTGGCAATGGCGCGGGCCCCGGAGAGGTAGACTATGACCATGGCGAGGACAGCCGCGGCGGCCGCGGCGATGCCCAGACGGCGGAAGGCGCGGACGCGACGGGCTTTGGCCAGCTCGGGGGGGACCAGGGAGATGGTCCAGGCACTCTGGCCGATGCCGCGCAGGGCCTCGGCCATGGCCAGCACGCAGCGATCGGCGGAGTGGAGCTCGCCGCTCCGGACGCGCGCGAGGGGGAAGAGCTGACCGACCGAGAGGCGACCCGGGCGGACCCCAAACTCGGAATGGAGGCTGTCGGGCAGACCGGGAACGGCCGCGCCGGCGCCTACGAGCAGAAGGCGAGAGATCACGGCGGGGCCAAAGGACAGGGCGGAGCGACGGATCTCGCCCTGGAGGTTCTCGATCCAGGCGGCGATCCGCTGGGGTCGCGGCTGGCGCTCCAGGAGCGCCAGCCCCTCGGAGGCCTTCAGCCCCTCCGCCTCCTCGAGGCTCACCCCGAGGTCGTCCCTGATCGCCAGGCTGAGCTGATGCCCGGCAAGGCCGACGGAACGAGTGAGGCGGAGCCGGGAGCCCTCGGAGATGTTGATGGTCGTGGAGCGAGCACCGACCTCGACGGTGACGGTGATGCCAGGCGGCCCCTCGGGCAAGAGGAGGAGGAGGTCGTTGAGCGCGAGGGCGTCTACGGTGAGGGCGGCGACGCTCAAGCCCGCATCCTGGGCCAGGGCCAGGTATTCGCGGACCAAGTCGCGCTGTGCGGCCACGACGAGGACGTCGGTGAGGCCCGGCTGGTCGCGGGAGGGGCCGAGGGGCTGGAAGTCGAGGGTCACCTGGTCAACGGGGAACGGGATCTGGTCGGCCAGATCGTACTCGATGGCCCGGCGGAGGGCAGAGCGGTCGGCCGGAGGGTAGGCAGTGATGCGGGCCGTGACCTGGCGGCGGGGGAGGGCGAGGATGGCAACGCGGCGGCGGATCCCTGCCTTCGCGAGGGCCTGTCGGATGGCCTCGACGAGGGGTCGGCGGTCGGCGCCGGGCTCCCACCGGTAGCCGGCGGGCAGGGGCTGCTCGGCAAAGCGTAGGACGCGAACGCCCCCCCGGCCCTCATGGAGCTGGGCTACCTTCACCGAGTACGACCCGATGTCCACGCTAACCGGCGGGTTGCGCAGCAGCAAATGCGCTCCTCCTGACCGCGGCGGTCTGCAGCGGCTCCCCCGACGGCAGGGGCCAGTCCTGCTCGGCCTGCTGGAGGACGAGCACCTCCTCCGGGCTTCGCCTCACCAGCGCACGGAGGGTGCGGAAGGTGCGTCCCGTGGCCTGGTACCCCATGGCCTCGATGAGATAGCTCGACGACTTGCAGTTCACGCGGTCTATCATCTGGGCGAAGGTGTCGGGCCCGTTGGGTTGATTCAACAGGAAGGCGGTGAACTCCCCCAGGGAGGGGAAGGGCGTTTTCTCTCGCTCGACGACGATCGCCAGGGCCAGATCGGAGGAGCCGCCGGGGAGGGCTGCGAGGACCTCGGGCGGAGCGGTGTTGACGTTGACCAGGCCGCGGATGGTGAGGCCGGGCCAGGCCGTGAAGTAGTCGATGACCTGGACGATCTTGTCGTAGCCAAGTCCGGCCACGGTGGCGAGTTGGGCGAGAGAGGTATAGGCCTGACCGGTCTCGCTGAGGAGGGCAAGGCCGTTGAAGATCTGGTTGGCATCGTACATGGTGAGCACGGAGCCGAGCCTGGCCATCAGGGAGGCGCGGAAGGCCTCCTCGCTCCAGTTCCGGAACTCGTTGAGGCCGACGCGCAGGCTGCCGTTCCGGTCGGTGTTCGGGGAGATGGCCTCCACGGTGCAGAGGTCGGCAAGGCCGGGCCGGCCGTCTGCGCCGAAGAAGATGGCGGGGGTGACGCCGCGGACGAGGAGGAGCTCGCCGAGGGTCTGGAAGGGGCCTCGACGGGACTGATAGGGGTAGGGCAGGGACTGGTAGTAGGCGTCCTCGGGGACGTAGGTCTGCTCTCGCCAGGAGACGATGGCGGCGGCGGCCTGGGGGTCGCCAATGAGGCGGGCAAGAGTGAGCACATCCGCGACATTGACGTCAATGCGGCCGCAGCCGTCGTGGACGCGAACGCGGTAGAAGCCCTCGCCCAGGGCCTGCGGCAGATCGAGGGGTAGACCGGCCTCGGGGCCCCAGGAATCCCGGAGAGTGTCCACCAGCGGGTCGTCGTAGAGCAGGAGAGCGCGCGCGCGACGCATGCCGGCCTCGGCGAGGAAGAGGGCCTGCATGCGCTCGAGGCTGGTGCGGGAGGCGCGCAGCTCCACTCTGACGGC
>Ga0315277_10013043_pt1 | contig 10376 bp, 5 predicted proteins | sample YL17G05_15_MG_FD_203695 | JGI IMG/M metagenome (GOLD analysis project Ga0315277, IMG submission 203695) | Sediment microbial communities from Yellowstone Lake, YNP, Wyoming, USA - YL17G05_15 | ecosystem: Environmental > Aquatic > Freshwater > Lake > Sediment | place: USA: Wyoming | collected...
CTCGCGGTGGCCGCGACGGCGTGTCGTGAGAAGCGGGGCCCGCTGGGGCTGGCCGAACTACAGACCATGCTCGAAGCGGACATGATGACCAGGCTCTACTGCCTCCAAACAACGGACGGCCGCAGGTACTACGTTCGAGAACGCGATCTGGCCGCTGTGGACACGGCCACGAGATACGATCAGCAGCAGAAGTTTGTCAGGCAAATCACGTTCGACTACGCCATCAATGGGAAGATGGAGACCAAGAAGGCTAGGAAAGACCTCGAGGATATTGTGGACTCCAAGACGATCTTTGCGGTGGAAAAGCCAAAGATCCCGTTGGCCCCGCATGTGGGAATGGCGAAGAACCTTCAGACGACGATTGCGGATTTCGAGAAGGACAAGAGGAAGGGGTGGGAGACGGTGTTCGTCAGGCTGGCCCGGCAAGCCTATGAAGATAAGGACACCGACGCCACCCTTCGCGCTTACTTCACCATGACGTGCCTGAAGCGGGCGGCGATGGCGTGTCCGGTGGCGGTGGACAGCATCGGGGAGGCAGTAGCCAAACTGGAGAAGATCGACCTCGAAGTTCCGTGGATGGATCCGGACAGCGTCGAGGCGACAAGGTCACGAGAAAAGGCCAACCAGGCGCTACAGGCCATTGCGGCGCCGAAGGCGATGCTAGAGGCAGTGGAGATGGCCGTGGCCGAGCACACCAAGCTGCCTTTGTTCAAGCCGGTCGGTGTGGTGCTTGACGTACCCGGTTCAGGACGGATCCAGCTTTGGATTTCGGTTGATGGTGCCGAGTTGTACTGGATGGCCACCTCAGGCCCCGGTGGGGGGGAGGCATTCAAGAAGGTCGGCGAGGTCAAGCAGGACAAGCTCAGCCTGGACGAGAAGGCGCTGGCTGATGTACCCCAAGGCAGCCTGGTGTTCGCCAAGAGGAACTGAGGGAGACACCCTATGGAAACGCTAACGGACATGGTAGCCAAGAATGCCCCGGCCAAACCTGCGATCTCCTTCGATCGCAGCGACGTGGAGCGATGCCTCGGTCTTCCTGCCGGGCAATACACGAATCCGGGCTTCCTGCTGGCCTTCATCCTGGGGGCCATTCTCACGGTGGCTTTCTTTGGCGTGCTGTCGCTGATCCCGAACTCGTACTTTGCCGTGGTCTTCACGCAACGTGGTCCCGTGCAATACGTGACCGTGTTCTTCACGGCTTGGGCGCTGTCGCTTCTGCTGGTGAAGGCGCTGAAGGTCAGGGTCCAGAGCAAGCCCCTGCGGGTCAGTCTGCTGCCGAACGACGATCCGGGGTTCATCCTCACCCCGTCTTCCGCCGAGCAAGTGCCTCAGATCATCTACCGGAGCGTGGACGATCCCAAGAAGTTCCTCTTGACCCATCGAGTGCACAACGCCTTGGCCAACCTGCGAAATATGGGACAGATCGGTGACGTGGACGATGTGCTGAAGACGCAGGCCGAGTACGATGAAGCCGTCGTGGACTCGGGATACACTCTGCTGAAGGGCCTCATCTGGGCGATCCCGGTCCTGGGCTTCATTGGCACGGTCCAGGGCTTGTCGATGGCACTAGGCTCGTTCTGGGGCGTGGTGTCGCATGCAAAGGAGATGGATCAGCTCCGCGATTCCCTGCAAGGCGTCACCGGCGGCCTTGCAACGGCATTTGACACCACCTTGGTGGGCCTGATCGCGGCCATGGCGGTGCATCTCCTGATGATCCTGCTGCGCCGTCGGGAGGAAGCGTATCTGGACGCCTGCAAGGAATACTGTCAGCGATATATCGTCGGCCGGCTGCGCCTGATCCGTTCGTCGGAAGCGACGGAAAAATGAGAAGGAAGGGCTTCCATAGCGAGATAAGCCTCTTCGCCTTCCAGGACATCATGGCCTCCATCATCGGCATGGTGTTCTTCATTGTCATCATCATCGCGATGGACATCACCGTGCCTAAGCAGACGACGGCGCAGGTGCAGACGCCCGACCTGGAGGGTTTTACGGAGCCTCAACTCGCCGATCGCATACGCTCCCTCCATCAAGAGATCGAACAGCACAAGGAGAAGATACTGTCGCTGAATCGAAGACTGCAAGTAGCCTCCTCCCACGACGAAGGGACGGTCGTGGCGGACCTCGAGCGCCTGAACCTGGAGCTTCAATCGAAGTACCGGGAGATCGAGTCAATCCAGAAGGACGTGGAGAAGACGGAGAAGGCGATTCTTGACGCAAATGCAGCGAAGACGAAGTCGCTCCAGGAGAAGGAACAACTGGCGAAGGACATCGACAAGCTGAAAGGCCGGCTCAAGGAAGTGGCGGAGGCGCCTCGGGTCGGATACATAATTGACGACCACCCGGACAAGCTCGAACCGTGGCTTGTTGAGGTGACGAGCAAGAAGATCCGGGTATCATCTCGCGAGAAGACAGGCAGCGCGCTGGAGTTCCACGCGGAGGACGAGGCGGAACGGGCGAAGCAGTTCATCTCCTGGGCGACCGGCCAGGACTCCCGGAAGCGATACTTCGTCTTCCTGGTTAAGCCCTCGGGGTTGGCCATCGTCAGGAAACTGATGGAGGCGATCCAGAAGGCGGGTTTCGAGGTCGGTCAGGACTTCCTGCCGGAGGCGTGGATCCCCTTCTGAGGACGCTGTGCGGACATGAAGAGAGGCGGAGTCCAAATAGAGTCGGACAGTCTGGAGCTCCTGCTGGACACCATCTGCAACGTGTTCGGCGGGATAGTGCTCATGGCGATCCTGGTCGTCATCCAGACGCAGAGCGGCGCCTCCATGATCGCCCGACTCACCCAAGCAAGAGGCGAGGAAACCCTGCGCCTGCGCGAACTGCTGCTTCAGCGTCGGGCGCTGGAGGCAGACCTGGCGGACGTGAGGAATCAGGAGCGCAACCTGGCCGAGACGTTCGTGCAGGCGGTTACGCCGTCCATGGCCCAGGCGATCAACCGCAGGGAGGAATTCGTGGCGGCCCATCAGGAGGCCTCGAAGCGGCTCCCCGGGCTCCAGAAGGAGGCGGCGCAGGTGAAGGAGGTCCTGCCGGGCCTCACCAAAGAGTCAAAGGACCTCGCGGCGGACGCGGTGAAGATGACGGAGGAGCTGGAGGCGATCAAGAAGCGGCTTCATCTCGCGGCGGCGGAACTGCCGAAGAACGTCCGACTGCCCCACCAGCGCGGGGTGGCGACGGGCACGGCCGTCTACTTCGTTCTTGTCGGAAACGAGGCGTACAGACTGGGTCTGCCCGATTGGTATCGAACTGCAGAGTTTCGGTCTGGGGACTGCATGGTGAAGAACTTCTCGGACGCGGTAACGATCAGAAAGGCGCAAGTGCAGCCAATCCCCGGTGCCGGACGTAAGATCGTGGACGGCGAGGGGAAGACATCCGAGTTCGCGCGTTTCACCGCGACGCTGGATGCATCTGGTTCCTACGTCGTGTTCTTCGTGCGTGGGGACGATGATGCTGCCGCCGGGTTCCAGGAAGCCAAGCGCGCCGTGCTCGACAGACGGCTACGATACGCGTTCTTCGTCTATGATCCCAAAGACGGGTTGACGGTTTACCCGGGCCGTGGACACCTAACGGAGTAGCCAACATGACAACTCGGCTAACGTCCACTCGATACGAGTCCCGGCGGACTGACTCCTGCCGGGTCCTGACGAGCGCGGCCGTCTGGTTCGTCGTCGCCTTTCTGACGGGCTGTGAGCATCCGGCACAGATCCCTTCGTCAAGGAGCGGTGGCCTTATTCCGGATACCAAGCCCGCCGTCGGTGAATCGACGCGCCCGGAGAATCCCTTGTTGAGCCGGGCCAGGCGGGCCGAGCAGCAGGCCAGGTCGGCTGCACAGGAGGCCAAGCAGGAAGTCACCTCCGCCAGGTCCTCGTTGGAGAAGGCAAGGACAAGCCTGACCGAGGCGAGGGGCCACTTCTCCCGCAGGGAGTTCGACAAGAGCAAACCCCGCGCCGAGGACTCTTCGGAGCAAGCCCGTCGTGCGACTGCCGCCGCGGGCAGAACGGCGGAAGCCGCGAAGCGGGCCCGCTCGTCGGCGGACGAGGTGGCCAAGGCGTCCGAGGAGGCGAAGAACCCCGCCTTGCGACCGCAGGCGAGCCCATCTGAGGCGGCGACGGTCGGAGACTTGGCGGAGTCGGCCGCTCATCATGCGAAGGACGCCAATTCCGCGTCGACGCAAGCCGCAGAGGTGGCGACGGAGGCGGAGAAGGTCAGGAACGAAGCAACCGCCCTCGTCGCCGCCGCGGAACGGGCTGAACAGACCCGATCTGCTTCCGCGTCAGCGGGGGATCATGCGACCAAGGCCAGGGAGCAGGTGGAACAGGCAAGGAGCGCTGCGTCCGGGGCTGAGGATGCCCTCAAGCAGGCCAAGGCTGCCGCGGCAAGAAGCGATGCGGCGGGTGCCGCCGTCGCCGCATCCAAGGTCGAAGAGGGTGCTCGGGCCGCCGCCAAGGCCGCCAAGGCAGCTACGGATGAGGCCCAGCAGTCCGCCCAGGCTGCCGCCAAGGCGGGAGAGAGCAGCCGCCTGACCGCCGGCGAGCCCGCGGGAGGCGCCGCAGAGGCAATCAAGACGATGGCGCGGGAGGCAGCGGGCGCTTCCGAGGCGGCCCGGGCCTCCGCACAGGCCGCGAGCGAATGGGCATCTCGCGCGGAGTCCTTCGCCCGGGAGGCCCGACAGATTGCAGGAGAAACTGCGGCGGCCGAAGCGGCGAAGCACACCCAATCGGCGAAAGATGCGGCAAGTCTGAGCAGAGGAGAATCCGCAGCCGCAAGGAGGGCCATTAAGGAAACGGACGAGGCCCTGGCCAAGGGGCGAAGGGCCTTAGCGGAAGGCGACATCAGAACGAGCAGGGAGGCCCTGGCGCAAGGCAAGGCGGCCTTGAAACGAGCAGAAGTGGCCTCAGGAGAAGCCTCGTCCGGCGCAGCGTCGGCTGCCGACCGGGTCGGTAGGGCGCGGGCAGTCGGGCAGGGAAGCAGCGGCGAGGCACTGAGGTTCGCTGGCGATCAGCTCTCAGAGGCCGCAAAGGCGGCGGAGCAGGCCAAGTCAGAGGCCGCGTCCGTGGCTCAGGCATGCGCGACGGCCAGGAGAGGCATCGAGAGGCTTCAGGATGACATCGAGAAGCCTGCCCCTGAGACGGCCTCGAAACCCACCACGCTCCCTTGGGCATCGCGTCAGAAGGACCAGCCCATCGAAGTGCCGCCGTTGCCCAAGCCTCCCGAGTCTAGGCCCAGCCCGAAGGGGCTGCTCCTACCCACCTCGCAGCCTGCGTTGCCCGCCAAGGTAGTGGGGCGATGGCAGCAGTCTGAGGGAAGCTCCGGCCCGGACTTCCTGCCGGGGGACTACCGTTCCGCCGAGCTTGTGTTCGAGGAAGAAGGGATTCTTGTCGTCAGGAGAACCTTCGGGAAAAAAGGCGAGGTGTCCCATGTCTGGAGGATCGGCTATGAGTGGAGCAAGGATGGCACCAAGCTGACCCTTGGCGCCACCCAAGCCGACCGGCCGCCCGCGGACAGCCTCAAAGGCTTTGACATCCCCGCATCCGGAATTAGCGCCAGCCGTGCGGTTGATCCGTTTCCGGTCGTCTTGTCCTGTAAGCGTCTGCCGGAAGGACGCATGCTCCTGGGCGGCAAGACCTACACTCCTCAGTGAGAAGGACAAGGGGTGCGATACGGTGCGCTGGGGCAGTTGGGGATGACGTATCCACCGGGCACTTCGGGGATAACCAGTTCGGGGCAGGCTTCTGCCGCATCCACGCCTCGGTCCTGCGCCGCATCGCCAAGCCTTGGTGGCGCGTGATCTACCAGGACGACCGCCGCGTCATGCGCGAGTGCGCCCACTTCCGCCTGAAGGCCGAGGCCGTCGGCATCAAGCCGAGGATGGTCGGCGTCGCCAGCCACGAGGCGAGCGTCATCACCATCCCCCGCTCCACGACGCAGATCGAGATCGTCCCGAAGCCCCACCTCGGTGGCCTCATGGCGGGGAAATGAGCCGGAGTAAGGCCGGCAGCGGTCCACCGCCATGCCTGAGTTCGCCCGCTGTCTGCGAAGCACACCGGGCCAACCAGCGGGCCGGAAGAATCAGCGTGGCTCCGCTCCATTGCCCCAAGTTCTACCCGGATAGCAGTCCCCATCCCGCCATGCAGTGCAACACGGGGTGGGATCACACGACGGACACAATCCATCGTGAAACTCAGTAACAAGTCCGCCACACACTTAGACGCCGACGAACCTGACCTTGCTCAATCCAGTGTAGGAGTCGCCGAAGTTGCTGATGTCGTTGAAGAATACGTATCGCGCCGCCTGGCCGGTTGTCAGCGCGTAATCTTCACCAGCATACGTCGCCAGTCCGTTTGCCTGCGACAGCTTCACATCGTCGGCTATCCGCGTCCAATCGGAGGGGTCGCTCGTCGGAGTGCCGTTGCCGCTGGCGGATATCCAAACGTCAACGTTGCTCACGCCTCGCCTGGTGAAGGACGCACCGTACACCTGGTTGTAGTTCCACACGTGCATCCCCATCAACGTGTAACTGGCCCCAAGGTCGAACTTCACCGTCGGAGACACCTCCGCGTTGCTCAGCCACATGTTCATGCAGTTCGTGTCGTGCTGGCCTCCAACCAGACCCGACCCGTTGGTCAGGCTCACGGCCGGCGTGGACCCGCAGGCGCTGGAGGCGGTAGCTGCTACCGGTGTGATCGTCACGGCCGAGACAACCGGCAGAACTGTGAGATTGACGGTTGCCGGTGTGCGGGCGTACAAAGTGCCGTCCGAACCGTTCCAGCCGAAGCTGTCCGAACCCTCGTAGCCCGTGATGGGCGTGTACGTCAGGCTGGCCAACTGGGTGGAGTTGATCTCCTGGTTGGCCGTGACGGGCGTCCCGCTCAGCTTCAGCGTCCCCTTGATTGGCAGCGATGCGATCTTGATATTCTCCAGGCTGTCCCCGTCCGGGTCGCTGAAGGCCCCCGCGAAGTCCGAGGAAGCGAACGTCAACACGGCGTTGGCGTTCTTGTTCAGGCTCCTGGCGAACGAGCTTACGGTCGGCGCCTGGTCAGCCGCCCTCTTGCCGACGAACCTGACCTCGCTCAATCCAGTGTAGGAGTCGCCGAAGTTGCTGATGTCGTTGAAGAATACGTATCTCGCCGCCTGGCTGGCTGCCAGCGCGTAATCCGCGCCAGGATCCGCCTGCCCGCTTGCCTGCGACAGCTTCAGATCGTCGGCTATCCGCGTCCATTCGGAGGGCTTGCTCGTTGGAGTGCCGTTGCCGGTGGCGGATACCCAAACGTCAACGTTGTTCACGCCTCGCACGGTGTAGAAGGACGCACCGTACACCTGGTTGTAGTTCCATACGTCCATCCCGACCAGCGTGTAACTGGCCCCAAGGTCGAACCTGACCCACGGAGAGACCTCCTTGCTGCTCAGCCACATGTTCATGCAATTCGTGTCGTGCTGGCCGCCAGTGAGACCCGACCCGTTGATCAGGCTATCGATCGGCGTGGTCGCATAGCTGCTGGAGGCGGTAACTCCAACCGGTGTGATGGGGCGATTGCCGTCATCATCCTGAATCGTGCCAGTGGCCGTGGGCCAGATGATCTGAGCACCGCTCGATGCGCCCGACAGCGTCACCGTGAAGCCCTCATGCGGCTCCACCGTCGTATCGCCGTTTACGTTGACCGTGATCGGCTTGCTGGTCTCGCCGGGCGCGAAGCTCACCTGGCTGCTGGGCAACACCCCGCCCACAAAGTCGGTCGCGTCAGCCGGGTTCGCACCGCTCCCCGTCACCGCGTAGTTCACCGTCGTCGAGCCCGTTGTCGGCCCAGTCCGCGTCACCGTAAAGGTAAACGGCGTGCTGCCCGTGTTGCCTTCGGGCTTCGTCGCGTCCGTCGCCGCAACCGCAAGGGCGGCAATGTCATCGGCCGTCTTGCCGACGAACCTGACCTCGCTCAACCCAGTATAGGAGTCGCCGAAGTTGTTGATGTTATCGAAGAATACGTATCTCGCCGCCTGGCTGGCCGTCAGCGCGTAATCCTTGCCAGTATCCGTGGCCAGTCCGCTTGCCTGCGACAGCTTCAGATCGTCGGCTATCCGCGTCCATTCGGAGGGCTTGCTCGTTGGAGTGCCGTTGCCGGTGGCGGATACCCAAACGTCAACGTTGTTCACGCCTCGCTCGGCGTAGGAGGACGCACCGTACACCTGGTTGTAGTTCCATACGTGCATCCCGGTCAGCGTGTAACTGGCCCCAAGGTCGAACCTCACCGTCGGCGAGACCACCGCGTTGCTCAGCCACATGTTCATGCAATTCGTGTCGTGCTGGCCGCCAGCCAGACCCGATCCGTTGACCAGGCTATCGATCGGCGTGGTCGCATAGACGCTGGAGGCAGTGGCTGTAACCGGCGTGATCGGCACGGTGATCGACCGGGTCGCGACGTTGCTATCCGAAACTCCGTCGTTGACCTTGAACGACACCGTCCGGGCCAGCGTGCTCGGATTCTCGCTACCGTTCGTGTAGGTCACCGACCGCAATGCCGTCTGGTACGCTGCCACGCTGGCCGCGCCTGTCAGCGTCAGCGTCCCGGTCGACGCATTCCAACTCCCCGTGATTCCGGCCTGGTTCTTGAACCCCAACGCGTCCTGGCCATTGGCATAGTCCCCGGACATCCACACCGTCGCCCCGGTCAGGTTCGGGCTGTCTACGTCGCTCACCGCCAGGCCTGAATCAACTGCCACAGCACCGCCATTCTCCGTGTACAGCAGGGCGCTGCCTGTCGTGTTCACCACCGGCGCGTCGTTGACCGCTGCCACATCCACCTTCACCTGGACCGGCGTGCTCGAAACCGCCAGCCCGTCCCATGCCTTGACCGTAAAAGCGTTCAGGACGCCGTTGGCATCCGCTACCGGATGCCAAACCAGGCTCTCGCCCGCTGTCAGCAACGTGCTGCCAGGAACAACTGCCACGCCGTTCTTCTTCAGCGTCCCCCCACTGATCGACTCGACCCGGAAACTAATCGCATCGCCGTCCACATCAGCACCATTGGATGCGGGCAGCAGCGCGACATGGGAGATGCTAAAGTCCTGGTCCTCGACAGCGCCAGTCACGGTGCCCACAGATGTCAATGTTGGCACGTGGTTCACGTTGACCGTGAAGCTGCCGAGCACGCCGTTCGGTACAGACATGTAGTTGCCGTTCGTATCAGCGACCTGGTTGGGCTCCATCCGAATCGTGTACACACCATTGGCAGGCCGCGTCCACTTGCCGCCAGGAGCGTTGATCCGGTAGGTCGCCGTTCGTGGCGAACCGTTATCACTCCCGTTCAGGCTTACGAAGGTGGCAAGCTGGCTGTACCCGGTGGGCCCCGTTACCCGAACCGCAGCATTGTTGTTGGCCACGGTGGAGGCCTTGACGGCCACGTTGTCCGTGAAGGTTACCGTGAACGTCTGGCTGGTGCCGCCCGGAACCGTCACGTCACTTGCACTCGCGATGGCCGACGGAGCCTGTGTGTCAGGCTCAAAATACAGCCAGATCGGGTTGGTGTAGGCTTTGTAGCCGTTCTGATCCAGTTCTGCACGGAAGCACTGCCAGCCACTTGGACGGCCCATGCTCTCCCACAATCCATACGTATCGAAAGACCACTTGAGCTTACCCTGATCGGCGGTCACGGTTCGGGCAAACCGCGCGTTGGTTGTGTCGTACTCCGCAACCATCTTCCCGTCGCTGTCGTAGTGCACGAGCGTTAGACCGCTCGCGTTGATATCGCCCCATAGGGTTCCGATCTGGCTGGGCCAATCAAACAACAGCCGCCCTTCATCAGGATTGCGCACCACCTTCTGACCCCCAACCATAGCGTCAATTGGGTTCCCTGACGCATTGAAGTCGGTAATCAGACCGTTGCCGTTCAGGTCGATGCCCATTGAGAACAGCGGACCGTCAGTGACGATTGACCGGCCATCGTAGAGTGACTGGAGTACATTCGTCTGGCTGAGAGACGGTGCCGCAACAACCGTGCGAACGTCCCCCATGCGCGACGCGTCTTTCAGGTAGTAAGATAGATGGTTGTCCGAGCCGCCCGACAAGAACCAGTCATACAGCTTCGTAGCGCCGTCCGATATAGACATGATGCTGTCAAGCGTTTGTTCCCATAGCTCCATCGCCGTATCACGTAACGAGTCCCAACGGCCATTCCAGAACTGGAGGCCCCGGAATAGTGGTTCATTGTTGTAGGTGGTCGTTTGCGCACTGGCAACGATACTGTCTGTCCAAGGGGCATTTATATACTTGGGCCAGCCATCCGCGCCTAGACCCAAAACAAGCGTATTGCGGGGGGCGTCAGGGGGCGCCGAATGGGTGCCTTCTCGGCGCATGTCGATTCCGCCGGCCTCCCTTGGCCGCTTGA
>Ga0315277_10013044_pt1 | contig 10376 bp, 10 predicted proteins | sample YL17G05_15_MG_FD_203695 | JGI IMG/M metagenome (GOLD analysis project Ga0315277, IMG submission 203695) | Sediment microbial communities from Yellowstone Lake, YNP, Wyoming, USA - YL17G05_15 | ecosystem: Environmental > Aquatic > Freshwater > Lake > Sediment | place: USA: Wyoming | collected...
GCTGCGATGGAAGGCCGATCCGTGTACAGATCAAACCGCAGGATCTCGCCGTTGGCCTCAAGCAAGATAATACCGGAATACTCGTGGCGCATTACTACCAAGTCCAGTCGTCTTGCGGAAGGGTGAGAGAACTGGAAGCTGGCATTGTCGAAGCCGATCAGGTAGTCCTCCCGAAGCGCCCAGGATCCGCTGAACTCGAAAGTGCGTCGCTCATGGGAATGGAAGCTCACGGTCTACCTCGCCGGCGAAACGCAGATCTTCTGCCGCCCGCCCCCCAGGCAAACCGGCGTTCCGGCATTCGCGAGTCTCCGGCGCGCCTTCGCGCCAGGAAAGATAGCGAAAAAGTCCCTCGTCCCAAGCGCTGTAGCTCCGTCAGTTGTCACCGGCCGCTCTGTCATCTCCCCTCCAGGATTTCAAGACGATGGAGCGCCGCTGAGCGCAAGAGCGGACTTGCGGAAGCGCTCTTGAGTATCCGCCTATAGGTCTCCACCGCGTATCGAGGCCGGCCGGATCGCTCGTACAGATCGGCCAGAAGCGATTCGGCGGCCCACGCCTCGGGCGACGACGGCGCCACGTCCCGGATCTCCTTCAAGGCGCTCTCCGCCTCCGCTGGGCGTCCGACACGCAGGAGGCACCGGGCCCAGAGCAGCCGCACCTTGGCCTCCGGAAGCTCCGCCACGGGGAGTTGCCGGTTCAATTCCTGAAGACACGCTGCCGCCTCCTCGTACTCTTCGGCGGCCACTAGAAGCCCCGCGAGCCGGAATCGAGTCAGGGCAAGCACGGCCGGCCAAGCGTGGCCGAACGGAAGAGCGCGGCGATAGGCCAAAAGAGCCCGGCCGAAATCGCCGAGTTCCTCGGAGCACACTCCGATCCGGTACCATGACGTGGCTCGAAGACTGTCCTCCGGAAACTCGTAATCCAGAACGCGAGAGTAGTCACGAAGGCAGCGATTCCATTCCTTTCGCTCGGCTTCCAGCCGGAGCGTGGCATCATAAAGCGCAAAAGCGCAAACAGAGGGATATCGGCAGGTCTCTGGCGGGGGCAGTCGCTCAGCCAGAGCCAACGCCGTTGACAGACCATCCGGGCTTGAATCCGCCAGCGCGGTACGAATCGAGGTGTTCAGCCCCAGTTCGTTCTCGGGCTCTTCGGGTGGCTCCACTCTTCAGATGATACCAAGCCGCTCACGGTGATCTGCGAACGAGCTGGCTGGCTGAGACGTGGATGCGTGCGCCGAATCCGGCGTCAACTGTTTTTCCGTATGGTCCGGACGTCATTCAGCACGCTCGTCCAGCCATCCCGGATCTCGGCGGGCGCGAAGCGCCGAAGCTCGTCGCGCTGTCTCCCAACGATTAGCGATCGCAGATCAGGGTCGTGTGCGACTACGTCGATCGTCTGCGCAATCAGGATCGGGTCCCCGTCATCAAACAGAACACCGCCCGAACCCAGGACTTCCGGCAGGGCCCCGCTTGCCGAGGAGAAAACTGGAATCCCAAAGTGCATCGCTTCGAGAGCCGGCACGCCGAAGCCCTCGTGTTCGCTAAGCGTCAGGAGCGCCTCGGCCGCGTGAAGACAAGCGTTAAGCTTGTCTTGCGGTAGCAGTCCCATGACCCGCACGTCGGGCAGTTCAAGGCGCCGGCACAGCTCAAGCAGGCGGTCCAGGTATGCCTCCGAGCCTTCATGACTCCCCACTAGCAGCAACCGCCAGTTGGACCTCGACAGCTTCTTCAAGTGATCGAACACGAGGACGCACTCCTCGATCCGCTTGTTCGGTACGATGCGGCCGAGAGCCAACAGGTTCATCCATCCCGCTTCTTGAAGCTCGGCAAGAAGTGATGCACTGGGATGCACTTTGCGCAACGCGGGATCGAGCAGATATGGAACCACGCGGATTTCATGAAATCCGGCCTGCAAAAGGTCATTGGCGCTGAAGTGGGAGTGGCAGACAGCCACGCTTGCCAGACTCGCGCATCGATTCAGGTCGCGCCGGCCCGATACGGCGTTGTCGCGTATCTCCGGCGTCACTCCGAGCAAAAGTTCCGGGGGAGTAATGTTGTGGTAGAGCAAGACCTTGTGGCCGCGCGCGGCAAACACCAACTGGAACTCCGGGCTCCCCAAAGAGTAGTGGATCAGCATCAAGTCGTGCTCGGATCGCATCCAGTCGGCGATGCTGCCGACCGGCAGTCCCTGAAATCGCCCGCGCTCCCGAGCGAACAGCTTCGACGCGTACCCCATGCTTCGGAACAGGCCGTGCAGCGCGACCATCTCATTCCCGATCGCGTCGTGTGTTTGAATCTGCGGGTGGAACTGGTCAATACGCATGATCCGCAATCACGGCTGCCCTTCCGGCGAAGGTTGCCGAGGTTCTTCCGAGCGTCCGGAGGAGGACTCCAGGCGATCCAGCCGAATCTCGATCTCACGGAACCGCTCGTCCTGCTCGAGGACGGCTGTCTCGAAACCGTAACACAATGACTCGATCGCGCGGTCCCTGAGCCGAATGGATCGCACCAGCCACCACAGCACCTTGGCTTGCAGCCGGATGACCCAGGAGCCCATGAGGCCCCGTACAGTAGAGGGGCGTGGAGGGACGAGGCTTGCTTCACGAAGGATCACACCAAGGCTCTGGCGTGTGCCGAACCGATCCGCTCTCATGGCGGCCCGGAATGCGGTCAGGATCTCGATGTCCCTCCGACGGCCTTGACGCGCCGCTTCTTCACAAAGCCGCTTGGCTGCAAGCTCTACGATCGGGCGGGATGGATGGCATGAACTCGACATCATGGTTGCACCGCTGCTTCACGCGCCGGGCAGGAGCGCCGCAACGGGACGGATCGCCGTCCCCGTGAACTGGTGCTGAGCGTGCCGCGCGCTGTCTGGCGCGGCCGCGAGGACTATGCCCGGCCCACTCACCTGGAGGGCGCAAGCCTGCCCTCTCTCACGACGCCGCCCGCCGGTACTTCTCGATGATCTCTCCTGGTCTCCCGTCCCCTCGAACTTCGCCTTCGAAAAGGAAAACCACCCGGTTGCAGATTCCCTCGAGAAAACTCAGATTGTGGGAGACCACCACAACCAAGCTCCCTTTCTCGATCAGTTTCATCATCCGGAAATACGACTTCCGCTGGAAATGCTCGTCGCCGACCGAAAGGACTTCGTCTAGCAACAGGATCTGGGGCCGCAACTCGGTCGCCGTGGAGAAGCCAAGCCTGGCGAGCATGCCGGACGAGTAAGTCTTGACCGGCACGTCAAAAAACAGGCCCAGTTCCGAGAACTCTTTGATCTTCTCTATCCGTTCTTCCATCTCGGCTCGGCGCACTCGGTTCAGGGCCCCGTACAAGAATACGTTCTGCCGTGCGGTCAGATTGGGGTTCAAAGACGAATTGATGTCGAGAATTGGGGCGATGCTGCCATTCGTCGCACACCGTCCCACCGTGGGATCCAAAATGCCGGCAACAACCCGAAGGAGTGTGCTCTTACCGGATCCGTTCGGGCCAACCAAACCTACAACCTCACCCGTTCGCCACTCGACGGAGACATTCCGAAGCGCCCAGAACTCGCTCCGAGACGGGCGCTTGAACGACAAGGCGTTGAGTACCCGGCCTTTGAGTGTTGTCTCGCGATCCGTGAGGAGTCGATACCTGAGGCCGACGCCCTCCAGCTTCACGAAAATGTCCGTGGCCCGGGATTCGGATTTGGCGAGAGCTTCGGTTATCGGCATCAACATTCCGCCATTACAAATAGTAATAGAAATTCCGCTCGCACCGCCAGAATACCGCGGCGCCGCCAAGAAGCAGCGCCACGGCGGCGCCAGCGGATAGTATCACGGTCGCAGCCTCAGGCACACGGCCCGCCCAGATTGGCAACTGGAACAGCAACAGGAACGGCACGACCGGGTTCCAGTCCATGATTGCACGATTCGACCCGGTCAGAATCTCGGGTTTCCAGAGAATGGGCGAGAAGAAGAACCAGAGGAAGAAAGCGCTGCTTAGCAGATAACGGAAATCCCGCATGAATACGTTAGCGACCGCACAGAGCAATGACGCTCCCGTGACGAAAACCACCATGATAGCCGCGGAGATGGGTAAGAAGAGTAAGGAACCGGAGAACGGCACGTCCCATATCAGCATCAGGATGAAAAGGACGGCGACAGTGGCAAAAAGGTCAATCAGGTTGACCGTTACGCTGGACAGCGGCAGCAAGATCCGCGGCATCCGCAACCGCGTCACATAGACGGGGTTGCCGACCACGGACTCAGCGGCCATCATGCAACTGTTGGTGAAGAACAGCCAGCCTAGGTATCCGCTGAAGAAATAGACGCCGAAATCCCTAAGATCCCACCGGTTAAGAGTGGAGAACACGATGGCGAGAGAGGCGAAAGTGAGAAGTGGAAACAAAAGAGTCCAGATGAATCCAAGAACAGAGCTGTTATAGCGCTGCTCGAGCTGTTGATACACGAGGTATCTGAAGAACTCCGAATAGTCAACAATCTCCCGCAGTCGTCGCTTCATGAATGTATCATCTCCGGTTGGGATGTCGTGTCTGGAGTCCCGCTATCCCCGGTTGCCGTCCTCGAGCACGCCCGGATCGCGGACTGACTCGGCCAACCCGTCACACAGATTCGGTTGACATAAATCGGCACGCGTCCCGCACTGCAAATGCGGAACTCGTACTCCTCGGGGGCTCCGGGCGGCACATCGAAAAACACGTCGATTACCCGGCCGGGGCCGGACGAAAAGTCCTCCGGCCCGAGCTTTCGTTCCGCCTGCAATCCTCCTAGTCCGCCGTTGTAGACGTCGACCCGCAGAAGCCACTCACAGGGACTAGGAGGTGTTCCGATCCAAAGGCTAAATTGCGCGCGTTGGCGTCCGGCCGGCAGCCCGATGTAGGGACCGTACACGAAAGTCGTCTCAACCGTATCCTCGCACAGAAGGAAGGTGCCGTTCAGTTCGGGAACCCATACGATCCGAGTGGACGATGTTCTTCGAAGATCCATGGCCCCAGCCGCCCATCGGATCTCCGTCTCGTCTTGCCATCGCCTGATCACCTGCTTATAGTAGTCGAGAGTGTTCTTGGCCATCGAAGCGACGGAGAAGTGCTCTTCAAGACGGGCCTTGCCCGCGCGGCCCATCTCCTTTCGCCGGTCTGCATCCGCCAAAAGCCGGATCAGCGCGCTCTCGACGGCTTCGGCGTCCCCGGGAGGCACCAGGATGCCAGTTTCGCCGTCAACGACCACTTCGGGAACACCGCCTGCCTTGCAGCCGATCACCGGCTTCCCTTGGGACATGGCCTCGAGATAAACCAGTCCGAAAGATTCATACAGCGAGGGCGCGACGAACACGTCGCAAGAGGCGTAGAGCTTCACCAATTTGTCGTTACTCACCTCGCCAAGGAAACGCACTCTCGAACGGAGCTTTGGGTCCCGGCCGTGCTGCGCCCAAAACCATTGCTGCCAGGTGCCCCCGTCGCCTGCGTCGCCGTCCTTGCCGACAATGAGAAAATCGGTGTCGGGAGCCCGGTTCACGACTTTGGGAATCGCCGATAGCAAGACGTGGATGCCTTTTCGCCGTTCGAGTCGCCCAACAAACAGCACCGTGGGCTTCTTCGAAGCCGCGGGTGGCGCGGCCGGACTGTGCACGTCCAAGCCCAGCGGCACCAACCCGGTCGGTTTGTCCGTTAAGTCGTATCGCTGGCCGACCAGGTTCAGGATCGCGCGCGTGCTGCCGGTCACGGCACTGGCATGCCGGAACAGAAGACCCTCCGCCGCGACGCAAGATTCCAAGTCTCGCGTGCTCGGCCAGTTCTGCGTCTTGATGACCTCGAACATCGGAGAATGAGCCCGAACCACGCACGGCTTTCGATGTTCCATGGCGGTCAGCAAGCCCTCGAAGTCCCAGTTCGGCGACTCGACCAGATCCAGGGTCCATCGAGCATCGATATCCTGCACCTTTCCCAATATGCCGTTGCTGAGTTCAAGGTTCTTCTTGAGCACCGGCAGTTTGTCCAGGGTCGGAATCGAGGCCTTCAAGGGAATCGGCTCAGCGCGATGGAGCCAAATACCTTCGCGCAAGGTCGCGCGAAAGGGTCCGCTTCTGCTCACGATGTGAACCACGCAGTCGAGGTCCCGCAATCCGCGTGCAAGACTCATGGTGTATGTCGGAATACCGCCTGGCGAGCTGTCGGGCAGCGCCTGCGACAACAAGCAGACCGAGATTCCACCCTTCCTGGGCTCGCACGTGAGGAATTCGGATTCGGCGGTCTCCGCGAAGCTCCGCAAGCGCGGGCGACCCCGAATCCCACGCATAGCACCGACCGCGATTCCAAGACCTGCCGATGCTAGTGTCCGCAGAAACTCCAGGTTGCCCAGCTTGCCCTCTCGGCGCCACAGACACAGGGCCTTCCCTCTTTCCACTGCCACTCGTCCAACGGAGCCAAAGGCCAACGCCCAACGTGAGCCGGAACCCGAGTAGTTCTTCAGCGCCACGTAGACCGTGTTCTTGACGATGGCGTACCAGTTGAGAGAGTGCCCAAGAGTCCGGTTCTCCGAGGGCGCAGCGTCGTGGTAGATGATCGCTCGCGGGCGGTGTTCCACTCGCCAGCCACGCGAGGCAAGCCGCATCGCGATGTCGGCTTCGTCGTGGTAGTACTCGATTCGCTCGTCGAAACCACCGATCTCGCGCAGGCATTCCCGGCGAAACGCGCAGTTGCCGCCCGCCACGGTGTTCAGATAGCCTTCTTCCCAATCGTAGTGCAGGCCGGGATAAGGTTCGTCCCACTTGACGAGCCCGTAGCGATCCAGGATTCCGTTCCGGAATTCGATCCCCCTGCCATTCATCCGCAGAACCGTGCCGCCGACGCCGCCGGTCTTAGGGTCTTGGAACGCCGGCACCAGGTTCTCCAGCCAATCTTCGGCTGGCACCGCGTCATCATCCAGAAATGCGACCAGTTCACCGGAAGCCCGTGCAATCCCTTCGTTGCGAGAGATAGAGAGCACACGGTGCGGAGTGGACCCCGCCTTGATCCGTGACCCGTGCTGTGCCAGGACTAGATCCGTGCGGTCGGTCGAAGGGCCATTTATCACCACGACTTCGAAGTTCCGGTAGGCCTGACGGGTCAACGTGTTCAGACACCTGCCGAGCCACCATGCCCGGTTGTAGCTGTTAACGATCACACTGACCGTGGGACGGAAAGAGGCTCGTCTGGGAAGATTCGCCACCGTGGCGAGAAGCTGCTGAACGCGCGCGAGTTGTTTTGCCGGCTCAAAGTCATGGAGCCGTTGGAACTGGGCGCCCACGATGGAAAGCCGGCGCTCCGGATCACGAAGAACTTCGAAGGCTTCTTCCGCCGTCCGGCGGAAATCCTTGTTTCTGATAAGGATTCCAGCGCCACCCATCGTCTCCTCGCAGGCCTCCGATGCGTAGGCAAAGGTGGGTAGCCCGAAGGCCATGCTCTCCAACAACGGGGCGCAAAACCCCTCGTGCTCACTCATGCACAGGAAGGCATCGGCTCGGCGGAAGTGGCCGACAAGATGACTGAGAGGCGCCTTCCCAGTGAAGATGACATCCTCGCCCTCCTTCAGACCCAAAGAACGCACCAAAACCGAGAGACTGCGCCGGTAGCTCGGGTGATCCTTTTCATTTCCCACCAGCAGGAGGGCCGAATCCGGATCCAGTCTCCGGTATTCGGCAAGTATCCTGATGAGATCTTCCAATCTCTTGTTCGGTGCGACACGTCCGACGAACAGGAAAACTGTCGCGGCGGGCTTCGGCTGAGCGAGAAGAACCGCGTCCGGTCGGCACGCCGCCAACGCCTCCAAGTCCAGCAAGAGGGGGAAAACTCCGGTCTGCGAGTGGCCCATTTGCTCCAAGGACCGGCGGCTGAATTCAGTCATCCCCACCGAAAGGTCATAAAGCCATCTCAGATCGGCGGCCTGTCGGAGACCGCGAGTGCACGACCGCCGGGCCGGAGAATCCTGAAGGAAGTATTCAGGAGGCGTGATGTTGTGATACATCATCACACGCCGGCCGGGGAACCGTTCTACGCAGTCGACTGAGTGCGAAGCATTGAAGAACTGATGCAGGAGGACGTCGTCTGCGTCCGAGTTCTCCAGCAGGTGGTCAGGAGAAGCAACGTCATGAGGGACTCGAGGATCGTGAGAATGGGCGTACAGGGTTGCACACACACCGAGACGCTTACAACACTCCTTGAGGAGTCCGGAATGGTTGCTTACGGCATCGCCATAGTCGAGCGCATTTGTGAGGATGTGAACCTTCATACCGAGGAGACGCCCGTCACTTGACAGTCGCCCGGTCAGCCTTGGCTGCCAGCGCATCTCGGCGAACCATTTTCGCGGAGAATCTTCGTTGCTGTGAAACGATTTCTTCGAGAATATCCAGAGTCTGGCACGCCGTTCGGGCCGCTCTTTCACCGAACTCCCGAATCGGGCGTGTGTACCAAGGCAACAGAGCGGATACCAGCCTCATCACCAGGGTGGCGTATAGCGGGTAGTTGGGGGGCATGACTCCAATTTGGCTCGCCTGCATACCCATTTCCCTGACCTCCGATCGAAGCCTGTTCAACTTCTCGATGAGAGCGGGCGAGGCTGACACGAACGGTGGCCCCTTTCGGGATGTTGTGATTTCACCCGGAGTCGGTTCCGACGGAAACGGAATCTGCAGCTCGCTGTACAATCGCCTCTGGATGCTTTCCGTCTCCAGGACAGAAATCTCCTGCCCTCCCCCGTTTCCCATACCACTCACCTCGACTGCCTCCCTTCACCCTCGGGGATTCCAAGGGTTGAGTATATCACCATCCGCGTTTGGAGCGCTGGGAAGCCGCGAACAGGGTCGCTTCAGTGGCGTCCGAGCGGAAGTCGAACAGATTCAACTGGTTGCTGCCCTGACCTGGACCTTCGTCCGGGCCGGTTGCGTGGAGTGCTCCGGAGCCGGGTACACTCTCGAAGAATGTGGCTCCAAGAATCTGTGAAATTTGGCGCAGAGTCGCGGAAGGACAACTTCATCATTCAGCGCGACTTGCGGATCTCGGCGATCGCAGATGCCGGGAGGACGAGGTTGTTGGTCGGGAGTCTCAACTGCGTGTTCGTCTCGGCGTCGAGGCGATTGGCTCTTCGCGCCACGTCCGGACACGCTTGGGCCAGCCCGGCGCGGCCAAGGTGACCATACAGTCCGGTCGAATGCCGATGGTTATGCCCCCTGGACGCGAGTTGCGTCGCTGGAGCCGGACGTTCTCGATCGTGCCCACCGCCAGGAAGGCCAAGCACAAGGTGGGCATGTGCCGGCCGTCACAACCGATCTGACCTCGATAGACGACGTCGAATGCCATCGAGCATGTCGACCTCGTACGCCTCCGCTGGCGGCGTGAAGGCTGTGTAGTGGCATGGCCTTCAGGCCGTGGACCCAGTGGCACGGCCTTCAGCGTGTGCCCCAAAGGGGCAGATTACCAGTGGGGCAAGGACCCATTCGAATAGTCGATGGTTAGATTCGATAGTCGGCGGGCGGCTCGACCGGGAAACTGGCCGGGCCGGAACCTCGCGACAAAGTCCACGGAACGGTGAGCGAGCAACATGGCAGGCCGTAACGCGTGTAAAGCTCAAGCAGGCCTCGAAAGGTGCAATGTGGACGCCGACCCGGCCCTGAAGCGGGGAAGGCCGAGCCGATCCGGAAGAACCCGGCGCGCGAGAGCGTCATTACCGATAACCATCGGCACGGATCGGGCCACCGGGGTAGTGAGCACAGCATGCCAGGTCGGACCCGGGTCTCGCCGGACCCGGCTCCGCGGAGGCCAAAACCATTGACGGCAAACGGCTTTAGGAAAACTCCCCCAGTGAGCGCCAGGATGGGGACGCGTCGAACCAAGCTCCACGGATAAATGGTGCGGAAAAAAGCTTGACTGGCGGACGGGATGAGGTTATCCTGTTCTAGGGAGATCGGTGTTTCGGCAGGGGATTTCCCGTGATTCGGAGATTCGGAGGAGGACACATGAAGCGAATAGTTCAAGTTCTTTTGACGGTTAGCGTGCTTGCGGTGCTTGCGTCGTTCCCGGCGGCTGCCACGACGCTCACTGGCATGGGTTTGTGGGCGACAAACTCGGGGGGGGGTATGTCTGGCGCGTATTGGAATACCCCTACAAATGATTCGTGGGCGGACATCGTCCTGTCTGGTGGGCCGTTTGGGGTCTCCTTTTCCCCTGGCACGTATACCTATACGATCGCCGGCGATCCGGCGTTCACATCGACCTACTGGGGCGTGAATCTGTTTTTCAACGATGCAACTGCTGTCCCTGGCATTTCAGCGTTGGTAAACGGCGGTCTGGCCGCCAACGGCGCAACTGAGACACCTCAATTGCCGGGGACACTCGTGCCTGGCGCG
>Ga0315277_10013045_pt1 | contig 10375 bp, 8 predicted proteins | sample YL17G05_15_MG_FD_203695 | JGI IMG/M metagenome (GOLD analysis project Ga0315277, IMG submission 203695) | Sediment microbial communities from Yellowstone Lake, YNP, Wyoming, USA - YL17G05_15 | ecosystem: Environmental > Aquatic > Freshwater > Lake > Sediment | place: USA: Wyoming | collected...
GGAAGCCACGTCATGAGCCATTGACGGCCTTTGGGGCCCTTGAACTCCTCCTCGATGGCCCCGGGATCCAGTTTGCGGTTCTCCCACAACGATCTGTCGATCAGACCCATGCAACCTGGACTGGGGGTTTTGCAGCCACCGGTCTGATGCGGCGCCAGCAGGACCTCGGCTCCCTGCAATGCGACGATCCGGACGTTCTCCCCGATGTTGTTATCGTAGCAGGTCAGAACCGCAACGCGACAACCCTGAGGCGTGTCGAACACCGTGTACTCTGATCCCGAGGACAGATGCTCGTTGACAAAGGTGTGGATTTTCCGGTGGCGCCGGAACTCGCCCTTGGGCATGGCGACCACGTACGTGTTGTACAGGGTCTCGTCGCATATTTCGACGAGGCCCGCCCCGATCGTCATCTGGTGCTGCCTGGCCAGGTTCATGAGGACCTGCGAGGACGGCCCACCAGGGACAGGCTCGGCCAGGGCTTTTAACTCCTCGCGCGACAGGTTTCTCAGGAACCAATAGCCTGTGATGCAGCACTCAGGGAAGGTGATGAGCTGCACTCCCTGCGTCGCCGCACGCCGGACAAAGCCCTCGATCTTGGCGAGGTTCGCTTCCTTGTCTCCGGAAATATGCTCGAACTGAACTGCCGCTGCACGTATTTTCCGCATGATCACCATCTCCACAAGGGGTCTCGACCGGGTGCGCACCCTGGCCCGAGGCTAAATCATCCACCAGTGCTCGGGACTGATTGCCGGCAGCTTGAAGGACCGCTGGTCCGGCGAGAGGGAATCGAGAAGCTCTTGCGCCTTCCTGCCAATCGCCTGAGAGGCGAGCTCGACGTTTCGTCGGCCGACTGCGGCGGAGGCATATTGGCGCGGGTCCTGGCCGCCGATGCCGTCGGGCGGTTTCATGTTGGGGGCCAGCGGGCCGTCGCCCAGGGCGAACATATCGACGAGGTCCGGATAGAGGAACATCATGTTGGATGTCTCCCACTTCGCGGCGTGGTCGGTGCCGGACTCGGGGCCGCGGCTGAGCGTCACCTCCCAGAGTCCCATGCCAGCCACGGTCTTGTCCGCCACGACCGGGGCCAGAGCCTTCTCAATCATGTCGATCTGGCCCTGGACGTTGTGGCCGGAGACGCCGAGGATGACCCGGGCGCCGGTCTTCTTAAGCCGCTCGAACAGCGAGGTCAGGACCGGCACCAACGCCTCCTGCGGGAAGCCGTTGTGGAAGTACACGGGCGGATACACGACGCCACCGAACCGCTCGGCGGTCTTGACGAGGATCGCGTGGGCCTTCAGGGCGTCGTTGCCGAGCGGTAGGTGCCGGCCGTGCCACTCGATCAGTCCGAACGGCACATAGACCACGGGGAACGCGCGAAGGGCCTTCTCCAATTGGCCCGGCCTCAGGAACTGCATCTGGACCGCGGTAGACAGCTCCGGCTTGGTCGTCTGTGGCTCTCCGGCCGTGCTGACCACAGGTCCACTGCAGGCGAGACAAAGTGTCGCAGCCGTGGTCCCCATGAAGTCTCGGCGTGAGATTCGCGCCTGCGGGGATGCCCCTGACAGATCTTCCTTCATATTCTCACTCCTTACAGTCGAGAATCGATATGCGACGACTCGATAATCAAGATCGCGTCTTCCCAGCCTTCCGGGGTGGAGAAGGATTGAGTGCCTGTATTCACGAAGCTGCCGGCCGCAGCGGAGTTGCCGGTTTTCGGGTCGATCCAACGCGCGTCCACTTTCGCCCCGACAAGCTTGTCCATATTGAGCGAGAAAGATCCTTTGCTGCCGAGATAGACCATAGCCCATTTGCCGTCCTTGTGTCGGGCGGCGAGGTTCAGGATTTGGCCCTGCGTCTGCCCACCGCGGGCGAAGACTGACTGATCCGGGACGAGATACCACCACTCGCCCAGGCCCAGGAAGACCTTCTTGAGGATCCCCAACTGCACGGCACCGGGAGCGTCGAGGGCCTCTTTCCAGGTGGGCAGGACCCGCCAGCTATCGTTGTGGCCGTAGGCGTGGTGGGCGCCCGCCAGGTACGAGTAATAGGCCTGTCGGCGAATCCACAAGGGGCTGACCTCGAAGCCGTATTCCGACCCCTGCTCATAGGCCCCTTCCGCCATCAGCACGGGCTTGACCGGCTTGAGATCGTAGTCGTGGGTCACCATCGGGTAGATCCGCTCTACATCCTTCCAGGTTTGCAGAGAGTTGAAATCAAGCCACTTCTCGCTATGGATGAAGCTTGAGGAATAAGGGGAAGGATCGGGTTCGACGGTGATCAGATGAGCACCGCCGTCGCCTTCCCGCAGCCCTGCCGCCAACTCTCGCAGAACGGGGACAAACTCCGGCTTAGCTTCGGGCGTCAGGGACCAGACGATGTTGGGCGTTTCCTTGTAGCGCTGCGCCAACCATTTGGCCCAGGCGCGGGCATTGTCAACGGTGACGCGCTTGCGGCAGGTCTGGTGGTAAAGCATCACATACAAGATCATGTCTCTTTCCCGCGCGGCCTGGATCACCGCGTCCACGTTTCGGAAGTACGCCTCATTGGGCGTCGGCGGATTGTCGTGGAGCCAAGGCTTCTGTCCGTACACATTGGTGCGGGTCCCGTCGCCTACACCCACGAGCATGGTCTGCACGAACACGAACGCCTTGTCCTTGGACTTGTCGAGGATGAGCTGGGCGTCCTCCAGCTTGTAGCCTCGGAACAGCTCCCACTGGGTGGTGCCCAGCCAGAACACCGGCTGGCCCTTTTGATCCACAAAGTAACGGCCATTCGCGCTGACCTGGACCGGCCAGGCAATCGGCGCGGCAGCGGTGGCGGAGGTGCAGGTGGCAACGAAGGCCATCAGCAGCAGTCTTTTCATCGTGAGACTCCTTTGACTCAAGCCCAGCAATCCGGCTCACTCGGAGGCAGCAGTTAGTCTGTCCGGGATTGCCGGCACCGCGATCTCCGGCAAGCGGGGCGGCGCAACATCGGCATCGCCCAGAAGGTACTGAAACATCAGGTAGTCAACGAGCTCATGGTAGGCGTACCCCACCTGCTTCATACAACGCCCTGTATACGTCGCAACGAACATCTCGGCCGCTCGAGCACCATCGTTCGCGAAGATCTCGGCAGCGGCTTTCTCCAACTGCGGCTGAAGGCCAAGGAAGCGCTGCTCCGCCGGCCGTATGACGCGCTGGATGTCGCGCATGGCGTCCTGGTATCTCAGGTTATCGGCCAAGCTGTGCACGAGCCGGAAGTTCCACTGTGCCTGTGTCCTGTCGGCCCTGGTGAAGTCCGCCGGATGGTCCCAGGCATTCGGCAAATCCGTGACGGCACCGTAGACCGGCACAAAACAACTGGTGTAGGCCGGCCCATAGGCAAACCAAAGACAGTCACCGATCCCGCGGGGCAGCTCATCCCGCAATTGGGCCACGAAGACGTAGCCGCTCGTGGGTGTACCGATGGCACGCTCGGGCTGGATACCCAGCAGCTCGAACAACTCCGGGGTGCCCCAGGGGCGGGCGAGAGGGCTCTTTTTCCCGCCGGGCCTAAAAGCCGCGTGTTCGGTCACATCGAACCGGGTCCCCTCATAGCCGTCTCTCATAAGATTCATCAGCGTCGCGACACTGATCGGCCTTTCCGGCTTGACGGAAAACGGATACCGGTCCGCCACAGGATCGCCCGTGGCCGTCAGTCCAAGCGACGGGGCGAGCAAGCTCAACGCCCGCCATTCCCGCAAGGAGTTCTCTCGGCCGCCGGGAGCCCCATAGACCTCGCTCCAGACAAAGGGCGTGCTCTTCTCCCAGAATCCCAGGGTCTCGGCCAGAGAAAAGAGGTTGGGAGAGGCCAGGAAACAGTCCGAGTTCGCCAGGTCCACTTTGCCGATGCGGCTCCGGTTCGCGCTGCACCCCACCTCGCCATCGGGAATCCGCTGGGCACACCAAACGCCGCCGGGCCGGCCGCTGGAGGCGGTCCAATCGGCTCCTGGGCCGAAGATCTCCATGAGCCAGACTTCTTTCTCGTCGGCAATCGGCAGCGATACCCCGGCGAGGGGAGCACGGTAGTACTGAAATCCATACTGCTCAACCATCGAGCCAATGATCCGAATGGCCTCGCGCGCCGTCCGGGCCCGCATCAGGCCGTTGGCGATGAGCGAGGTGGTCCAGTGATTGCTATTGGGTCCCACGACGCCCTTGGAACAAGCCAGGCCGGAGCGCATGGGGATGAACTCGATGGCGATCGTCACCCCGAACTCGTTCATTCCCCCGGTCGTCATGCTCTCGACGTTGCCGGCCAGGAGGATGGTGCGATAGGTCTTGTCAATCGGTAAGGATCCGACGAGATCATACCCCCTCTTCACGTTGGCCTGGTATTCGCGGTAGGTCTTGGGCCGGGGCATGTTCCAGTACATGGGCAGCCTCGTGCCGGCGGGATACTCCTGCGCAGGCATGACATAGATCAGGCCCATCACATCGCCGTCACAGGAACTCGCCATCAACACCGAGCCGTCGGCGGTAGCTTGTCGGCCAACCGTCACCGTGGTGCAGGCATACGTCCGTGACGCCGTTGCCCAGACCGTGCCGCAAGTCAGCAGCAGGAACACAGCATGCTTCGTCCACGTGGCAAGATAGATCCGTGTCATACGTGTCTCCCGGTCAATTCCGGCTCGATGAGTTGGGGCTCAGATCTCCCACCCCTTGCGGAAATAGCCGTGAATCAGAGGCTCCGCCTTGGGCACATTGGTCGCCCGCATATTGGGCCCATCCCAGTGAATCGTCTCACCGGTCCGCAGCGCCACCGTCCCCAACAAAACCAGCTCCGTCAAATGGGCGCCATAGTCGAAGTTCGAACTGGCCGGCGGGCCGCCTTTGCACGCGTTGATCCAATCGCGATGATGGCCCTGGGAACGCGGGATGGATGGGGGCGGCTGTTTGTATTCTTTCATCTTCTGCTCGGGGATGATTCGCGGCGATTCGCTCCAGGACCCCGACAAAACGGCTCCCTGATCGCCCAGGATCAGCAATCCACCCAGCCGGGGCAGATCCCGGTTGGGCTCCAGGCAGTCGGGACGCGGCGGCATCGGACCGCCGTCGTACCAGAACAGATCGACCTCAGGGGATGGGCCGCGGGCCGGGAACTTGTAGTGATACAGGGCCACTACGGGTGCGGTTTCCGCGCTCAACTCCGAGGAGCTGGCCTCGACCATCGTCGGATGTCCCAAGTCCAGGGCCCAAGCCGCCGTGTCCAAGGTGTGGCAGCCATAATTGCCCAAGGTCCCGCTGCCGAAATCCCACCAGTAGTGAAAGAGCAGAGGGGCATAGGCGGGATGGAAGGGGCGCTGCGGAGCCGGGCCCAGCCACAGATCCCAATTCAGCCCCTCCGGCGCCGGCGGCGTCTCCTTCGGGCGTTCGGTCAACGTCATGCGCGGGGGCCCACCTTGCCAGCCATGCACCTGCCGCACCTTGCCGATCGCCCCGTCACGGATCCATTCGACGGCCCGGCGGATGTCGTCCGACGAATGGCCCTGGTTGCCCATTTGCGTGGCGACCTTGGCCTCGCGGGCCGCCGCCGCCACCCGGCGTGCCTCGTAGATCGAGTGCGTAAGCGGCTTCTCGCAGTACACGCCTTTGCCCGCCTGGATCGCCGCCATACAAGCGACGGCATGCACGTGATTCGGAGCCGCGATCAACACGGCATCGATGTCTTTGGCCGCCTTCTCCAGCATCACGCGATAGTCCATGTACACGGCACAGCCGTGCTGCCCGGCGGAACCGCTCTGACTGAAGTGCTCCTCGATTGCCTTCATTGCCGGTCCGCGCCCGCCGTGGTGCCGGTAATAGAGCTTGCTGTTGTCCCAGAATTCGGCCGGATCGCAGATGGCCGTAATTTTGACATCGGGGTGCGTGAGCAACGCTTTGATGTTCGTGATCCCCTGCCCGCCCGTGCCAATCACGGCCACGTTCAATTGCTCGCTCGGCGGCGTGCGCCCGGGACCGCCCAGAACGTGGGATGGAACGATAGTGGCTACGGCCAGTCCGGCGGTCCCGGCCAGCAATCGGCGACGACTGAGAGTCTGGGTTTGGCGCCGGACACGGATGTGAGATCGGTGGGTTTTCATGTTGTGAGAAGCTCCTTTTCAGCGGCCCTGACCATCCGGTCCAGTTCGCGTATCATAGCGGAGTCGAGGGTCGGCGTCTGCTGGTTCGTCACCAACTGGCGCCAGGTTCTGTCGGCTTGCTGGAGGATCCGTTCGTCCCCGCAAAGGGCCGGCTGCGTGTGGTCGAAGTAGCTGCGCTCAAAAAGTCGTGGATTCCACCCGACATCCCGGAAATGAGCCAGGGTATGTTCGCTCTCCAGGTAGGTTCCTCCCTCGCAGAAGAGCAGTTCATTGATCAAGTCCACCGCGCAAGTGTCGGCGTTGACCTCGATGCCGCGGCCGAACCGGTAGACCGCTTCATTCATCTCCAGGTCAATCATGGCCTGCGTAGGGGAGAAGGCAGCGCCATTGTCCAGTGCGCCGATGGGCAGAGGCATGCTGACTGTGCAGCCAAAGGCCATCTGTCGGTAGGTCTTCAGGAACGCCGCCTGCAGGCCAGGCACCTTGGCCTCGACATAACCTGGTTCGACGTTGTGTACGAGGCCATACCGACGGCGGAAAAGCTGATGCAGCGCGACGTCGGTGAGGATGGCCGCAGGCGTGCCGTAGCACACCTGCGTGGTCCTCATATCCATCTCGCCGGTGATGCTCGTGGAGAAGTAGTAAACGTCCGGATTGATCAGGCTCGTCGCGGTAATACAGCCGAGGATTTCCGCCGCGGCCACGATCACCGCGCCGGCCGGCGTCATCGGTGCGGTCGCGCCGAGAATCGGCATTGGGGCGAAATTGACGGGAAAACCGTACTTCAGAGCTTCCTCGAGCACCGCGCAGGAGCGCGTGTCCACCTTCAGCGGAGACGTGGTGCAGTACGCGGTCACGAAGATCGGCGGCTGCGTGCGCAAGGTGTCCCGGTCACCGCCCACGGCCAGCGAGGCCAGCTCGGCCAGGTACTTCACCTCCCGCGCCGCACTGGTGCCGACCCAACCTGGCTTGTGCGTGTTCAACAACAGCAGCCGCGACGACTCGATCGTCTCGACGCGCGAATCGAACTCGCTGCAAATCAACGGCGCGTTGACGGCTTTGACGCTCGGTAGCGCATCGCCCAGCTGAATCATGTCCACCTGGTCCTGAATCGTCGGTTTGCGGAACCGACCCTGTGGGTAGTCGTAGACCCACGGCGCCGCGTAGCCGAAGTCTACGATGAACTCCTCCGGCATGGCGACATCGTCGGCGGGAAGGCTGCGACAGAACGGATACCATAGCGACGAGCGCACCATCAGGTAGCGCCCACGTTGGGCGGCGATCTGCCGCTCGACCAGCTCGGGTTTGAACCAGGCCCGCCGCGCGCCGAAGTCCACGCGACAGCCAGCGTCCGCCAAGGCACGCAGCAGGAACTCACCCTGGATGCGCAGCCCGGTCCGCTCCAGCACCTCCAGCGTGCCGCGGTGCAGCTTCTCCATCTGCTCGGGCTCGATCGCTCTCAGGAAACCCTTGAGCATCTGGTGTTCCCGTCGTTGACTTGCCGGTTAGGTCTTCGGTTCGTTGCGATACCAGACGAGTTCGATGCTCGCGCCGTCGGCCGTCTGATAGAAACCCGCCACCGCGAACCCCGCATCGAACGGCTCCAGCAGGACCTTCATGCCCTTGCTCAACTTAGCGATCTGATCCACGCTCTGGACACGAAAACCCACGTGCGGCAGGTCGTGGAGGGGGCCGGTCACCGGACTGTCCGGCTCGTACCTCAGCCACTCCACGCAGAAAAGGTGTCGATGGGCCTCGGTGATCCACACCCGCGTCGCCGGCACGAACGTCATGCCCGGCTTGTTCTCGGTTGTCGGAATTCCCACATGATCGAATTGCATCAGGTTCTTTGGCATAGAATTTCCTTCCTTTTCCGTGGCCGCTGCTCCTTCCCTGACCGGCCGGCGCATGGACGTCGTCATCCCTCACGCTCACATTCCTGAATGACTGCTATCGAGCCTTCGGTGCTGTAAACACAGCTGGCGCATCATAGCGTGCCGGCGTCCTTTCGGCAAGCCCGGATTAGCCGGGGTCACGCAGTTCGCGCAGAAGGACCACACCGAGAAAAGGCAGCCGTGGCTTGCCTGTCGGCGACGAAGGCTTATCATAGAGGACTGTATGACACGAACGATGTGAAATCTGGGTGTGCTGGCGTTGGCTTGTGGATACCTTTATCTTCCTGTGTCCTCGTGTCGCGGCGAGGGTTATGCGCCGCGCTTGGGCCGGCCGCACCCGGATTTCACCCTGCCCAATATCGCGGACCGCCAACCCGTGTCGCTGTCCCAGTTTCGCGGGCATAAGATCCTCCTGATCCACCTGGCCTCCTGGTGAACGGGCTGTCGACAGGCCGTGCCGGCCTGGGATACGAAGACGAAAGAATGGGTCCGACAGGGCAGGCTCATCGTGGTTGGGATCGCCCAGGAGCAGCATGCCGACCGCTGCCGGCTCTTTGCCCAGTGGCGTCAATTGGGCTGGCCGATCCTGCACGACCCGATCAACGTCATGCAGGTCACCGGAGTGCCCATCGAAGTGGCCATCGACGAATATGGCATCGTGCGGAACCTGCGACCCAACCCGGAGACGTTGGAGCAGGAGTTCCTGGATCGGACGTTTACCTCCGACGACGCATCGCCGGCCGAGGGACCCAGGGAGGCGGCCCGGCCCGATGTGGCGGCCCTGCGTTGCCTCGCCGAGCGAGGTGGATCGTACCAGGCATGGCGGGACTTGGGCGATGCCCTGGCGCTTTGGGCGGGGCCCGGCGGCGTGGACGAGGCCATCCACGCCTACACGCAGGCGCTGCATGCCAAGCCGGACGATGGTGACGCGCATTTCCGCCTCGGCGTCTGCTATCGCACTCGCTATGAATCGGAGCACCCGATGCCGGGAGACTTCCAGACGGCGGTGGACCACTGGATGGCGGCCCGTTCGCTCCAGCCCGACCGGTATATATGGCGGCGGCGCATCGAGCAGTACGGCCCGCGGCTGACCAAGCCCTACCCGTTTTACGATTGGGTGCAGACGGCCCATCGCGAGATCAGGGCGCGCGGCGATCAACCGGTCGAGTTGAAGGTTTGGCCGACGGGCTCGGAAATGGCCGGTCCCGTCCGAGAATGGGAGGCTGGACCCGGCGCGGTGAAGCCGCCGGACCCCGAAGGCCGGATCTCCCGGGACACGCAGGGCTTGGTGCTGGCGGAAGTGACGGTGGTTCCGTCGAGCGTGAAGCCCGGAGAGGCCGTCCGCGTCCACCTTATGCTGCGTCCGAACGACACACGCAAGGCTTGCTGGAGTGATGAGGGTGAGCCGCTGAGAGTCTGGGTCGATTTGCCCCCCGGCTGGCGGGCACAGCCGCAACTGCTCGTCGCATCGCAGACCGAGCGACCGGACAGGTCGCGGCCGCAGCGCGTCGAGCTCGAAATAGGCACGGCGAGCGACGCAAACGGGACCTCGAGACTGATCGCTTACGCCCTGTACCACGTCCGTGAAGATGCGGATGGGACGAGTCGCTTTCTCCGCCAGGACATCCCCATCACGGTCACGGTCGGCAAATGACCCGGAGATACGAAGGGCCCCTATTTACTGCGTTCTCCCGATCGCCGTCAGGTATTGGCCCGCGGGATCACCTTTGGTCGGTGCGATATAGCCGCCCTCCCCGAACTCGTTCCAGGCGTACACGAGAACCAGCCGCTCCTTCGTCGTCTGCTCCGGGTGCTTGTCCATCCAATCGAGGGCGGACTGCAGGAATTGTCCAAAGGCAGCTGGTGTACGGTCGGGGAAATACCATCCCGGCTTCTGATTCAGTCCCTGCGGCCCTTCCCACGGCCGCTTGTCCCAACCGGCCGTGACTTCCGGGATATATGGTTGTTCCGCGGAGCCGGACCATGCCTTCTCGTGCGCAGTGATAAGCCCGGCGTACGAGTGCTCCTGCGATCCTGGTCCAGCCCTGATTCGGCCAGCGTGCCAGGGGCATGGGCCGGTCGTTGAAGAACAGTTCCAGCGAGGCCGGGAGAGTGCTCCTCTCAATGCCGCCCCTGCGCGTGAGCTTGCCGTAGTCGGTTATTCCCACGGCCTTCAGATCCACCTGCCATACGTTGCCGTGAGCGGACGGATCCAGACGCTTGAGCACATCGAGATCGGTTGCCGGTTTGAAGGCACTGGGGGGTATCTGCTTTCCACCCACTAAGAAACTATCTCAAAACCTTTTGAGGCGGTGAAGTCGACGATACCATAACAGAATGCAAGCGAGCTTGATCAGTCCCAGGTAGACCGATGGCA
>Ga0315277_10013047_pt1 | contig 10375 bp, 5 predicted proteins | sample YL17G05_15_MG_FD_203695 | JGI IMG/M metagenome (GOLD analysis project Ga0315277, IMG submission 203695) | Sediment microbial communities from Yellowstone Lake, YNP, Wyoming, USA - YL17G05_15 | ecosystem: Environmental > Aquatic > Freshwater > Lake > Sediment | place: USA: Wyoming | collected...
TATCGGACCCGTACGATTTTGACACCAGCGGCGGTGGCTCGCTGTTGAATTTCGTCGCCATGGAGACCCCTGATGACGTGTACGTCGGCGGCGTCGGCGGCGTCGTCCTCGGACTTACCCTGCTAACCTACGCCGTCGAGGACGGGTATATCTATGGCAAGTTTCCCGGCCTGGACGGCGTTGGCGGCGCCAAGCAGATGGGTGTTCCCGTGACGGGAGGGCAGATCATCAAGGCGGACATCATTATCGATGCGGCGTCTCACCGCCCTGCACAACCGGGACTCGATCCTATCGCCGACCTGAAGAGCACATTGGTGCACGAAATAGGCCACATGATAGGACTTACCCACACCCCGCTGAACAATCTCGAAGTGCTTCTCGCTCCGGGCGATGTGCCCGTGCTCGTGGAAAGCCGCGTATTCGCCCAGCGAAACGTCGCCGACCAACTCGTGCAGGTCGGCGTTACCCCGACCATGTTTCCGGAGTACTTCTTTGTGGACGACGGGATAGGCAACCTGAGCGGGGGGTATGCCGACCTCGCCCCGGATGACATCGCCGGCGCCTCGTTCCTGTATCCGCGCGGCAGACAGGACGACTTTTTTTCCATCATCCATTCGGCACGCACGCAGACCAGGACCAATTTCGCATCTCTGCCCGTTGGCGGGGGACACGTAGTGGCGTGGGTGGACACGGATAATGATCCGGTCACGCCGCGCGTACCTCTAATCAGCACCATGACCGGACTGTATGAATTGGCGTCCGACACTGAGAACACCGGGCGTTTCTACCTCCGCGGGCTTCTCAAGGAAATCGAGACCCTCGGCGGCGCTTCCGCCTTCCAGGCCACGTACACGTTTACGTGTAGTCCGCTCAACGGCCTCGACTACACGCGCATGGCCCCCGAGGCTTGGAGCCCCGACGATTTCAACTCCATTGCCGGGTCAAACACCGATTACAACACCACGTTCGTTTCGGAGGTCTTCCACGAAGCCGGCAACCTCCTCGACATGGCGAACAGGGATGTGGGGACGCCCCTGGCGTTCGACGCCGCCAGCAATGCCGTGGTGAGTGTTGACACCGGAAAGACCCTCCCGATCATGCTTCCCGTGCTGAGGCCGATGTTCGGCGACGAAGTGCAGGCGTGCCCCCTCAATATCATACTGGGCGGTCTGAAAACGGACAACTTGCCCAAGGCCCTCCGGAACTTCAGGGACCAGCGGCTGCTGCCCACGGCGGTCGGCGCCGCCATAGTCAATACCTACTATGGCCTGGCGCCGGGGGCGGCGGCGTTTCTCACCCGGCATGACAGGGTCCTTGCCGTTGCTGTGGCTTGCGGGGCCGCCCTTGAATGGGCTTACACGCATCGATGGGCTATGCTGCTCGTGTGGCCGGCCCTGATGGCCCTGTTGGCCGTCTACAGAGGGCGCAATCGCCTGAGAACCGCCGCCGCACTGTCGCTCCTTGCGATGGCACTCGGTCTGTTGTCCTTCTCGGCCGGCGCCTCCATTCTGTACGTGACTACCCCCGAAATGGCCCATCTCGCCGAATCGGTCATTGTCGGCCATGTGACCGGTGTGGAGAGCCATTGGACTGCGGACGGCAAGCGTATTGTGACGGACGTTACCGTTCAGGTCACCGACACCCTTAAGGGCCGGCTCAACAAGAGCCAGTTGATTTCGATGAGGCTTCCGGGCGGCAGAGTCGGTCCGATCATAACCGAAGCCGTCGGTATGCCTAAGTTCAGGAGCGACGAAGACGTGATCCTGTATCTAGAGTACAGCGACAGGGTGGGGTACCGTGTCGTGGGCGGCGACCGCGGCAAGCTCGAGGTCATCACCGAGGGGAAGGCGGGCAACAAATTCGTTCTCGGCGCCCGTATTGAGTCCGGCCAAGCCCTAGGCGAATACGCAGTCGCGGCCAAGGCTCGGTCCGTCCTTGCGGAAGATAAAGCGCGTTCTGAGAACGACACCAACCGCGTTCCCCTTGAGACGTACAAGCGTTACATTCGGGCGCTTGTTAGGGAACAGCGGCAGCCATAGGACGGCACCGTTGCCAATAGGCGGCGGCATATGGTGAGGAATGCTCTTTCTCTATCAGGCCGCTCGCACTGCGCATGAGGGGCGTGCGACGACGGAAACCTATGGGTTCCTCGCGCGAAGCCCTTCGCCACCCTCGCGCGGGAGAGGAACACCCTTTCGAGGGAAGCCAAGGCGCCGAAAATCGCTTGTTGTGTGTCGCGCCTACCCGCCCCGAACAAAACTATGATAAGTGTGTAAAATTTGACGTCCACAACGGTGCGATCCTGTCAACCTCACCCCTTTCCGGCACGTTAATCTTTGTGGCAGTAGAATGCCGTTTTGCCGAATCCGTGACTCAACGGCGGCGCGGAAGCCTTGCGCGCGCCTCTCCCATGGGACAGCGGGGCGCAAAGGGTCGTGAGACGTATAGCGGGAATTGACGGGACTGTACAACAAGTCCCCGAGATGGGCGTTTTCGGCCTGGATGTACTATGCCCACGGGCAAAAGTCGGGTTCGCGGAGTAGAAACATGCTGAGAGGCCTCGTCATAAGGCGGGTATTTGCGGTTCTTGACCTGGCGCTATGTATTTCCGTTCTAGCTGCTTGCGGCATCGTGTTGCACGGCGTTTGCCGGGAGGCGCGAAACCCGTTTGCGGACAACCCAATCGAAGTGGCCTCTCTCGAAGAACCCGGCAGTCTGCTCCACGACGTCGGCGCCCGAGCAGATTACGACCGCATCGTAAAGAGTCGCATTTTCGGGCCTGCCGGAGACGAACCCAGTGCGCCCGATGCGGCGCCCCCGCCGCCTCCGCCGACGGAGGAGGTCCAGGAAACGAAACTGAATCTCTCGCTGCGCGGCACGGTGACCGCCGGCGCGACGGACCCCTTGGCTTCCGCCACTATTGAGAATAAAGACACCCGCACGGTGGACGTGTACGGTTTGGGAAGCGAGATTGTTCCGGAAGTCCTTCTTGCCGAAGTCCGCCAGCGGGAAGTGATTATCTCGAACAAAGGCAAGAAGGAGGTCCTTCGGATGGAGGAAGCCGAAACCCCTCAGGCTTTGGCCGCCGCGTCGTCCGCTGGCCGCCCGCCGTCCCGCTCGGCGCCTTCCTCCTCAACCAACAAGCCCCGCGCGCCATCGGAGCCGCCGCAACGGTTCTCCTTGAACAAGAACGAGTTCATCAAGCAGCTCTATGTCAACTATGCGGACTTGGTCACTAAGATCAAGCCGGAGTATTACTATGACTCGACTGGGAAGGTCGCTGGAGTCACGGCGTCGAACCTTAAGGACATTCCTTTGGCGGGAACGCTGGACATGCGTGATGGTGACGTGCTTCAAACAATCAACGGCGAGAGGATTGACAGCGAAGAAAAGATCATCGAGTTGATCAACAGAAACCGCGATACCAAGACGTTTCGAATCGGAATACTCCGGGATGGGCGACCGCTTACGCGGGTGTATCAGTTGGAGTGAAAGCGGGTTTTGGAGTATGGCTTAACTACAGAACGGAAGCGGCAGGTGTAACTGTGGAAAGGGAAGCCGTGAAGACCAATCAATTCTTATGGGCGGTGACCGTAATCGTCACCGCTTGCTTGGCGGCAAGCTGGGCTTGGGCACAGGAAGAAGACGAACCAGATTCTCCGGAACAACCCGTTGACCAAGTCGCGCCGGAGGGCCTGCCTGCCGAGAACAAGCAAGTGGAGCAAGCCCCTCCTGTAGAGCCCGGTGTTCCCGAAGAGCAAGCTGCTCAGGAACCCCAGGAGCCGGTTGAACAAGTCCAGCCGGCCGAAGAGGAAGAGGTCGCGCCCCCTCCGCAGCCGATGCCGCAACGCCCTGCAAGGCCCATACGCCCACAGCCGGTTCGGCCGCGGCCCCTCTTGCCTTCCCGCGCCGGGGAACCTTCCGAGCCCTCTGCCCCCAAAGTCGTTCCGGCGCCTGCGGCGAACAAGAATGCCGGCCCTAAGGACGGACAGACGCCCGAAAGCCCCGTCACTTTTGACTTCGACAATGTGCCACTGAACAACGTGATTAACGCCATTGCCCGCATGACCGGAAAGAACTTCGACGTCGACCCGAATATCGCCTCCGTGCCTGTAACGGTTATCACCCATGATCAAATTCCCCCCTCGTTGGCATACCAAGTGCTCGAGTCCATTCTGAGCAGCCGCGGATTCAAGCTCGTGGAAACCCTGGACGGCCATCTGGTCAAGGTGCTTCAGGCGGGCGAGAAGGGGAAGGAGAAGATGCCTCTTGACACAAGTACCAGTACGCCCTCGGACCGATATGACACGTGGTCGACACACGTGGTGGGAGTCAAAAACGCGGACGCTTCCGAACTGTCGGGCATTCTCCCGCAGTTAGGGTCGGACAGTTGCAGCGTCGACGCTTACGCGCCCACGAATACCCTTATTATTACGGATAACGCCGATGGTTTGCGGCGGATATTCGCGTTTCTCGAGCAGGTGGACATTCCCGGGTTTGACACCAAGATGGAGATATTTACGTTGGAGTACACCCGCGCGGAAGTGCTCTCCACTCAAATCGAGCAGGTGCTGTCGCCGGAGAGCGCCGGCCGGGGCGCGCAAGGCCAGCCTCCCTCGCCCGCGCGCCCAACGCGTCCGGTGCGTCCCTCTCGCCCCACCGTGCCGGGCACATCGGCGCCGATCGTTATCGGCTCCCGTCAGGAAATCCTGCGGATTGTGCCCGACGAGCGGCTCAACGCACTGATTGCCGTCGCCACGGAAAGTATGATGGAGCGCGTGCGCGACCTGGTGGGCAAACTCGACACCCCGACACCGTACGAAGCCAACAACCTGAACGTATATGAACTGCTCAACGCCAAAGCCGAGGAGGTGGAATCCGCTCTGAACGCCCTCGTGGGAACGACGCCGCGCCAGGCAGGGCCGGGCGGGGCTGGCGGAGGAGCCGCGCCGGCGGAGATTCAGCCGTTTGAGAAGAAAGTGATCATTACGAAGTATGAGCAGACCAATGCCCTGCTTATCCTCGCCTCGCCTCAAGACTACAAGCTGATCAAGGAGATCATCGCCCAGCTTGATGTGCCCACGCGGCAAGTGCATCTCGAAGCGGTCGTCCTGGAAGTCTCCATCAACGACAATTTTACGCTGAACGTGGAGAGCACCGCGTTCCAAAAGGACACCCACGGTATTGTCGCCTTGAACAACGTGGTCAACCTAGCCAACGTCCTGACCAAAGGCCCCCTCGCCGCGGCCGGTGCGGGGCTGACCGCAGCGTACATGGACGGGACGACTACGATCACCGTAGCCGGCACGGACGGCGCCCTGACGCCGATGGTTATCCCTAATGTGCCTTTGCTCATCACGGCGTTGGAAAACATGACCGATATCGACGTGTTGTCGCAACCGGTTCTCACTACGAAGGACAATGAGGCCGCCAACATCGTGGTCGGTCAGGAAGTGCCCGTCCCGAACATGCGTTCGGGATACTCGTACAGTTCGAGCCAGACCGACCGCAGCAGCACGGCCTACTCGGGCTTGACCACTGCCGGACGAGGTATTTCGCGCGAGGACGTGGGCGTGAAAATGACCGTGACGCCGCACATCAACGAGGGGGACTACATCACGTCCGAAATCGAAATCGAAGTATCGCAGCCCATTGTCAGCGACGTGGGCATTGACCCGAATGAGCTAGGCCCCACGTTCCAGAAATCAATGATCAAAAACAACGTGGTGATCCGGGACGGCGATACCGCGATCATCGGCGGCCTGATCAGTGAAACAACGGACCACTCCCTGCGCCAGATACCGGTTATCGGCGATGTGCCGGTCCTGGGCTGGCTGTTCCGGTCCCGCGGCGCACAGCGGAGGAAACGCAATCTCGTCATCCTGCTTACGCCGCATATTATCAGGGAGGGCGGAGACTTGGAACGGCTTACGGACTACCGGATGGACGAGTTCCGCGGGGCCAACGCGGATGTCCTGTTCGAGAAAGGATTCATCCGCAAGATCAAGTCGCGCAGCTACATGCGTAACAAGCACCGTCCCGGCGTTGAACGCAGCAAACAGTACGAAACCGGGAAAGGTTTCGGCCGAGGGGACATCGCGAGGTAGCCATGGCACGTGAGCACGGGGTAAAGCTGTGTGACATCCTCCTGCGGCTGGGGTACGTGGAACCGCAACATGTCGCCGAGGCCCTCGAACTCCAGAAGCTCCGGCCCAATGCCCGGGTCGGCGAGATTCTGATGGACCTCGGCTACATCGAGGAAGACCATCTGATCGAAGCCCTTTCGGAGGAATTCGGCATTCCTTTCGAGAGGAACATCGTCGATCAGATCGACGCGTCCCTGACCACAAAAGTCCCCCTCAGCTTTATTCGTGAATACCATATGGTGCCCTATCGGCAGAACGGCCAAGGTTACTGTGTGGCCGTGAACGACCCCGTGAATCTGCTACCCCTGGATGACCTTCGCCTTCTCTTGGGCGGGGTCGTCGAGCCTGTGTTGTGCCGCAAAGCGGACATCGAGCACGTGATCGACACGTACTTTGATCAGCAGAGCGAGAATGCGGCCGACATGATCGACGATATTGCTCTCGAAGACGAGGAAGGCACAATCCATACCCTCGACAGCAACGAATCAGAGCGGGATCTCCTGGACCTCGCCAACGAAGCGCCCATCATCAAACTGATCAACCTGCTGATCTCCGGCGCCGTCAAGGAGCGCGCCTCCGACATCCATATCGAGCCGTTCGAACACGAGGTCCGTGTCCGGTACCGGATTGACGGCGTGCTCTATGAGAAGTTCAATGTCCCTCGCTCGCAACAGGCCGCCGTCGTCTCGCGCGTGAAGATCATGGCCAACATGAACATCGCGGAACACCGCCTGCCGCAGGACGGGCGCATCAAAATCCGGTTGAGCGGCAAGGAGATCGACATCCGCGTGTCCGTGATCCCCGTGGCGTTCGGCGAGCGCGTTGTAATGCGTATCCTCGAGAAAGGGACCTTCCTTTTCAGCCTCGAGGAACTCGGGATGGATGAGCACGACTACAAGTTGGTCGACAAGCTCATTCTCAGTTCCCACGGCATCATCCTCGTAACAGGCCCCACGGGTTCCGGCAAGTCGACGACCCTGTATGCGGCGTTGCAGCGGGTCAACTCGCCCGACAAGAACATTATCACCGTGGAGGAACCCATCGAGTACCTCATGCCCGGCATCGGACAGATGCAGGTTCGCCCGAAGATCGGGCTGACTTTTGCCACGGGCCTGCGCCATATCGTGCGCCAGGACCCCGACATCATTCTGGTCGGCGAAATCCGTGACCACGAAACCGCGGAAATGGCCGTCCAGGCATCCCTCACAGGCCACTTGGTATTTGCCACGCTTCACACGAACGACAGCGCCGGGGCGATTACGCGGCTGGTTAACATGGGCATTGAGCCGTTCCTGGTGACGTCGTCGACCATTGCTATCATGGCGCAACGCCTGATACGGAGAATCTGTGTCGAGTGCAAGGAAGCCTACGCGCCCGAACGCGAAAGCGTGATCGAGCTGGGCGTGCCGCCGGACCAGGCAGCGAACAAAACGGTATTTCGCGGGCGGGGATGCAAACAATGTCAGGACCGAGGGTACCTCGGGCGCACGGGCATATTCGAATTGCTGGCGATGACGCCGCGCATTCAAGACTTGGCGTTGCACGGCACCGACTCGAACGCGATCAAGCGGGAGGCCAGGAAAGAGGGGATGCGCACCCTGCGCGAGGATGGGGCCTTGAAGGTGTTTCGGGGCATTTCGACCATCGACGAGGTCTTGCGGGTGACACGCGAGGACCTGCTCGAACTGGTAATGGACTAGCCTCATGGCCGTTTTTGAATACCAAGCCATTGCCAGATCGGGCAAGGTCGTCAAGGGAGTCATCGACGCGGACACGGCCGTGGCTGCCCGGCGCAAACTCCGCGACCAGGAGTTGCATCCTACGGCCGTCGCCGAGGCTTCGGATGCCGGCCGGCAGGCCGGCCGCGGGAAGCGCAGCGGCTTCGGCCGGGTTTCCGTGCGCGACGTGGCGCTGATGACGAGACAATTCGCCGTGTTGCTCCAGGCGGGCATGCCGCTCGTCGAAGCCCTGACCGCTATACTCGACCAGACGTCGAAGCTGCGTCTGAGCAAAGCCGTCTACGATGTGCGCGACAAGGTCAATGGCGGCAGTTCTCTTGCCGACGCGTTGGCCGGCCAGGCCAGGATATTCTCTCCGCTCTATGTGAACATGGTGAGGGCCGGGGAAGCCAGCGGCACCCTCGAGCCGGTCCTGTTTCGCTTGGCCGATGTCCTCGAGCACAACGCCAGACTCCGGGCGCGATTGCTGTCGACCCTGGCCTATCCCATGTTCATGGCCCTGTTCGCCACGAGCGTGATTACGTTTCTCATGGTCGTGATCGTTCCCCGCATCACCAAAATATTCGCAAAGCAACGGCAGGAACTCCCTTCGATCACGAAGGCGCTGATCAATACCAGTCACTTCATCGGTTCCTACTGGTTGTTTATGGTACTTGCGGTGCTCGGCCTGCTTCTTCTGTGGCGGCTGTGGCTGTCTCGTCCCGCGGGGCGCATGGCTTGGGACCGCTTCAAACTCAAGGTGCCGGGCTATGGCCAGTTGTACCTGAAAATGGTCACGGCCCGGTTCGCCCGCACGCTCGGTACCATGCTGCAGAGCGGGCTGACCATGCTGACCGCCATCGACGTGGTCAGGACGGTTATCGGCAATCGTTACCTGGAAGAAGTGATGGACGAGGTCCGCGGCGGGGTCCGCCGCGGACGCGATTTGGCGGTCCCCCTGAAAGAGACCGGGGTGTTTCCCCCCATGATGCTGCATATGGTGGACTTGGGTCAGCGGAGCGGCGAGATCGAGCAAATGCTGATTCGCGTCGCCGACACCTACGATGAAGACGTCCGGCTGACCATCGATGCGTTGGTCGGCTTGCTCGAACCCGTGATCATTGTCGTCATGGGCATATTTGTGGGATTCCTGGTCTTGGCGATCCTGTTGCCGATACTCAGGATGAGCGCCAATATCAAAGCATAGAGAGGAGGTGAGCCGATGGATAGAGGTGGGAAGAACAAAGGGCGGGCGCGCGAGGCCGGGTTCACCCTGGTGGAATTGATGGTCGTGATAGCCATCATCGCCATTCTGGCAACCATTGTGGGCGTGAACGTGCTGGGCGCCATGGACGACGCGGCCGTGGCCAAGGCGCAAGCCCAGATTCGGAACTTCAAGACGGCGCTGACCGCCTATAAGTTGAAGTTCAAGAGTTTCCCGTCCACTTCGGAGGGCCTGAATGCCTTGGTCAGTAATGCCAAAGGGGTCAATTTCCTCGACTCGAAGGAAGTGCCATCGGACCCGTGGGACAATGAGTATCAGTACACGCTCGAGGATTCGCGGACATTCGTCGTTGTGTCCTATGGGGCGGACCGCGCTTCCGGCGGAAGCGGGTATGACGCTGATATTTCCAGCGATTCACTCGAGTCCAAGGAGAAGTAACCGCGGTCAGACCTTACTGAGGCGAGACGGGCTCCAATCAGACCGCTGTTGCCTGTGCCAAAGGGCGAATCCGGCGCAACGCAACGGTCAGGTTGTCACGGGAAAGAAAGCCCCTCTTATTTCCTGCGGTTCGCTACGGCGTCCGGCGAGCGGCCGGGCGCTTTGACTTCGTGGAGGACGGTCTTTTCTTGAGCAGTGCAATGCACAAAGTGCAAAACCACAACGACAGACGGACGTGCGCGTTCGTGCTGATCGAACTGATCGTCGTCGTTGTCCTCATCGGCATGATCGCCGCCGTGGCGTTTCCCATGCTGTTGCCTGCCATCGCCTTTGGCCGCATCGAGGGCGCGGCGCGTCACCTTGCCGGTTACGGCGAGAGCGCCATGGCCCATGCGGCCCTGATGAAAGAGCCGATCATCGTCAAGTTCGATCTCGACGCCCAGGAGTATTGGTGCGTGCGCAGGACGGCGCCGGAGGACAGCTTCGATTTCGGCATACGAGACCAAGGAAAGGGCGAAGGTGAACGGGAAAAGGGTCCTAGCGACCTCGCCGGCCTCGCGACGGCGAAGAACCTGACGCCGGAGGATGCAGCCGCTCTCGACAAGCAGAGCCGGCAGATGCAGGATGCTTTTGATCGCCTTGCGCGAGTGGCCTTGCTCGCGCGCGCGAAGAACGCCCGGCGGGAATCCGGCATCATGGAAGAGTTCGGGCCCTTGTTCGAGAAGGAATTCAAGCTGGACATCCACGACGAGGAAGACGCGGAAGAGGAGATCGTCGAGCCGTTGTTGAACCGTTCCACCATGCCGGAAGATACGCGTGTCGAGAGCGTGGTCCTCGGCGGGACCACA